>ENA-UOUW01000059-UOUW01000059.1-bioreactor-metagenome-genome-assembly--contig:-NODE-59-length-15731-cov-9.352513_pt1 | contig 15731 bp, 25 predicted proteins | sample MGYA00238153_ERZ761573 | MGnify/ENA primary metagenome ERZ761573 (study PRJEB28894, sample SAMN06264780) | bioreactor metagenome | isolation source: Switchgrass | place: USA:Austin, Texas | collected... | reverse complement strand
ATCGGAGTATCCGCCCTGACGGGCACAGTCTCGCTGGTCCCGGCGGCAACACCGGGCAGCGGCCGAGGCCGAACGATGGCCGGCGCCGCACCATCCTCGCACGCTGCCGATGCAGCGCCAGGTTTCGCTCATTCCACACCCCACGGGAGCTTGTGTCGGGCGCCGACCGGTCGCCCCTGGTTGTCGTAGACCCAGACGATCTCTGGGATCAAGTGGCGGTTCCTCCAGACGAGTTCGCGGTCCGCGGTGTCCTCGCGTGGCAAGTAGGGCGCCTGGGGCGGGCTACCACCGACCCACCACACCCCGGAGTCGCGAGCCACGAACCACTCGCTCCGGGTGAGGGCCCCGAAGCGGGGCCAGTCACTGCCGTAGCCGCTGACGTTCTGGTCAGCGCGCCACTGCAGTTGCTGCGCGACGAACTGTTTCAGCCCGGCGGGCGTGGTGCTCTCGCATGGCGAGAGCCCGTAGAAGTAGCAATTCGGCAGGTCCGAGTAGGGCGACTCGTACTCGGGTTCATCATGCGACGCGGTCGGGCGCATGACCCGCCGGGCGGGCGGCCGGTCCTCGGTAACCCAGGCCCGCAAGAGCGCACGCATCCTCGAGAAGGTGGTGCTCTCGCATGGCGAGATCCCGTAGAAATAGTGACTCGGCAGGTCCGAGTAGGGCGACCACTCGTACTCGCTCATGCCAGCACCAACACGCCGGCGGGCAGGCGCCGCCTGCGGAGGAGGATCTTCCCCAGCGGGGTGTCGGCGCCGACCTCGCTGACGTGGGCCCAGCGGGTCAGATGGCGACCAGGAATGCGAGGCGCCCCGTCGTAACGGTACAGTCGGTCGTCAGGCCCGATGTACCATACCCAGGGTGGACCCCACGGATCGGACGCGGACGAGAGCCGATCGGCCTCCGCCTCCAGCGCCTGGGTGGACTCGAACGTCCGCCCCACGAGGGCCCCGACTGCCGCCTGTTCCGCCGGCATACCACCCCAGCCCTCTTGCAGCTGGGCATGGACCACGAAACAGGGGCCGCGATGGGGATCTGGTGCGCGGTACTTACCCACGGTTCACCTCCGGTGGGAGCATGGATTGGCCGTACGCGTCCACCGACGTGCCACGCGTGGCACGGATGCGGGCCGCGGACCGCGCCCGACGAGCGCGGATGGCACGCCCTTCCTTCGGGGTGCTCCACACCCTCACCGCGCGGCGGTGCGCGCCGCAGGAACAGTAGAACTCCCCGTCATGGTGAGACCACACCGAATGGTCGTGATCAGGGCTACCCACGTGCCACCCCCGACCCGCCGCACGCATTGCAGGTGTAGATGCCCGAGCCGGCCATCGCCACCCCGAGAGGGGGCTCCGACTGTTCGGGGTCCGCGCCGGTTCCCGTGCAGCGGCGGCAGGTCTTCGTGATCTGCTCTGCCCGGACCACGTAGGTCCGGGCAGGGTCAAGTCGCCGCAGGTGAGCGGCCTGATCGGCAGCCTGCCGCCAGGAGCGGGCCCACCACACGTAGGGGTCCACCATCCGGGGGCGGATCGACCCGTAGTTGATGCCGACGTACAGTTCGATCGGCGCACCCCCGGCGGCCCGAGGACGGAGCTCCGCCACGCAGTACCGGACGGGCTCGGGCACGGTGCCCGAGAGAACCCACGCCAGTTGATCGGCCCACGCGGCCGCCTCGTCGGCCCCCTCCTTCGTGGCCCGCGTCAACCCCCGCGCCATGGCGGAGAAGTCAGACTCGAATGCGGCCTGCACCGCCGCATCCGTACCGTCCCAGTCCAGGTAGTCGTCACCCGGATCATCGCAGGACGAGGCGATAAGCGTGCGCATTCGCTGGATCTGGTCTGCCGTAAGGTCGGTCTTCTTACCCATGACTACCTCCTCTGACACCTAATCCCCCTCACCATCACGTGTAGGGGGTAGTCGTCAGGAGGGATCGACTAGTGGGTGGTCAGTCTTCCCACGTCATACCGGCCTGGGTAACCAGGCCGATGACTTCTGACGAGAGGGTGGCGCAGTCGAGCCTACCCGTCTCCCCATCGAGGAGACGGTGGTACGCACGGCACAGATCGCGCCATGCCGGGCCCAGCACGTAGTCATCTCCGATCTTCGCCGCGAACCTGCGTTCGTGGTTCGCAGCATACTGCACGATCGCGGACCGGAGAGACACGATCGCGACCTCCGGTCCGACGGGCGAGGACAGCGCAAGTAGATGTCGTTCCATGAACCGCTTGTCCATCGATGCTCCTATGCTAGGCGGTAGTGGTCTCGGCGGCGGGTGCAGACGAGGGGACTCCGGCCTGGTACCGGTAGTCGGGCCGCACCACGAGGATGCGGTGCTGTGTGGCGTAGTGACGGTCACACCCGGTCGCCGTGAGGCGCCCGCACTTGCTGCACTCGAACGTGTAGGTGTACACGTGGTCCTCCGGTAGCCGATGCCGTAAAGGTAAGTGGTAAGCCGAACCTGTGTGCGTCGTGGAAGTAGTCGATGAGACTACCACTTACCTTTACGAGATCGGATACGTTGGTGTAACACACCCCAGTGCTCCGCGCTACTCCAAATCGTCAGGCTCGGGCCCGATGTACCACACGAGGTATGCCAGGGTGGTACTCTCGTCCAGGCATGGGACCCGGTCCACGCCATCATCGGAGAGCGCAGCCCCCACCTCGAACGTATCGAGCCGCATGGTGTAGGACCCGTCCTCCTCTTCCGCCAAGGTCGAAAGAAGGTAAGTCGAGATCGAGTACCTGTCTCCCAACCAGCGAAGGGCCGCGACCTCGGCCGACGTGGGGCGGTAGATCATCACGCACGCCAGAGAGACGGCGTCTTCCAGCACGCCTCGCTGGTCCTCCGCTTCACACCCGGGTTCGAAGATCCTGTCGCTCATCGGGACACCGACGAGCGGAACAATGCCACGAGCTCGGCCCACTGCCCATCCGTGAGGCAGGGGTAGAGGATGCAGTGAGACCGGCGCTCCGCACCGGTCCGGTAGTCCACGCACCCGTCGTCGCGGACCCATCGCGAGGACCCGTCGTGGTCTCGGTAGTCGGGCGGCTCGCGCCAGCCCGACGCGAACAGGAAGATCCACACCCCGAGAACCATCGGGTCCTCGGTGATTTCGCGGTGCGCCTCGGAGAACTCGTCGGGGTAGCGGTGGTCGATTTCCTCCGGCGGAGCGTAGGTCTGAACCCACGCGCTCGGGTCGGCCGCGAACTCCGGATCGTTGTCCGACCGGAGGTACCTGCCATGGTGGTACCATCCGTATTCGATGTCCACCTCGCCCTCCTCGTTCGGGATGGCGAGATCGTACGTGATGCTGTACAGCTGGCCGGACGCCATGACTACCTCCTACCACCGAAGGCCCGTCCTCTTGCGGGGTACGGGCTGGTCGTCAGTTCGATGGGAGCTAAATCTAAGATTTGATTTCGACAAAGTTATAGGATTCATTCAAATAAGTACAGTACTCCACACCCCAGATGGGACATCTATCTGTTGGATCTCGCCAACCTGAATCATAGGTGCCAATGCGAGCTACTTCCAAGTCCTTAGCTTCTTCTGGAAGCTCTTCGAGCGCTTCGATTAGTTCTCGTACTGTCATTCTCTCTTCCTACCACCTAAGGCCCGTCCTCTTGCGAGGTACGGGCCTGGTTGTCAGGCTGGTCGTCAGGCGGAGCGGCGCGACGCGCGGGCGTCGTGGTCGGGGCTACCCACGTGCCGGGTCGCCCGGGCGGTGCTCGCTACCCACGGGACACCTCCCGCACGCGCCGCGCATCGTACCCGCGCACGGCCTCGTGCTGGACCTCGGCCAGCGCCTCGGTGCGGGTCCGGTGCAGGCGGAGGTCAACGTCGTACGCGCACGTGGTCTCCGGGCGGTCGGTCCACCGGACCTCGACCGTCCCGTTGCCGAAGTCGGCAACGACCTCGCCGGCCGAGGTGAGGTCGCCCCATCCGCACGTGACGTGCGCACCCACGAACAGCGCACCCTTGCCGTTGTTGACCATGACTACCTCCTGACACCTAAGGCCCGTGCCTACTAGGCTACGGGCTGGTCGGCCGCTGCGGTACAGCTACCGCTTGAACTTGAGTCGCCTCCCCTTCGCCGTCACTCCACTCGGGACGAGAGTCCCGAGCCGACCACCGAAGGACCACACGACGCTGTACCCTCCGCCCCAGTGGATATACCCTACCTTCGTCATCGCTACCTCCACCAACTACCTAATCTGCCCTACTGGGGAGGGAGTGTCACACGTTGTCTACACGGTCTTACACCATCGGCATTCGTCACACCATCGGCATTCGTCACACCATTCCTCCGGGTGTGACAGGTGGGACTCCGCCACCTTCCTGGTGGCGTGTTGCATAATGGTTCCATGTTCCTCGCAGACGGTAGACCATGGAAGGATTTCCCCGGAAGGCCCGGCGTGAACGTCGAAGCCCGCCTCCCTGCCGTCGTATAGGGATACTGGCGTCCCTACCGACCGGGCGATACGGTGCAGTCTGATTCCCTTGAACGGCGGAAGTTTCACGGGACGGAGCCGTCTTCGTCCGCCCAGGGGATGGCTTCTCCCATGGTCTCCGTCGCCGAGGCCAGTGCATGCAGGACTCGGGCGACCACCGCCAGCTCCACTGCCAGCCTCGTGTGCGGGCCGGCAGTGTCTTCGCAGACACCGCTCCTGGTGACGCACTCGTGCTCGTAGTGGCCGAATTCTTCGGTGATACTACCCACGACCACCACCTTGGTCTCGGACTCCCACTGCACGTTCATCTTGACGCTGTAGTTCGGGTCCACGGCTACTCCTTCTGACTACCGCTTGCTCGGGTCCGGGCAGTTCGCGTCGATGGCTGCGTTGTGCGCGGCCACGGCCGCGCTGTACTCCGCGGCCGCCGAGGACAGGATTTTCCACTCCGCTTCATCGAAGTCACTGACTTCGATGCGCGATTCGCGCACCGCTCGAACGAAGCGGCTAGCTGCGCGAGCGAGCGCAATCATGGCAGAATCCACGGGGTGAATCATCACTACCTCCTCTGACACCTAAGGCCCCTCACCATGACGTGTAGGGGCCGAAGCACCGTGCCTGTCGACTAGTGGAGGGCGAGGGTCCCTACCAGCCAGTACCCGTCCACCATGCGGACGCGGAGCCCGAGGGAATCCAGAGCATTCACAGCCCGGCACTGACCCTCCCTCGTCCATCCGCGAGTGACTCCAGCGTCCCCGTCCCCGTCAGGAATGAGCTTCACCCCTCCTGCGGAGAGCGGGATGGCGCGGACGTAATGCCCGCCGCCCAGGGACACGAGGTGGTAGGGTCGCTCCATCGAGACGGGAGCGGCGGTGAGAGCATCACAGATATTGATGGCAACCTGGGGCATGGTGACTACCTCCTGACACCTAAGGCCCGTGCCCTGGTGGGGGCTACGGGCCGGTTGGCTACGCGGTGGCGGCTAGTCGATGTGTCGCGAGTAGAGGATGCGGAGGCATTCCTCCGCCTCGGGATTGCCATCGCAGTAGGCTTCCCGGAGCGCGACATCCCCCCGCAGGTCCTGCGCCCACTGCGACATCGGGTCGACGCCCTGCGATTCGAGGTACGCGAGCGTGCGGCGCTGGTGCCACAGCTCGGACAGCACACGGCCCCGGTTCACTTCCACCTTCGCTTCGATTCTTCGGGTCACGACTACCTCCACCCACTACCTAATCACGCCTACTGAACGTGCAAGGTCACGGAATGTCATCGGTTTGGGGGTCTACTGGTGGCGGAGCCACCAGTAGATGGGTGAGGCGCTAGGCGGCTACCTGTTCGGAGAATCGGTCGAGCGCCCAGAAATCAAGCTCGAACATCGCCTCGGCCACCGAGGTACCCAGGTACCAGGCACGGCGCGAAGGACCTCGACCGGTGGAGACCCACCACTCACCTTCTGCCGTTTGAAGCACCGTAATCGGAGTACTGTAGCGGAGGAGGCGAGTAGCTCGGGTGTAGAGGCGAAGGGCGGAGGGGTTGTTCGAGGGGCGGAGAGATCCCTCGATGATGGGAAGGGTGGTGACTCGGACAGGTTGAGACGAGATCATGGACTACCTCCACCGTCCCTTCTACCATGGACCGCAGCGCTGCGGTTGTCACGATGTGTCTCGACCTTCACTCGTGGCGCGCAAGGTGGTTTTCTGGCAAAAGTGACCGCAGTGGAACCTACCAGGCGTAGGTTGACGGTGTGGCACATGAGGATCGACCACGTACGGGTGACCCCTATCCCGCTCCGAGGGGGGAGGGAGTTTTAGGAGTCCCGAGGGGTACCATCTTCGATCCCACTCAATTTCCTCTACCTGATACTCCTACCGCCTACTCGATCTACTACAAGTCGTCAGAGTTACGTACCTAGTCAGAACCACTAGATCAGCCTCAGTACGATCAACAGTAGCCAGGTTGAAGCGCCATTTTGAGTACGGGCGCCAGGTCACAGGTGCCGGCGTTTCGACCTGTGACCAGCGCTGTGACCAGCGAATTCTTCCAGGTTGAGACGCCATTCTCTTATACTGGTCACAGTGGACACAGCTTCTACAAAAACATTTACCAAGAAGAAGGAGACACACACAAAAAGTGAGTGTGTACATCACCCCCCTACAGCTCTACGGGAGGAGGTGAGTCCACGTGTCCAGGCACTACGCTCTGCGTGGTAGACGGGGCTGAAACGGCACAATGGATGGTCACTCCCCATGGACGCAGCTCCCGTTCTGGACGCAGTTCCACAAAAGCTCGGGACACACTACAGCTTCGCGGTTCCAACCACATCATGAGCCGCGAAACGGCAGAAGCGCTTCGAATCGTGGGCAGGTGGGGCCGTAGCCCTGCCCCCGCCCCGCGAATTAGCCTGCGCACCCCACTAGGGGGAGTGGATCTACAAGAGGATCCGATTCAGGAGGCGTTCCGCTCGCCGGAAGGTGTCCAAGGCCGCATCTGGCCTGTAGCTCCTGCGGAGGCGATCAACGCTTCTTGGGGGGAACCCATAGGACGGGGCGCTTCCCGCCGGTCTGCCGCACCCGCTCCTTCTTCCATCCGGCGGCGCGGAGAGCGGAGCAAACGCGAGCTTGGCTCGACTTATCCTGGCGCTCGATGGCGATTCCGAACTCGTGCTCCATCAACCAGCGAAGCTCGATTCCATCCTGGTACTGGGTTTCGAGCCCGGAGAGGAGGTCATACCACGTGTCGTGATCCGTGAAGGAGGCCGCCTCCGACCCCCGCGCCCGCTCCTCGTCGCGGCCCAGCCACCAGGATTCTCCGTTCTGGTAAGCTTCGAACGCCTCCGCCCACAACTGGTCCCGCACGTCTCGGAGCCCATCCAGGTCGATGGTACCGGATGAACAGATCCAGAAGCGACGAGAACCTGTCTCGTCTCGTACGAAGTTGTCGAGGTTGGTGGTGCCGCAGAAGACTGTCTGCCGGGGCACGTCGACGGGTAGGCGACCGTAGGATGGTCTGAAGCGGTCCTGTTGCGACGACATGTACCGCTTTACTGCGCTCGACTCGCTGCGAGAGAACGAGTCGAGTTCGCCTACTTCCCAGATCCAGATGCCTTGCAGGTTCTGCGCGCCGTCCTTGTCTCCGACTGCGATGGGGCTGTCGGAGAACCACTCACCAGCCATGATTCTGAACAGGGTGGACTTGTAGGCACCCTGCTCTCCATGGAGAATGAGCACGGTGTCCATCTTGCACCCGGGACTCATCACGCGAGCCACACACCCGATCAGCCACTTGCGGGCGTAGGAGGAGTGGAGGACGTTGTCCGCGACGGATGCGTACTGGTGGAGCCAGTCATCGATTCGCGGTACGCCGTCCCATTCGAGGGAGTGCAGGTACTCGGTGACAGGGTGGTAGGACGACTCCTTCGCGATCACCACGGCAACGTCCAGCACCTGCGCTGGCGTATAGGCGGGCCCGTACACGCCGTTCACCCAGGCAGCCATCGCCGTCGTGTCCGAGTCGGTGAGGGGCAGGCCGTCGAGTTCCACCCGCTGGCTGAAGAGGTTCAGCTTGAACCGGCCCGCCCACTCCCGGTCTCGACCCAGGATGGTGAGGAGGTTGTGGTAACCAGCCTTCAAACCCTCCTTCCCGGCATCGAGGAGCGGAAGGATCGTGTGATCGTGTAGCGACCAGAGAGGGGGCCTCCGGACGCCCTCCTCCTTCTGTGCAGCTTCTTCGGGCGTTTCGCCGACCGCGCGCGCCAGCTTGTTCAGCTCCCGGACGAGGGACGCTTTTAGCGATCTCGCGGCCTTTCTGCCCTCCAGAAGCATCTCCATCCGACTTCGGCGGAGTTTCCAGCCGACCGCGAGACGGAGCTCCTCCTCGCCATCGCCGATCGACTTCGCCCACCGCGCGGGCAGGTCGAGCTCGGCCAGGATGACCCTGAACAACTCGACGCCCTCGTCCGCGAGAACGTCGAGCCCGAACTCATCCAGGAACATTCGTGGTGGCGCCATTCCTATCCAGCATAGCCAGGGGACCTCTCCATCCGCAAGTCGCGCGATGGTTACACGATGCCCAGGCCATGTTGGTAGGCGTGATGAAGTACCACACGCTCCTACGGGAGCAGCGCGGGCACTCACCGTGAATGGCCCTGTTGTCGGAGATCTCGAACCCGCCGAGCTTCGCAACGTCCTCCCGCACGACGGGATCCAGGTAGTCACGCTTCCCTGGAGCCCGCCAGCGGATCGGGGTCACCCGCTGTGCAGCGACGCGGCGCCGTACGGCATCCGGGTCCGTGAGCCGGTCGTAGTCCAGAGTGAGGTACGCACCGGGCCTCACGTCGGAGGTACGGTACGGAGACTCGGGGCTCACCGCCGGCAGGTAGTAGATCCGGTCAGGATTCTTGCACTTCTCGTCGAGACGGATCCCGGCGGCCTTGGCCCGTACGGCCAGGGTGTACCAGCAGGCTTCCCACTTGGCGCGGGGGCAGGGCTGCGCCAGGGGGAACACGAGCCGGAACTTCGGGTGCATCTCGTGGTGGGACCAGGAGGTGTGCATGATGCGCGCCAACCCGGGCCACAACGCCCGACCCTGTTCGATGGTGGTGCCGTCGTCGACATCCAGCACGAAGCAGGAAAGATCGACGACGTTCGCGGCACGCCGAGCGCCTGCCAGCTGCGCGGGGCTCCAGGCCGGCAGGTCAGCCTTCCCTCCAGGCGGCGTGGGCAACCAGAGGGTCAGCAAAGCAGCGAGCTCGTCGAATGTGACGCTGCGATTCTGGGGCAGCGTGTCCAGCGTGTGGCTGTACAGAGAGATGTGCATGAGTTCCCCTTGCCTGAACACGTAGTGGGTGCTAGGAGTCAGAGCAAGGAGATTCACAACCATGGCACGCATCATCACGGAATTGCCCGCCACCGCCCGCCGGGTGGGTGGTTCGGCCGCCCGCAAGAAGGGCAGCATCTACCCGCTGGAGGAGTGGCTCGACGGGCAGATGCGGTGCCTCGTCCAGGGCGAGGACTTCAAGTGCAAGGTGGGCTCGCTCGTGAGCCAGCTCTCGCAGTCCGCGCGGGATCGCGGGTTGAAGTTCCGGTACCGGCGCGACAAGGACGATCTCACGCTGGTCTACATCCGCGCGATCCCCAACCTCCTGGCCGAGTCCCAGACCGCGCCGGCCGTCGAAGCGCCCGCCGCGGAGGCGGTGGAAGTCGAAGCCGCTCCGGTCGAGCCCGACGAGGTGGACGACGACGGCGACGGCGAGGACTTCGAGGCGGACCAGCAGCAGACCCAGGTGGCCTGATGTCAGAGATCAAGGTCTCCTACTTCAGCGAGTTCCACGCCAGAGTGCTGGACACGCTGATGTTGTCGGGGGCCGAACGTCTCGACCTGGACCACATGGCCTACGGGCTGCTGGAGGAGAGCGGCGAGGTGGCCGGTGAGCTCAAGCGCCTCATGCGCGAGGACAACGGCCACATGAACACGCCGCGTCGCGAGGCCATCCTGAAGGAGATGGGCGACGTGTTGTGGTACCTCGACGCGTTGGCGACCGTCCTCGACTCCTCCCTGGAGGAGGTGGCCACCAACGTGGCCAAGAAGCTCGCAGATCGGAAGGCTCGTGGCGTCCTGATGGGACGCGGAGGGGATCGATGAAGGCTCCGGCGCTCATGACCGACGAGGAGGTCGCCACCTGGCTGGTGGAGACCGGGTTCCCGATCGCCGCCGAGGCCGCGCATCGTCTCCGGCACCGGCCCCCTCCCTTCATGGGAGGGATCATGCAGCCCGAGAAGACTCCGATCCCGCTGGTCGAGTTCTCCGGTGCCCCGCCGGAGCCCCCGATGGCGGCCGATGTTCCCGCGACTCCGGCTCAGAAGAAGCAGAAGAAGTCGTGAGCCTCCGGCTGTCCATCGTCATCGCGATCATCATCGGCTACAGGCTGGCCAAGAAGTGCCTTCCGAAGGCTGGTAGATGATCCACCTACGCCCCGCGGAGCCCGGCGGCGTGGGGCAGTACCCCGTGGAAGGACCTCCACCGTACCTTCCTGCCCGCTCCCCCGCCTTGAACTTCGTGTATCGGCGCTGGCCAGCGGCAATTCGGGTACTCGCTGACGATGGACTGCCCACCGTTCCTCCGTTTCAAGAGGAAGTGATCTACCGAGTGGTGCGCCACTTCCTCCTTTTTCGCGTTCGGAAGACCCTGAAGGCTTCTTCTTCCTCTGCTATGGAAGAGAGGATCTTCGAAACATGGCTCCGATCAGAGGCTGCACGCAAAGTGAAGCTCTGGTGGAACTCGAAAGACGGTTGGCGCAGCCCCGTGAGGTTCGCCGGGTGGTCAGCAATGGAGATCCGTGACGATCTTCCGCGTCTGGACCCCTACGAAGTAGCTCACATGAGGCTGCCTGACGACATTTCGACGGATCCAGACGTTGTTTTGTTCCAAGCCTGGTGCCAGGGCGTGACTCGTGAATACTTCACCGAGTCATCCGGGTTGAAAAACAACCTCCAGAGAGCCATCAAGGCTGGTTTGCGCAAGTTCTGCGCGTCTCCGTGGGTCACTTTCGCGCTTTTGGCCCCCTGGATGCGCCCTGTAGGTGTGGTTTTCCCCTCGATCGGCTACCTGGACACCTGCATTCGCCTCGAACACCTCCTGAAGTACCCCTATCAGGCGTCTACGGGGGAGCTTCGGCACATTTTCGAGTCAGAAACCTTCCTCACGGCCAAAGATCGAGCCTGGCGGAACCGAAAAAACAGCCGGACGATGAACATTTCGGGCTCGTGGTTCGTAGGAGGCTCTCCTTCGCAGGCTTTGGGGGTCAACTTCAAACGCAGTCCGGTCTCGCACGGCCGTGAACCCGTGCGCACGGCTCCCCGGAAGGCTACCCTATAGCAGGTGACCCATTCCGCCTCGTAAACAGCCGCCTTCCGGTCCCTCCGGACCTGCCGCCGAGCTCTCCATGGCCTGGATGGACTGGCGCAACACGATCTCGCAGCAAGAGCGTGTAGTTCTCGCCGAGTCGATCGCGCAGGTGGACATTTCGAGTCGAGCTGGCGTGAGAAAGCTGTCCACCCTGCTCCTCGTCCGCCTCTTCCAGGGCGACATCTCCCCGGTCATGATGGAAGCGGCCAAGCCGATCCTCCAGATGATCATCGACATGCTCGAAGATGACCGGAAGGAGGCGGGGCTACGGGGCCCGCCCACCCGTGACGTCCTGATGGTGTTGGCGGACATGAAAAACCAGCTCGGGAAGCCGTTGCAGCCGATCTACCAGGTCACGCAGCGCGCAGAGGAGCCAGAGCTGGTCCCAGCGGAGCAGCGTGACGTAGTCGAGAACGGCTGACCATGGTCGAGCCGAAGCTGGCCGAGTTCTTGGCTGTTCCGTCGAACAGCCTACGACTTTACGCCAATGTGACTGACCAGGAAGAGTCACAGACCGTACTGTACGACCCGCATCGCCTGACGGAGAACCTCCAGGCGACCATCGTGTCCTACTTCTCGGACACGCCGGTGGACGAGAACGGCTACTACCGGTGGCTGACCGTACTCGGCTACCGCCAGGGCGGTAAGTCGACCACCGCAGCGCTGTGCATGTACCCTATGATCTCGTATCAGGAGGGACTGGACAGCGTCATCATCGCAGACACGCAGAACAGAGCAGACTACCTGTTTTCGCGTGTGAATTTCTGCTACGATCGATGGCCGGAGGAGATTCGCACTCCGAAGATCAGTACTCGCGAGGTCCGCTCCCTGACTCTGGAGCAGGGAAGCAAGATGCGGGTGCTGACCGGCGACGGAGAGGCCGTAGGTATCGGTCAGTCGGTAGATCTGTTCCTTGGCAGCGAGCTGGCCTACTGGCGCAACGCCGCGCGTCAGTACAGCCTCATCCTTCCTGCGATGCAGAACAGGAAGCGGTCCAGGTTGATGCTGGAATGCACTCCTGCGCCGCTTTCGGAGTCCTCCGCCCAGTGGTGGATGGACAAGTGTCGAGATTCGAAGGGAGGAGTGGGGCGAGACCTCTTCGCCTTCTTCCCGTTCTGGGACGGGAAGCTCAACCAGCGCCCATGGCCAAAAAACTCGGAAGTAACCGAGGAAGAACGCATCCTACTGGAGCGGTACGGAGGGCGGGGGCTCCGGCTCGAACATCTGGCCTTCCGTCGCTTCACGATGAACAACGATCCAGAGATCAGGCGCAATCCGGAGCTGTTCGGCGTCTACTTCCCCTTCGACGACGTCACCTGCTGGATCGCGTCAGGATCTGGCATCATTCCTGCAGGGATCCTCGACAAATTCCACACGTTGTTCCCTGAAAAGCAGGGCCACAAAGACGACGGGTACACGGAATGGTTCCCTCCGGAGCCGGGGGCCATCTACGCCATCGGAGTCGACCCCGCGGGGTGGGGTCGGGACCACCACGCCTTCCAGGTCTTGCAGGTGTGGGCTAACGAGTGGCGTCAGGTGGCTTCCTACGGTAGAGCTACAGATCCTAACAGCTTTGCAAGGATCTTGTTCGATACCGGCATCAAGTACAACAACGCCCTCATCGGAGTGGAGCGTAACGGTGTAGGGTTGGCCCCCATCGTGCTGTTGCGAGAGTGGGGATACCCAAACATCCACTACGACTCCGCATTCAAGCCGGGTGTCCACAAGTCAAACCATGACGAGTGGGTGTCCATGCTGGTGGATGCACTGCTCGACAAGCTCCACCTGGTCGGTGAAGACAGTGTCTCGCAGGTGCGCGGCTATCGCGGTGACAAGATCGTGGAGCGCACGCCGCGTGCTGAAATCCTGGCGTCCAACCCAGGGAGGCGACGGGCCAGGCACCACTGGGACAAGGTCTCCGCCCTGATGGTAGCCTGTGCGGTGGCGCCGTTCTGCCCGGTGCGATACCGCATCACACCGAAGCAGGAGAACGTGCTCCTGTTCAAGGACATGACCTGGAACCAGGTCGAAGAGTACCTGAAGGCCGCGAAGGCTGGAAACAACCCACCCAGGCGACGTGCTCACTACCGGAGACGCAAATGAAGGGTGACGACGACGGCGGCGGTGGCCAGATCTCCACCAGCGGGCCCCCTCCGGAGCGCATCCACAAGGGTGGAATGCGTGGCTCCATCCAGACCGAGCGCGAGAAGCCGTGGTGGATGGAACGGTCCGAGGCCGTCGACCGCGCCATCCAGGCACAAGAGCCGCCGGTCCCTCCGATCCAGGTCCAAGCTCCCAAGCCGAAGGTGGTGTACACCTCGCCAGGGGACCCGTTCAGATACACCCAGAACCCTGACGGATCCATCACGGTGTCGGGAGCCGGGAAGGACATCCACACCGTGCGGGATGGTTCGCCGGCGTACTCCTCGATCCTGGCGCAGATCAAGTCTGGACAACTCAAGTCGGACACCGAGGGCCAGGCGCCGCTTCCGGAGCCTTCGGGAGCGGGTCCCCGCAGCATCGCAGACATGAACCGAGACGATCGGGAAGTGCTCGGATGGGGCCTGGGCGAAGCCGAGGGGATGTACGCGGACCGCCAGAAGAACCCACCGACGAAGTAGACCATGGCATTCAGCTTCGAACAGATCCGTCACATCCTGACGACTCACATCAGCAAGGGGCGCCGAGAACGCCAGGAGTGGGACCGGTACCACGCATGGTACCTCTCCGAGGATCTGTACCTCGACCCGGTCTTCACTACCTCACAGGGGCCGCTGGCCACCGCCGGCGCGGATCAAGAATCCGAGCTGAAGCTGGAGACCAACTACCCGTACGCCTTCATCGACACGATGGTGGCCAACGTGTGCCCAACGAATCCGCTTCTCACGGTGACGGCACGCGAGCGGGAGCGAGCGGAGTCAGCGAAGGCGCGGGAGTCGCTGATCAACGACTCGTTCCGGCGCGACAAGATGCACTTCAAGGCGTCGGACATGGCCACGTACGCCTCGATGTGCGGACGAGCCTTCTCGAAGACGGTGTGGTCCGCCAAGCATGGGCGCCCGCTCACTCGCGTCATCAACCCGCGCAACATGTTCTACGACATGAGCGTGGACTGGGATGATGTCCGCTACGTCATCGAAGCAGTAGCGATGACCAAGCAGGAGTTCGACGAGAAGGTAGCCGACGATCGCCTCGGCTACAACAAAGAGGTGGCCGAGAGCGCCACTGCATCCGGTATGCCGACGTGGCTCGTAGACCGTGACACGCTGTCCTCGTTCCTCAACGAGGGAAGCCGGATGGTCTTCGAGTGGGTGATCGTGTACGAGTTCTATGACTTCACCGCGGGGCGGATGTACCTGCTCCTGGAGAACGGCAACGCCCCGCTGTTCGAGGGTGAGCTCCCGTTCAAGTTCGTCCAGAACCCGTACTCGATGTTCACGTTCAACAAGAACCTGATCGACAACTCCGGCGTGTCGGACATCAAGCTCATCGCGCGCCAGCAGGAACGCCTCAACGAGATCGACACGCTCGAACTCTGGTTCGCGCACAGCAGCATCCCCGTGATGGTACTGAACGAAGCCCTCGTCGACAACATCGAGGTTGCGCTCCAGACCATCCGCCAGGCCACCGGTCCAGGCGACGTGATGCAGCTCAACATCAAGCATAACGCACCACTCAACGCGGCCCTCGACTACACGAGGGCACCGACGATGAGCCCGTCGTTCGACAAGATGAGAGATCGCATCACCGGCGTGATCGAGTTCATCCTCGGCCTACCGCAGTACGCCCGTGGGCAGGTGGGCGGCTCGGACATCGCCACCGAAGTGGCCCTGGCGGACACCGCCACGAGAACCCGCAACGGCCGACGCATCAAGGTCATCGAGACCTGGATCGTGGACGCGGGGCTGAAGATCCTGTCCCTGTGGCGTGAGTTCTTCCCGAAGGCGGGATCAGTTGTGATGCGCGGACGGCTCCCCGGCGAAGCCGTCGAGGTCAACCGCGCCTCCATCGCGTTCCCCAACCCGATCGATCCGAACGACCCCGACGCGTTCAACATGAACCAGGATGAGTGGTTCTACGACTACGAGGCGGTCCCGTTCTCGCCGACCGAGAACAACCGCCTCGTGCAGCTCCAGAAGCTGGCGCAGTTCCTGGAGTTCCTGGCGGCGAACCCCAACGTGGACCAGTCTGCGCTGGTCTACAAGATGACCGAACTCCTGGGCATCGAAGAAGTACGGAAGCCGCCGGGAGAAGTCCAGCAGCAACAGCCAGGGATGCCGGTGCCTGGCCAACCGCAGCCGGGTCAACCGCAGCCGCCCCAGCCTGGCCCTGTCTCTTATACACATCTGACGCTGCCGACGAACTCTAGGGTGTAG
>ENA-UOUW01000058-UOUW01000058.1-bioreactor-metagenome-genome-assembly--contig:-NODE-58-length-15816-cov-10.206015_pt1 | contig 15816 bp, 30 predicted proteins | sample MGYA00238153_ERZ761573 | MGnify/ENA primary metagenome ERZ761573 (study PRJEB28894, sample SAMN06264780) | bioreactor metagenome | isolation source: Switchgrass | place: USA:Austin, Texas | collected... | reverse complement strand
GCGGAAGGATTACTCGCCAGTTGTAGGGGTATCCATAAAACCAGCGGTGAATAGCCCAGCCGGTATGTGTTCCGACAGTCCAGCCTAGAAGAATAGCCAGGAGAAATATCATCAGTATATGTCCAATTGAACGGTCTGGATGGTGTTGTATCTGACGTTGGGGTATCGGGAACTGAGGTCTCGCTCAGTTTCGGTGGACTCGAATACGGACACTACTTCTTCGTTTTCCTGGTCGTAGCTGTGGCAGCAACAGCCACTGCTACTGGAACCCCGAGTGTAAACGAGGCGAGTCTTGTCCTCGATTTTCTGGAGTTCGTCGATTAGCTCTTGTACGTTCATCAGTAATACTCCACATAGTCACAGCGGTAACAGTAGAGGACATAATTAGGGGTTTCCCCGGTGTCCGCGTCCCCAGTTACTTCTATGCCCTCTTTCAGTTCCCGGCCCGCACATTCAGGGTTGGGGCACTTAGGAAATTCCTCAGGGGTAGACATAGATTTCATCCGGGTACTTAGGGGGCTGTTTTGGGGACTTGCCTTTGCGGAGTTTGCGGATGGCTCGCTTGGCCTGCCGGACGGCACCCCAGCGGGTGTAGGCGACACCGGACCACAGGGTTTCATCGCTGTCCCAGGCGGTCACACGCCAGGTCTGTACGGTGTCGGCCCAGTTACCGTCGATGTCCAGGACGATCCGGTACACGGCCGCAGGCGGCGGAACCGGTGGGGTGAGGTTGTTTGACATGAGGACTCACAGGAGGTAGGTTCGGTCACGTAGTCGTTCTGAGGAGGTCACGCCTATGCTTCAATTATTAACGCCATGGGCGGCTAACTGAATATCCTCCCCCAAGGACGACACCCCCACCGAGAGCTTTGAGCGGCCTCCCGGTGGGGGTGTCTCTCGTTCACTCAGCCTGCGGGGCTTCCCCAGGAGGGGTCCCAGTATCCGCCTTCGGCTTGCGGGCGCGAGGCTTCTTCTCCGTCGCTGTAGGGGCCGCCTCTGACTGCGGGTCCTGGGGGCGGGAATCCGGCGAAGGCGTTGTAGTAGGCGTTGACCGCTTCTTGCGCTTGTGAGCCTTCGGGTTCTCTTCCGCTGGCTTGTCCTTGCGGGTCTTCGGACGCTTTCCTGCTGGCCAATTCGGCATCTTTTACCTCATTCATTAGTTTCAGAGCCTCGACAGCGGCTTTCTCAGCCGCCTCGCGGGTCTTTCTTGCAATGTATTCGATCTGCCACTCTTTGAGGTCATGGACTCCCAATTCTGTGGCAGTCTTAATGATCTCATATCTAGCCATAAACTGCGGCTTTCAGTTCGGCTACGACATCGACGAGCTGGTCTACTCGCTCACGCAGATCGTTTATGTCTGTGTCATTGTCTGGCATATCTGTCTGGTCACGAAGCTTACTAATAAGCATCAGAGTCCAGTCATTCTCACCCATGGTCAGATCCAGCTCCAAAATGAAAGCCAGGACTTCTTCACGGGTCCACTCACTGACAATGGTGTCAATGAGATCCTCACCTTTGATTACAGCCGATGCCTGAAACTCGGGGATCTTAGTCATTCGCTAGCTTCCCCAGACCGATACCGGCTTCCATACCACGGTCGTAAGCCTGATCCTTTACATGCTCTGTGTATTCCTCGATAAGGCGGCGCATGTTGTCCTTAGCCAGAAGTGGGTCCATGTGGACACGGTTCATGTTGAGGATTTCGAGCGTCAGGGAGTATCCAAGCTCATCGACGGCGCTTTCGAAATTAGTTGTGGGGTAATCTTTGGCAAACCGATTTGCAGCCACTTATGCTCTCCTATACATTCCACTATTCCAGTCGTAAATGCGGGTCGGGATACGAGCTGTACGCAGCTTTCGCACGCAATCCCAGGTACCTCGGGAGTCTCCGAGTGGAAACGCAAGGCCCAACTTTGCTCCTGATCGGACCATACGGCCATTACGTAGAGGTCCCGCCTGAGTTCCTTCGATGTCCCATCGGGCCTCAAATATGTCAGGGTCACCGGGACAGTAGAACCAGCCGTGTTCGTTGAACCATTCATCAGCAATTTTGTCAGCTCCTGTGGGGCAACCGCCGTGAACGAGGACGAATTTCCCGTAATGTGTGTAAACATCGTTGAGAGCTGAGACAATCATGAGGCGGTTTTTCCAGTCCCGGCTACCCGTGACGATTACTCGGGGGTAACTCTCTCCCATTCAAGGGCCGCTTTCTCTACCCAACCGTCAATGAGGAACTTTCCGGAGTTGATTTCGTTCTCAACCTTGAATTTAGTCCAGTTCCGCCAGTAAGTTACGCGGCCTTTGGCCGCTCCAACGCTGTTATAGACGCCCTCATACTCTGTGAACGTCTCAGAAACACCATTTTCGTCCGGATTTACGAAAACTAGAGCTACTCGCCAGGTTTCAGCGGCGTCAGCCGCGATTTTTCGACCCATTTTCCCTCATAAATTCATCGGTTTGGCGTTTTTCGCCGCTTTTGAGCGGCTTCTTTCCATTTTCGGCCATGTAAACATGCCACAAACGCATGTTTTGCCGCTATGACACTTGCAACCGCAGTGGCCCTGCTGTTCACAGTACTCGTTATCGCAAGTGGGGTATTCGCAGTACCCTGTGAGCACCCACCAGTGCAAATAGTACCGCCCACAGGGTTGCTACAGGTGTCGTGTTTGTGGGCTTCCTTCTTATTCACCGTATTCACCGCTTACAGCGGCTCTCAGAGAGTGCATCATGTCCACTACGAACGTCGCGGGCACGTTGAAGTCCTCTATAAGAGCTGTCGCATGGAATTTGAAGACCTCTTCCGAAGCAGAAGTCCAGAAATTCATCTCTGAGAGCATTTCCTCAACAATAGCGTTAGCCATATCAACCCTTACTTATCGGCTTGAAGTCCAGATCTGTAATGTGACCCTTGCACTTTGTGCAGAAGATATAGTTGTAATACCCTGAGATCACTTCGTTAAGAACATGGCGTGTGTATTTGGTGTGTTCGTCACAGAAGGGGTAAATGTCTCCGCAAGGAAGACAGATAACATTCCAGTCTGCTTCTTTGTCACACTCTACAAATTCACAGGGTTCTGAAGGGTTCTCTTCAGCGAACGTTACCCAGGACAAATCGGTTTCGAAAGACTTACGAATGTCTTCCAGAATGTCCGGTTCAACTGGTGCTGTCATTGCTACTCTCTGTGAGCTGGGGTGGTGCGGAGGGGGCGGACTTCTTCTTAGGGGTGTAAGTGTATTCCGCCTTCTGAGAAAGCGCGTCTGCCCATTTCTCGGCTTCCTTATGGGCTTCTGCCTTAGTGGCAGCGAACCCTGAAGCTAGAGAACGGGTCGTTAAATTGTTGAATCCAGACTCCCGGGACTTGTCTTCAGCTCCGCGTACGTCCCAGGCCCAGACAATTTCTACTTCACGAGGAAGATTGAGCTGAATTTCGAAGAGATTCTTACGGGCTACAGGCTCTACGTAAATACGATACGACTCAGCCATTTCCGTCCTTCGGCTTGTACGTTCTGTAAGTCTTTCCCCAGCCCTGACCCTTGAAGTGGGCTCCTGCAATGCCATAAACTCTTTTAGTGGGTCTGTGACAACTGGGACAGCCGGGAATAAGCTCATCGTCTGATATCCGTCTCTCGACTTCTACAACCTCTTTACAAGGTTCACACTGGTATTCGTATCTGGGCATTATCTAAGGGCTTCTCTGATAAGGGTCCAGGTAACACTAATTGGCCACATAGACGCTACAGTGAAAATACCTACAAACACAGAAATCTTCGGATAACCCTCGAAGAGATTGTGCTTATCTGCATATCTCTTAATCAGTTTGTAGCTACCGACTGTAAGGATAAAGTAGAGACCTACAAGTATCGGAATGAGAATCATTAAGACCTTCTAGTCCATCTTCCGCAATTAAAGCACCTGGGCTGTTTACCGCTCCAGGTAACAAGATAGTCATTTATATATTCTGCCCATTGAACTTCACATTTACGGCAGTAGAACGTTGAGGCCCACCAGCCATCGGGGACCAACAGACGAAAGGCTCTATCCTTATCTTTGGGCTTGAACCAGAGCCAATGATCTGTCCCTGGTTCAGGCGCCTCATCATCCATATTCTTGCCAACCGGGGACAACCGTGCATGGAATACCATACTCGGACCAGAGCCGGATGATACTAGGGTTGTCATCATAGGCCCTGACGATGTCGTGGCGAACAAGTAGCCGATCAATGATTTCCTTCTTCACTTCATAGTCAGGACGGAAGTCTCTGTCAGCTCGCATATACAAAGCATCACTGGGGACATTGTTCTCTGCAATCCACCATGAAGTGGAAGCACGGTATCTCTCAGAACGAGCTGTTACCTGGATTACCTTGTACCCCCCGTGTAGGTAGTAATCCCAGGCTAGAGCCCTTACCCACTTGATTGGCGGGCAGTTTACCGCATCTCTGTGAAAGGCGTCAAAGTCCTTGCGGTAATTATTCTGGGGGCCCCCTATCACGTGATGACGAATACTGCTTACATCAACCAGAGTCCCATCCATATCGAATACGACGGTCTTAGGGCGGATGAAATTTTTCATATGTACCTATTCTGTAGTACAATGGAGTTTATCTCCTGGAGGGAGGAAAGTCAATGCCAGAAGAGTGGTACGACTTAACCACTGATGTTGAGGCGGCTCCCGGACCACCAGCGGTCCGAAAGCCTCGCGAATTAGATGAAATTGACAAGTATCGGATGCCGGACACGGTTACGGCGGCATGGGTACAGGCCCAGCTCTCGCGACAAGAGTGGTCCGAGATCAAGCGTACCCAGGGGACGAACCGTCTAAACCCCCACCTGATCGAGTCTATGTGCCGAGATGCGGCCAAGGGGCTAAGCAAGCGCTCAATCATGGCCCGGCACGGCTACAACACCGCAACCTGGGGCAACTGGGAGCGGAAGGCTGCGGAGGGTATCCAGCCGTACGCACTGTGGTACGCCTGCATTATGCTCAGTTATTCCTCTGTGGAAGAAGAAGAGCTTAAGAAGATCCGTGCTGCCGGTCATGAGGACTGGAAGGCTTCCAAGTGGATTCTTGAACAGATCAACAAGGAAGAGTACAGCACAGGTGGAACCACTACTAACATCACCAATATCCACGGTGACGTTACAAATGAGTCGTCAATTAACTACATGTCAGAAGATGACGCTCAGAACGTAGCAACCTTGCTACAGGCTATTGGGGTAATTCCTTCTCAGCCAAACACTATTGAGGGTGAAGTCGTAAATGAAGGTGACAGTACAGACTCCTGATGGGCCACGCTTAGTCCCACACTGGGCTAAGTGCCATTGTGTGACTCGTCACAGTCCTAACTATATTCATCCATATCCGTTCGCTTTGCCTAATGGTATTGAGTTGTGGCTATGCCCCAACACATTCCATCAGGCAAATACTTTGTTGAAGCTTTACTCCAGCCTCGATGGACCTCCGGAAGGCCGCGTGGCGGTGAAATTCAACTATTTCGTCAGATCGCTGATTACCTATTACTGGCAACTTGTGCTAGAGGCACGTGCTAGTGACGAGGAATATGAAGCCTGGAAGGCTTCTCAGGTTCAGGAAGAGGACGATGAATTCCTTAACATCAACATTCAAGAGATCATTAAGAAGACGGTAGCCCATGGAAGCTAGAGAACAGCTCCAGAAGGCGCTACAGTTACGTCTTCCGGAAAAGTATGTACCATGGCGCCCTTCTCCACATCAGGCCGCCTTCTTGCTGGTACCCAATAAGGAAGCCTTCTATGGTGGTGCAGCCGGTGGTGGTAAGTCCATCGCCCTTCTAATGGCTGCCCTTATGTATGTGGATAACCCGAAGTACAAGGCGCTTATCCTTCGTCGTACCTTCGCTGACCTTTCAGCCCCTGGTGCCCTTATCGACATTGCTCACGAATGGCTCGGGCCCACAGATGCCAAGTGGAATGAGCAGAAGCACCAATGGACATTCCCTAGCGGTGCTGTACTGAAGTTCGGTCACATGGCCAACGAACAGGACAAGACTCAGTATCAGGGAGCGCAGTACCAGTTCGTAGGGTATGACGAGCTTACCCACTTCACTGAAACCATGTACCTGTATCTGTTCTCGCGTATGCGTAAGCAGAAGGACAACGATATCCCCATTCGTATGCGTGCCGCTGGTAACCCTGGTGGTATCGGCCACGACTGGGTGAAAAGACGTTTCATTGACCGTGTGGAAGACTACCCGGACGACTTCACTCCACAGGAGATCGAGCGTAAGAAGAACCGTGTCTTCATTCCGTCAGGTCTGAAGGACAACCCTTACCTTGACCAGGAAGACTACATTGACTCCCTGATGGAGCTAGACCCTGTGACACGTGCTCAGCTTATGAGTGGTGACTGGGATGTAGCCCCTGGTGGAAACATGTTCAAGGCCGAATGGTTCGACAACCGGATCATTACTGAGGTGCCACACGATGTTCAGCTCATTCGTAAAGTTCGTTACTGGGACCTTGCATCGACTGACGAAGAGAAAGTCATCAAGGAAAAGGGCGACCACGACTACACCGCATCCGTGCTACAGGCGCTTGGAAATGACGGAAATGTCTACGTCCTTGAAGTCTCCCGAGACCGAATCACTCCTGCTGCCTGCGAAAAGCTTGTATACACCAAGGGCCTTCGCGACGGAAGAGTCGGTACAGCCATTTATATGGAGCAAGAGCCGGGCTCCTCTGGTGAGGCAACCATTCACACTTACAAGAAGCTCATGCTTGGTTTCAACTTCCGGGGTGACAAGCCGAGTGGAGGCAAGATTGAAAGAGCTAGAACAGCTTCAGCGGCCTGCGAGAACGGACTAGTCTATATCGTAAAGGGTGCCAGAACCAAGGAATTCATTAACGAGCTGGTTTCATTCCCTGTGGGTGTTCACGATGACATGGTCGATGCGTTCTCTGGTGGGCTGATCAAGATTGCTGAAAGCGCTAGTATTGGTAAGCCGAAGCGTACCCGTCCGAGCCAAAAGAAGAAGAGCCTTTGGGCTTAACCCAGGAATTATGGTAAAATGACCGATGTGACAAACACCCCAAGAGAGGATTGAGATGGGCTTATTCCAGAACCTCTTTGGGTCTACTAGTTCCTTTGTGGAAAAGTATCCCAAGTACTTCGATCACGACTATGAGCGTCAGAAGCGCTTAGAGCGCTACAAGAACACCTGGGAAGCCTATCTTGCTGAGCTACCGGACCCTATTACGCAGGATACGGTATCTAACGACAACGTTAAGGTAAACCCTGCCCGTGCCATCATTAACACGGGCGTATTCTTCCTATTCGGAAGTGAACTCAAGTTCCAAGTTTCACCTGAGTCCCAGGTTCGTTATGGCAAGCAGTCACTTCCTGCTAAGCCTTCAACTGAATTCTCTGCTGAGGGTACCTCTGAGTCTGCTGAGTCTGATGACCCACAGAAGCAGTCTAAGAAGTCGGACTTCCGTAAGGAAAAGGAAGGCGACGATTACGACCCTAAGAAGGCTAAGGGCAGCTACGGTGCTCCTGAGGGTGAAGACCCTATTGCGGCTGCTAACCCTAAGTGGCTCACAGACCTGAACAAGGTTTGGAAGGAAAACCGTAAGAAGTCCTTCCTGTTCAACATGGGTCTTTCTGGTGCTATTCACGGCGACGTGTTTGTGAAGATCATTCCAAACGCGTGCGGAATGAAAAACCAGTACCCACGTCTTCTACTCCTTGACCCAGCCAACGTAGACGTTGAATGGGACCCTAACGACTGTAACCGTGTACTCAAGTACGCAATCGAGTACGTCGTCGAAGAAGAGAACCCACAGACACAACAGCCAGAGCCTAAGCTACGTATTCAGGAAATCACTGCAAACGTACAGGGCTATGGTGGAGACCCGAACGAGCCAATCACTAGCTGGACTATCCAGAACTATGAACACCCAATGGGCTATGTTCAGAACGTCGGATATACCCCACTAGAAGGTGGCAAGGTCCCTGTGGGCCCTGCTGAGGAATGGCCGTATGCGTGGGCGCCTATTGAGCACTGTCAGAACGTAGAACTCCCTCACATGTACTGGGGTCTTCCAGATCTGGACGAATCCTCTGTGGAAGTACTTGAGTCTCTACAGCGTTCAATGTCTTCATTGAATAAGATCGTTCGAGTTCACGCGTCACCCCGTATGTTCGCCAAGAACGTTATGCCTGACCAGATCGATGAAATCGACGTGTCAGCAGACAACATCATTACCCTTCCGAACATGGAAGCGGAACTGAACGTGCTTGAAACACTGAGCAACCTTGCTCCGTCTATCGAGTACGCACGTGAACAGCGCAAGATGCTTCTTGAAATGGTGCAGTGTCCTCCGATTGCTCTCGGAGAGTTCGAATCTGCATCTACAGCTATCTCTGGTGTGACTCTTTCTATCCTTTACGCTCCGATTCTTCAGAAGACAGAGTTGAAGCGTATCTCCTATGGAGACATGATTGAGCGTCTGAACCAGAAGATCCTAGTTTTGATGGGTCATGACGAGGAAGAGACAGAGTCAATGGTTCTGGTATGGCCAGAGTCAATGCCTGGATCTGCTTACCTTGAGCGTCAGACACTTCAGCAGGACCAGCAGATGGGTGCTTCTAGCTACACCATCTTGTCTCGTCTTGGATACGACCCGAAGGAAGAGCGCGCTAACTTCATGCGTGAGCAGGAAGAAGTTGCGGCCCTTCAGGCTAAGTACATGCCTGAGCCACAATTTGGCCAGGGTGGTCCAGGTGGAAATAACAATCCGGCTGGAAATGGTAATAAGAATGGGTCTATGGGTGGAACAAAGGCAGCCGGTACTCCTAAGAGTTCTCCGGGTGCTTCACCTACACCTAAGCCCAGTAAATAATGTGATATACTAATCAACGTCACTATACTAAGGTCTGGAACCTTATATAGGGAGGATTGTCTAGATGACAAAGCAGGGTAATTTAAAGGCCGCATACAGAGCCGCAGCGGAAGATAACCCCACGGTTACTGATGATGGCAAGGTAGTATCCACTGAAGTTGTTAAGACTTCTGAGGAAGTAGTTTCAAAGAATACTCCAGTAGAGAAGCCAAAGGTTGAGCCAGAGGTTTTTGATAAGGAGTATGTGAAGGGCATTCGTGAAGAAGCCGCTGAATGGCGTACTAAGCTACGCAAGCAGGAAGCCGCTTACGAAGAAGCCCTGGCAAAGTTGAAGTCCTACGAGGATGAAAAGCTATCCGCTGAGGAAAAGCTGTCCCGTGACTTTGAGGAAGCCAAGACGCGAGCTAGCTCAATGGAGCAGAAGGCTCGTGAAGCAAGTCTAAGATATGAGCTTGCAATTGCAGCACGTGAAGAAGGCATCTCGGATGTTAAGGCGGCCGTTAAGCTTGCCGATCGGGAGCTTATCGAGTACGACTCCGCTGGTAATATTACCAATCTCCCGGATGTAATTGAGCACCTTCGCTCAGAATATTCTTCACTATTCTCTAAGACTGCTTCAGCACCTAACACAGGTGTAACGAATCCAGCTAAGCCACCGGCACAGAAGAAGTGGACCCGAGAAGACCTTAAGAGTCTTTCACCGGAGAAGCGCCTTGAGCTAATGCAGTCTGGCGCTCTAAACGAACTTCTGGGTCGTAATTAAGCGAAGCATCTACGCAATCCGGATATAAGGGAGATAGCCTCAAATGGCTCTTGACAACTTTATTCCCGAGCTGTGGAGTGCCGAACTATTAGTAAACCTTAAGAACCAGCTCGTATACGGTAGTGACCTAGTCATCAACCGTAACTACGAGGGTGAGGTTTCACGTTTCGGTGACACGGTTCGTATCAACTCAATTGGTGCAGTAACTGTATCTAACTACAGTAAGAACACCAACCACTCAGCCCCTGAGACACTTAGCGACAGCCAGATGACCCTAGTCATCGACCAGGCTAAGATGTTCAACTTCCAGATCGATGACATCGACCGCGCACAGCAGAACCCTAAGCTTATGAGCGCTGCTATGCGTGAGGCTGCGTTCGCGCTTGCCAACGAAGTTGATGACCACATCGCTAACCTTCTAAACAACGGTGTTCCTGCTGGAAACGTTCTAACAGACGTTGCCTTCGACAACACATTCGAGGACTACTACGAGGCCCTTGTGGACCTTGGCGTAAAGCTCGACGAGAACAACGCACCGGCAGATGGTCGTTACGCGATCATGAAGCCTTCAGTTGTTGGTGTTCTTCGTAAGGACGACCGTTTCGTAAGCTTCGGTACTGAGGCCAACCGTGCGGTTGCTGCTGGTGGTACTGGTGTTCTCGGAACAGTTGCTGGCTTCAACATCCTTGTTTCTAACAAGGTTCCTAGCGGTGACGGTTCTAACCCACAGATCCAGGCTGGACACGCATGGGCAACAACCTTTGCTGACCAGATCGAGTCTCTAGAGGCTTACCGTCCTGAGCTACGTTTCGCAGACGCCATGAAGGGTCTTCACGTATACGGCTCAAAGATCATTCGTCCTGAGCTTCTAACTAAGGTCGAGGTCGACGTTACTCCGTAACGTAATATCTAACTGAGGAGGGGCAGGCCCTGAAAACCTGCCCCTCGTGTAAGGAGAAATACCCATGGCAGATACAGCCGTAACAAGCACAAACGTAGTGTCACTTTCAAAGGACACACGTACAGCTCTTCCCGCAGGCCAGTCAGTAACAACAGGTAACACTGCTGTTCTTACACCTGCCGCAGGTGCACCTTTCAAGGGTCGTTACATGCTAGTTCGTGTAGCTCCTGGTGCTGCCAGCACTCTTACTGTGAAGGCCGGTGTATCTACACAGACACCCGCGAACCTAGCTAAGTATGGTGACCTTTCAATCGGGTCATTCTCAGCGGACTCAGTCCTACAGCTAGAGCTTTCTCGTTACCTACAGGCAGACGGTACAGTACGTATCGATGTCGGTGGTACAGGACCGGTTGTCTTCACCGTTCTTAACCTAACTAAGGCTGCGTAAGCTTAGTCGAAAACTACCGGGCTGGGTACGCCCTCGCCCAGCCCGGTTTTTCATGCTCTCGGAAGGATAAACCATGCCTGTTCGATCATCAATGGGCTATCTCATTCAGTTTGTCCGTGAGCTAATCAACGACACGGGTGCAACACCGAAGTTCACAGACCAGCAGATTCAGGATCGCCTAGACCTGAAGCGCCTCGACTTGTATGCAGATGACTTGAAGTCACCTGACATTCTTGAGAACGACGGCACAATTGTCTGGAAGGACTTCTACGCACGTCTCCCATTCTGGGAGACAGATTTCGTAATCCAGCAGGTAGATGGTACAGCAAGTACCCCTACCACAGCAGAACCCCTTATCGGTAAGTTCCACTACAACACCAACCAGACAGTACCCCTTGTGATCACAGGGAAGGTATATAACGTCTACGGTGTTGCAGCAACCCTACTTACTATGTGGATTGCGGAAATCCGTGGCCAGATTCAGTCTTGGTCTGCTGACGGTACGTCCATTCAGCGTATCGGCCAGGTTAAGAACATGCAGGATCTTTCAGCTAAGTACGCTCAAATGGCTTGGGGTTGGGGGAACTCTACCCAGATCAAGCTAGTACGAAAGGACTTGCGTAACTAATGCCTGGACCTAACTTTATTTCCCAGGCTGAACTTGATCAACTACGTGCTGAACAGAAGCAACTAATTGCAGAAGTCGGCACTACTGGAACCATCAAGAGACAGACTTGGGCATCAAATGGTAGAGGCGGAATGACCCGTACTCTTACCACAATTGGCACTAATGTTCCACTGAGACACTGGATTTCATCTGGACCTAACGGTACTTCAGAAGAGGCCAAGTTCTGGGGTGAGCAGGAAAACTCACAGACAGACGCGTTCGTTGTGGCCTACTGGGACCAGGACATCAACGTTTACGATGTCATCACTTTTGCTGATGGCCGCGAATGGCGTGTAGTCGGAGTCCAGTTCGATGACTCATTCCTGACTGCTAAGCGATTACGAGTGGAGGCGATGCGTTAATGGGTGCAAGAATCGTTATCGTATATGACCACCTCCCACGTTGTGCAGCAGTCGCCCTGTCGGCCGCTGACGACCTTTCCACGGACGTGGCAAGGGATATGTGGCGAGGGGCCCGCGCAGCCGCTCCTGTACGCACTGGAGCCCTTCGCAGAGGTATCAACTTGCATGAGGGAAACCCTGCCGAAGTAACCGCGTCATCCCTAGAGGGTGGCGCCCCACGTGAGTACGCACTTTACAACGAGTTCGGTACTCGCTACATGGCAGCTAACCCATTCATGATTCCTGGATATGCGGCTGGACTTGCACTGCTTTACAACCGTGGTCGCCAGTACGGCGCCAAGATTGAGGCGGCTGCCTAATGCCAGCATCACTACAGGACGCAGTAACTCATCTAATTGGAAAGATTGAAGCAGACGCCCAGACAATCAGCTTGGGAAGTACTCAGGCATTTATGTTCTCTGCCCCTGAGAAGGGTGTTGCTTCTTACCCCTATGTCATCATCGGAAAGCAAGCGGGCTCCCACACCATCGTAATGTGTGGGGTTGCTTTCGATGTTCACTACTTGGCTGTTAAGTGTGTGGACTACGGTTTTGACGGCGGTGAAAGAGCCCGAAAGGTTCTCCACCGAGTACGTCAGGTAATCGAAACTACCACTCCAGCAACCCTGGCAAGTGGAAAACTGGACGCTGTAATTCCTAACAGTAGCTATAACTATGACGAGCAGGAAAGTGGTAACAACAACTTCTACCACGAAGTGCAAGTCGAGAAGGTAATTCTCAGCGATAGCTAAGGTATAATGGAGAAGCGAACGAAAGGGGCAAACAATGCCAGAGAAGAACACTAGTACGCCGGTTTCTGGCAAGGAGCCCCGTACTGAGTACAAGGCTCTTGTGGGCCTTGATTATGAAGACAAGCGCGTAGAGGCCGGTGAGATTGTCGATGACATTCCTGCCGACTCTGTGGAATGGCTCCTAGAGGGTCAGTACATCGAAGAGGTAGAGTAAATGGCCTTTGTATTCGGTACCGGTACGCGTGTGTGGATGGACGGAAAGCAGGCGGCCTGTGTCATCAATGACATTACTCAGGACGCCGAGCTTGACGAGGCAGAGGTAACAACTCTCTGCTCTACCCTGAAGGACTACATCCCCGGTCTAGCAGAAGTAACCATCGAATTAGAGGGTTACTTTGATACGAACACAGCTTCCCCAGCTACTACAATGGAAGCTCTGTTCCACAGTAAGATTTCCAACCAGGATGTCTTCCCGATCACCTTTGCCCCTGAAGGCGGAGCTGATACAGGAGACCCTGTCTATATGATGAACGGCTTCCTACAGGAATACTCAATTGAGAACACTGTAGACGAAGCGGCTGCTGTAGAAGCAACAATGCGTTGCTCCTCTGCACTAGCTCGTGGTCGCATTGTAGAAAATGGGGCTACAGCTAGAACAGCTACAGGTAACGCAGGCACAGTTGTAAACACAAACGTGTTGGACAACACTACATCTACAACTAATGGTGGTGTAGCGGTCCTACAGGTATTTGCCGTTTCAGGTACAACACCTAGCGCGACTATTGTCCTACAACACTCAGCAGACAACGTGACCTATACCGACCTTGCCACATTCCCTGCTAAGACTGCTGTTGATGGTGAGTACAAGGAAGTAGCCGCAGGAACAACTGTAAACCGTTACCTTCGTGCTCGTTGGACTATCTCAGGTACAACACCATCATTCAACTTCAACCTAGGCTTTAAGCGGAGCTAATATGTCTTTTCGTTTTGACGGCTTTATTGAAGACTTTGACGGTAGTAACCCGGGGACCCCTGCCAACTCTCACAAGTTAGTAATCACTGCCCCAATGGGGGAGCGTATTTTGTGGGCTCAGGTCAATGGCTTGGAGCAAGCAATTGGTAGCAATGATTTTTCTCATATCTGGTTAGAACCCTCATCAATCCACGTTGATGGTAATAACGAGATTGATGAAGTTGAGTTCGTTCTCCCGGATGACTCGGGAGAGCGTGGCGTTAATGTAATGTACTACACCATTTAATGCTACAATAGACAGGTATTATCCTGGCCAGGATATAAGGAGAACCAATGGCTTTCGTATTCGGTACAGCGGCTGAGTTAAGCATGGACCCCGCAGGTGGTACCAGCTATTCAGTTACGCTCGACTGTGCAATGAACGACCTTACTCTAGACCGTGAGCTAGATGAGGCCGAAGTAACTACTCTTTGCTCTACTATCAAGGACTACATCCCTGGTCTAGCCGAGACTACTCTTGAGTTCGAGGGTCTTTACCAGAGTGGTGCAACTGAGGTAGACTATCAGTTGAACAACATCTTCGGAATCACAACTATTCCGTCTTGGCGTTACCGTCCAGCCGGAACAGGAACTGGTCTTCCTGAGTACACCTTCAAGGGATTCCTACAGGAGTACTCAATCGAGGCAACAGTTGACGAAGCTGTTACAATTGAAGGAACAATCCGTGTTACAAACTCTGTGACACGTACTGTCCAGCCGTAATCTAGTTTAAAGAGGGCATATGTCTGAGGACAACCTAGAGAGTGTAGTCGCTTCTGTTGAAAGCAATGAGCTTCCAGTAGCTGATTTCAGCGCTATCCTAGCTCTTCCCAGCGAAGAGTACCGTTGGGTAGACATTCCCGAGTGGAACGCTCGTGTAAAGATCCGCTCACTCACAAAGGCTGAGCAGATTCGACTACGTAAGAAGTCTTCCAAGCAGGGTGTTGTGGACGACGTTCTTCTAGAGATCAACCTAATTGCGGACACCCTTGTGGAACCGCGCTTATCCCCAGCTCAGGTCGATGAACTATTCGCTAAGTCCAACGCTAAGGCTCTGAACCGTATCGCTGCGGCTTCTCTGACCTTCTCTGGACTAACCGAGGATTACATTGGAGACGCCGAGCGCGACTTCAAAAGCTGACGATTCTGACATGTTCTCAGTATTCTTTATCGCTGAGAGCTTAGGACAGACAGTAACAGAACTACTTACCGGGGAAAAGAAGCCCCTTAGTAATGTAGAATTCATTTACTGGGTTCAGTACTACGAACGAAAAGCCGCTATCGAAGAAAAGGCCAGTAAGGCTAAATCCGATGGCAAAGCGACCAAAGAGTTCAAAAGAACTATGGGACCGCAAAATCGCTAAATGGCCGGGTCAGGTAATCTGGCCCGGTTATTTCTTTAAGGAGTGTTATGGCTGATGTCGCACGGCTACGAATCGTCGTTGATACCGACGCTACTCGTGCTGCCGCTGGCCTAAACCGTCTAAGCGCTTCGTTACGTGGTCTCGCTCGGGACGGAAACCGTAGTGACCGCGCCCTTCGCCGTCTCGGTGGCGGAATGAACAACAACACTCGATACTCTCGTGGCTTCTTCGGTGGCCTTATGAGAGCATCACGAGGACTTGTAAACCTTGCTATGAGCGCAGGCCGTGGTATCGGTACCATGGCCCGCTTTGGTAGCCAGCTTATCGATGGTACTGCCCAGTTTGCTACTTTTGGTTCTATGGCCGCGCGTGTAGGTAGTTCGGTGGCTGCCGTCGCACCATCAATTGCTACCGCAGGGGTAGCTATTACAGCCTTAGGCTCTATGGTCAGCTTGGTTGGTTCCCTTGCTGTGGGCGCAGGAGCCTTGATTGCTGCTGCCCTCCCTGTGGCATTCATTGCTGCCGGTGCAGCCGCTCTGTCTTCTGACAAGGACATCCAGAAGGCATTCAAGGGAATCACAAAGACAGTAGTGGAAGGCGTTCAGAAGGCTGCCAAGCCTCTGAAGGG
>ENA-UOUW01000057-UOUW01000057.1-bioreactor-metagenome-genome-assembly--contig:-NODE-57-length-15907-cov-10.708049_pt1 | contig 15907 bp, 22 predicted proteins | sample MGYA00238153_ERZ761573 | MGnify/ENA primary metagenome ERZ761573 (study PRJEB28894, sample SAMN06264780) | bioreactor metagenome | isolation source: Switchgrass | place: USA:Austin, Texas | collected... | reverse complement strand
CGCCGACATAGAGGATGTCGGTGGTCGCATCGGCGTCCCACACGATACCGCAGGCATTGGTGGCGTCGCTGTCGAGCGCGGCGGCGTTCATGAAGATGGGCGCCTCCACGGTGGTGGAGATGGTGTCGGTGAAGCCGACGAACAGGTAGGCCGTCGCGATCACGTCCAGCTTGACACGCGCGCTCCAGGAGAGCCCGCCCGAATTGGCCTTGAACCCGGTGTTGATGGCGGTGAACGTGCTCATGTTCTGAGCGTGCGTGCCGTCATCCGAGGCCGACTTAAGCGTCACCTCGCCGTTGATCGAGCCCGCCACAGTCGTGGCCGCGGCATTGCCGGTACCGGCGCCCGCGGTGGTCGACCAAGTGTCGGCCGGACCAGCGTCACCGATGGCCCAGGTGCCGAAGAAATCTTCGCTCAGAGCGAACGCGCCACCGGGACTGTCGGCGGCGAGGGTCCACACGGGTTCATCGTTGATCACGTCGGCGGGCTTCGTCGCGATGTAGAGCGCGCCGGTGTCCGTCGCATAGAAAAACTGCATATCGCCTTCGCTGAAAAACCGCGTCGGCCGTTCCGCTTCGGTGCCTACGAGCAGCAGCGAAAGCCAGAGTCCTTTAACCTGCATTTTGGGCACCCCTGAGCTGGATTTAGATGGGCTGAGCCCAGCGACTAAATTTAGCCGCTGGGCTGAGTTTGTAGAACGCCGTTACGCGTCGACGTTCTGGCCCGCGATGCGGGTACCGAGGAACGGGTCCATCACCTCGGCGCCATAGATACAGTCCCAACGGTGGACGTGGGCGCCGGTGGCGATGTCCGAGCCGCGCCAGTAGCGCACGCTGATCCCGGTGTCGGGATCGGTGGCGAAGCTGGACACGCCGGTGAACGGCGTATGGAGGCGGGCCGACACCAGCGAAATCGCGCGCTTGTGGAACGCCGACTTGACGCGGATGTTCGTGCTCGCCGCACCAGCGAACTGGACATAGGCGTCGTTGACGGGCGCGGCATTCACCGTCGCAAAGGCGGTGTTGCCATCGGTGTTCACACCGTCCGTGGAGCCCTGGACGATGATCGGCGGCGTGATGGTCAGGTCCATGTCGCCGGCAGCGTTGACGCCATCCTCCAGCACGGTGAACTGCTGGAGGTACGGCAGCACTTGCTGCGCGCGCCAGTCCCAGGCGTACACGTTCTGGATCGTGAACACCTCGCCAGCCTTCACAGTGCCGGTCGAAAGACCGTCGATGTGAATGGTCATCTGCATGGTGTCCTTCACGTCGCGGTAGTTCACCTGGAGGGTGCCACCGTCGATCTGCGCGCCCGAGGAGCTGCCATCGCCCGGCGCACGCGTGCCGGTGGTGATCACCGGGAGCTGCTGCGACGCATACCAGTCGATTTCCGAGATGATCGGAATGCGGACCTTCTGGAGCGCCGGAACGTTGAGGCTGGGCGTGAAGTCGCTCAGCATCGAACCGCGGATCGCCTGACCGTCCTCGAACGGTACGACGCCCGATAGGGACTCGTTGGGCACACCCTGGTCCATGAGACGGGTGTGCGCGGCCATTGCCTGGCCGGGCGAGCGGATGAGCATCGTCGGGTTGGTGGCGTTCGCATAGAGAACGTCGTTATAGGCGGGATCGCCGCCCATCACCCAGCTCGGGAACTTCTTCGTCTGGTTGGCAAGGAACTTGTCGATGGAGTGAGCCAGCGTGCTCGCAGCCGAACGCATGGTGGCGTTCTGCATGAGCGAATTGAAGCTCGCGACATATTCGATGTCACCAACCGAGATGTGGACCTTGGAATACTGATCCACTTCGACCATCGCCGAGCCGGTCAGGATGTCCTGCGCAGCGAGGGTAGCGGTGCCGTCCTTCTTGTCGAGGAAGCGCGGCGGGCGCTTGACCGAGATTTTCAGCCCGTTCTCGTCGGTGACTTGGTTCTTGAACTGACCGTCCACGAGCCGCCCGAACACGAGCTGGTTCTTGAGCAGCAGGAGCATGACATTCGCATACTCCTGCGCATTGAGGAATTGGTTGGCCATCGGCCACCCCCTTAGAGCTGTCGCCCTACTTTTGGGCCATCGCCATGCGCTCGAAAGCGGCGAAGTCCTCAGTAGCGGCGTTAACTGCGCCAGTGCCACCATTGCCCTTCGCTTGATGCTTGGGCGGCGGCGGTGCTTTCGGCTTGGGTTTGGCAGTGTCCGTCTCGTCCCCCGAGGACTCGCCGTTTTTCTGCTTAGCGTCCTCAGCCTGGGACGAAAGTTCGGCCTCTCGTTTGCCGAACCACTTAGCCTGAGCAGCGGGGCTCAGGTTGGCGAGGCGGCGCTGTTCCTTGGGATCCTGCGCCAACTCATATGCGATTTGAGCACCGTGTTCGCTATCAAGCGACAGCTCCACCAGCGTGGTGCTGAACTTGTTGCTCTCATCGAAAACGACTTCGGCGAAGTCGTCATACTTCTCGGTGGCCTTCTCGGTGAACTCCTCGATCTGGAGTTTGAAGGCCGCAGCAGCCTGCTGCTGTTCTTGCGACTGAGCCGCCTGCGCGTTCTGTCGCGTGGATTCACGAGCGGCCTTCATGGCCTCGTAGCGCGCCAGATCGCGAATGTACTTCGCGTCGAACTCGCCGCCCTCGTACTTGCTCGGGTCAGGCTCGGCGTCCGACGAATTGGTGTTGGCAGGCTTAGCACCACCGGCGCCGCCATTCAAGCGGGCTTCGATTCCGGCCAAACGCTGTTCCAGCGAGTCGGCACGGCGCTCGGCAGCGTCGGCGCGGCGCTCGGCCGTGCGCTGGGCCTTGACCGCCTTGTCGATGCGGGCTTGTGCACTGTTGTGCTTGTCGCCCTTGTCGCCCTTGTCGCCCTTGTCGCCGGTGTTCTGCTCATCGTCCTCGGCGCCGCCCGCAGCCTGCGTCGAAGCGCCTTTGTCGCCGGCGTCGTCAGCCTTGGTCGTCTCCTGCCGCACCCCGTCCACCGCGCTGAACCCCGCAAAGCGGTTCATCTCGGTGTTGGGATCCTGCTCCTGAATCTGAGTATCTTTGTCGCCCATTTTTAGTCCTCTGTTGAAACGTAGTTCTAACCTAGTCCGTCATCACCCTACTGAGGTTCCGACTTCGATGGCTTTGAGACTGTCGTTCAGCTCGCGGCTCGCAACCTGCGACGCGACGTTGAACTGGTTGGTGCGCGTCTGCTGCGGCACGGCCGCGGCGTCGGCAAGGTACTTCTGCGTGCGAGCGAAGCTGAGGCTTGCATCGGCCTGCGTCTTGAGCGTCTTGGCCGCTTGCTCCTGTCCCGCGGCCTGCGCGGTAGCCTGCGCGGCCTGCCCCTCGGCTGCGGCACGGGCCTGCATCTGCGGGTCCATCTCCTCGGGGCTGAATAGCTGCACCGGCATCGAGCGACGCAGGCGCGCGGCGATCTTGTCGGCACCGGGCCAGTCCATCTCGCCAACCATGATGTCGGCGGCGACGCCCAGCGTGTTCGGGATCGCCGTCGCGAGCGCGACCATCGATTCCGCCGACTCCTGGCGCTTCGTCTTGTAGCTGAGGCCCGTCACTGCGGTGACGCTGTACTTGCCCTGCGTGATGTCCAGGAACTCGCCGTCAGCCACCTGATTGATGGCCTGCATGAGCTGCTGCGAATCTTCGCCGAGAACTTTCACGATGCGCGGCGTGTCGTACACGATGGGGATCAGCTCATTGATGACGTTGCCCGTCTCCTCAATGGCCTGCTCCAGCCGCTTCATGTAGAGCGCTGTTCCAGTACGGCTGACGTTGCGGCGCTGGATGATAGCCCTGCCGCTGACTTCGTTCGACGGCATCCCAAGGTTGGCCTCGTGGATGTTCGACACGTCTTTCAAGTCCTGCGCGGTCACGGCCGACTGCTCGATAAGCGCGCCCTCAACCTGGATCGGATCGGTGCGCTCAGGCTTCTGCCCCGACTCGGCGTTCCACACCAACAGCGGATCGTCCGACTGCGCGCTGGCCCGCCAAGTAGCCTCCCGGCCGGCGACGGCGCTGTCTGCGGCAACCCATGTGTTCTTGGGCGAGCGCATGATCTTCTCGGCGATTGCCGAGCGCCAGTAGTTGTGAAGCCGCTGCGGGTCTTTCATGTGACGGATCACGCCCCAGCGGTGCTTTGTCTGGCCGACGCGGATTTCCCAGCCCGGCACGCGGAAAATCGGGATGCGGTAGATCGGCAGTCTATATGGCCCCTCCAGGATGTCCGTCGCCGAGCACAGGTAGCGCTCTGCGTAGGGCCTATCCACCTCGCGTATGAATGGCGAGCCGTCCGGCCGCTGGTCGATCTGCGCCAGCAGCGCCGACTGGTTCTCATCGGTGATGTCGCGCGTGGAACCGTCACGCATCAGCGCGAGCGTGCGCTTCTCGGTGCGCATTTTCCAGTACGCCACAATGCGCACGTCGTCGCGCGTCCACCATGTGGTGTTCATCGCCTCGGATGCGAACCGCGTCTGCATCACATCTGCCGGCTGCGCCCACGGCCAGCGCCGGTGGAACTCTTTCCACGGCATCGTCTCCACCTCGAACGCGCGAGTCGCGTCGCGGCCGGTGGGGTCGACCAACGTGCGATCCCACACCACTGCGAAGTGGTCGGGAATCTGCTCGATGCTGATGTCCTGTTCCCAAACGTCGTCGTTCACGTAATCCAGAACGACTTTCCAGTTCCCAATGCCGGCAGTGACGGTGCCGAGGAACGCTGTCTCATAGGCCAGATCGGCGCGCGTGGCGCGCTGGATCGCTCGCACAATCCCTTCGCGGACCTTCGCCACGGGCTTGGTGCCGCCGCTGTCGGGCACGATCTTGATTTCGGTTTCGTTCTCCAGGCGCTCACCGAGCACCTGACCGATGAACGCCGGCAAACGGTTGATGGTTAGAACGGGTTTCCGCTTGGCAATGCGCTCAGATTTGACGCCGTTGTCCCACTGATCGCCGATGAGGAACTGCATGTCCTCAACACCGGCCTCGTGGTTGTCGAAATCGGCGTTCTCATCGCCGGTGAAGTCCTCGCGCATCTCGGCGAGAAACGACTCCTCGGTGTCGTAGCCTTCCGGCAGCTCGAAATCCGGCTTCTGCGCTGGAGCCTTCTCGGTAGCCACCTAAACCCCCATCCAACTGTTCGAGCCGCCCGCGGGCTCAGTGAACTGGTTGGCCTGTTCCTGTACCTCACGGTGGCGGGGATCGTCAATGTTGGCCCAGGACGGCGCCCCTCTAGGTTCGTGCCACGTCTCGAAAAATTCCTTGAACGCGAAGGTGAGCGCCCAGGCGTCGGCCAGATCGGGCGAGCGCACACCGCGGTTTTTCATCTCCTCTTTCGACTCGAGCTGGAAAAAATTGTCGAGCCGCGGCTTCTGCTTCGGCGCACAGATGTCGGCCTGCAACGCGTCGCTGTCGGGCAGCGCCACGCCCTCGGCCATCTCCAGCCACTCCTTGCCGCGCTGGTACATCTCAGCTCGGCGATTGTAGGGGCCGGGCACTTTCGGCCGCGCTAGGCGGTGCTCGGATGTGCCGCCGAAATTCACGCCGCGGACGATGTTCGCATACTTCGGGCCGAGATTCTTGAGCGCGGTGACGACGTTCGCGCCGATATTGCCCGCGTCGATGTTCATGCGTGCTGGATGATAGGTGTCTATAACATCTCGGCACCACGCCACCGCCTCCTCGTGGTTGAGTTTGTTACGGTATTCTACTCGCTCGCCCCTGAGCCCGCGACGGTGGAACATTGCGAAGCGGTCGCCGCCGCCCGACGCCGGGTCCACGCCGATGATCAGCGGCCCGTGGGCTTCGACGCCACTGCGCTTGCGGGCGCGCAGCACCAGCAGCGCACCGATGTAGGGCTCGTGGCCCGGTGGCGCTGTCCACGCGTCCTGCGCGGTCGCGGGATACTCACGGCGGAACAGCAGCGGATCGCGCAGCTCCAGAATCTTCGCTCGCCGCCACGCCATGAACGGCAGCGGGATTTTATGAAGGTCCGCATACTCCTCCTCGGACACCTCACCCTCGATTTCCTCTCGGCTGAGAGTAAAACCGGGTTCCAGTTCGCGCTGATATTCGTCGGTGAGCCACCAGGGCAGAAACACCAGGATGTAATCGCCCTTACCCGCCTCGGCGTCCTGGCAGCGCTCATAGAACTCGCCACCGGCGCCGGCGCTGGTCGACTCCAGGATCACTTCGGTGCCCGGCAGCAGCGGCACAGCCTGCACCGACGCCGCGAAGTGCTCGCCGGCGTTGGGCCAGAACGCCACCTCGGACCCGTGGAAGTACGTCAGCGCCTTGCCGCGACCGCCAGCCTTCGCACCGGCCGTCGCCACCGAGTAGGAGCTGTCGAGATGGTCAAACTCCAGCTCTTTGAGGTTCGATTTCCCGACGTGCGGCGCGAACGCTCCTGCGTTGCGCTGGAATCGATCCACGATCCCGAACAGAGTGTCCGATGCGCTCTGTTCGTGCGCGAGGATGTGCGTGTTTCGCCCCTTGTGGAGCGTCGTTTTATGGTAGTACCGCGCCGCGGTGTAGGTCGACACGCCCTGCTGCCGTCCTTTCAGCACCAGAGCCCGCACCCATCCGAATTTTTCCCGCTGCTCCTCCAGCTTGGCGTGCAAATGGAGCTGCGCGCGGTTCAGCGTGAACGGCTCCATCTCGCCTGACTTGGTGCGCACCTGGAGTACGCGCGGCCCGTACAGCGTCAGATCACTGCGCAGCAGCCTGAGCTGGGCTAGGGCGTCCCCCTCACTCATCCTCGGCCACCAGCTCCTCAAGCGTCACGCCGGCGAACGGATCGCCCGGCCGGCCATCGGGTGACACCACCTTGGCGTGCTCGCCGGCATCGAGCTGCGCCAGCAGCCCTTCAAGGCTCTGCGCGTCCGCGGTCAGCTCGGCCGAGACGGATTTCGCCATGCCCTTGGCCCACACCTTGGTGATGAACTCGCCGTAGTTCTCGGGCTTGTTCGCCCAATCGGCCAGCCGCTCGGCGCCGCCTGTCATCAGGAACACCGCGTCGACCGTGGCCGTCCGCTGCCGCGCGCTCAGATGCGGCAGCATCGCGCCACCGGGTAGCGCGACGGGTAGGTGGTTCCACGAGACTTTGCCGGCCATTAGAACCCTGTAACAGAAAACGCCGGCTCCTCGCGGGGCCGGCGCAGATTGGGAGGAGAAACTAAACACCCTGGAGGCAGCGTTACCATGTAACACCGCCTCGCCGGCGTCAAGGGGCCGACATTGCCCGCACGATGGCGCCGAAAATGTGGTCCTTGGCCTTCTGCTCGGTCGGGAGCTGATCGTAGGGCAGGAAACACGGGTGCGTTTTCTTCTCGGGATCCTTCACCTCGCCGTAGGTCCAGCCATCGGCCTGCTTCACCGCGAGCCACGACTCGTGCGACGCGCTCGGCGGGGCGTTGGGGTTGTCGAGGATGAACTGCACGCCCTTGATCGCGCTCTCGCGCTGCCAGTCCGGCGCCTGCTCCCAGGGCTGCTGGCTGTGATCGCCCATCGCGCGGCAATAGGCGGCGTTCGCTTCGTGGCAGACACGCGCGATCACCGCGACGTGGGGATCGACTTCGCGCTTGGGCGCGGCGTCCTTGAACCGCTGGGTGACATCCTCGCCGCCCATCTCGTGGTGTGTTTCTCGGTCTTGCATGTTCGCCCTTCCGGCAGAACAGCGCTCTACTTGCGCCGCTGCGTGCTCTTGGGCCGGCCACGGGGATGGAGCTGGTCGGCGAGGCCGGCCATCGCGCCCTCCAGCCCTGACCGCGCATCGCGGCTGTTCGCATGAGGCTGCGGCGCCGGCTGCCGCTCGGCGAGCCCGCCGCCCTTGACCGGCTTGGAATACTGCTGCGTCCGGTTCCCGTCGTTCTGCCGCTCGGGATGATTCCCGGCCGCTCGGGGCACGCCGCTCGCCGCCGTCTGCGGGTTGTGGCGCTGCGGCGGTGAGCGGTTGGTGCCCGGCCGGGGAGCTGACTTCTTCGGGGCGCCGATGGTGGCCGTGAAAAACCCCGAGCCGTCCGGCAGCACCGTCGCCTTGGCTGCCTTAGCCGGACGACTTGCCGCTGTGGGCTTTGTGGCCATCGCCATCGCTGTGAATGCGTTCGTCGGTTCCATCTGCCCTCTCGCCGGCCCCATACGGTGTGCCGGGCTTCCGTCGCTGCCCCGTCCCCTGCTGCGGTTCGATCCGGGGAGCGTCGGCCCTGGATACGTCGCAGCAGGGTTGTCTGACGAGGGCATCGTTCGACCGTGGCAGGGTCGCATGGTCCGGCTGCGAAATCAAGCGGGCCTAGAGGCCGAAAATCTCAGGGGCCTGGAACGTGGAAAATTTTGTAATTTTGCGGGCGCTAGAACGCTGTTTCAATGTTGGGTGGTTGTTATGTTATTACGTTGGGCGGGAAAGGTTGTTTCTCGGGAACGTCGTGCATCGAACCGGATCAGCACCGCGGACTCGAAGCACCTCCCCCTCCCCTGCCCGGCCGCTAAGTCCCTACGTTCCTGCGCCACGACGTTAACGAAGCAACAAGGTTAACGATGTGCTGCGCGCTGCGCCACGTGGTGCACTGAGCTGCGCAGTAGCGTGGCAACATCGCAGCCCGGTGCGCAGCGTGCAGTGTTAACATGGTTGAAATGTTTCGTCGCCACGTCGAGCGGCTGAGCAGCACTTAGTCCCGTGGTCACGGCGTCCGATGTTACGACGTGACCACGTTCGGCGGGTCAGGGGAGCGCAGCTCAAACCAACATGCTAACATTACAACCAACTCTCTCGCGTTCTGTGGGACGTCAGAGATATTAAGGTGAGTAATAAATAGAGGTAATATCCTTGGGATAGTACAAGAAAGGCGATTTCAGGGGGCTGCACGGCGCGCATAGCTAACGACGAAACAGCGTCATTTCGCATCAAAACGTGCTCAGCCATGCGCCAGCTATGCATACCACTTGTTACGATCTGTTAACACTGACACGCCGGGCAACAGCGGCGGCACTGTCAACCGCTCTCGCGCCTCATACTTAACATTAGCTTAATCGACGCTAGAGCACCTAGGAAGGCCGCTGACGGGCGTTTGAGTTTCAGGCTATGTCGGGTCACAAAAATAAAAGTCGCCAGTTTCGCGTTATGTTCCAAAACATGGCACGGCGCTTGCCACGCGTGCGGCGCGCGTTCCCCTTGTCGCCGTCGCAGCTCTCAGCAGCCCCGAGATATTAACACCACATTAACCATGCTGTTCTATCTGCTTGCACCAAGGCGCGCGGTGCGCGAGAAAAGCGGCGGGGCAATCCGCCTCACCCTAGGGCAATCCTGCCCAGCCTAGGCCGGCAGCACCGGCCGTAACTGAGAGGAACTAAATCATGGAACTTATGCAGGCTAACGCTCAGTGGAGCACCCGCCCGGCAGATCAGCGCTTTACCTCGCTCACCGAGATGCTGAACTACAAGAATGCGCTGCGCCACAATAGCCGCGCCAAGGTTGTCAGCTCTCGCGTGCTGACCGTCGCGCCGACTGCTGAGACTGCTGACGCCGGCCTTGTGATCAGCGGCGCCAACGGTGCGGCCTACGCGCCGACGAATTGGGCGTTCGGTCAGCTCAGCCAGCTCGCAGGGGCGCCGGCCGGTTATCTGCGCACGCTGCCGGCTGCCATTGCGGCCGATGCGATCAATTACGGGCTCAAGTTCAACCGGCAGGCTGAGGAAGTCGGCGTGCTGTTGCAGCGTCCCGTCACTATCGACGGCGGCACGGAAGTCAGCCCGTTCGGCGGCAATGAGCCAGTCGCCACGCCGCAGCTCGTCGCCGCGACGGGTCCGAAGTATGGGCGCATTTGGGACTCGGACATTCTCACCGCTCTCACCGAGCGGTTCGGCGACGGCGTGACCGGGGATTTCCGCGTGCCGGGTATCTTCGGGCAGCAGCTCGACACGGTGACGAAAGAGAACACCACGCTTTTCGCGGGTGATCGCGACATGTTTGTCTTTCTCGCCGATGAGCAGCACCGGATTGAAATCCCCGGCGCCGGCCGCAACGGCGAGACTGAGCAGCTCGCGCGCGGCTTCTTTGTGTGGAACAGCGAAGTGGGGAGTAAGACGTTCGGCGTCGCCACGTTCCTGTTCCGTTATGTCTGCTGCAATCGCATTGTGTGGGGCGCGGCGGAATACAAGGAAATCAAAATCCGTCACAGCTCCCTCGCGCCGGAACGCTTTATGCAGGAAATCCAGCCTGCGCTGCGCACCTATGCGAACAGCTCCACACTGTCGATCACGTCGGCGGTGGAGTCGGCGCGTGCCGCCAAGATCGACACCGATGTGACCGAGTTTCTCGCGCAGCGGTTCGGCAAGGCGCGTGCGCAGGCAATCGACGCTGCGCACCGTCTGGAGGAAGGCCGGCCGATCGAAACGCTGTGGGACGCTATGAACGGCGCCACGGCCGTTGCTCGCGGCATTGCGTGGCAGGATGAGCGAGTCGAGCTGGAGCGCAAGGCCGGCGAGCTGCTGAGCCTCGCAGCGTGACGCACCCGGGGCGCGGTGAGAGCTGCGCCCCTCAACCGTTCTGAAAGGGCATTCTAATGACGACGTTCCATCAGGAAATCACAGTGCAGTGCCGCGACGAGTCGGACGCTATCCAGCGCGCAACGGTCAAGGTTGAGGTACGAGTCGACGTGGCCAAGATTGCTTTTGAGCTGGGTCACAAGGCACTGCGCAACAAGTCAAAGCGCTCGTCGCTAGGCGGCGTCACTGTCGAGGTGCTGCGAGACATTCCCAAAGGATGGAAACGCACCGGGTACTGACTTAGCCGGCTAGTCCCCCACTAGTCAGCTCAGCGGGCGGCCGTGGAAGGTTAGGCGCCACGGCCGCCTAGATGAACTGATCTGAAAGGGCATTCTAATGCGACACTATCACGTGGACTCCATGACATACACCGCGCCGTTGCCGCGCCACAAGCTGGGGCTGCAAATCGGCATGGTCACACTTCAACAGCGCGGTCGCAACAGTTTTGCGGTTCGCTACGGTCGCGAGGTGCATGAGGGGCTGAGCTACGCCGATGCGTGCACCAAGCTAGGCGAAGCGCTGCTGCATCAGGCTGTATGCGACGGCGCGATTAGAGGGGACTGAGCTATGCCTAATCCTCTCCCCGAAGTGGCTGGCCGCTACGGCGCCCCAATGGGCCGCAAAACGTTCGGTCTAGTGATAGAGCCCGGCGTGCGGCTGAATCTACACCGCGTCTATCTCGACGCGGGCGGTTACGATAGAGGCGGCGCGTATTGGGGCATTGGAAAGCCGCTCTACACCTACGGCAACGGCAACGGCTGGGGCTATCTGCGCGCCAGCTCGCGCGACGCTGCTAAGGCAATCATTCGTCAGCGTCACGGCGCCAGCTTGGAGTTTCTGAGATGATCAGCAGCCTGAGAGATGACCGCACCGGCAAGGTGCATCCTGTGACGCAGATCACGGCGCCGGCCGCATGGGCGAGCTACCTAGTGAACGGCGACGCGTCCGGCCTCAGCGATGAGGAGCGGGCGCAGGCTGACGCGTGGCTAGAGCGCGAGGGCGTGCGCATCGTAGATGTGGAGCGCGACGAGAACGGCGAACCGCTAGACCCGTATTTCACATGGCACATGGATGTGCACGCGCCCGAGTTAGGCTTCGCTGGTGCCTCAGCGCTGGACTATCGCGCCGAGGAGCTGCGACTAGAGGAGGACTCGCCGTGAGAGTGTGGAAGCTGGAGTCCTTTGAGCGGCATACCACGCCTAGCGGCGCCCCGCTGTTCATCGCCGATCATCGGGGCGAGTCTAGAGCGGCGTTGTACAAGCGCGCCAAGGTGGCGCTTGGTATCAGCGGGCGCCAGTATCAGGCTCACTCTGATCACTCGGCTATCTTCTACATCGGGCGGCGCGGAATGCCTGCGCTGGCACGCGCCGAGCTGGTGAAGCTAGAGGAGCCGGGCGGCAACGATTGGCGCCTATGGCTGCGCGATAAGCTGGGAACGCCGCGCTGGTGCGTGGCGCCCCGTATGACCGCGCGGTTAGAGCGCGAGGGCTACACGGTCGCGGTATCGCAACAGCGCTTCAACGATTTGAAGGCGGAATATCTAACTCAGAAAGGGATCCCCAAATGAAAACGCAGATCATGGGCTACCACCCCACATCGCACGCAGCAGCTCAGCACCAGTGGCACCGCGCCCCGGCGCCGCTGCCCTGGCTGACTATCGGCAGCGGCCTCACAGCGTTCATTGTGGGGTTTGTCGCTACCCTGGCGGTGCTGCTGTGAGCCCCGCCCTTATCGCTCGGATTCGCGAGCTGGGCTATCGCGTGTTCATGCGCCTCCCGTCCGACTCCTGGCTGTACTACACCGACGCTGAGGGCAAGAACATTGGCCAGCTCAGCGCTGAGCGGTTCGGCGGCTACTGGATCACGACGGTGCATATTCCCAATCGCACCACTGGAACGGGGTTCCGGGTCAAGGAGTGCAGCGACGTTGACGCCGCGGCGCTTGAGTTGGGGTTCGCGACGTTCCCCGGCTGGCCACTCGGCCCCGACGCCGCTGCGACCGTCAAGAAGTGGGATAGCTGGGAACACTTCCAGCGCCGCGACTCCTGGAACGCCAGTTATCGCGAGGTGCTGCCGTGACCATGCGAGCGCCGCGCTTCACAGTCTATCGCGTGTTCATGGCTGGGCGCAGCTCGACTCCGTCGCAGCTCGACGGCGGGCCTATGGGCGCCGGGTACGACAAACGTACAGCGCAGCTTGTCGCGAAGTCGTGGCGGCAGCGCTACCCGTCCGAAAAAATCTATGTGAGAGGGGCGCGCAAATGATCTACCGCGTCTTTTGCAACGGTGTCGACTTCGGCACTGACTACAGCCGCGATCTGGCGCTTGCCGTCGCTGCCCACTGGCGCGAGCAGGTTGCGCCATACTTCCCACATCGGCGGCTGCGCTACTACGCGCGCCGCGTGGCATAGGAGGCTGATGCTTGCTCAAATGAAGTACGGGCGAAACATCATTGGGGAGAGCGATCCTATCAACGCGCTCGACTATCCCGCGTCGCTGGATGACTCGAAGTGGGTTCTATGGGTCAGCTCGGGCAAGTGGCCGGACGCAGATCGGCGCCTAGCCTATCTCGGCAAGAAGCAGAAAGACGCCATGCGCGGCTTTTACCTGCTGACCATGTTCCAGCGCGACGCGCAGCGGTTCGACACCGAGGCTGAGGCGCGCGCCTTCCTGGCTGAGCAGGACGCGCTGCGCACGCAGCCCTGGCAGCTCAACTGTACGACGGTCGCAGCTCTCAAGCTGCACTGCGGCTACTATGTGGAGGTGAACTAGAATGTACTTCTATGAAGTGGCATCGTCGGTGTTCACCGACTCCGACAATGGAGTCGTCTATCACGCGACACGCAAGTCAGCGATGGCTGAGGCGCGCGAGGCTGCAACCTATATGCGCGACCGCGACGGCAGCCACGATGTGACGGTGGAGCGCGTGGAGCTGGCCAACACAAAGCGCGAGTCCATTATCGCGCTGGCCAATCATCGCGGCTGGTGCGCGTCGCGCAAGAAGGTATGGCCGAAATGACGCTCTACACACCGAACGAACGTGAGCGCGAGCTGTTAGCCTCGCTCGCCTGGAGCGCAGATCACGCCACTTATCCGCGGCCGTGGCAAACGCCGCTGGACCTTGGCGGCACGAACGGCAGTCATCACAGCGGCACGCTCGCCAAGCTGGCGCGCAAAGGGCTGGTGAACTACAAGCAGCGCACCGGCAGCGAACCGCCCAAGTGGGAGAACGCCAAACCGTTGCCGCGCGGCCATCGCGGCAGTAAAGCCTACCGCATCACGCCGCTGGGGCGCGAGGCGCTGGAGCGAGCGAGGGAGTCGACCGATGGCGAATGAGTATGTGGAAGCCGCTAAGCGTGTCGCGGCAGTGATCAAGGCCGAGGCCCTGGCAATGGGCGACGCTGGTTATGAGCGTTCGATCTATCGCGCAGTTGGTCCGCTGCTGACTCGAGTCGGTGGCCGGCCTCCTATCCCGCCCGGCGAGCGCGAAGCTGAGCTGGCTGGCTGGCGCTGCCGCATCATGCTTTTTGATCCCGCTGGTGAGGTGCAGGCCGACTCCATGCCAGACTCACCGCCCGAGGCTGAGCCCGACATCAAATGCGGGACGCTGGGGCTGGCAGCGAGCTGGCTGCGCGATGTCGCCGAGGCGTTCCATGCCGAGCGGCGCGAGGCCGCGCCCGAGGGACTTGACCAAGCTACCCTGGAGCGGTCTATCTTGTCACTTCGCGTGAGCCTCAGCCGCAACGGTGGCCAGACGTGGTGGCGGGTCGGCTATAAGGTCGGCGGGGAACAATGGCGCGCGATGGTTCGGGTAGAGAGGGCAGCCCCATGAGCGTATTTGATTTGATTGTGAACATCCTTATCGCGGGGGTTCTCACGCTGCTGTTCGGCCCCTGGGGACTGGTCGGCTATCTGATCGCAATTGCCCTGCTCGCGCTGGGCTCAGCTCTGGTGGATCGGTTTCCGCGTTAGAACTATGTGGGGGACATCTGGCAGGGCACAACTAGACGCGTGGGGCATCACCACCGAGCAGGCCGAGTCTGTCGGCATGTTCGAGGTGGACGACGCCGGCGCCATCATGGACGTGCCGCACCGCTCTGGCATCGTCATTCCGTACTACGCGCCGAACGGCTCGCTGCTGCACGTCAAGGGGCGCCCGTTCGGCCGCGTTCGCTGGCTGGACACGCCCAAGGCAACAGCGTTCCACGGTCGCGTCAAGGCGCCCCGCTATGGACAGCCAAAGAACACTGGCATTCAGGTTTATTTCCCGCCGCTGGTGGATTGGGAGAGCGTTCTAGCTGATCCCACGATTCCGATCATCATCACCGAGGGCGAGGCCAAGGCGCTGACGGCGTGCCTCAACGGTTACATCTGTATCGCGCTGGGCGGCGTGTACAACTTCGCCGAGGCGGGGCAGCTCGTGCCGGTGCTGGCCAATGCCAACTGGCTGAAACGTCCCGTGGCGCTGATCTACGACAGCGACGCCGCGACCAATCCCGACGTGCTGGCAGCCGAGGCCCGGCTAGTCGATGAGCTGGGGACGCAGCGCCGGGCGGCTGTGCGCATCGTGCGCCTGCCCGACGATGGCGGCGCCAAGGTAGGACTGGATGACTTCCTGCACGCCAACGGCGTGGCAGCGCTGGACAAGCTGATAGAGCAGGCGAACGATCTAGGCGCGCTCGATGCGAAGGTGATCGGGCTCAATCGACACTGCGCCTGGATCCAGCAAGAGGACGGTGTTTACGAGCTGGCCAGCGGGCTGATCATCCGCCGCGAGTCGTTCACCAATGGCAGCCAGTACAGCACGCTGGTGCATATGGTGGCGAGCGGCCCGAAGGCGGCGCCCAAGGCTATCAGCGTCGCTGCGAGCTGGTTGAAGCATCCGCACGCCCAACGCTATTCACAGCTCCTATTCAGGCCCGGCGAGGGCGCTACGGTGCGCGGCGCGCACGGCACGGCGTTGAACCTATGGACGGGCTGGAACGCTGAGCCCGGCGACGCATCGCCCTGGCTGCGGCTCGGGGAGTATCTGTTCAGCAAGGAAGCCAACGCCGAGGTGCGCGAAATGCCGCTCAAGCTGATGGCCTACAAAGCGCAGAACCCCCAAGAGAAGATACCGCTCACACTGGTGCTCACCGGCCCGCAGGGCAGCGGCAAAACACTGTGGTCCGATCTGGTGGTGGAGGCGTTCAGCCCCTACAGCTCCCCCGTCAATCCCGGCCAGCTCAAAAGCGACTTCCATCCCTGGCTGGAAAAATCGGTCGTCGCCACCATCAACGAAATGGACGTGGCGACGCTGCGCGAGAATGCGCAGATACTCATGGCGCTGATCAGCGATGAGAACCGGATGCTGAACGACAAGTTCCGCGTCATCCGCCCGGTGCGTAGTCC
>ENA-UOUW01000054-UOUW01000054.1-bioreactor-metagenome-genome-assembly--contig:-NODE-54-length-17204-cov-51.191615_pt1 | contig 17204 bp, 30 predicted proteins | sample MGYA00238153_ERZ761573 | MGnify/ENA primary metagenome ERZ761573 (study PRJEB28894, sample SAMN06264780) | bioreactor metagenome | isolation source: Switchgrass | place: USA:Austin, Texas | collected... | reverse complement strand
ACGATTGCGTTCATAGTCCTCTTTCCTTCGGTTAAAACGTCCATTACTGCTTCGATGAACTCTTGCGCTTGCGGGGCGCAGATCGCATTGCCGTAGGCGCGCAAGCGTCCCACGCGGCCGGCAATCCCATTTGCGAGAGGATGGCCAGTGCGGGCATAGGTTTCGAAGGCTTTGCCCCAAGCCTCCTGTGCGTGGCGTGCCAGAATTGATGACAGAACACGCACAGGGTCTGCACATTCCCCGGTGTGTTGTTCGTCCAATCCTCGTCCACATGATGCGCATGAAGACGCGTCGGCGTGCCGCAACATTCGCAGGCGGTCTTGAGTAATTTTCTCGCTCTCGCTTGATAAGCGTTCCGAGAAACACCACCCTTGCTCCGTGAGTTGGCGCAGGAAAGCGAGCAAAATCGGCGCTTCATGAATGCCTGATAATCCTCTAGGCGACCATCCTCGAAGCGCTTCCGCTGAAAGCGATGCCCGCAGATCATGCAACGCTTTTCCGGGGTCGCTTTGGTATTCAATCGCCCATCCCGCGACATCACTTTCGATGTCTGCGATATGTCCGGCGCGCAATCCGCCCAAGCTTTCGGTAGCCCCATCAACCATCTGCTGTGGCAGGGGTTCAACTGGCCTCCACTTTCCATCCGTGCAGAAGAGCCAGTCAGCATCTCGCCAGAAGCCGTTAAGCGGGCCGCACCGGTCAGCATCGCTTGCTTGGCTAAATCCGTCACACCAGTCCCCATCTGGACGCCACGGGACACCGCTTTGCGCTTGCGCTCTCGCTCCATCTCCGGTGTCCCGCCTCCGTGGCGCGCGCAAGGCGTACCCCATCCCGCTAGCTTCGCCTGCCCGCACAGCGTCAAGCATTTCGCCCCGCTCGCGTCCGTCTGGTAATCGCCCATGGTGGTCTTCGGGGTGCCCCAGCCCGCGAGCGCCACGGTCTTCCGGCTGCTGTCCGTGTTCCCCGCCTCGTTGTTGCCGTTCTGCGCTGGCGTTCCCGCCATAGGCGTTGGCCATCCCGCGAGTTCCGCACTGCGCATCAGACATGCGCATCCGTGTTTCGTCCCGTGCTTCTCTTTCTGCCCTTTCGATCTCCCCGATGTGTCGTGCGCTTGGGGCGTGGGCCAGCCAGTAAAGCCGCTGTCGGATGTGCGGACCGCCGACGCCCGGCACGCATAAATCAAGCGCCGCGCTGGCGTAGTCCGCTCCTTCCAGGTTACCCGATACAATGTCCCACCAGCCGAGGCCGTCCGTGCTTGCAACTTGCTCGCCAAGGATGACGCCAGGGCGGCACTCGCGGATGAGACCGAACCAGACCGGCCACAGGTGGCGTTCGTCTTCGACGCCTTTCCGCTTGCCCGCGCCGCTGAATGGCTGACAGGGGCATGATCCGGTCCACACGGGGCGATCGTCCGGCCATCCGGCTTGCCGGAGCGCGTGCGACCAGACGCCAATGCCCGCGAAGAAATGGCACTGCGTGAATCCGTCGAGATCGCTTGCCCGTACATCCCGAATATCCCTCTCGTCCACATATCCCGGCGCGATGTGTCCGGCGTCAATTAAATTGCGAAGCCACTGCGCAGCGAACGGATTGTTCTCATTGTAATATGCGTCCACATTATTTTCTCACGTCACTTCCGTAATAGATGATTTTCGATCGCCTTCGCGGCGCGCTCATACACATCGCCATCTTTGGAAACTCGTACAAGCCGCTCGGCCGTGGTGGGACGCGTCACATGTTTTGCAAATAATTTATCCGTAGCTTTGCTGTCGATTTGCCGTTTTGTCAAAAGCTTTTCCGCTTGCGCCGGAGAAATTATTTTTGTGGTGCGCCGCTCTTTTGCATCGAGGCCAATTCGCGCCAGCGCCGCGTCCGCAGAATCCTCGTTGATCCATTCCCTATGCCCAAGTCCTGCAACGATATCCCAGCCGGGAATTTTGATTCCTTTGCGAATGGCATCCGTGGCCGCGCGCTCCACATCCGCGAAAAACGCCGCGATAGCCTCTTTCTGGTCCAGCAGCTTGCCGATCTTGATATTGTCCAGACCATCCACGCCGGTTTCCATGACGCCCGACAGAGATTTTTTAAGCGCCTCGCAACGCAGCCGCCCGCGGCAATTTTTGCACCAGTCGCCAACGGCAGCCTTGCGTGGACCGGAAACGGCTTGCGCCAGTTTTTCGGTGAAATCGAGTAAATCTTCAATCGTGTATGTGCCGCGGCTTGCATACTGCTCGGGCGCCAATTTCTCGGACGGTTGGAAGATGTGGGCAACGTAAACCTCCCGCTCGGGCAGCAAGCCGCGGTGCAACGCCGCCGCCAGATAAAAACGCATCTGGTCATTGTCTTCGGCGGGCACGAGATGGCCGTCACCGAATTTCCAATCGATCACGCCGGCCTCGCCGGGCTTGAGCAGTAAGCCCCGCGGCAGATCGTCATCCGCCACATAAACCACGTCGGCGGTGCCGAAGGCGGTGGCGTGCGTCGTGGGGCATTTGATCCGGTTGCCGAAGTCGAGGCTTTCTTCAATCCAGCATGTGGCGTAAGGGCCGAAATGCTCGTCATACCACGCGAGCGCGGGCGTCACCTTCTTGGCGATGAGCTCGGGCGTCACCTCCACCTTGTGCTTTTTGCAATAGTAGCCGCCTCCGGGCACCACCATTGTGCTACGCAGCGCCAGTTCCATTTCGGCGTGAAGCGCCGAGCCGGTCGCCGCATAGATATTCCAGGGCTCGGGCGGCAGGTTGCGATTGAGATCGATGGAATAATTGCAATTGAGCACGCGGCGAGCCGTCGAGCCGCCGACGACGGAAGAGTGTTTTGTCACCCGATTTTCCCTTCCAGCCGATCCGCCACCAGCGTGGCATAGCCCGCTATATCCCGCCACGAATCGGCGTAATCGGGATCCCCGTTCAAAATTCGCGCTTGCTTGTGCGCGATCATCTCCAGCGCTTCCCGCTGGTCCGGCGCCATCTTGTCGTATTTGTCGGCGTCGTGCATCACCATAACCGCCTTCAGCTTTTGGCTAAGCGCGGCGTGGTCCTGGAATTGGCCGTAGCGGCTGCCGCGCTCTTTCAGCACATCGCCGATATCGGTAACCGCCGCGACAAGCGCGGGCGCCGGTCCGTCTTTTCTGCTCACCGCAATCCCTCTAGTTCATCGCTATACGCGTCATCGTGAAAATACCAGCGTCCCTCGCGCCAGCGGTCGCACAGCGCTATGCGGTAATTTTTATCTGATATTTCCACGGTGCATAGCACGGCGCAACCATAGGCGAGCGCGGCGAGTGCGAGGAGAAGGGAAAAGAGGGTCATCTCTTTACCTCCCACAGATCATAAGTCCAACTTACCGGAGGTTCTATGGTAGATTTCTCAGCCTTCTTGTCCATGGCTTCCGACGCTTTAATCCGCGCATCGGCTCGCGAATTAGCGAGGACGTAACCTTTATAATTTGGGTATCCGCGCAATTCATAGCGCCAGCGCCGCATAGGTTTTTTCACGCCGCTTCCTCCCAAAAATCGTAAAAGTCCGCGCGCGGCGTCCGGTCGGCGCGGCGCATGATCCGCGAGAAGTCCACAACGGCGCTGCGGAAGCTTTCCGGGTCGCTGTAGGTGGATAGCCGGTAATCCGCCACGCGCGAGGTGTGCGCCAGCGCCGCCACATAGCCGGACATCGCCGCCCGCGTCTTGGCGTTCTCGTGCACCAGCCACAGCATCATGCCGGCGAGCGTGGCGATAAGCACAAGGCTGGCCGCGGACATGATGAGCATGAAATCACTTGGCGTCATTGTTTTTACCCACTTTAGCGAGCTGGTCTTTACATAGGCTTCCGGGTTCCATGATCGCTTTCAGCTCCAGCCAATGTTGCCTGATATCGGCAGCAGAAAATAAAAGTGAATCACAACCGTCGTCCTCGTTAACCCGCCCGATTAACGATTGCAAAGCCTCGTACTTGGCGTCGTAATCCGCGTTGGCGATCTCTTCCTTGTGCTGCTCCGGCGTGGCCGTAGGATCGGACGGCCCGGTGCCTTCCGGCGTCATGCCCCACGTTGCGATGTCCTGCACCTCATCATAATCGCGGGCGCGGATTACCGGGTTGGCAGGCGGTAACGTCTGCGAGTGCGTCGGCACGGTTGGCCAGCCGTCGCGGCCCGGCTTGAAGCCGAAGGCCGCGTACATTTTAACCTTATTCGGTTCACTGGCGCATTGGCACCACAACATCAGCGCTTTAAGCTGCTTATCCGTCATCATCTTGTCACCCTCCGATTTTCTTCAAACAGATGACGCCATTCCGCGTGCGAAACGGCATGGCGCCTTGTGCCTCGCACACGCCGGCCTCCATATTGTCAAGCTGCACCTGCATCCACGCAATGCTGGCAATGAACAGAATTGCCAGCATGCCGACGAACACCACAACACCCGCTGCGTATTTCATTGATACTCTTTTGCCTCGTAATAATTGCCAACCGGGTCGTTTAATATCAATGCCAGCGCTTTTTTATCCGCATCCGCCCAACAGTCCCACAGCGGAATTTCGCCGTTCTCATCGCGCCACCAATCGCGACTAGAGCCGCTGAGTGTGCGCACTTCGATTGCATAGGCCATGCCATGATTCCTCGCGCCTCCACTCGCTACCCCTTGCTTTCGTCGTATGCTCGCGTAGCGACGGCGTCAATATATTTTTATGTTTTGCAAAATTATTTATATCGGTTATGGGTAATCCGTTACTAAGCGGCTATGTGCACATCACTGCCCCGCTGTTCTTCAAGGAGGAGACGCCTGCATGAACGTGATGATTAGATTGGACGCGGAAGCGGTGGCGCAGCTCGATACATTGCGAGACTGCGTACCGGGCTCGCCGTCGCGCACTGCGTTTGCCCGGTGGTTGCTGCTTACGACGCTGAAGCAAGAAGTGCAAAAGAAGGAAAACGCGCGTGCCAATAAAAACTAAGCGGCGCGTGGGCGCGGTTGACAAAGTGGCGTGGAAATATTGGCTTGCCGAATGGAGCGGGCGGCGATACCGCGGCGGCTTGCTCGGTTGGGAAATCCAGATCGACGATACGCCCGTGGGGCATCGCGCCTTTATCAGCCTTAAATTTTTTCCTGACATAACATTTTGCTGGAGCGTCAAACGTGGCCCGTGGAAATGGCTTTACACCCGCTGGACGCGCGAAGTTGAGCGAGCTCGCGAAGAAGAGAAACGCAACCCGGCGCACGAAGGAAATCAGCGTGGAGGAGCATTTGCGCGAGCAGGTGCAGCGTGCTGGCGGCTTCTGCATAAAGCTACCCGCCAATCTGGCGGCGGGCATTCCTGACCGCCTCGTGATCCTGCCGAACTATGTGCTGTTTGTCGAATTGAAACGGCCATTTCGCGGGCGCGTGAGCGAGACGCAGAAATGGTGGCATGACCGGTTGCGGGATATGGGCCATTACAGCGCCATCATTCGCACGAAGGCGGAAGTGGATGAATTGATGAGGGTTTACAGGTGATCGCTTTCAATAAATCGCAAACTCGCATGGTCAAGTGGGCCATGGATCGCCAGGGGTCAGCATTATTTGCCCCGCCGGGATTTGGCAAAACTCGAAGTTTTTTAGAGGTAATAAACCGGACCGCCGGCCACGTCCTCGTGGTCGCGCCGAAGGTGGTATGCGCTGACACTTGGCCGCGTGAATCGGTGAAGTGGGGCTATGACTTCGAGATGCGCTTCCTGCACGGGACCAAGAAAACGCTGGACCGGCTACCCCACGTCAGCCTGATAAATTACGAGGGCTTGCCGTGGCTGGCCAGCGCGCTGGAGGCGCACGACCATAAGCGGTTCCCGTTCGAGCTCGTGGTGTTTGACGAGCTGTCGAAGATGAAGGACGTGACCACACAGCGGTGGAAGGCCATGGCGCCGTGGCTGGAACGCTTCCCGCGATCCACGGGTGGCACCGGAACGCCCGTAGGGAATCACTTAAAGGACTTATATGGCGAGGTGAGTGCGGTAGACCTCGGCGCGTCGCTCGGCGTCTCCCGCAACCCAGATGCCGCCAAGGCGTACCGCGAAGGCTATGAACGCTTCCTGCGCCGCTGGTTCGAGGAAGACGAGTATACCCACGCCATCACGCCCACATGGGACGCGGAAGAAGAGATCATGGACGCCATTGCCGACGTGGCCGTGTCCTTCGACATCAACGACCTGGACATGCCGCCGCTGAAATTCGTGCGCCATGATCTCCACCTGCCGGCCGATGTGCGCAAGCAATACGAGGAGCTGCAAAAGAGTAATCTGGTGCAAGACCTCGATGTGTACGCCATGAACGCCGCGGTGAAGTCGGGCAAGAAGCGCCAGTTCGCCAGCGGCGCCGTCTACAACATGAAGCGCGAACTCGTACAGCTCCACAATGTGAAGGCCGACCACCTGCGCACGCTGGCCGGCGAGCTACAGGGCTCGCCGCTGATGATCTTTTTCGAGTACGTTCACGATTACGCCAAAATCTGCGACGTGCTCGGGCCGGTGCCGGCGATCTATGGCGGCACGCCCGCACGTGAGGTGCCGCGCCTGGTTAAGCAGTGGAACGACGGCAAGCTGCCCTATATGGCGCTTCATCCGCGCAGCGCCGCATTTGGTTTAAACATGCAAGATTCCGGTCACCACATTGTTTTTTGGACGTTGCCATGGTCGCTGGAGCTCGTGAAACAGGGCATCGGCCGGCTATGGCGCCAGGGGCAACGCAACAAGGTGTTCGTGCATTCGCTCGTTGTGGTGGATACGGAAGACGAACGTGTTTGGGACCGCGTGCAGGAGAAGGACGGTACGCACCAGCGGATTATGGACGGTTTGTTATGAGGGCAACGCCACTGAAAGGGGCATCTATGCCGCTGACCGATAAAGAACTTTTGGAAAAGACGCAGGACGAGTTGCACGCAATCCTGATATGGAGCACCGACCGTGAATATCGAAGAAGCCAAAGCCGAATGTCTGCGCTGGCTGTCGCATCTCGGCGTCCAAAGGGCGCGATCGGAGGAGATGCAGCGCCTCGCTGCTCGCCGACGCGAAGGAACCATCGACGCCCACGATGCTAAGCGTGAATTAGCGAAGCTGGATCGCGGCGTCACTGTCTATGACGGCGCAAAATTGGAGCAGGCTGTCAAGGTGCTGCTCAAGCATGTCTGAAAAAGGAGCGCCAATGACCAAGCTACAGCCCGGCGGCCTCACTGCCGAGGCTCTCATCAAACGCCACGGCATTGCCCTGCGATGGGAGAGAAACGACCCCGACAACCCACGCAATGGCGCCTGGGTGGCTGCCTTCCATTTCGCTGGTCCCGATGTCGTTCAACAAGGGGCGACGCCGGAAGCGGCAATGGAAAACTTCATAGCAGCCGTGACGGCATTGCAAGACGGTTTGCCTACCGATCAAACCTGAAAGGAGGTATAAAAACAGAAAGAACCCGGCTTTATGGGCCGGGTTCTCGTTTGGGTCGTCCTAACCACCCACCTTCGCCGCTCACGCGCTGGACGGCTTGGGCATAAGCAGAGTAGGCGGATCAGGCCGCGCCGTCAACCGCCTTATAGGGAAGCTGCCCTTCCTTCGGCCGCTTGCGCAACTGCGCCACGAACACGCGCTTGCCTTTGGGCACGAACGCCGTGACCTTCTCGGGCGGCAGGCCGTACAGCTTCGCCGCTTCGACGCCGAGGTTCACCGCGATGTGCAGCATGTCCTTCGGACCGGCCCACACGCTGCCGGTGGCGACGATATCGCCTTTGTCATTTTTGACTTCGTAAATGCCTTCTTTTTCGCTCATGTTCACCACTCTGGCTGTTTGAATTCTTCGCCGCAGTCGTTGCAGATTTTGCGGTCGTTCGCAAAGTCATACTCTAAATTTTTATGTACGCAAGCAGGACGTGGGATTTCGTCCTGATGCTTCGCACCTTCGATCTCACGCGAGAGTTTATACGCGCCATCCTCCACGGGGCAATCCGGCACAAACTCCGGCCGCGGCGCGTCCTCATCGGCGATCGGCGGCTGATCCGGCGCCCACTGGCGGCAGATGTTGTTGGCGTTAACCGCCGGGAAGGCGGCGAGGATGATCGGTTGCGGCGGCAGCTTGCCGTTGAGCTGGAGGCCGGCCACCTGCGGCGGCTGCTGGAATCCCGCGAACATCGGCACGGGCGGGTGCATATGGCACTCGCCATTCAGCCCTTGCGTTTGCTTCCACGCCGCGCAGTTGCCACAGCATGGTTCGGCGGGCAGTTCGATTTCCTTAACGATCGGCATCGCCTTCTTCCTTCTTAGCGCGGGTTACCAATTCTGCCAAGCTTTCGGCGATAGAGACCAACGCCAACGCTATGACGTGACGGGTTTGCTCTTCCAAATTAGAACCGTAGTTCGCATACAGTTGATTCATTATGTCAGTGTGGTTTTTAAGCCTTTCGATTCCCATTGCCTTCTTCCTTCTCGTGCTCTTGCACAAGTCCCTCTATGGTTTCAACGATCGCTTTGGCGTCCTCGACATGGCTATCAGCCACATTCGGACAGTCCGCCGCGGCAGCGGCCAACGCATCCACATTCTGATCTGCCAACATATCCTGCTGCCGGTTGATCTCAGTTTGCAGGAATTCTTTTATGCCCATCACAAGCACCTCGGGCTTTCGCCGAGCCGGTCGTAGCGGATAGCCGGCGGGATGTAAGGCGGCTCGGGCGGTTGCTTGGCGAGAATTCCGAACCATTGCAGGATTGATTTAAGCATTGCCTTCTCTCCACATGTTGCGTTCGTTTCTCATACGCTCACTATTGCGCTGCCGCCACGCCTTTCTGTGCGCCCGTACCTTGCTCGGGTTCTCCTGTTTCCATTGCGCGACTTGTCTTTCGCGCTCCACATCCGCGCACACCGGACAGCGCTTGCGGTTGCGCTCAACAATGGTGGGGCAATCGAGGCATGCGCGTGGCGGTTTCGGTTTACGCATCTTCTTCACTAACCATAAATTCGGTAAGCGGCTCGGCGCGTTGCCAGCCGGCTATGCGCATAGCCGCCGCGTGTTTGGCGGCAGCAATCCCTTTATGATCCGTCCGGCGGTAGACGCCATGCCGATTGCGAATCATCCATTCGCCATTGGGGTTGCGACGGGAAAGAAGGAAAATGCGTATCATGAGGCGATCCGGTGGTCGGGGTTAAGAGGATTCAGATTTTCTAATGGACGCTTTGGCGGCGCGCATCTGCGCCGACACCTCAATCGCGCGGGCTACGCCATCATCCTTGGCCTGCTTCAGCGTGCGCCGGAAGCCCCAGTGGGGCTGGACAAAGATGGTGTCGCAGCAAACGCGGTATCGCGGCGCATTCGGCTTTGCGGCGCGACCGCCCCGAGACGGTTGGAACGTCGTCGGGTGCATCTTCGTGATGGATACGGCTAAGCCGTCAACTATGGCGCCGAGGCGCCTGCTTGTCTCCGACCACACGACATCCCGGCCATGGTGCCGAGTTGTCGTTTTGCGAAGGTTTCCAAGCACGGTGGCGCTCCGGGGGTTTTCAGGAAGTTGGTTTGACAGGATGGTCAAGGTTGAGATCAGGAGGCGCTGGCACGGTCGTTGCCTTCTCGGGAAACTCGCCTTTGCGTTCCTGCCACGCATCGTAGAACGCCAGACCCATGCCGAGATTGGTGGCCTCATCATAGAAGTTTCCGGCTTCCCGAGACCAGTAGACACCAGCAGGAATACCGCTGTCGTCAGCATAGTCGGCGTGATCGCACATTTGGCACATAATCGTCTCCTTGCTTATGCCTTTGCAGCCGTTTCCTACATCGTGATGAGCTCATTCCACCGCATGCCGCACAACATACGCAAAACCGCGCGGACCGGTGAGAGTAAGCCGAATGGCGAAGCGCTCCAAAAAATCATAGTCCGCGCTTTCGAAGGTAAGCGCCCGGCGTATGCCGGTGCGCTGACAGATTTGGTGGATGGTGTACATGGTCAGCGCGCCACGATTTCCTTACGCCATTCCCGCGCCTTGCGCAGGTGGTCCCGCGCGATGCGCACATGGTCATCGCGATCATAATAACCGGGCATCACGCCGCCAGCGCAATATTTCTGCGCGTAGGTGAGATGATCGCGGACAGTGCTGAGGTGGGTGAAGATCGGACGGCGGCGGCTGCCGTTGGTCTTGCGGTTGAAACCTTTGTTGCAATTGGCCAGCGCGTAATCGACGACATCGGCGTGGCTGTATCCGTTTTTGATGTGGCTGCGCATTGTGATGACTCCTGAGTTGGTTTTCTGCGGTTGGTTTGATCAGCGGGCCATTGGGTCATAAATGAGACCTGCCGCAATCTCGCGGGCCATGCCGAGCGAGGGCACCCAACGAGGGTCGCCGCTGTTATACAGGCCATAGACCGCATATTCATCGGCCTTGGTGTCGTGCCAGATTTGATATGTCGTGGTCTGTTCGATCATCTTCATTTTTCCCGCTCCGTCTTGTGTTCTGCGTTCCCGATGAATTTTATATAGTGCAGATTTTTTTCTCTCGCAAGAGAAAAAAGTAAGGTTCGCAAAAAAAAATACCGCCCGGTTGGGGGCGGTATAAGGGAGGGTCTGTCAGGTGTCATCATCAGCCGCCACGGGAAGGCGGTAAGCCCACATTATACAGCTTGACGGCGGATGGCAAGCCCCACAAAGTGAGAAGCCCGAGGGTTCCGGCCAGGAATCCACCTCGGGCTTTTCAATCCATTCGTGCGCGCTTCCGCGCGCCCTTTGTCGTGTCCACACACATGACAACATCTATGTCAAAAAGGACAATAAATGACAAATCCTGACAACGCAACATCTGGTGCGTTTGTTCCCGCGTCCCCCATGGAAAAAGCCTTGATGCTCGCTAGGGCTGGTGTGCCGGTGTTTCCGTGCGCCGAGCGCGACACGAGCCGGCTCAAGGCCAAATCGCCGCTCACCAAGAACGGCTTCAAAGATCGCTCCACCGACGAGAAGGTGATTCGCGGCTGGTGGAAGAAGTGGCCGGATGCGCTGGCCGGCGTGGTGCCCGGCGATGTCGGCGCCGTCGTGATCGATCTCGATATAAAGAAGGGTGTGGATGGTGTGGCGGCGTTCCGCGAGCTGGTCGCAGATTGGCGGGAGTACCCAGCGATGCGCACGCCGAGCGGCGGCGAACACATTTGGATGGCCGCGCCCAAGTGCGAACTCGGCAATGCCCGCGGCGCGCTGCCCAAGGGCATCGATGTGCGCTGTGACCATGGCTACGTGTGTCTGGGCACGCTGGCCGACGGTAGCGCCTACGAGGATTTGGGCGGCGTGCTGGATACGCTGCTCGAGCTAGACGGAGAGTGGCCGCGTATGCCCCGCGTGGTGCGGGAAGCGCTTAGCCGCAAGCAGACGGCCACGCAAGCCCACGCTAAGCCCGTGGTGCGCATCAAGGGGTTGATCCCGCCAAAGGAGCTGGAGCGCGTTCGCTCGGCGCTGGAGGCCATCCCCGAGGAAGACGCCGCCGATTACCAGATATGGCTCGAAGTCGGCATGGGGCTGTGCCACTGGAGCGCCGGAGGCGCGGAAGGCTTCGAGCTTTGGGACGCGTGGTCACAGAAAGCAGGCAACTACGGTGACACCGAATCCAAATGGGCGAGCTTCAACGGCGAGGGCACCACGATCGGCACGGTGTTCTGGCACGCCGAGCGGCACGGCTGGACACCTGATCACAAAAAAGTGAAGGAACAAGCTCGGCGCGAAGCTAAGGACGTGGACGGCGAACCGGAAGAAGTTTTTGTCAATAGCGGCGAGCTCTCCATCCTCGCGACCATGTGCCTTGATATTCTCGCTGCCCGCAATGTCGAGTTTTTCATCCGCGGTGACATGCTGGTGCGCCCGGTTATCGAAGAGATGGTGGACGGCGCGAAGCGAAAGACGCAAGTGCCGGCGCTGATCCAAGTCACAAGCCCGTATATGCGCGACACACTTGCGCGGCACATCACTTTCAAAAAGAACAAACCGATAAAGAGCAACGGCGAGATTGTCGATTTTGAGGAGGTCATTATCGATCCGCCGAAAGATTTGGTGGAAATCGTCGTCAACCGGCGCGGCGAGTGGCCATTCCCCACGGTAAGCGGCATCATCTCCACGCCGACGCTTCGGCCGGACGGCAGCGTGCTGGCCGAACCCGGTTATGATGCGGACACCTGTCTCTATGTCGCGCCGTCCATCGAGCTGCCCGTCATGCCGGATCGCCCCACGCGTAAGGATGCGGAAGCTGCTGCCGATCTGCTGGAGGGACTGCTTGTCGAGTTCCCGTTCGTGGATGACGCCAGCTATTCCGTGGGGCTGTCGGCGCTGATTACGCCGGTCGTGCGCGGGTGCATGGATGTGGCGCCCATGCATGTCACCACAGCGCCAGCGGCGGGTACCGGTAAGAGTTATCTCCTCGATACCGCCAGCACCATATGCATGGGCGTTTGTTGCCCCGTGTTGTCGGCTGGCAAGACCGAGGAAGAGATGGGCAAACGGCTTGGCGCCAAGGTCATGGCCGGGCACCCCATCTTGTGCATAGACAATGTGGAGAGCGATCTCGGCGGCGACGATCTCTGTCAGGTGGTGGAGCGCAAGATTGTCGAAGTCCGCGTGCTCGGCAAGTCCGAGATGGTGCGCGCCGTCAATCGCTATTGCGTCTTCGCCACTGGCAACAATCTGCGTGTCCGTGGCGACATGACCCGGCGCACGTTGCTTGCGGCAATGGACGCCAAATGCGAGCGGCCGGCGGAACGGCCCTTCAAGAGTGATCCCGTAGCCATGGCTGGCGAGCGGCGAGGGCATTATATCGCGGCGTGCTTGACGCTGGTTCGCGCATATTTCGAAGCTGGACGCCCGGCGCAAAAGCTTAAGCCAATGGGTTCGTTCGGCATGTGGTCTGATAGCGTGCGTTCGGCGCTCGTATGGCTTGGCTATGCCGACCCATGCGTGACCATCGAGGCGACGCGGGAGAACGATCCCGAGTTGCAGCAGCTCACGCAATTCATGCGGGCGTGGATAACCGAATTTGGCGTGGATGCGGAATATTCCACGGGTGAAATTGCTGAGCATGTCGGGCTATCGCTGGAAAAAAATAAGTTGATGAAGGAGGCGTGCGAACCATTTATGCGCAGCGGAAAAATAAATGTCCGGTCGCTCGGCAGGTGGATAGCCAAGCAGCGCGGGCGCGTCATTACGGTTGTTCATGTAGATGAACGAATGTCTCTCGCCATTAAATCACGCGAGTTGGATGGCGTTTTACGCTGGTTTTTGACCTAAAGAAGGGTGTTAAGGGTGTTTAGAAACACCCTTCCCAGCCCTAACGCATGAGAAAAATTACCCTACTGGTAACTAGGTAACTGTATGGGATAGCGTTCTATACCCCCTGGACCGAGAAGGGTGTTTCTTTTCACCCTTAACACCCTTCATGGTAATGTGGAGAAAACGGAGACAAAAAACGTGGTTAAAATAATATCCGATGCGGAATTCGAAAAATTCGATGGACTGCATTGCGGCGCGAAATATGCGCAGCTGAAAAATAAGGATTGGCGCTGTCCATCTTGCAAACGCACGCTTCGTCAATGCATTCGCTGGAGGAAGATAAGCGGCCGGTATTGGCGGGAGTTGTACGGCGATGAGAATGGCTACGGTTTTACCATCGGACTTCACGCACATCATGATCACGGTAACCGCTGGCATGGTACGGTGATTATCTGTGGTGTGTGCAACGCAGCCGACGGTGCCATAAAGCGCGTTTTGCGTTTACCCGACGGGTGGAGCTTTTCTGTTGAAGAGTTATCGCGCATTGTGAAAGCAGAACCGCATGGCGGCGGCGCTATCGATTACGACATGGCGAAAGGCATTTTTGACCGGGAGTATTTTCGGCTATGACGCGCAAAAAAGACACCGTTGCGGACGACGATGAAAAAACGCGCGCGGCCTTTGCGAAATTGCGCAACGGTGGCGCCCCGCGCGCGAGACGCCCGAGCTATCGCGAAGTAGCCGTGCCGCACCAGCCGTGGAAAAAAGGCGAACTTCCCAAGCATGCGGATGGAAGCCCGGCAAGCCGGCCGATCGTGAAAGGCGAGGTGCGCAATCCCACGGGCGAGAATGGCCGCTCGCTCACCGCGCGCGAGGTGCGCAACCTGGCGCGAGAGAAGACACCGCGCATGATGCAGATATTGGAGGAGATCGCCGAGGATGTGGACGCCAAGCCGCAAGCGCGCGCGGCCGCGGCTAACTCGCTCATCGATCGCGGCTACGGCAAGGCCGTGCAGCCGGTCGCCGAGAGCTCGGCAAGCGTCTTTGAGGATATGGACGACGAACAGCTTGACGGGTATATTCTCGACGGTGCACGCGATTTCGTCGCGAGTAAGCGCGCGGATGGTGTGTACGAGATTGAGCCGGGTGGTGCCGGTGATACGCGAAAGAAGAAAGGCAAGCAGGCATGACCACGCTCGCTTTTGATGGCCGCTACCTCGCCGCCGATACGCTCGGCGTGCGCGGCGGTAACCGGTCCGAGCAACCCTCGTGCAAGATCGCAGTGCAAGACGGCTACGCGTTCGCCTTCGGCGGTTTCTGGTTACACTTCCGCCAGCAGCTAATGGCGTGGGCGCTGGCCGCGTTTCGGGACGCTGACCCGCCCGAGTGGCGCTTCTGTCCGGCCAAGGAGGTGGAAGGCGCCATGCTGGTGGTCACGCCCATGCGCGGCCTGCTGGTGTTCACGGACCAAGCGCCCTATCCCGACCCGGAAGCGTGGCCGTTCGCCATCGGCACGGGCGGCGATATCGCGCTCGGTGCCATGGGCGCGGGCGTGACGGCTATGGAAGCCATCAAGCTGGCCATGCGGTGGGACTTGAAGACCGGCGGCGAGGTGGATTTCATCGACACGGAATGGATCGACAAGGGCGTGCAGCGGTGGGGTGGCACGGTTTCGCGCCATACGCATGACGTGATCATGGACGATCCCGCGAAGGATATCGCTACGCCGGCCAACATGAGCGACTGGTGGACAAAGGATTTAACTCGGCGCAATGGCGTCATCGGGCGTGCCGAGATGTGCGACCACGGCCATGTGCGATTGACATGCAGCCAATGCCGCGCCAACGCCGAAGCCAATCCCTATCCGGTGTGATCCGTGCAGCTCGCCGAACGCATACGCGCGCTTGAAGATGAGCTTGGCCCCAAGCGCGCGCTTGCACTGGCGTTGCACACCCAACGCTTGAAGCGTGAGCGCCGCTTGCAATCCGGGCCCGGCGGTCTCCTGCATTTCATCCGCTATTTCTGGCGCGTCCTTGAGCCGGACCAGCCCTTCAAGGAAGGTTGGGCGTTGGAGGCCATGTGCCTGCACCTGGAGGCGGTGCATCGCGGCGACATCCTGCGGCTGCTGATCAATATCAGCCCCGGCTCGATGAAAAGCCTTCTCGTCAATGTGTTCTATCCCGCGTGGCGCTGGAGCGCGGGCGGCAAGCCGTCGGCGAGCTTCTTGGCGTTCGCCTATTCCAGCGTGCTGACCGAGCGCGACAACGCCAAGCTGCTGACGCTGTTGCAGTCACGCGAGTTCAAGGCGCTGTGGGGCCACGTCTTCGCGCTGACCGAACAAGGCAAAATCCTTGTCGGCAACGACAAGCGCGGGTGGAAACACGCTTCGTCAGTGGGCGGCACATCCACGGGCTTGCGCGCCGATTGCGTGTTGATGGATGACCCGCACGCCATCAACGATGCCGAGAGCGAGGTGAAGCGGCCGAACACGTGCCGATGGTTCAAGGAATCGATGTCCAACCGCCTCAACAACATGGACACGTCCAGCATCATCGTGATCATGCAGCGCAGCCATGAGGCCGATGTGGCCGGCATGATACTGGACGAGATGGGCGGCTATGTGCATCTCAACGTGCCGCTGTTCTTCGAGCCCGACGCGCGCTGCGTCACGATGGTGAAGGGCCGGGAATTCTGGCGCGACCCGCGCACCGTCGAGGACGAAGTTTTCTGGCCGGAGCGCTACAACGCGCGCGGCATCGAGGAAATCTTGAAGCTTGGCGACCACGTGGTGGTCAGTCAGTACCAGCAGCGGCCCGAGCCGCGCGGCGGCGGCTTGTTCAAGCGTTCGTACTGGCAGGACTATGGCCCGCACATCAAGAACGGCAAATTCCCGCCGTTTGATTATATCATTGGCTCGCTCGATAGCGCCTTCACCGAAAAGGAAATGAACGACCCGTGCGGCTTCTCGGTGTGGGGCTGCTTCCGCGATCCGAACGGCGCGCGGTCGGCGCTGCTGCTCACCGCCTGGCGCAAGCATCTGCGGCTCAACGGCCATTGCCGCGAGAAGGCAAAGGGCGAAGGTTGGGAAAACTACAAGCAGGAGACTGGCGACAAGTGGGGCGTGGTGCAATGGATGCGCTACGAGATGGCGCGCTTCAAGGCCGACCACCTGTTGATCGAGAACAAGGCCAATGGCCACGACATCCACAACGAGATTGTGCGCCAGTCCGAACACGACCCGTGGAGCGTGGAACTCGTCGACCCCAAGAACCTAGACAAATGGGCGCGCGGCATGCGCGTGCAGCCGATTTTTGATGAACAGATGGTGTGGTGTATCAAATCCAAAGCTTATGCTAAGCTGATGATCGATGACGCCGCCAGCTTCCCGCGCGGCCGCTTCAAGGACTTGGTGGACAGCATGACGCAAGTCCTGTGGTGGTTGCGCAAGCACGGGTTCCTCGAAAGCGCCAGCGTGTTGCAGGTGCGGCGTGTCAACGAGGCGCGGCGCGCGGGTAAGCAGCGGGCGCCGAAGGCGCTTTATCCGGTGTGAGGTAAGGCATGGCTTGGTGGCGCTCAAATTCTGTGCAGATCACGCACTTGCCGTCCGGCGTGAGCGTTCGTGCGGATGGTCGGCCGAGTTTGCATCGCATGCGTGATGCATGCTGGCGTATGTTGCGCGGTAAGCTGTACGCAAAACGGTACGGTCCCGAGCCATTGGTGCGTTGCTACGAGATACCCGATGGGGCGTGGACGACGCACGAATTGGATGGCGGCGTGCATATTTGGCCAGGAAGGGCATAGGCATGGCAGGACGACCCGAGGACCAATGGCCCGGCCGCGACGGCGATTACGAGCCCATGCACGGCGTAGCGAGCCTCACAGGGCGTGCGCCGCGTTTGGAGGCGTCAGACAGTGCCCGAACCCTTCCCGGCCTGCCACGCGCCAATTCTGAGCCGCTGGACACGGATTT
>ENA-UOUW01000053-UOUW01000053.1-bioreactor-metagenome-genome-assembly--contig:-NODE-53-length-17276-cov-11.797166_pt1 | contig 17276 bp, 14 predicted proteins | sample MGYA00238153_ERZ761573 | MGnify/ENA primary metagenome ERZ761573 (study PRJEB28894, sample SAMN06264780) | bioreactor metagenome | isolation source: Switchgrass | place: USA:Austin, Texas | collected... | reverse complement strand
CGTGTTCCAGGAGAAGTTTGAGTGGACGCCGGGCCTTGCGGTCGAGGACTGGCGCTTCGCGGTGCGCATCGCGAACATCGACATCTCGAACCTCACGGCCGAATCGTCTGCCGCGAACCTGATCAAGCTCATGATCAAGGCGATCCACCGCTTGCCGACCACGGCTGGCGGCACGACGCCCGACGGTGAGTTCGTTGGCGTGCGCCCGAGCTTCTACATGAACCGCACCGTGTTCGAGATGCTGGACATCCAGCGCTGGAACACGGTGAGCGGCCAAGGCACCGGCGCTCAGAACTTGGGCGGCTCCATCACCTACTCGGACATCGACGGCAAGAAGGTGCCGACGTTCCGGGACATCCCGATTGGCATTTGCGACCAGCTGCTTCTGACCGAAGCGACCGTGGCCTAACTAGGAGGGCACAAAATGTACATTGATGCACAACTGTTGTTCTCCGATGCGCAGGCCGTCACCGCCGATGCCGTCGGAACGAACGTTATCGACCTCACCGTGGACCGAAGCATCGGCAACGGCGAGCCGCTTTGCGTGGTTTTCTGCGTCGACGTCGCCGCCGATCAGACGACGGGCGACGAGGACTACACCTTCGAGGTGGAGTACGCGTCGGCCGCCGCGCAGAACGCGGGTCGTCAGCTCATCGGCCGGCGCGTCTTCGAGTCTGGCACGCCCACGGCGCCTGCGCAGGACGCTGATCTCCTGGTGGCGGGCTACAAGTTCGTGATCCCGATCCCGCCGACTGCGCTTTCCGAGAGCGACCGCTATCTCGGCATCCGCTACGACGTGACGGGCACGACGCCATCCATCACGGTCACCGCGTTCCTGGCGCCGCTGAGCTTCTACGAGCAGTACAACACGTACAGCTCTGGCTTCACGGTGTCCTGATTAGCTAGTTAGAGCGAGTGTAACCCACTGTTGCCCCCACCTAAGACGTGGGGACTTTTTGAAAAGGAAGAACATGCAGACCCTGCAGGTCATGACGGAAGTCGAGAAGCCGGGGACCGTCGAGGTTGTGGCGTTCTCCGAGCTCGGTTTCACCCGCCAGAATCAGGCGGTCGGTTTCTTCGTGCGCCGCCGCCGGCACGGCGACAGGTTCAAGCTCGCCGACTGGCGGGAATTCTCGCCGCGTTGGATGAAGTTCGTCGACGAGCCGCCCGAGGACTGGCGCAAGAACATCGAGGCGAAGTTTGGCAAAGACTCGGTCACGGTGACCGGCGGGTCGCAGACCGGCTTCGACCGCATCGAGGAGACGGTCGAGCAACTGTCCATGTCGCAGGCCGGAAAGCCACGCGAGTCCGGTCAGTTCAACTTCTCGACCGGCAAGGTCAAGCGGTAAGCCGTGGCCACCGTTGCCCCCACGGTTGAAAGGATTGAAACGTATTTGGACGATGCGCACGTCATCGTCTGGTCACCGTTGACCGACACCAATGTCGACGGCGGCGCTATCGAGATGCCTGGCAGCGCAGATCGCACCGTGCAGATCACCGGCACGTTCGACACGACGACCGTGATTCTCCAGGGTTCGAACTTCGCCTCCCCGACCGCCAGCACTGACACTGACTGGTTCACACTTACCGATCCTCAAGGGAACGCGATCAGCAAGACGGCAGCGGCCGGGGAGGCGGTGCTCGAACTCACGCGATGGATTCGCCCCAAGGTCACGGCGGGCGGCGCCAGCACCAGCATTTCAGTGCGGCTCCTGGTGAAGCGCAAATGAAAACCGCCAGCGAGTTGCAGAACGAGGCCGATTCGATCACGCGCTTTATCTCGAGTTTCGAGAAGGCGCGCGACATCATCGCGGCGGCTGCCGTGTTCGAGCAGCAGGAGAAGGCGGCCAAGGAGCGCGCCGGCAAGGCCGGTCTCGAGGCGGATGCCGCCGAGATCAGGCGCCTGAACGCCGTGGCGGAGCTCAGCAAGGCCAACGCTGAAGTCGAAGCCGCGCGCAAGGCTGCCAACGAGCTTCTCGCGAACGCCCGCAGCCGCGCCGACGAGATCCTGGGCGACGCCCGCACCGAGGCCGATGAACTGCGCAACGCCGCTCAGGCGGCCTTCAGCAAGGCGGAGGCCGACGTCGCCCGTGCGCGCGCCGACGCCAAGGTTGCGCGGGATGCGGTGGATGCCGCGCAGGCGGAACTCGCGGGTGTCAATGCCCGTATCGAGCAAGCGAAGGAAGCCGCGCGCAAGTTATTCGGATCGTAGGCTATGGCCTGCGCCGTAGGCACCATCACAGTTACGACCGGCGCAGTGAGCACGACGTTCACAGTGTCTGGCCTTGCCTTCCAGCCGCAGGCCATCGTGTTTTTCTGGTGCGGCAGGGCAACCGCGGGTCAAGCCGAAGGGGATGTGAAGTGGGGCATGGGGATGGCGGTCTCCACGACCTCCCGCCGCGCCTACACGACGCAATCCGATCACGCTGCCGCCTCGGCCGCCACCGACTCGATGTGGCGCAACGATGGCTGCGTCGTGACGCTGACGACGGCGGGCGCGGTCGACGGCCGCGCGGATCTCGACGCCATCACGAGCGACGGCTTCAGGCTCATCGTCGACGATCAGTTCGCGGTCGCGCAGCAGGTCGGCTGGATCGCCTACGGCGGCCTCGACAACGTGTCGATCACCGACGTCACGCAGGCGGCGGCGACCGGCAACCAGGACGTGAACGTCGGCTTTGCGCTCAACACGGGCGAGGACGACAAGGCGCTCATCGTGCTCGGCAACCCGCCGGTCGCCGTCAACACGGCGAACACGGACTCGGTGTGGTCGTTCGGTGTCGCCGCGCTCAACACGCCGGTCGGGGCGATCCTGACCGGCTCGTCAGTGGACCCCGCCGACCCGACAGTGACCTGCAGCTACTGCCGCACTGGCGAGACGTTCGGCGGCGCCTACAACGACCTTATCTTCGCGCGCGGCACGGTCACGACGTGGCTGTCCACGGGCTTTCGCATCAACTGGGCGGAGGTGTCGGCAAACCAGGGCCGCTACAGCGTGCTCGCGATGCAGGGCGCCGGCGTGCGCTTCTTCGTGGGCGACGCCACGACCGCGACGGACACGAGCAATCACCAGGAGGCGACGCCGTACCAGCCGGTTGGCCTTCTGATCGGCTCGAGCGGCAAGGCGCAATCGACCTCGGACACGGCCTCGGCGACCGACGAGCGCATCGTGGGCGCGACGGACGGCACCAACCAGGCCACCGCCGGCATGCTCGACAAGGACAACTCCGGCACGGCGGACTGCGGCGTCGCGTACTCGACCAGCGCGTTCTACGTGAACCAGTCGACGGCCGCCACCATCGCGCAAGAAGGCGCGATGGGCATCGTGAACTTCGATGCGGCGCCCGGCTTCACGTACGTGATGAGCGATGCCGACCCTTCGGCGGCGTATTTCTTCTACCTCGGAATTGCCAATGCGCCGGGTGGCGGTGGCGGTGCCGTGCTGCGCAAGAACAGCCTGATGCGGCTGGGAGTGGGACGATAGATGGCTACATACGCTGAGCTTTTGGAGGCCGCAGCCGACGTCGCGCTGCTCGACAAAATCCAGGTTGCGTGCGTCGTTGCCGCAGAGACGATCCGCAACGAGGCGACGAGTGTGTCTAACCACACCGAGCGGCTGAAATGGGCGCAGAAGGTGTTCATCGACCCAGGCAGCGAGCGCAATCGGATGATCTGGGCCGTGCTCGCGCAGAACCGCGCCTTCGCACTCGCGCAGATCACGGGCGCCTCGGATGCCTCGGTACAGACTGCGGTGGATGCCGCAGTGAACGTCTTCGCGGTGAGCCCGTAACGCGCCGTGGCCGATAACGTCGAGCTCAACGCAGGGTCGGGTGGCGCAACGCTTGCGACCGATGACGTCGCGGGCGTTCACTACCAGGTCGTCAAGCTCGCGGTCGGGGCGGACGGTGCGGCCTCGCTCGTCGCCAACGCCAACCCGATCCCGGTCTCCGATGCCGGCGGCTCTGTCACCGTCGATGCACCTGTCGGAACGCCCGTCTTCGTCAGGCTCTCGGATGGCACCGACCCGATAGCGACGCTGCCGGTGAGCTTGGCGAGCGTGCCGAGCCATGCTGTCACGAACGCAGGCACGTTCGCGGTCCAGGCCGCGCAATCCGGCACGTGGAACGTCGGCACCGTGACTGCCGTGACGGCGATCAGCAACGCGCTGCCCGCCGGGACGAACAACATCGGCGACGTCGATATCCTGTCCATCGCGGCCGGTGACAACAACATCGGCAATGTGGACATCGCATCGATTGCCGCGGGCGATAACAACATCGGCAACGTTGATGTCGTCTCGCTGCCTGCGCTCGCCGCAGGGACCAACAACATCGGTGACGTGGACGTGCTCACGGTCCCCACCGACCCCTTCGGCGCCAACGCCGATGCCGCCTCGGCCACGGGTTCGATCAGCGCCAAGCTCAGGTTCATCGCCTCGACCGGCATCCCGATCACGGGCACGGTGACGGTCGGCAGCCATGCCGTGACCAATGCCGGCACGTTCGTGACGCAGGAGAACGGCGCGGCGTTGACCGCGTTGCAGCTGCTGGACGACTGCGTCATCACCGACCACGGCACGTTCACGCCGGCCACGACCAAAGTCACGATGTGTGGGTTCACCGCCGATGAGGCGTCGACCGACAGCGTGGATGAGGGCGACGGCGGCGCGGCGCGCATGACGCTCGATAGGAAGGTCATAACGACGACCTACGCGCATGCGGCGGCGGGTGGCGCGACGCCGTACAAGAACCTCGATTGCGACGAGACCGAGGACGACATCAAGACGTCGGCCGGCAAGCTCTTTTGGATTCACGTGATGAACCTCGCGAACGCTGTCAGGTACATCAAGTTCTACAACGCGACGGCCGCCAACACGACGGTCGGCACGACGACGCCGGTGCTCTCGTTCCCCGTGCCCACGATGGCCGACACGAACGGCGCCGGTTTCTGCGTGAACTTCGGCGACATGGGCGTGCAGTTCGACACCGCAATCTGCGTGGCGGCGACGACTGGGCTCGCTGACAACAACACCGGGGCGCCGGGGACGAACGAGGTTGTTTTAAACGCGGGGTACTTATGATTTTGTGGATCTTGAATCTCGGCTTTGCCGCAAGCCCGAGTGGCGCCGCTGTATCTCCTAGCGCGGGTGGCGACTACTTTGTCATGGCGAAGCGCCGCCGACGTAGCCGGTGCCGCTAATGGATCAGACAGGCCTGTACAACACGACGCTCGGCCGCCTCGGCATCAACAAGGTGGTCGCCTCGCCGATCGAAAACTCCGTCGAGGCGAAAACCTGCAACCGCTTCTACGAGCAGTGCCGGCAGGAGGTTCTGCGCGCGTATCCATGGGGTTTTGCTACGAAGGCAGAAGCGCTCGCCGTGGTGTCAGGCGAAACGTTTCCAGGCTGGGGCTACGTGTATCAGTACCCGAGCGGGTGTCTGAACATGCGTTGCGTAGGCGATGAGTCAGGCATGCGTCGGCTCAGGTCATACGCATTCACGCGCGATCCTTTTTACTGGAACTTTCTGCAACAGACCCGCCAGCCGTGGACGGTTGCTCTCAAAGCAGACGGCGCCTCGCAAGTCCTGCTGTCCGACAACGTGGGCGCGTGGGGCTTCTTCACCGTCGACGTGACGAATACCGGCGCGTGGCCGGTTGACTTCGCATCCGTGCTCGCATGGCGCCTCGCCATCGAAGCGGGCGGGCCGCTCTCCGCCAAGGGTGAGCTCGTGACGGCCGCTGAGAGCCGCTACATGACGTGGTTCAGCCACGCCACGGCCGCCACGATGAACGAGCAGAAGGACGACGAACCGGCCGAGTCCGAGTCCATCCGGTGCAGGTACTGACCGCGTGGCGAAGCAACTGCAAGCGAGTCTGACGGGCGGAGAAATTTCGCCGTCGCTCTATGCGCGCACGGACCTGGCCAGGTACGCGACTTCGCTCCGTACGTGCAAGAACTTCTTCGTGCGCGCGACCGGCGGTGCCAGTAATCGATCTGGCCTTCAGTTCGTCTACGCGCTCGACCCGGACTCGAGCGCCGCGTTGATACCGTTCGTGTTCTCGACGTCGCAGAGCTACATGCTGGTGTTTCAGGAGGAGACGGCGAAGGTCTATTCCAATGGCGCGTATGTCGAGAATTCTTCTACGCTCACGATAACGGACGTTTTTCCGTACACGCTGCCTGGTTTCGTGGTGATTGAGACGTCCACGCCTCACGGCCTCAGCGTCAACGACCCGGTGACTATTGCCGGCGTAACGGGAACCGGTTCGTTGAACGACATCAATGGCGCTCACACGGTTGCTACGCTGATGGGAGCCGACCAGTTCCGCGTCATCAGCGATGCCTTTGGCACGTACTCGAGTGGCGGCACTGTCACCGTACCTGAAGCACTCACCACGCCCTACCTCTCCGAAGACCTCGCAAGTTTGCGGTTCACTCAGTCCGCAGACGTCGTCACCATCGTTCACCAGTTTTTCACGCCGTACGAGTTTGTGAGGCTCGGCTCGACCACGTTCTCATTTGACGCCATCGCCGACTTCGAGGGCGGGCCGTTCCTCGATGACAACGTGACGGCGACGACCGTGACGGCGAGCGCGGCGACTGGCACCGGCATCACGCTCACTGCGTCGACAGCCATCTTCACCGCGGATCACGTCGGCGCGCTGTTCCGCATCACCATGGAGGACCTATCCGCGATCCCGCCATGGGAGCCGAACAAGCACATCGCCGCAACCGGCGTTAACCCTGACGGCGCGCTGCGTCGCTCGAATGGCAAGGTGTACATCGCTGCCGGCAACAGTGCTGCGCCGTCGTCCGGCACGTACACGGGAACCGTTGCGCCGAGCCACGACGAGGGACGCGAGTCCGATGGAGATGGCGGTCTTTTCAATGGCACGGCAAACACCCGTGCCGGCGTGAGCTGGGATTTCCTGCACCCGCTCTTCGGTATCGCGCGCATCACAGCCATTGGCGGCGGTGGCACTACAGCGACCGCCGATGTCATCGATTACATGCCGGTGGTGTCTCCTGCGACCACCACCATCTGGGCATTCGGCGCGTGGAGCGAGGACCAAGGTTATCCGGCGCTCGTCACCTATTACCAGGACCGTCTTGTCTTCGCGAACTCCATCGGCCAGCCGCAGACCGAGTGGGCGTCGAAGACTGGCGACTATCACAATTTCGGGAAGTCGAGCCCGCTCGTCGCTGACGATGCCATCACGCAGACGCTGAACGCCAGGCAGATCAACGCCATCACGGATCTCGTGCCGGCCGAGCAGTTGATCGCGCTCACGCCGTCCTCGTCGTGGGCGAGTCCGAAGCGTGGTGAAGCGTGGACACCGCTCACCGTGGGCTTTGACCCGCAGTCATTCGATGGCGCGGCGTTCATCCGATCGATTCTGACCGGCGATTCCATCCTGTTCGCACAGAACGGCGGCACTAAGGTGCGCGATCTCGCCTACAAGAACGACAACGACAAGTTCTTGGGCAACGAGCTCACCATCCTCGCGCGGCACCTCTTTGACTCCGAGCACACCATCGTTGACATGGACTACGCCAAGGAGCCGCACGGCATTCTTTGGATCGTCCGCAGCGACGGCGTTCTGATCGGCCTCACCTACCTGCGCGAACAGGAAGTCATCGGCTGGCATCGCCACGAGACTCAAGGTTTCTTCGAGCGCGTGTGCGTGATCCCTGAGAACAACGTCGACACGCCGTATTTCGTGGTGCGCAGGACCGTGAACGGCGCGACGGTGCGCTACCTCGAGCGCATGGCGATCCGTGATCGCGATGACATCCTGGATTCGTTCTTCGTGGACTCTGGCCTCACGTATGACGGTCGCAATACGACGGCGACGACGCTCACCATCACGGGCACCTCCTACGACGGCGGCGAGTCAGTGACGCTGACGGCGAGCGCATCGCTGTTCGATGCCAACGACGTCGGCGACGTCATCCAGTTCCCGTCCGAAGACGGCAACGTTCGTGCCGAGATCACGGCGTATTCGAGCGCGACGAGCGTCACCGCGCTCCTGCAGTCGCCGGTGCCGGCAAGTCTTCAGGCGACCGCGACCACCACGTGGACATTCGCACGCGACGTATTCAGCGGCCTTTCGCATCTCGAAGGCTGCAACGTTGCCATCCTCGCCGATGGTTCGCCGGAGCCGCAGCAGGTCGTAAGCGGCGGCCAAGTCACGCTCGCCTATCCTGCCGGCGTCGTGCATGTCGGGCTCCCGTACACCGCAGACCTGGAGACGCTCGACATCCACCTTTTCAACGCGCCGGTATCGCTGCGCGACAACGCCAAGGTCGTGCCGACGGCGGCCGTGATGGTGGAGAAGACGCTCGGCCTTCAGGCTGGGCCCGACGAGGACAACCTATACGACATCGGAACGCAGCCGACCGACTTCGACTACACCGCCCCGTGGCCGCTTCAGGATGGCGCAGACACCGCGCACCTCGTGTCGAGCTACAACAGACAGGGTCGCGTACTCATCCGCCAGTCGAACCCGCTGCCGGCAACAGTGTTGTCGATCACGCCGCACGTGGAGATAGGGAGCGATTCGTGAGCGTTAACAGAAGCGTTGTCATACGCGAATCGCTGCCGGGCGACCGCTGGCTGATCCTAGCCGACCTTCGCGACGAGGAGGTCACAGAGCTCGCCGCGCTCGGCCACAGCTGCGACGACTGCATGCGGATCGGGCTTGCGTATTCCCGTTCCCATACCGTCCTGCTGTCGGATGAGCCTGCCGGCATGTTCGGGGTTATGCACTACGAGGACCACAACGTGCTGTGGGGCGTGTTTACGCGAGCCATCGAGCGGCACCCGATTGCGTTCCTGCGCGCGAGTCGTGAGTGGATAGGCGCATTGCCGGTGGACGTCGTTAATTACGTGGACGCGAGGAATACGAAAGCCGTGAAGTGGTTCGAGTGGTTGGGGTTCGAGGTGTCTGACCCCGTGCCGTATGGCGTCAACGGCGAGCTGTTCCACGCATTCCGCACGCCGCGGAAGCTAATAGCGGAGGCTGCGTAACACATGGGCTGGGCACAACTCGCCGGCGCCGGCATCAACATGGCTGGCGACATCGCTCAAGGCAAGCAGGCCCAAGCGGATGCCGAGACCAACCGCTTGGTGTCGTTGGCGCAGGGTCAAGACGCGCTCTTGCGCGGCACCATCGAAGAGCAGCGCTATCGCAGGCATATCGCGATGGTGGCTGGCGCGCAGAAGGCGCACTTCGGTGCCCGCAACGTCACGACTTCTGGCTCCGCTCTCGATGCGCTCGCCGACACCGCGATGATCGGTGACGAGGACATCAAGACGATCCGCTCCAATGCGGCACGCCAGGCTTGGGGGTACAAGAACCAGGCAAATGAGGCGTCGCGCTGGGGCGCCAACCAGATGAACCAGGCCTACGCGAACGCGGGCAGCACGCTGCTCACGGCGGGTGCGCAGGCGTACGGAATGTGGAAGGCGGGCTGACGTGCCAACCGTCCCAACACTCACCAATCAGGTCGACCAGCAGGCAGCGCCTAACTTCCAGCTGCGTCCGCTGCAGAACAATGCCGCGCAGACGCTGGGGCAGGGCATTGCCAACGCTGGTCAGATCCTTTTTCGCGTGCAGCAGGAGGAGCAGGCTAAGGAAGACAAGGCCGCCATTATCGAAGCCGACCGCCTGCTCGGTGAAGCGGAGAACGATCTTCTGCACGCGCCGGAGACCGGGGCGTATTCCCAATCTGGCGATAACGCTCGCGGCATCACCGATAAGACGCTTTCGGAGTATGACAAGCGGGCGTCGAAGGTCGACGAAGGCTTGCGTAATCCGCGCCAGAAAGCGGTGTTTCGTGAGGCGTTGAACGAGCGACGCGTGCGCGTGCAGCAGGGGTTACTGCGTCACGAGTCTGGCCAGCGCGAGATAGCCCACGACAACCAGGCGCAGGCCGCCATCGACGGCGCCGCGGAATCAGCCGCCCTCAACTGGCAGAACCCTGAGCGCGTCGCGCAGGAGATCGCGCGCCAGCACGCCGTAATCAACGTCCAGGCGCAGCGCAAGGGCTGGAACGAGGAGGAGCGACAACAGGCTCTCAGGAAGTCGAACGGCTTCACTCACACCGCCGTCATCGGTCAGATGCTCACGGCGAATGCCTACGGCGCAGCCAAAGCGTATTACGACGCGCACAGCGAGGAATTCGACGCCGCGCAGCGCACGCGTATCGAGGCGGCCATCGACGCCGGCCGCGTCAAGGCGGTGACGAACGACATCGCGAAGGCCTTCGAACTCGACACGAAGGCGGGCGAATCTGCGCTCAAGAAGCTCGGCGAGTCCGGGCTCTCCGAGGAAGACCAGCTTGAGGTCAGGAAACAGGTCCGCGAGCGTAACGGACTGCTACACGCCGAGCGTCGCGCGGAGTACGCGGAGACCGTCAACACGCTCGAGCGCTCGATCACGGCCGGCGCGCCTGGACAGAACGCCGAGGCGGTTGCGGCGCGCCTCTACCGCAAGGGCGTGTACTCGCCGACCGAGTACACCAACATCCTGGAGCGCATCGATATCGCACGTGCAAAGGGCGCCGAAGACGCCGCCACGATTGCCGGCATCGAGGATGCCTTCGTCAATGGACTTAGGCTTGACCCGAAGAACGAGAAGATCGTCAAGGCCGTAGACAAGTGGTTTGCCGAGGCGACGAAGGTCAACCAGGTGAAGCCGGGATCGGAAGAGTACGTGAGCCTGTCCGCGCAGATGGCGGCACGCACGAACATCCTGCCGCCCAAGGCGATGAGCTGGGCGCGTGCGACGCTGCTCTCGGGCGAACCGGCCATTACCGTGCCGGCCGCGAATGCGATGACACGATGGGCGGATGCCGCTCCCACGGCCTACGCCTACTTCGACGATCCGAATCTCAAGGCCTACGCTGAGCAAGTCTCGTCTCTTGTCCAAGCTGGCGCGTCGCCTGAGAAAGCCGTGGAGGTGGCGCGGGCCAATGCGTTCGACATCCCGGAGCAGCGCAAGAAGGTGCTGCAGTCGACGTACACGAAAGAGAAGTACGCCGAAGACAACGCCGGAGACCTGCAAGACAGGATGGACGGCGATGATGCTTTTGACGTCGAGATACTGCCCGGCGCTCCGCAGGCTCCGCTTGGCATGCGCGATGAATACGAGCGCTCGGTGCGTGCCTATTTCGACCGTACGAACGGCGACATCGAGCGCGCGCGCGAGCTTGCGTGGAAAGACATCCGCGGTGTCTACGGCTACTCGCGCGTCAATGGCGAGCCCGAGATTCTGAAGTATGCGCCGGAGCTGGTGTTTCCCGGCGTCAGCATCGACGTGATTCGCAACGACCTGAATAGTGCGGCGACAGCGGCCGGCATCAAGACGCCGGTCAATCTCACGCCGTCACGCGCCACAGGCGATACCCGCGGTATCTTGTGGAGTCTCACGACGACGGACGAGGACGGCAATGACGAGGTGTTGCTGGATGAGAAGAATCGTCCACTCATCTACGCCATCCCGACAGACACGCAGGCTTACGTTGAGGCCGATGCGAAAAACCGCCGTGACGCCATCGCGAAGGCTCGCGCCGAGAGCGAGAAGCGCAGGAGGCTCGTGGAAGCCACTGCCGAGGCTGCTGCCGAGTACCAGGGGTACTGATGCCGCTCGTTCCTTACGAATCCAGCATCCTCTCGCGCGGCCAGACGTTGGGCGCACAAGTCCAGCCGTTCGACGTGCAGCAGCAAGCAGACGAGGCAGCGAACGACCAGAATTCGTTTCTCGACCTGGCGGCCTCATCGCTTCGCCAGAACAACGTCGTCGCCGGCATCGGCCGGCTCTTCGCCGGCTTCGATGACGTCAATGACCCGAACTACGACCCGTTGACGCCTGAGAACCTGTCTGGCTACGAGCCATTCGCCGAGCGGTTCATAAACTCCGGCAGTGCCGCCGAAAGCCGACGCATCAAAGAACGCATCGCCGAGGAGCAGCGCGACCGCGAGGTAATCAGGCAAGCCGGCGGCGCCGGTGTTGCGACCGCCATCGCGGCGGGCGTGCTCGATCCGGTGACCGTGGCGAGCCTCATGATTCCAGGCGCCGAGGGGCCGCGTGCGGCGCGTATTGCGAAGACCGTCATGTCATCGATGGCGCTCGACACCGCGCAGGAAGCCATCCTTCACGCCGAGCAGTCCCTGCGCACGCTCGAGGAATCCGCGATCAACATCGGTGCCGGAGCCTTACTGACGGGGGCGCTCGGCGGCTTGGCGACCCGCGTACCCAATGCCGAGTTCAAGGCCTTGCAGGATGAGCTGAAGCGCGCGAGCGACGCGACTGCCCCGCACTTGGGTGAAGTCGAATCCACAGGCGGCGCGGCGCGCGTCGGCTTTGGCACCACGCTCGACGATGAGACCATCGCCAAGGGCGGCGAAGGCATCGCGAAATCGCTGGGGAAGATCAACCCCATCGCGCGCGTCATGACGTCGACGAGCAAGCGGGCGCGCATTCTCATGCAGGAACTTGCCGACGTGCCGTTCCTGCTGAACAAGCACCTGAAGGGTATCGCGACGCCCGCCAGCGCCGAGGGCGACATCCTGGCCGAGCAGGCCGCGCGTTATCGGCTTATCAAGGAGACTGACGCGGCATGGGCTGCGCACCGAGACGCCGGCGGCACGATGAAGCGCGGAGAGTTTGCGACGCAAGTGTCGGCGTCGCTCAGGCGCGGCGATGAGAGTGTGGTGCCGGAGATCGCGCAACTAGCGAAGTCGTATAGGCGGTACTTCGACGAGTCGCTGCAGGCTTTGAAGAAGGCCGGGCTCGTTGCAGAAGACGCAGTGGTCAAGTTCGCCGAGAGCTACCTGCCGCGCCTCTACGACCACGCCAAGATCCGCGTGAACCGCATCGAGCTCGAAGACGCGCTCAAGGACTGGTTCAGCCGTAGCGGCGACGTCGACAAAGCCGAGATCGACACCGCCGTCGCCGACGTCATCGACACCATCAACGGCAGCTTCCGCGACCACGCGCAGATACAGCCAGGATTCGTGGGTAAGTCCGGGAATCTGAAAGAACGAACGCTCGCCGTCCCCGACCACGTGCTCGAGCCGTGGCTGGTCAACGACATCGAGAAGATCATGGAGAGTTACATCCGCTCGACGGCGCCGCAGCTCGCCATCAAAAAGAAGTTCGGCGACCTCGACATGCGCCAACAGATGCAGGACGTGCGCGACGAGTACGTGGCGTTACGCGAGCGAGCGAGGACGAGTGAGGCCAAGGACAAGATCACGAAGGAGATGGAGGAAGTTCTAAGGGACGTGCAGGCGGTGCGCGACATCCTGTTGGGAAAGTACGCGAAGCCAGCAGACCCGGATTCAGTGCTGATGAAGACCGGCCGCGTGTTTCGCGCCTGGAACTACGTGCGCCTGCTGGGCGGCCAGGTGTTGTCGTCGCTGCCTGATGCCGGACGCATCGTTGCGCGTCATGGACTCGTGAAGACCGCGAAGAAGGTCGCGCGACTCGTCACGGACTCAGGGCTCAGGAACCTCACCAAGGCCGACGCGCATCGCGTGGGGACGGCGCTCGAGTACGTGCTCAACACGCGCGCCGACACGCTGGGCGACGTCGGCAACGAGCTGGCGTCGTCCAAGCTCGACCGGATACTGCGAAGGGAGTCGAACCGTTTCTCACGCCTCACCGGCATGGCGTCGTGGAACTCGGCGCTGAAGACGCTGGCGGTTGGGCTCGAGCAGGACGCCATCATCCGGGCGGCACGTGGCGGGAAGATGTCTGCCTTTCAGCGCGGCCAACTCGCATCGCTCGGTATCGGCGAGCGCATGTTGGGGCGGATCAGCAAACAGCTGGATGAGCACGCCGCGGACTTGGACGGCCTGTTCCGATCCAATGCAGAACAATGGACAGACCGCGAGGCGGCACAGGCGCTGGAACGCGCGCTCTTGAAGTCCGCCGATCAGGTTGTGCTTACCAAAGGCGCGGGCGACGTGCCGCTATTCATGAACCGCGAGGTGGGAAAAACCCTGCTGCAGTTCAAGTCCTTCGGCATGGCGGCGGTCAATCGCCTGCTCATCCCCATGGCCCAAGGCGTTGCGCATGGCGACCTGGCGACCATCAACGGCGCCTGGATGATGCTGGCCCTAGGGGCGCTCGCGAACGCCGCCAGGGACACGGCAAGCGGCTATAAGCCGGCCACCGATCCCACGCGTATCGCCATCGAGGCGTTCGACCGCGCGGGTTTTACGGCCTATCTCGCAGAGCCGTTCGACATCGTGAGCGGAACCTTTGGTGGCCCGCGCTTCGGGCGCTTCACCAGCCAGAACATCGTGGAAACGGCGGCGGGTCCGACGTTTGGTACGGCGGAGGATATTCGCGGGACGCTGCAAGGCATGTTCACCGAGGGTGGGAAGTTAGACCCGGAACTCAAAGCGTCCGATGTGTACAGATTTCGCAAGCTCTTGCCATACCAGAACCTTTTCTATCTTCGTAGACTCATCAATGCGCTTGAAGGTGAGTTCAGCGAGGGCGTGGGCGCGAGTGGCGCCGGCACTAAATCCTTTGGTGAGCGCACGACCGAGATGAAGGAACTCCACCGATGACCGTTGCCACAAATGACACGGTAGAACGCTACGAGATCAACGGCACTGGCCCATACGCATACTCGTGGCGGATCTTCAACGACACCGATCTCACGGTCGTTGCGCTCAGCACCGACGACCCGCCAGAGGTAGCGCCGCTCACCTACCTCACGCATTACACGGTCACCGGGGCGAACGTCGCTAGCGGCGGGTCGATCACCCTGACGTCCGGCGCCGCGACTACCTACGACGGCTACACGCTCGACATTCGCTCGAACACGCCGCAGAACCAGATCACCAGCATCCGAAACACGGCGCGGTTCCTGCCGGAGATTCATGAGGACGCGTATGACTACCTGAGTCGGCAGATTCAGGACATCAATCGTCGTCTCGAAAATGCGATCAGCGTGCCGGATAACGAAACCGCGCTCGATCTTTCTCTTCAGGGTTCTGGAAGTAGGGCCGGAAAATACCTGGCGTTCGATGCCAACAAGAAGACTATTGCAAGCTCTGGTACCGGCAATGACTCTGCACTTCGTACTGACCTAGCATCAACTGTCATCAGTGGTGATGGTGCGCGGCTCATTGGATTTATACGAACAGAAACCGGATCAGCAGCTACGACGATTGCCGATGTGCTGCGCAGACAGCTGTGGCTCGCGGACTTCGGGGCAACTGAGGATGGCACTACGGACGACAGCGTTGCGTGGGCCACGGCGATTGCTGCAGCAGAGTCATTAGGCGGTGCTGAGATCATCGTCTCAGGCGACACAGTTCTGAAGAATGTCGCATGGGCGGCAAGCGTCTCGCTTCGCTGCATCAATGGCGCTCGCCTTATTGGCAATCCGTCTATTTCGAGCGACTACGCCATCACCATGACCGGAACGGTCGGGACCGCCTCGGCACTCTCTGCAAATGCTGCCCAGGGTGCCAGGGCCGTAGTCGTTGCCTCAGCGGCAGCATTCTCTGTTGGGCAATACGTTGTATTGCGCGAAAGCACTTACATCGACTCCCCAGATGGGAGAAAGCAGCAGTTCACGAAGATCACCAACATCGTCGGCACTACCATCAGCCTGCGTGATGAACTGCTCGATCCGTACACGACAGCGGCGAGCGCAGAGTTGGCGGTGCTCAATCCGATCCACTCGGTGAGATTCACAGACGTCGAGATTTACAACCCATCGAGCAGCGTGGGAGGCGGCATCGACGCGATCTATCTTGCAGACTGCGACTTCGGGCGTCTTGAGATCTCAGGCACCTGCTCGAGCGCGGCCTTCAAGATGCAGAACTCGGCGAACATCTTCTGCGTCTCGCACTTCCACGACTGCACGGGTGGGTCGCCTGGCTCCTCGATTGGCCTCGGCTGGTACATCTGGAATTCGCATCACGTCCACATCATGCCGGGCAGCCACTTCGAGAACCTCACAGAGAACTCATTCGAGTTCCGCTCGCGCTGGTGCACTGCATCCTTCACCGCCCGCGACGTTCGCGACTCGGCGTTCAACACGCACGGCAACGGCAATCACGACATCTGGATCTACAACTTCTCGGTCGATGGCTCCGACGGCGTGGGCATTGCCGTCGGCTACGGCGCGCACGTCTATGGCGACCGCAACATCACGGTTGGCCCAGGCCGTATCGCCAATACCGCAAGCCACGGTCTTTCCAGCAGCGGCAGCTCGGGCAAGGAAAATATCGGCTGCATTTACTTCGACATTCGCGTATCGGCCTTCAAGCTCACGAGCGCGGGGTCGAGCTCGGGTCTCTACATCGACAGAAATATCGATGGCGACATCCATGGATGTAACGTCGACGGCACTACGGTCGGCAACGCGACCGATGCCTGCATCTCAATTCTCAACGGAACGCGCACCAAGGCGCGTGGTAACCGCGTACGCAACTCAACGTCCGGGTACGGGATCAACGCGACCTCGTGCGCTGACCTGGATCTGGCGCTCAACGACATCTACAACTGCTCGAACAACATCAACACGACCTCATCGACCGGCAACTCCACCGTTCGATTCAACACCGCGGACGACACGACGGTCGCGATCGACGCCGGCGCGAAGCAGTTCGGAAACAGCTGGAATCCGGGCCTGGTCGAGATCGAAGGCAGCAAGACCTACAACCCTGGGTTGTTCGCTGATGGCGGTGGCACGCAGACAACCGTCACGGTCACTGGAGCTGCGCTCGGAGATCGCGTACTCGATTGTTCAGGCTCAGTGGACTATCAGGGCGTCATCGTCAAAGGACAGGTGACGGCCGCCGATACGGTGACGGTGCGCTTCCAGAACGAGACCGGAGGCAACATCACTATCGGCTCGCACACGCTCTATGTTCTGGTGCGAAAAAGATAGGCCGGTGCGCAACCATCAAATACACCGGCGGGAAGTACGTTCGATGCACGTCGCATCCCTCGAAGTGCGATGCGATGAAACGCACGTCCCTTTTGCCAAGGTAGCGGACGTTGCCCCAAACGCTTTTCGGGCGCAGCAGGTAGCGCAGCCAGGAGAGGCCCGCGGCTCCGGCGCCGTTCTCGATGAACACCGCACGGCCATTGGGTTTCAGGTGCCGGCAGATCGCGGGAATCGTGCGTTCGATGTCGGTGAGCACCAACACGGACTTGGTGAACACGAAGTCGTAAGCGCCTTGGATCGTGTCGAGGTTCCCGTCGTAGTGGATAAATGTGACGCCAGGATGAGGTTC
>ENA-UOUW01000052-UOUW01000052.1-bioreactor-metagenome-genome-assembly--contig:-NODE-52-length-17688-cov-19.583508_pt1 | contig 17688 bp, 36 predicted proteins | sample MGYA00238153_ERZ761573 | MGnify/ENA primary metagenome ERZ761573 (study PRJEB28894, sample SAMN06264780) | bioreactor metagenome | isolation source: Switchgrass | place: USA:Austin, Texas | collected... | reverse complement strand
CGCCCTATGTCCACAAAGGACGAAGGGCCGATCCGAAGATCGGCCCTTCATGATCACGGGTCCGTCATCCCGCTACCACACCCAGGGGGATTGGGCAAGTCTCACCCTACCGGACCCGTCGGGTTTCCGCTCAGTGGTAGAACCCCCACGACCGCCCCCATTCGGGCGGGGCCGACGGGGCGTCGGCGTCCCGGTTGTACCAGGGCGACCCGGCGGCCTTCCACCGCCGGCGTGCCCCCTCCAACCCCCTCAGTTGCTCCGTAAGCTCCGAAAACTCCCCGGTGGCATGCAGAGCACTCTCCCAGTCTTCCCGGCTGACTCCGTGCCTCTCAGCCCGTTGCCGCCATCGCCGCATCGTGGCGGCCGACGGAGGGTCCTGAAGGTTCGGGTACCTTGCCCGGAACCGTTCCTGTTCCAGCCGGTATTTGTCGGCCCGGCTGATTCGCCCGCTATTCCGGGCCATCGGCTAGCCCGTCTTCCCAGTCCCCCTGGTCTTCGAACACGATTTCCTCCGATCCGTGGTTGTACGGCACGGTTTCCAGGTCGATGTCCCCTGGGATGGGGCACGACCAGCTGGTCCCGTACCGGTCCATCATGAGCCCCCCGCCGACGGTCGCGGCCCGCTTGAGTACGGGGGACGCGTTCATCTTCTTCGTCTGGGGCAGCCAGTCCCCGATGCGGCCGATCCAGTCGCCGCCCCACGACAGCCCCAACTTCAGCCCCAGGTGATTCGTCAGGTCCAGTTCGACCGTCCGGGTGAAGTCGTTCGCCGCCGCCATGAACTCTCCGGCCCGCTGGGCGAACCGCTTCTTCGGCACGCCCCGGGTCTTGAACTTCGCTTCGCCGCCGTCGAAGTACACCCCCGGCTGGAAGATCGTCAGTTCGCCGAACGTGGACGCCTGTTCCCACTGCCCCAGACCGGTGCCGATCTCCAGTTCGGGGCATTCCTCGGTGACGAACACGGCGTCGGTGGCGATCATCACGACCCGACCGGGGTGGTCCCGGTAGACCCCGTACACCCATGACCGGGTCAACGCCGTGATCAGCGACGCCCAGACCGGGTTGTAGTGCGGGGCCTTCCCGATCCGCTGGGCCAACTTCCCGTACAGGGAGTTGAGGGTGAGCTTCAACCCGATGCCGCTGCCTTTCGCCGCCGCTTCCATCGCGGCCCGCTGGTTGTACATCCGCTGGACGAACGCGAACGGCTGGCAGTCGCACCGGTCGACGTACGACCACGTGTCCCCGACGACGGTCGCGTAGTCGGGGACTTCGACGTTCCAGTACCAGCCGCGTCCGGCGACCGGGAAGTGGATCGATCCGGCGTCGGTGCGGAACGGCAGCGGCCCCATGACGCCGGCGGCGTACTCCGGGTGCGTCTTCAGCGGCATGTCCCAGGCGACCTCGCCGACCCAGAACCGGCCGTGGGTGCCCGGTTCCCAGTCGCCGTGTTCCAGGCACGGCAGCCGCAGCATGGCGGCCGGGTATGCCGACTTCAGGTCGTACTCCCACACCCGTTGCCGCACGGTGCCGTGGGCGGTCACTTCGAACCGGCCGCCGTAGTACGCCCGCGCGGCAAGGTCCCACACGTCGTCGGGGACCTGTGCCCGGATGCGTTCCATCCGGGCCTTGCCGGTGACGTGCTTCTCCAGGACCCGCCCGGCGACCGGCCCCGGCCCTTCGTAGGGCCACGCGGACAGTCCGGCGGCGACGAAGTCGTCCCGAAGTTTCGCGACCATATCGGCCAACAGTTCGCATTCGAGCTTCGAATACCGAATGATTTCGTCGGCCCTTTCCGGGTCGAAATCCTCCCGGTCGGCTTTCATGTCGGCGATGTATTCCCGCTGTTCCACGGTGCCGATGGAAAACTTGTCCAGGGCTTTCACGAACGCCGACTGGTAGAAGTTCCGGACGTCGTGGATCTCCACCATCGGGGTGTGCCGCCGGCGGCCGTCCGGTCCGGGTTCCAACCAGCGGCCGACCCGAAGCCTTTTCTTCGGCACGTAGTCGACGGCGAAACCTCGCCACGGGACCGGCGACCCGTACCGGCGAGGGTTCCACCACACCTGTTCGTCGGGGTCGCGCGGCTTCACGTTGAGAAGTTCTTTCGCCTTCCCGGTGGCCGTTTCCGCCATCCCCCGCAGAATCATCGTGGCGTCGTAGTCGAAAAAGAAGCCGACGTAGAACAGATCCTTCTCGCGGGGCAGGTCGGCCAGCCACCCCAGACATTGTTCGGACGTCAACGGCGACCCGTCGGCGTTGCGCAACACCCGGTCGCCGGCGATCAGGCACATGTAGTGGTGACGCCCCAACGGGTCGGTGTAGCCCTCGCCGTCGACCCCGACGAACCGGTGCCGCCGCGCGGTCGTGCGGGTCCGCGCGGTTGACTCCACCGCCCGGCCGCCGTCGGTCTTCTTGTACCGCCGCTGCCGCGCCGTTTTGCCGGCCCGGTGTTCGGCGTCGTACCGGGCCTTGTACGCCGCCCGCGCGGCCGGGTCCTTGAACGGCATGTAACGTGGTCCTTTCCAGGTGTGTCGGATACAGCGACGCCCCCACCGTCGGCCGGTGGGGGCGTCGTTCACGTTCGGTCAGGACAACGAGTGACCGGCGGCGAGGTCGTCCCGCATCGCCTTCAGGTCGTCCAGGCTGTTTTCGGCGTCGAAGAGAAGTTCGCTGTCCTCCAGTTCCAGGCCCAGCAGTCCCCGCGCGACCGACGACACCTTCCCGTAGTCGTCGCCTTTCATCACGAGCGACGTCTCTTCCCCGTATCCGCTCAACCGTCCGGCGGACCAGTCGGGCGTCCAGCCGTGCTGGGTCGCGACGACGCCGGCGAGACACATCCCGGTCCCGCAGTCGGTCCGCTGGAACCAGACGCTCTGTCGGTGCTGGTCCGGGTTCTTCTCGATCCAGTCCAGGGCCTTGTCCAGGACTTCGATATTCACCATTGCCATTCCTCCAATTCGTCCATTCGCGGATCCGCTGAATGCTCGTGCCGGATCGGCCGCCCGATCGGCGTGTTGCGCGGGTCGTGCTCGTGTTCGTGGCAGGCGACCAGACCGGCGATGGTCTTCTCGTCGTTGACGTGGATCGCGTGCATCAACCGGATGTGGGTCCGTAGCGTCCGTTCGTCGGAACCGTCGTAGGTCGGTAGTACGATCGGCCGTTTGCCGGCGGTCATCGGGAGTCCTTCAGGCCGGGGTAGTCCGGCTTGAACGGATCTTCGGACGGGTACCGGGGCGGTGCGTCCGGGTCGTCGGGGGACGGGTCCTTCCCCATCGCGATCCGCAGGATGCCGGCGGACATCTTCGCCTGTTGATCTATGACGTCGGCCCAGGCCGGGCGCGGTGGGAACAGGCGATCCCACAACGCCCGGAAGACCAGAAGCGCGATCACTGGTCGGGCACCTGGGGGACGTTGCCGCCGATGGTCCGGCCGACGGTCGCGCCGTAGCCCCGGGCGGCCGGGTCGGGGATCAACGGGGCGTTCGTGCCGAGCACGCGGGCGGTTTCGCCGGCGGCGGGGCCGTTGCCGATCGGGTCGGCCCGGCGGACCGTCAAGATCCCGTCGTCCGTCGCCGTGATCCAGAACGACGTCAGGCCGTTCGACCCGATCTCTACGATCCGGATCCGGCGGACCCGCCCGGAGACCAGCGACGGCCCGACCACGTCGGCGATCTGGAACCGGCGGGTCTGGAGGGCGGCGGCGTTGACGATCGTCTCCGGGTCGGCGGTCACCGGTGCCTCCCCCGGTACGTGAACGGGTTGACGTGGATGTGGTCGACGTGTCGGGGCGGTTCGTCGGGCCGCGATGGTGACCCGGTCGGCAACAGGTCGTGCGGCTGGCCGACCGGCCCCTGGTCGTGCATCGTGCGGCGGCCGTCGTGGCGGGGCAGGTACAGCGTCGGGGTGTCGTCGGCGGACCGCCGGCGGGGCGTCGGTGCGAGGCTGATCAGCCACGCACCGACGACCATCACGACGACCGCGAGGGCGGCGACGCCGGTCCACATCGCAACCCAGTCGGGCGGCGGCATGCGGACCAGGTCGGCGTAGACGCTCACAGCCGGACCGCCCGCCACAGTCCGGCGTCGCCGTCCTGTAGGACGATTCCGCCGTCGGACAGGGGCCGCCCGATGACTTCCATCAGGTTCCCCGGTTCGGGCGTCTCCGGGCCGCTGGGGCGGGCCGGACGCGGCAGTCTCGCGACCGGTTCCCCGGTGGGGGCGTTGATCGTCCCGGCGTTCGGTTCGTACCGGTAGACCTGCCCCTTGATCACGGTGCGGACCGGAACGCCGTTGCGGGTCCGCAACTGGGACAGGGCGGTGAAGCACTGCTGAGGGCTGATCTTCAGGGCCGACGACATGTCGGTCACGTGGATGTCCTGATCGGGCCGTTCCTGGAGGTACTTCAGGACCGGGCCGGAGACGTAGGGCGCTTTCGCCATATCAACTCCAGGTGTATCGGGTAGGTGTGGTGGCGCCGCCGGCGACGGAGCGTGGGTCGCGTCGCCGGCGGGTCGTGCCCAGTGCCGGAATCGAACCGGCGGCCCGGACAGCGTCTCGGGATCTTCCACTGGCCTGGGCGGGCCGTCCGGCCGCCGGGGAAGCGGCGGCCGGGCGGGTCAGGCGAACAGGGTGACGGCGATCCAGCAGATCGCGAGGGCGAGACCGACGGCGATCGGTAGGGTGATCATGTCCAGGCAGCCGTCGCCGGTCGGGATGCCCCAGTCCTCTACGACGATGTCATCGGCGCGGCCGTCATCGGCGGCGGTCGCGTCCATGGTCAGTTTTCCCCTTTCATCCCGAAGGACCGGAGGATCCCGAAGGGTCCCCGTTCGGGCCACTTCTGTTCGGCGTCGTCGCGGGTGTCGACGGCGTGATTGAGGGCGAATTTGACGGTCGCCGGACGGGCGACGAAGCCGGTGAACGTGGCGAGGATCTTCGGCCCACCGGGGCCGCCGACGTCGGCGACGTGGAACTGGATCTTCTTGACGGTGCCGGTCGGCACGACTTCGGTGTCCAGTTCGTCGCTGATCGGCCCGAACTCCGCGATCAGCGCGTCGGTGGTCCGGACCAGACTCCGGTCGGCACCGACCTGGAGAAGCCACCGGGCCGGGCTGCCGGAGTCGTCGGGTTCGCGCGCCCAGACCTGCCCCAGGGCGTCGAACACGCTGTCGACGCCCAGGGGGATGGTCGGCATCTGCCAGACGGCCACGGTCAGAAGCCCGGGTCGTCTTCGGTCTGGGTGGCCTTGTCGGTGTCGAAGTTCCACTCTTCGACCTCAGCGCCGTCGGTCGGCACGACGGAGTACGAGTGGTACTGGCGCGGCTCGCCCTTGTCGTCCTTCGCCTTGTTGTGGTCCCGCTTGCCGTCGTAGCGGATCGTGATCCGCTCGCCGGGGGCGGCCCGCATCTCGCGTAGTTCGTTCTGGATGACGCCGTGGAAGGCGTGCACCGCCTGGTAGTGGTCGGCGCCGGTGTCCAGGACGACGACGGGGTAGCGGCCGAAGTCGCCGTCGCGCGGGACGATCGTGACGATCGTGCCGGTGACGGTCGCGCCCTGCATGGGCCGCCACGCGGGGGCCGACTTGACCTTCGCCAGGACGTCGGCGGGCAGGTGGCGGCCGGTCTTGCGGGCCGGGGCGTCGGCGGGCTTCGCCGCCGGGGTGGTGGTCTTCGGGCTGGTGTTCGCCATGATCAGGCGGTCCTCTCGTTCAGGTTGACGCGGTCGTTGCGGATCTTTTCGTGGATCGCCAGCCGAAGGTAGGCGGCCCGGGAGAGACCCTGGGTGAGTCGAAGTTCTTCGACGTCGTCCAGGACGTCGGGGCGGACGTGGGTGACGACCCGTTCGGTGTTCTCGGACGTCGTCGTCGTGTCCACGGTCAGTCCCGGTCGGTGGGCCGGTCGCCCGTGTCGGGGGCGGCGTGACGCCCTTCGTAGGTCGGGTCGTCGTGGCGGCGGTGGGTCGTCTTCTCGGACGTCGACCGCTCGCCCTCCGGGGTGCGGTGGGCGCCCCGGTAGTCGTCGCTCATGGGGTTCCTTTCGTGTCGGGCCATCATCAGGACCGGCGTCACCGGTCGACGCCCCGGAGGGCGTTTCGGCCTGTTACTCGGTTACGCGGACGGTGCCGCCGGCGAGGCAGCAGGGGTACGCCTGATCGGTGCGGTGTCCGCACGGCCGGGTGCCCTGGGCGCACTTCTCGGCGGTCGTGCACCGGACGTTGTGGGGGCAGTCGTTGTCGTCCCAGTTGATCTCCTGGGCGACGGCGTCGGCGAGGTCGGCACCGGCGGCGAGGGCGACCCGGTCGGTGGCGGTGAGGTCGGCGAACGGGTCGGTCGGGTCGGCGTACTGCATGGCGTCCTCCGGTGCGTCGGTCGGGCGGTGCGCCCTGAGCCTATGGCCCCTGGGGGCACAAAGTCAACCCAAAGTGTGCCATCAGAGCATCAAATTTGCCTTATATAAGTTCCTGCTAATATCGGCAGCATGCCAGCGACCCCGCCGCATGATCCCGTCAAGGTCGAATGCCGGTGCGGGAACGCCTTCACGACCCGGGCGAGGGCACGCACGATCACCTGCCCCGCGTGCAAGACGACCCGCTACATCCGCAAGGACGGCACGGTGAAGCCGCTTTCGATCGACCCGAAGCCGCCGGCGGACCCGCCGGCGGACCCCGCCGCGACGCCACCCGGAAAGGTGCGCAAAGTTGGATACAAGCGACAGCCTGCAAAGACTGCCGGACGACGTGCCGGGAGCGGACCCGACGAACCTGTTCAGCCCCCGCCAGACGATCGGGACCAGCCCGAAGGGAACCCTGGGGGACAGCCCGAAAACCGGCCGAACGTCCCTGCTGAACCCGTTCGGCAGCCGCAACGGCGGGGGATCCTCTCCGGGCTTCGACGCCGATCCGGCACACGATCTGGCGGGGGCGGCCACCCTTACGGGCACATCCTCGGTGGGTGGTCGTAAGAAGGGCGATCCGGCGATGACGGCGACGTTGGTCGTCGGGATCGTCGGGGTGACCCTGGGCCTCGCCGGTTGGATGATCGGGCGGGCGGGCCGGCGGCTTCGCAAGCCGTCGAAAGACCAGATCCATCAGTTCGCCGAACCGGTCGGGCGGATCATCGCCCGCCGGACCGACCTGTCGTGGATGGGTGACGACCTCGCCGACGTCACGGCCGCCGGCGTCGTGTTCGGCGACTGGGTCGGCGACGGCCCGCTGACCGAACCGGCCGCCCCGGACGTCGTCCAGACCGGCTATGTGCCGCCGGAGGATCCGACCGCCGGCGGCGATGTTTCACGTGAAACGGCGACGCAGCGTCTCGCCGCCGACGCGACCGACTACGACGCCGTCGGGCTTCCGCCCCGGGACCCGACCGCCCGTGTCACCTACCTGAGTTGAGAGGCAACCCCGTGGACTTCCTTCGCAAGATCACCGAGAACCTGCCCGCCGCGCCCGCCGGCGGCAAGTTGAAGCCCATGCTGGCCCTGCTGGCAATGGGCTGGTCGACGTCGACCATGCAGACGATGATCGGCGACTCCCTGGAACGGCTGGACGCCCTGACGACCGCCGGCGACCTCGCCGCGAAGCGTCTCGCCGACCTCCAGTTCGAATGCGAACTGGCCGCGAACCGTCTCCGCACGCTACACGCGAACGAGGAACGCGCGGCCGGGAAGGTCCACGTCACCGACCCCGACGCCCTGTCCGCCGACCTCGCCGACGCCGCCGACGTCGACCGTCCCCGGGCCGACGAAGCACCGTGAGCACGTTCGGTCCCGACGGCACGATCGACCCCGGCCGGGGGGTGATCGCGACCATGCTGGGGAAGAAGCGTTCCGGCAAGTCGAAGATGGGCCTGTTGATGTTCAAGCAGTACCCCGGTGACCGGGTCGTGATCGACGTCGCCGGCGACGACGGTCCGATCGGTCCGGACGTGGTGGAGATCCGGGGCACCCTCGGCGACGGTGCGATCCCCGACCGGTGGCCGTCGCATCTTCGCCGGTCGCACCCGGACACCGGCGCGCCGCTGCCGATGATCCTGCGGTACGTGCCCGACGCCGGGTCGAAAACGTTCCTGGACGACATGGACGCCGTCGTCGCCCTCGCCCTGCATCACGGGGAGTGCGCGATCCTGGTCCATGAGATCGGCGTCCTCGCCCCCGCCAACAAGACCCGCCCGCACACGACCCGGCTGTTGATGCACAACCGGCACAACGGGGCGACGACGGCGTTTTTCTGCGGCCCCCGGTCCCAGAACATCGACCCGTTGATCCTGCAACAGTCGGACTTGGTTTACACGTTCGAGATGCAGGGTGCCCGGGACCGGCAGCGGATCGCGGAGAACATCGGGTGGGACGTCCAGGACTTTCACCGGGCCTGTCTCGCCCTGGGGCCGCACGAATACCTGCGCTTCGACGCCAACGAACCGAAGCCGGAAGGCAACCGGCCGGACAACCGGCTGTTGCACTTCCCGGCCCTGGACCCGGACATCATCGCCGACGTGGACGCGTGGGCCGCCGGACGTCGCCCGGCCGCCGTGAAGGGAGCGCTGTGAGCAACGCCCGCAACGTCGAACGGACGTACGCGAACAACCAGCCGATCGCCGACGCCGCCGCCGCGAAGACGCTGGGGCGCACACTGGGGGAACGGGCCGGCGACGTCCGGCACGTGTGCCCGCACTGCGGCGGGAACTACGCCGTCAACCACGGCGCCCTGATCGTCGTACAGACCTGCCCGGTCTGCTGGGGCGAAGGCACGATCTCCGACGCCGACCTGGCGGGCGCCATCGCCCGCATGAACGCCCTGGAGGACTGATGGGTTCGACAGCGCCCGCCGCGATCGACTTCGGCACCCGGCTGAAGTCCCTCGCCGGCGGCACCGTCATCTACTACGGCCCGGCGAGCGACACCGCCGGCGGCTACCACCAATCGCGCAACCGGCTGTACGCGATCGGGAAGACGAACGACTACAGCGTCCGACTGGACGCCGACAAGCGGGGCAACGGCGACCGATGGGCCGCCGTCGACTGGGTGTTCGGCGACGCCCAGGCAGGCAACTTCGGCCGGATCCGGATGTACGGCGACCGGGTCCGGGCGGCCCACGCCCGGCGTGACCCACGTCTCGCCGGCTGGCGGGAAGTCCTTATCCGGTCCTCCGACGGGATCCGGGGCTACGACTTCACCGGGTCGTGGCCGATCCGGGTCCCCGACGACACCCACGGCTGGCACGCCCACTTCAGCATCCTGCGCGAGAACGTCGACATCGCCGCCGTCTACCAGAACATGATCAGCATCCTGTCGGGTGAGAGTCTGGAGTCCTGGCACGTCCGGACCCAGGGCGGCCCGGCACCGACGAAGGGAAAGACGATGTTCCTGGTCGAATGGACCACCAACAACGGCACGACGTACTGGATCACCGACGGGGTCCAGTACCGCACGATCAAGTCGTGGGACCGGTGGCTCTGGTTCAAGGACACGCGCAACCTTCCGGTCGTCGGCGTCTCCGGCGACCAGGCCGCGTTCGAAGACATCGCCGGGCGGTCGGCGTGACGACCCCGCGCGACCCGGGCGTCGTCCGGGAGAACTTACGGGGGTTCATCATCGCCGGGACGATCCTCGGCGTGACCCTGATCATCGCCATGACGGTGCTGTCGTACGCCGACAAGGACTCCACCGAACTCCGGTCGCTGATCAACACGGTCCTCAACGCCGTGTCGGTGATCCTGTCCGGCGGGGCCGTCGTGTTCGCCCGCAACGCCCAGACGAACGCCGCCATCGCGGCGGAGCAGACCAACGGGGCGATGGATCCCCGGATGGAACAGGCCGTCGCGCGGGTCCTCGCCCAGCGGGACCGGACCGTCGCCCGGGGCGGACAGCCGTACCCGTCGGCGGGGGCGACCGGGCCGTGGGGCGGCGAAACCGTCTCCGACCGCCTGGGCACCGACCCGCTGAACCCGGCCGGACCGGACCGGTTCGCGTGAGCCGCCCCGCCCCGCCGCCCCGACCGCCCGTGCCGTCCGGGCCGCCGGAACCGGAAGGTCCGGCCCGGGACCCGTCGGAAGAAGAACTCCCGGACCCGCGCCGACGTTAGTTACGTTCCTTTACCAAACCTGTACGCTGTTAGCACGTCGGCCGCCCGGCCGCAACCCGAAGATGGGAGACGTCGTGAACGTCAAGAACCTCCTGGTCGTCGCGGCCGTCGCGGTGGCCGTGGTCGTCGGCTACGACCAGTACAAGATGCGCAAGGGCGCGTAACGCCATGCGCAAGGCAGCGTTCTGGATCGCCGTCGGCGGCACCGCCGTGATCGCGAACTTCGCGATGGAACTGATCTCCGACAAGCTCCCGGCCGACTCGCCGTTCGGGCAACTTGTCGCCTACATCCACCGTGGCCCAGGTAAGGGAGCAGCGTGAACGCCAGCAAGGGCGGCCCGGCACAGGTCGCATACATCCAGGGGGTCCAGACCCCGGCGACCGCCGTCGCCCCCGCCCTGTTCGCCCAGTGGACCCGACGGATGCGCTTCGCCGCCCAGTCGTCCACGGCCGCGAACATCGGTTCTTCGAACAACATCCAGTTGAAGAAGACCGGCGTCATCTCCGCCCTGGAGATCCGGGTCTCCGGGTCGATGGTCATCGGCGGCACCATCGGCACGACCACGGCGTCGTACGAGTGGCCGTACAACCTCCTGAAGGGGATCAAGCTGTCCGTCAACGGGCAGTCCCAGTTGGTCGACGTCCGGGGCCTGGATTGCAAGGCCAACGAGTACATGACCGACAAGGAAGTCAACGACCGGGGTGTGGCCCAGCGGGTCGGCAACGCGACCGCGATCCAGCAGGGCACCCTGTCCCTGTCGTCGGAGGACTGGGGCGGCACCGGCGCGGCGGCGAACTACATCGCCCCCGGTCTCAACGTCGCCGCGATCGGCACCTACCCGATCGACCTGACGTTCGTCGTGCCGGTCGCGATCTCCCAGGTGAACCTGGTCGGGTCCCTGTTCGGCCAGTCCCAGGCGACCAACATCAACCTGGAACTGATCTGGGGCAGCCAGTCCGAACTGTTCTCCGCGTTCGGTGGCGCGGCGACCCTCACCACCACGTCGATCGTCTTCGACGTGACGGCGGTCGCCTACAGCATCCCCGTGGTCGACGGGAACACCGTGGTCCCGGACCTGTCCCAGCTTCACGGCCTCAACCGGGTGCCTCAGCCGGTGCCGTCCGCCGGCCCGCTGGAGTTCCCGCTGCCGGGCACCGGCGCCGGACGGACCCTCGCCCGCCTGTTCTGGAACACGTACTCCGGGGCGGCGGCGGCGGCCGTGCCGTACGCGATGAACGCGACCAACTTCGGTGAGGTCGCGTACAAGTTCGGCGGCAACGACGTCCTTGAGACGGTGCCGAACGGGGCGAAGATCCGCGCGATCAACGAGCGGTCGTACAACACCGACATCGGCAAGGTGTGGGGCTACGCGTGCTGGGACTTCATTTCCCAGTACGCCCTGCGCGACCTGATCGACCTGGGGACGACGTCGGACTTCCGGCTTCTCCAGAACCTCCTTCAGACCCCGACGTCCGGCATGCTCCACCTGACCCAGGAAACCCTGTTCGCCGCTGCCGTCGGCGCCTGAGGGGGCGACCATGATGCAGGAAATGACGGCGGCGTCCATCTACGGCACCGCACCGGTGACCGTCGGGTCGGTCGCTCCGCCGGTCGCGGCGACGGCCGTCGGGCCGACGTCGACCGGATGGCGGGCGGCCGTCGACCCGCGCAACCCGCTTCTGTGGATGCTCGGCATCGTCCTGGTCACGGTCGGGGCCGCCGGCGTCGCCGGGTCGGCCCGGGTCGGGCCGGCAAAGGTGTCCGGCGCACTCGGCAAGGGGGCGTAGCGATGACGGTCGCGGTCGCGGCGGCGGGAAGGGCGACCGCCGGAAAGGCGGCGGCCGGACGTGCCGCGTCCGGGGCCGCGTCGAAGTCGGCCGCCGGCGGGCGGGCTTCCACTGCCTCCCGGCAAGCCCGGCCGCCGGCGAGCTCGCCGGCGGTTCCGCCGGTCGTCGGCGAGACGCCGCCGGCGGGCAAGCCGCCGGCGGCGGCCGGGCCGGCGGCCCCGACCGTCGTCAACGTCTCCGCCGGCGGGTCCATGTCGTCGGGGGCCGGTTTCACACTGGCCCTGCTGGCGTGGGTGTTCGTCGGGATCCCGCTGATCAAGGGCGGGCCGGAAGCGGTCCGCAACCAGTTCCGGGCGAAGTTCTTCAACAAGGCGGCCGACGGGTCGTGGCTGCCGTGAACCCGACCGGGATCATCGTGTTCTTTGCCGGGGCCTGGGTCCTGTGTCAGGTGTTGGGCGGCAACGCCCTCGCCCGACTCAAGATCGTGGACCCGCCGGAGAAGCAATACATCCGCAAGTTGCCGCCGACCGGTCAGGCGACGCCCCAGGGCACGACGTTGGGCGGCGCCCTCGCCGGCTACGCGGGCGGGCAGGTGGCGCTGTGATCAAGGGTTTCCTGGCGGGAACGTTGGCGCTGTCGGTCGTCTACGTCCTCCTTCAGTCGGGATCCGCACGCCGGCTGGAACAGGGCGGAAACGCGCTGGTACACGGGATGCGGAAACTGTTCGATCCGACGGTTGCCGGGATCGGTGACCACACGAAAGAACGCAAGGACACGAACACGATTTCCCCCGCCACGATCTACGGATACGGCGGCGGGGCCGGCGTACCGAAAGCGATGTGACCGTCATGATCAAGAAGTTTCTGCTGGGCACCGGCATCCTGGTCGGCGTCTACCTGGTCCTGTCCCAGGCGAACTCCGCCGCGACCGTGCTGAACTCCGCCGGCGGGGTCTACACCGGCGGCGTCAAGACCCTCCAGGGTCGCTGACATGGGATCCCTGTTCGCCGGCGTCCGGATGGGTGACGAGAACCGGCCCGGCTTCGCGATCCTGCCGATCTGGGGGCCGGACGGCCAATCGCGACGGATGGCCCTGTGGAACTTCCTGCGGGCCAACCCGTTCGGTCCCCAGTCGTGGGGGCCGGGTGTGCGGCAGGCCCCACAGGGTGCGTCGGTGTCGGAACGAACAAAGTGGTCCGGGCCGTTGCTGCCGCAACAGTCGTTCCGGGGCCTGAACCGGGCGATCGCCGACCCGGCGATCGCCACCCTTCGGCGGACGGCTCAATACCCGTCGGCCGGGGTGGCGACGAACCCGTGGGTGATGGACTTCGACGTCGACCCGAACTCCGGATGGTGAGGATCCTGTGGGACAGCCTGTAGGCGGTCGGCCGGTCGGCGACGGCGGCGGCCCGAACGTCGGTAAGGGCGGCGTGAAGGCCCTGTTCAAGGACAAGCGCTTCCTCGGTGCCCTCGGCGTCGTGTCGGTGCTGGGCCTGGTCGTGTTCCTGCGCAGAGGATCCGACGGGGCCGCCGGCATCGGCGGCGACCCGCAGTTGGCGGGCCGGGCCGGCTACGTCCAGGGCGGGGCCGACACGACCGGCACCGACATCGCATCCTTCCTGGGCACGTACACGACCAACCTCAACGCCCAGAACGCCCAATTCCTGAAGACCCTCCAGGACACCCTCGCCACGTGGAAAGACGGCCCCGGCGACGTGGACGACCCGCCGGCTTCGACGCTGAAGCCGATCACCAACATCCGGGACCTGTCGCCGGGTAGTGACCGGGGCAAGTCGCTGTGGTCCGACCAGCAACGTCTGGGATGGGACAAGGTCGCCGGTGCGGTCGGCTACACCATCACCGAACTGGGCACGACCGGGCTGAAGTACAACGTCGGCGACGTCGATTCGTACTGGTTCAACGGCCTTGTCCCCCAGGGGTCCTACCACTGGCGGTTGGACGCGGTCGACGCCCAGGGCAAGGTGATCGGGTCCGGGACTCTCTACAACACGCACACCGGGGGCTGAGATGGCGCGACGGACGGCGGCGGAGATCTTCGCCGCCGCCCGCGCGGCCGGACTGTCGGTCGCGTCGGCGACGATCGCGACCGCCATCGCCCTGGGGGAGTCCTCCGGCGACGACGCCACCAAAGGGGACCTGAACCTTCAGAACGCCACCTGGGGGCCGTCGGTCGGGCTGTGGCAGATCCGCACCCTGAAGTCGGAGACCGGGACCGGGTCGGACCGGGACATCAACGCCCTGATGTCCGGCGGTCCGGCCCGGCAGGCCCAGGCGATGGTGCGGATCTCCAAAGGCGGGACGGACTGGACGCCGTGGACGGTCTTCACGCGGGGCACCTACCAGAAGTTCATGGGGCAGGCTCAGGGGGCCGCTGGGCTTCCGACGGCCCCGGGGGGTACTCCAGGTGCCACCCCGTTGGGAAACACGATCAGCGGCGATGTGGACGCCGCCGTTGACGCGTCCCTGGACGCGGCCCGGGACATCATGGTGAAAACGTCGGTGATGACGCTGGGGCTGTTGCTGGTCGCCGCCGGCGTCGTCCTCGCCACCCGGCCCGCGTGGAAACAGGGCATGGACGTCAAGCGGGCCGGCGAGACGAAGATGCGATCGGCGGTCGGGCTGTAGATGGGCTACTACCTGGGTCCGCCGGACAAGATGAAATACCCCTGGGTCCAACAGGCAGCCGACCTGTTGGGGCCGATGTTCGGGATCAAGACCATCGGTGGCTACCGGCCCTCGGACCCGTACCCCGACCATCCGGGCGGTTACGCCCTGGACCTGATGACGTACAACGGGCAGGCCCTCGCCGACTACGCCGTCGCCCACGCCGACGCCCTGAACGTCGACTACATCATCTGGAACAAACGGTCGTGGAACTCCCGACGCAAGTCGTGGGCGCCCTACACCGGGTCGAACCCGCACACCGACCACGTCCACATCACGTTCAAGAAGACCCCGCCCGCCGGCGGCCTGACCCCGACGTCTCTGGTCAACGGGGCCGCCCAGTTGGGGCAGACGGCCCTGGGATGGACGTTCGACGTCGACAAGGCGGCGAAAAAAGCCGAAGGAACGGTGATCACCCTCGCCGTCGCGTCGCTGGGCCTGGGCCTGATCGCCGCCGGAGTGATCTACGCGGCAAAGCCGCAATGGCGCAAACACCTGGGAGGATAGGCACATGACACAGGCGATCGACGCGGTACTCAGCGAAGGGTTGTTGGAACGGCTCACGTTCGAACTCTCCCGGATGACCCAGACGTCGGAACGACTCGCGACCGGGTCGATCAACAACATCCTGGAGACCGGCACGGTGATCCTGCCCGCCGCGTTGCCCCAGGTGACGAAGTCGTTCCAGGCGACCGTCGGTGGGGTGGAGATCCGCAACCCGAACGACAGCATGATCGTCGTGCAGGGCACCCCCGGCGGATCCGCACCGATCCAGGGGGCCGGCGTCCACTACGTCGAACCGTGGTCGTGGCGGACCGTCAACGTCGCGTCCCGGTCGTTCACGATCTTCGGTACGGCCGGGGCCGCCGTCGGATTCCAGGCGTTCTCCACCGGACTCGTTCCCGCCGGCGGACTCATCGGCCAACCGGCGTGGACGACCGGGTCGTTCAGCGGCACCGGACCGACGATCCCGGCCGTCATCCAGCCGGTGACCGCCGTCGGTGCCGGGGTCCGTCGCTTCGGTGGCTACACCGTGCGGGAAACCGCCGGGGCCGCCGCCGTCGTCCGCTTCTGGGCGAACACGGTCGCGTCGGGCACTCTGCTGGCAACCGTGTCCCTCGCCGCGAACGAATCGGCGGGAGACACCTACGACGGGCGCGGACTGATCGCCGCCGGCGGCATCGCCGTGGAGATCGTGTCCGGCGCCGTGGAAGGGACGTTCTGGTACGCATGAAGGCGCCACTGTTCCGCGACCAGCGGGTCGCGATCGCCGTCGGGGTCCTCCTGGTCGGGGCCGGCTACGTCTGCCTGTACGACGCGTGGGAGAAGCGGGGCAAGGACAAGCCTCTCTTCGCCCGGCCGCTGTTGCCGTTCTGATGGGCACCCTCGCGACCGCGACGGTCGCTCTCGACGCCACCGGGTACGGGACCGTGTTCGTCGCGTGCCCGTCCGGGGCCGTGTGGCACATCGACGGCTGGTCGGTGTCCACGAACCAGCCGAACCCGATCGGGACCGTCCAGCCGGTCGCGACGATCTACGCCGACAGCACGCCCAACATCACGAAGTACATCGAATCGACGGCGTCGGGGAACCGGGACACGTCGAACACGACCGCCGTCCTGGGCGGCGGCGAATACCTGTGTGCGGAATGGTCCGGGGGTCTGGCCGGTGCCCTCGCCACGTTCACCGTGCGGGGCCGGCTGGAGATCAAGCGGGGGATGTGACATGCCGTTCGAAGACCCGGTCGTGTCCGGGACCGTCCTGGTACGCCCGGCGATCCGGTCGCCGAACTACTCCGCCGGCGTCACCGGCTGGACGATCAACGTGGACGGGTCGGCGGAGTTCTCCGACGTCGTCATGCGGGGCGAGGTCTACGTGGGGCCGTCCTCGGACGGGTCCTACGTCCGGATCTGGAACCAGGACCCCGGCAGCGGGGCCGTCATCGAACTGCGGCCCGGCGACTCCGTCGGCGTCGTGGACGCCCCCGCCTACCTCGCCACCGGTGACGACCCCGTGTTCGGGGCCGGCGGCGTCGTCCTGTCCGGGCCGTCGATCAACGGCAGCGGCATCCCGTCCCTGTCGCTGTCCGAAGTCGGAGCGTTCCTGGAGGGGTCGCAGGGCGTCATCTGGTTGACCGCCGACGACGGGATCGTTCTCCAGCCGGGGGTCGACGTCGACTTCGTGGACGCCCTGGGCAACATCGATCATCAGTACCGATCCGATGACGGGATCTTCTACTTCGGTCAGATCCGTTCCACGTTCGCGAACCTGATCTCCGGGGCTGTGCCCGGTGGGGCGTTGACGGCTGTGTGCGTCTACGACACGTTCTTCGGCCCATCCGGTGGGTCGTCCACGACGTCGGCCACGTTCGTCAACGTGCCGAACTCCACCGGCCGCAACGTGTCGAAGGGTTACGGCGGCACCGAACTGGAACTGGAGTTGTGGGTGTCGTGCCGGACGAACTCGGTGGGTACCCAGGTGGAGGTCGCGGTCCAGTTGGACAACGGGGCCGGCGGGGTCACCGACCACGTCGTCGGCCGGTTCTACTTCGACGTGGCGAACAAGCACGAACAGGTCGGGGGGTTCGTCTCCACCGGCGTCATCGCGGCGGCGAACTACACGGCGCGGGCACGGTGGCGTCGGATGGGCGGGGCCGGGAACGTCACCGTGGACGACTTCGACAAGGTGTCCATGAGGGTCCGAGAAGTCCGGGGGTGACCTGGGGTACCCCCGGACGCCGTTCGGGCCGCCACGGGGCCGCTGGGCGGGTCGTTCAGCCCATCCCGGCGAGGGCCGGGATGAGTGCGGTCAGGATCCAGCACGCCAGTCCGGCGGCGATCAGGTTGAAGCGGGGCAGGCCCCACCCCGGGATCGCCGCGACGAAACAGACGAAGCCCATCAGGAGAAGGATCGCGATCAGAGTTCCCATGCACTTGTCAATACCCAGGTACGTGTAATCTCCAACCTGGGGGTTATCCACAGGGACCGCACGCCTTGTGGATAACTGGAGGGCCGTGACCGCCGGGGGTGGGGATCACGGCCCTTCGTCCTTTGTGGACATAGGGCGTCTGGATGCCTTGCGGCATAAGCTGTCTCTTATACACATCTGACGCTGCCGACGAACTCTAGGGTGTAGAT
>ENA-UOUW01000050-UOUW01000050.1-bioreactor-metagenome-genome-assembly--contig:-NODE-50-length-18681-cov-31.198969_pt1 | contig 18681 bp, 23 predicted proteins | sample MGYA00238153_ERZ761573 | MGnify/ENA primary metagenome ERZ761573 (study PRJEB28894, sample SAMN06264780) | bioreactor metagenome | isolation source: Switchgrass | place: USA:Austin, Texas | collected... | reverse complement strand
TGTTGTCGGAGTACGCGGTGGACGAGCCGACAGGGACGATGGCCATGCGGTCAGGCGATCGAGAGGGAGCAGTCGGCGACCGATGTCTTACAACCGGATTCGGATCGCATTGAACAATGCTGACGAGGTTGTCTCGAATGGTCACGCCCGCGAGTACGTGTGTAGGCACATGCGAGAGCCCTGGGGATCTCCCCGTGGGTGGCCCCCTACAGCCTGATCGGCAGGTCCGCGAAGGCGTGCAGTGACTCGCGCACGTTCTGAACCTGGACTCGCTGCCGGCCCCAGACGTGACGGGCTCGCGCGAGCCGCGCCATGGTTGCTTCGTCGAGGTCGTAGGCCCGGCCTTGCTCGACGAAGTCCACGGCCGAGCCGATGGCCTCGTCGAGGAGGGCTGCCGCAGCCTCCGCGGCGACCAGCGCGTCGCCAAGCCGCTCAATGCTCGGCTGTTGGGTGAACCGGAGGACGTCGAGATAGTGGTCTGTCCTTCGGATCCCTCCGCCGACGAGCTGTGCGGCCTCGTTGTACCTGCTCTGCGCATCCCACAGCGGATGGTCGGGGGTGATGGCGGTCAGGGCGACGGTCATCGGCTGAACACCCCCAAGGATGATTGGGCTGCAAGGCCGCGATTGCCGACGTCGGACCGGGCAGCACCCGACGGGCCTGCGGCGCCGGGGAGGAGGGTGCCTGTACTGGTGTTCAGGGCCATGTCCTCGGTGTTCGTTGCGATCTCTTCGCTGACACCGAGGAGGTGCCCGAACTGCTGCCGGATGAGCCGCAGCTCAGCGACCACATCCGTATCGCGCGATACCCGGTCCAACGTCACCGTCGAGGAGGTGTCCAGCGGGAGGCCGCCGGCTCGGGACAGGCCGGTGATCAGCCGGTCAACCGAGGTCATCTCGAGGCCGGGGAACAGCTCGAGTCCCTTGGTCGCGTCGGTCACCGACGAGATCACCGAGTCCGTCATGTCCTGGGCGGACCGGATCACCCCGGCGGTGCCGCGGTCGATACCCAGCGCGAGGCCGGCGGCGATCTGCCGGCCTACCTCGTCCCGGAACAGCCGCGATGGTGAGGCGATGCCGAGTGCCGCCTTCGCCGCAGCCAGCAGGTTCGAGGCCAGAGTCTTCACATTCCGGGTCAGCCAGTCCCAGCCCCGCGACAGGCCGTCCCACAGCCCGTTGGTGACGTTCCCGCCGACCCCGTCCCAGCCGCCTGAGAAGTTGCCCTTCATCTCCGTAGAACGGCGGGCGGCATCCCCGGCCATCTGCCCCATCGTCCCGTCGACCTGGCCGCGCATCTCTGAGGTCTGGCGGGCGGTGGCCACCTGCATCTGTTGCTGCTGAATTGCCACGGCCAGCCTCATGTTTCCGGCCTGGCGTGCCGCCTCGTCGTTCATCCCGGAGAAGTTCGTGCCCACCGAGCTGCTCATCCCGGCGAGCGCGCTGTCGGTGTTGCTGTAGATGGATCCCCACTCGCCGGTGAGGTCGCTGTTAAGCCCGGACATAGTCCCGGAAACGTTGGAGTGCATCGTCGAGAATGACGTCGAGATCCCGGAGGTGGCGGTCTGCACGGTGGTGTCCGTGGTGGACGCGGAGCCTCCGAAGATCCCCAGCGCGGACGCTAGGTTCCCGAGTGGGCCGATGACGTTCTGGAGGGTGTTGAACAGCGGGATCATCGCTGACGCGACGTCGAGGATCCCTCTGACGAGTTCCGGGATGATCGGGACGATCTTCTCGATGATCCACGCCGCGAACTCGATCAAGGGTGGCAGGATCGGCAGGATCGCCTTGAACAGCTGCAACATCCCATCGATCAGCTTCTTCACCCAGGGTACAAGCTCGGGCAGCGCGGCGATCGCGACGTCGACGAGGGCCTTGAACAGGTCACCCAGCGGTGGAATCAGGTCCATCAGCATCGGCGACAGGTCCCGCAGTGCCTGGAGGAGGGCGCCCCCGATCTGAGTCGACACGTCGACCAGTGCGGGGAGCAGCGGCTGGATGGCCTGCATCAGCTGCTGCAGGGCCCCGACGAGGAAGTCAGACACAATCTGCGCAAGCGCGGTCAGGACGTCGATGATGGGCGGTAGGACGGGGGTGATGCCCTCGATCAGTTGCGCGATGAACTGGCCGATCGTGACGATCAGGGGGGAGAACGCGGTCGCCAGGGCGCCGATGCCGTCCGCCAGGATCTTGATCACCGGGCCGAGGGCGCTGATGATGGGGGTCAGTCCGTCGCCGATGGCCTGCACCAGCGTGGCGAGCGGGCCGGACAGGCCAGACAGGGCCGGGCCGAGGATGTCCGCGATCTGCCCTGTGAGGTTGACCAGCACCTGGAGCAGCGCCGAACCGCTCTCGCCGCCGGCGCTGAACACGGCGCCGAGGATGCGGCCCACGTTGATCAGCAGGTTGCCGAACAAAGTCAGGTTGGTCAGGGCGGCGTCGATGAACTGGGCGAGCGGCGACGTCGCGCCACCTTCGCTGATCTTCGCGATGAACGCCTCGAAACGCTGCCCCACATCGAGGATCGCCGCGCCGAGCCGCGGCATGAACGTCGACCCGACGGAGAACAGGGTCGTGAACGCCCGTGTGAACGGCACCAACGCCTGGGTGCCGATGAACACCCCTTCCGCGACGTTGTCCAAGGCATCGCGGATCGTGGTGACGGTGGATGACTGGTTGAGGAAGTCGAGGACCCCCTTGGTGGCGATGTTGAATCCGTCAGCGACCTTGCCCAGCGCCCCACCGAGGATGGGGATGTAGTTCGTGGCGAGGGTCTTGATCGGGTCGACCAGCCCGGTCAGGAGCTTCTCCTGGACGCCGAGTTGCATCGCATCCCATGCGGGTTTCAACCCGAACAGCGCGCGAACCAGGTCCTGCGCCGAGGGGCTGAGCTTCTTCATCGCCTCGGCGACCTTGTCGACCCCACCCGCCGCGCCACCGGCTCCACTCGCTGCTGCGGCGTAGGCACGCTGAAGCTGGTATTGGGCCTCGGCGACCCGCTCGGCTGCGTCGGCGGCCTGCTCCGCCACCCGCTCCTGGGTCTCCGCGAGGGAACGTTGGGCGTCCTCGATGTCCCGGGCACCCTCGACCCGGGCCTTCGCCAGGTCCGCCTCGGCCTCGGCAACCTGCTCCGCGGAGTCCTGCGCGGCTCGTGCGGCACCGTTCTGGGCGTCGATGTAGTCCTGCTGGGCATCCGCCACCCCCTCGGTGGCGTCTGCCACGCGTTCCTGTGCGGCGACGACCTGATCGGAGCCCATCACCCCGGTGGCGTTGGCCTTCTGGGATTCCTCGGCGAGGTCGGCGTACCGTTCCTTCGCCTCGTCCAGACTGAGCGCGGCCTGCTCGGCGGCGAGCTTGAGCTTGTCCAGCGCCATGCCTTTGACGCCCTTGCGTGTGCCCTCCGCCAGATCCTGCTGGGCCTCGGCAAGAGCGATGGTGGCCTCGCGGACGTTGAGGCTCGACCCACGCAGCGACAGGGTGAGGTCCTCCTGCGCCTCCGTCGCATCCTTGATGGCCTGCGTGAGAGCCTTCTGGGCGTCCCGCTGGGTGCGGGTCGCGCGGGTCACGTTCGCCTGCGCATCGGCGACCCGGCGCAGCGACGAGGCCGCGGCATCGGCTGCGGAACGTTGAGCGGATGCGAGAGCCTTCTCCGCCGAGGCGATCTGCTCGGCAGCACGAACCTGGGTGTCGGCGAGAGCCCGACGTGCCGACTCGACCGCCCGCGCCCCGTCCACGGCCTGCCGGTCGAAAGCCTTCTGGGCGTCCGCCAAAGACTTCTGCGCCGCCCGGATCCGTTCGGCCGCCGCCTCCTGAGCCGCAGCGGCCCCCGACGCGCCGGCACCAGCTGCGGACTGCGCGGCACCCATCGCGTTCAAGGCGGCACCGATGCCACCCAGCCCGACGATCAGCGTTCCACCGGCCAACCCGATACCGGCGAGGAGCGCGGGCAGGGTCGCGGCGATCCCGGCAAGGGACACCAGAGCAATACCCAGCGAACCGGCCACCGGGATACCGCCCGCCAGCCCGGCGGACATCACCCCGGCCGCCTGCCCGATCGATGCCAGCACCGAACCGAAGTTGATGTTCGCGAAAGCCGACCGGATCCGGGACCCGGCACTGTTCGCATCCGACCCTGCCTTGCCCATCGCCCTACCGAGCCGTGACGATGACTGTTCGGCGCGGTCGATGCCCTGCTCCGCCGCCCCGATCCCCGACTGCAAACGGGAGTAGGCGGCGGCATGGTCGTTGACCGCCTGCCCCGTGCGGCGTTGCGCCGCGGCCAGGTTGTCGTTTGCATCCGCCACCCGCTGCGCCGCCGACGCGGCAGCCGACTGCGTCGATGCGGCCCGCCGGCGGGCCTGGTCGAGGGCGTTCTCCGCCGCCAGGATCTGCGAGGCGGACGCCCCGGAACGGGATCGGATCTCCTCCAGCCGCTGCTCGGCGAGCTCGATCCGCGCCACCGACCCCGCGGCCCGGGTACGGGCGGCCTCAACCTGCTGCTCAGCGGTCGCGACCTGCTGGACGGTGCCACCGGACTGGCGCAGCGTGTTGAGCCGCTGCTCGGCGGCCTGCAACTTCTCGGCCGCAGTCGCGGCCCTGACGCGGGCGGCCTCGACCCGCTGCTCGGCCGCGGCGATCTGCGACGACGACGACCCGCCCTGGGAGCGGAGCTCGTTCAGCCTGGCCTCGGCGGCCTGCACCCGCCCTGCCGCCCCTGCGGCATTGTCCCGTGCCCGAGTCAGCCGCCCTTCCGCAGCCTCCGACTGGGTGGCGGCCTTCGCCTCCGCTGCGCGGGCAGCCTCAACACCCTTGGCGGCCTGGGCGACCTCAGACTGAAGCCCTCGGGTGGGGTTCGCGTTCCGCCCGGCCTTGTCCGCGCCGTCGGCGAACGCCTTACCGAAGCGGCGGCCCGCCCGAGCTGCGTCACGCTCGGCGTCACGGCTGTCGGCTTCGACCCTGACCACCGCGGTGTCGATCCTTACCGCCATGACACGGCGCACCCCACAGCCGGGGTCGGAGGGAACGCGCAGGTCATACCGCTAACGATCAGGGATGCGCGCCCGGCCCGTCATCTCACGCGTGTCCCGTGACTCCACGGCCCCCGCAGCGCGCCAGGGCAGCCGGGTGGCGGCGCCGCCCTCGCCAGCGCCCCCGCCCTGCTCCGTCGGATCCTGGAGACCGGGGCCTGGCGAGAAGATCGGGGGTCGTCAGTCCTGGCGCCGGAGCCAGCGCGAGTTGTTGCGCTTCATCGCAGCCTTGATGTCGTCGCCGACCCGCTGCCTCTCGGCGTCGGTCCAGCGCTTCGGCGGGTACCCGAGCCGCTCCTCTTCCTTGGCCCAGTACTCGTCCAGCGCGGCACCAGTCAGCTCCACACCCTGCTGGTCTTCGCCCAGCGGGCCACCGAGCTCCTTCATGACTGGTTCGTCGCTCACGGTTGCATTCTCAGTCGACAGCCTCGGACGAGTCCAGCCTTGCTTGGAGGTGTACCCCTCCGCAGCCATTGCCGCGATCTGCTTGGTGCGCTCAATCTCGCTCACCTGCAGTCAGGCGGCGGGCCTTGCGGACCAGGGTTTCGCTTCGCGGACACCTCCTTGCCGGACTGTCTCCGTACGCCCGTTGTGGACGCGCGTGTACTCGGCGCTCTTGGCGGGACCGCTGTAGCCTTGCGCAGCGATCTCCCCGGCTTCCTGCCCGTTGCGGATTGCCACACCGAGTGCTGCGCGCTGTTCTTCGATAATCGACAGGAGCCCGTCAGGCGACCAGTCCTCGATCAGGCGGGCCACCTCGAACCTGCTCACCCGCTGCTCGGGATGCAGCAGGAGCGCCTCGGCGACCGCGTCCACGGCCGCCCGATGCGTCACGTGCACCAGCCGGGCGACCCTCGCCGTGATCATGGCAATCTCCTCCCCGCCGAGCCCATCCGCGTACCGGCCCGCACACAAGGCGTCGTACCAGCCTCTCGGAGGGATACCCTTCGTGAGGTCGTAGCCCTCCATGCCGTGGGCCGCGACCAACCCCGCGAGGTACACGGCGGTGGCGACCAGCGGACGGCCGCCGAAGTCGACACCGGTCACCGCCCCACGAAGACGCCGGTCCTCAGGCCGCAATGTGGCTTCCCGGAACGGGCACCGGTACAGCTCGGCGACCACAGCGTGGCCCGCCTCGTGTCGTGCGGTCGCCCGCCAGGAAGGATCCGTGGGGTCCCGCAGCGGAGGAAGTGTCACAGCTCGACCTGCCCGACCCGGATCCGATCGCCGCCGCCGGGCGACCGGCGACGCTTCCATTCCTGCTCGGCCAGCCCAGCCAGCTCGGTGGCCCCACGGCGAGGCGCCAGCTCCATCACCGCCCGCAGCTCGGCCTCCCGCGCCTCCTCCATCCACATCGCCCACCTGGAGCGGCCAGCCTCTAACGCGGAGGAGAGCGCCGACGCTGCCCGGTCGCGGTGCGCTGCGACGCGCCGGTGCAGCTGTTCCGCCCGCGCCAGCTGTCCGACTTCCGAGTCACACAGCGCTCCGGCGATATGGATCACGGTCGTCAGGTCGTCGTCGGGCAGGGCGGCCAGCGCGGCCGGCCACTGCCCCCGGTCGACCTCGGCGAGTTGGCGGTACAGGTCCTTCGCCGCCGGCCCGTACCCGGTGAGGTGGGTCCGCCGCATATTCTCCAGTCGGTTCACGGCGTCACCCAGTCGATGACGGCGCCCACCCGCAGCGCCGGGTCACCAGCAATCAACCCAGCAGGATCCTCCGGCCTCGGCAGATCCGCGAACCCCTGCTCGGTGAGGATGGCCGCCCACACCTGCGCGCGGGCCCGGAACCAGCGATCGACCTCCTGGGCCACGATGCGCTGCGCATCCAGCGACGGTCTACGCAATGCGCCGATCAGCACCACGACCTCGTTCCACCAGGACTGGAGCAGCCCGCCCGCGGAGTGGGGGGACGCGCTCGACTCGCGCGGCGACCTGAACACCGCGTTCTCGATCACGTACGCGAGCCGGCGGCGGGCATCGCGGGTGGCGGCGTGGAAGTTGTTGACCGCGGCCATTGCGTCCTGATCGTCGGCGAGCGCACCGAACTCCCTGTACTGGCCAATCCTGTTCGCAGCCGCCACACGCCGCCGTGTCCGCTCCGCCTCCCGCTGCTCCCACGCTTCCACGGCGCCGAAGGCATGTTCCAAGGGGTCCTGCTCGGCCTCCGCCGCCACAGCGTTGATCTCGGTGTGGAGCTGCTGGACGAGCTCCTCGACACCGTCCGCAGTGTCAGGGTGGTCGGCGATCGGCATGATCGGGTTCTCCTCGTGAACGGTCGTATCTGGCTCGGTGGGCTGCTGTCGCTGCTTGCGGCGCCCGATCAACGCGCCACCCTCGGGCACCCGTCACGGCACACCACCGCGGCTAGCAGGGCGGACGGGACCGCAGCCGGCGCGTCGTCCCGCATGAGCAGCAGGGACGGCGTCGCCACCAGCTCCACAAGCGGGTCGATGGACTGGGCGCCGCACACATCACATCCCGGGACCGCAGGCCACGACATGAACAGGTCCTCCGCGCAGCCGGCGCACCGGAGAACGGTGGGATCTGACGGGATCCACCATGGGGCGGCCGACGTCACGGAAAGGTGCTCGCACATCTCCAACCCGGCCGCGGCCTGCTCGGCGAACCGGCGCAGAAGGATCCGCGTTGCCCTGCTCGTCGACCGTGCGGGCTCCGACCCGCCGAAGTCGTCCGCCAAGGCCACGAGGTGCTCGCGGGTCTCGTCACCGGCGGCCTCGAGCTGGTCGAGCAGCGCTTGATGCCTCAGCGCCAGGGTGGCCGTCACGACGCATCGTCCTCATCCCCGCGCACGGCGAAGCCCTCACGGAGGAGTCGCTGGACCTCCACCTCCGCGATCCGCAGCGAGCGGCCGAACCGCACCGCTCTGACCGTGCCCGAGGCGACACCGCGCCGAATCGACTCCGGGCTGATTCGCAGCCGCAGCGCGGCCTCGTTCACCGTCGACGTCGCTGGCTGCACTGACACCGTGCGTCCCATGCCGCTCCCGTGGTCTCCACTTGTCTGGCGTGGTCCCACGGTGGCTGGAGCGACGCGCGGCGTTAGGGAAGACGCGTGTCGCCGCCATATTCCACACGCCAAGCTCGCCGCAGGATCTCGATGCGCTCAGCGAAGAGCGCTACCGCCCCCCGTCGGCGCACGTGCCGCGGCTGGTGCTGTGGCCGTCACACCCCTTCCGGTAACGAATCCGCATGTCAGGACGTTATGAAGTATGCGCCGATCGAGTGATTGACTTCGCGAAGTCGCGGTGGGGCATGCGACTCTCGCTAGAGAGACCCCGAAGGAGGTGAGCATTGTGACCGTGCAGACGCCGCACGTCAGCGGTCACGACGTCGTCAGCTACATCAAGGAGCAGCTGCCGGAAGCCTCCGCTATGCAGCGGCACAAGCTCGCCTACTATGCGCAGGCGTGGCATGCCACGTGGGAGGGCGGGCCGCTGTTCCCGGAGCGGATCGAGGCGTGGGAGCACGGTCCGGTGGTCCGCGTGGTCTGGTCGGCGGAGAAGTACGGGCCGATGCCCAGGACGAAGCCGCTGAGCCCGCACGCTCGTGGCATCGTCGATGCCGTGATCGCCTTCTACGGGCACATGTCCGCCGCGACTCTGCGAGCTCTCACGCACATGGAGGCTCCGTGGATCACCGCTCGGCATGGACTGCCCGAGGGCGCCCCGTGCAGCGAGGCGATCCCTCTCAGCGACATGCGCCGCTTCTACACACGTAAGTCGGTCCTGCGAGAGCAGACACCGACTCGCCCAATTGTCGACGAGCATCCTCCGCTGGAGGACACTCTTCGGATGGCCGACGAAGAGATCGTTCGTTGGCGCGAGGCACTGGACAAGTTGGCACAGTAGTTGTCCCTCTGCCTCTCGCTTGAGGCTGTGAAGGCGATCCACCAGCGGGTCGCACCCGGCCACCAGCTGCTCGACGAAGCCTCCCTGCTGGCGTCGCTCGCGCGCCCCATGCAGGGAGGCTTTGGACGACCCGAGTTCTATCCGACGGCGGTCGAGAAGGCAGCAGCGCTTCTCCACAGCCTGGCTCGCACACAGCCGTTCTCAGACGGCAACAAGCGGATCGCTTGGGCGAGCTGCGTGACCTTCCTCCGGCAGAACGACATGACGATCAGTCCGCAGATCACTCAGGACGAAGTGGTCAAGTTCGTCCTTGAGATCGCTAACAACCTGTACGAGGCCGAAGACGTGGCGCTTCGCCTCCTTGAGTGGGTGCTCTGACGTAGAGCCTTCGGACCGGCTCGCTTCCCCCGCGATCGTCCAGCAGGGACGATCACGACGACCGGGAACGTCGTCTAGCCACCCCAGCCCACGACATGGCGCCTGACGAGCTGAGCTAGGACGCAGACCGAGGGCCACATCGGCGCCCGTCCGGGACCCTCGGCTGAGCGAGGCTGCGACGGTTGATCGCCCACTCGTCCGCCCAGTCGCGGCGGATCAGGTGTCGTCCGTTCGGGACGGCCTGCGAGGAGCGCATCGTCCCTGCGGCGAGATGGCGGTGGACCGTTACAAGCGAGACACGCAGGTAGGCAGCGGTCTCCTTCGATGTCATCCAGACCCGCTCGACCCTGGCGTCCCCGACCGTCGCCTCCGTTGACTGTGAGGCTGGCGGTTCGGACTCAGTTCCGGGGACGTGCCGAGTCGTGGAGTCCTCCGCGACGTGGAGAACTCCAGACGACCCCACCTCGCGGCGGTCAGGGCGGAGCAGAATGGCGAGGGCGGCGCGCTGCTCCGCAGTGAACGGTGGGGCCTCTGCGACTAGGCGGTCGATCTCCGCCAACGCGGCCGGGCCGAGGAGGTCGAGCACGGCCTGGCCGTCGCCCTTCATGCCGCTGCTCCTTCAGCCGTGGCCAACGCCCGGTACAACGTCGACCTGGCGCAGCCCAGCGTCCGCCGAATGTCCGCCATCGACTCACCCGCATCTCGAAGCCGCTGGGCCTGACGCACCTGGTCGGCGGTCAGCGCCTTGGGACGGCCGGTCTGCTTCCCACGTGCACGAGCGGCCTCGCGCGCAGCCTCGGCGCGTTCGGCGATCAACGCCCGCTCGTACTGAGCAAGCGAGGCAAGGATCCCCGCGAGCATCTGCCCGGTCGGGGTCGAGTAGTCCACTCCATCGCTGAGGCCGCGGATGTTCACGCCGCGCTTGTGGAGCTGCTCGGCGGTCTGCACGACGTGGGACAGGCTGCGGCCGAGGCGGTCGAGCCGCCACACCACGAGCGTGTCGCCCTCGCGCAGGTAGTCGAGCGCGGCCTTGAGGCCGGGTCGGTCTTCGCGGGCGCCGGACATGACGTCCTCGAAGACCCTCTCGACGCCGAACCGCTCCAGCTCGTCGCGCTGCTGGTCGACGGTCTGCTTCGCCGTCGACACCCTCACGTAACCGATGTTCGCCACACCTCAGAGTGTCCCGAAAGTCGGCGCACTCCGCAATAGCGAGACGCACGTTTTCGGACAGGTTTTCGGGATAGGACGGTCTGCGGGAACGCCGACGCTCCTCGCCGCGACGAACCGCGTCCCGAATCCAAGGAATCGAGACAGGGCCACACCTCGCCCAGCTCACCCGGACGCGTAATCTCGCCGACCAGCGATCTTGCGGACGCCCTCAAGATCTTAGGGTCAGTTCCTGCGAGTGCCGAACCTCCGGTCGTCCCGAAGCTTCGGCCGTGGGCCGGCCAGCGGTCCGTGCTCCACAGTCGCAAGCGCCAGATCGATCGCATCCACCTCGGCCACAGGCTTGCCAAGTAGCTCGGACGCGATGGCACGACGCTCCGCCTCCCACGCGGCCGTCTCGCGCAGCCACCTCGACCACGCCCGGTCGAAGGAGCGGCGAAGGCTGATCTCGTGCAGGCGTTCGTTCGCAGCGGCCCTCACCCGAGCGGCTGCGCCGCCATGAGCGCGGCAGACGAAGCCGCCGTGCATCGCGTACGCGCGGCACGGTGCCCCGTTCGTCCGGCGAGCCCGGCATCGCCGCGCCTGCCGTCTCCGAGCCACACATCACCGCCAGCGTGGGGACACGACCATAGGTCGCCGTCGGTCGAGCACGTCCATGGGTCGGGCCGTCACGGCTTGATCCACTTGACGACCGAGTCCATGCGCTCGGACTCCGGCACGTCGGACAACACGGCGAACGCCGTGAGTGCCTCGATCACCGTCAGCAGGGAATGCACCGCCACCTGGCTGACGGCGACCTCCCCGTGGATGGCCGACACCTCGTGAACGAGGTCCTCGATCACCTGCCGGCATTCCGCGTAGCGGTCCAGCCCACCTGCGTCGGCAGCCGAGGCGATCGCTCGCTGGACGATGTCGGCCACCTGCTTCTCCGTGATCACTTGTCGTCCTCGTCGGTTGCTGGCCCGGCGATCGCGGCAGCCAGCTCGGCGACTGCGGCGTCGATATCGCCGCCTGGGGTCGTGGTGATGGTCGTGCGCGTGGGAGCATCGAGGCCGAGGAGCCGAGCCCGGCGCTCCATGATCTTCAGCAGGCGGTCGATCGCGGCGAGCTTTGGACCGTCGTCGCGCAGCGCCAGACCATCTGGTCCGCACATCAGCCGTCCCGCCGAGACCACCAGGTGCTCGCGTTCCAGCACACCCATCACCTCGACCGTCAGCGCGTCGAGCTGGTCGAGCTGAAGTTGGACGTGCTCCTCGGCAGCCTCCCGGGTCACGTCGGCCAGGCCGCGCTGGATCGCGCGGCGGGCGATCGACCGGTCCGCGAACCCGAGCTCGTCCGCGATCTGCTGGAGCGTCGCGCCACGAGACCGCATCCGAACAGCCTCCGCGTCCCTATAGGCGGTGTCGGCGCTGCGGACGTAGCGACCCTCGCCGTCCCTGGTCGGGATGTGGTCGCGGGCGGGTGTGATCGCGGTCGGGTCGTCAGGATGGTCGTTGTTCATCGGTCTCCTCGGTCGGTTCGTGCGCGGGGTGTACGTCGTGTAAACACACGCTGATCGCTGTTTTCGCAGGTCAGCGCGGGGTGGACGGGGTGTACGGGTTTGTACACCCCCCCGTGTGTCGCTCGGTCGCTGTGGCGTCCGTTCGATGATCTTGCATCCTGCCTCGAAATGCCCTCTGACCTGCGCTTCTCTTACTTAGATATAGATATATATGTATGTACTTGCATAACGCGCGAGACGGTTTTTCACAAGGGGGGGTGTACAAATCTGTACACCCCCGCTCGGTGACTTGTTTTGCCTGCTCAGGGCGGGTGTACACGGGGTGGACATCGTCGTCCCGCGTGTACACCCCCTCAGGCACTGCGGCCTCGGAGCCTGATGCCGAACTCGGTGACTTCGAGCGTGCCGTCCTCGGCCGCGGCGGCTACCGCACCGTCGTAGAGGTCGCGGTCGCGGTGGGCGAGTGCTCTGCGGGCGGCGCTGCGGGTGAGTTGCCCGCCGGCCCTTTCCACGTGGCGGATCAGTGTTGCGGCGACCCGGAGCTGGGCGGCGCGGATGGCTTCGGGTGTGGAGGCGGCTGCCTTGCGGGCGTGGAGGTCGACGGCAGCGTCCTCGGCTGCTTGCTGCCGTTCGCGTTGGCGTTGCGCGGCGAGGTCGATGAGGTGGTCGCGGACGGCGCAGGAGATGCGCCAGAGGGTCCCGGCGAGTTCCCAGTCGTCGCAACGGATGTGGTTGCGGCCGTTGAGGATGGTGAGCAGGGCTGCCATCTTCGAGCGCATCAGGGGCTCGTGGGAGTTCAGCGGGTCGGGGACCTCCTCGCCGCGGTTGAGCCGGGCCTGACGATGCCACAGCTCTTCCTGGATGGCGCCGTCCGAGGTGAGGGTTCCTGTGCGGGGGTTGCCGAGGTCGTCGGCGAGGTGCAGGGAGAGCGGGCCGGGGACGGGGATGCGTTCGCTGGGTCCGTGGCGGTCGGTGGCGGATGCCCAGGCGAAGCGTTGGACTGTGCCGCTGGCGGAGTCGGCGAGGAGCGGGGCGGCGGTCTCGGGTTGGAAGCCGATCAGTAGGCCGAGGGCGTATTGGCCTTGGCGGACGAGGCGGGTTCGGTCTTCAGCGGCGTTGGCCTGGCCGAGGGTTTCGCCTGGCCAGGCAGAGCGCAGCGCGGTTCCGATGGTGGCGCCGGATCTCTCGGCGACCTTGGTGAGGAACTCGCCTTCGTCGACGGATACGAACACGTTGCGGCGTACCTGCATGCGGAAGCGTTCCCGCTTGGGGTTTCCGTGGCGGTCGGTGGTGCCCTCGATGTCTCGCCAGACGCTGCCGTAGAAGGCTTCGGCGAGGCCTTCGCCGGATCCGATGGAGATGCCGTCGAGGAAGTTGGGCTTCCCGTCCTCGGCGTCCCGCTCGAGATACGGGGGTGCGGCGAGGAGCGCTTTGGCTGTGCGGGCGCCGGTGGACTTCCCGACCCCGGACGGGCCGACTGCGGCGACGAAGTAGTTCAGGCTGCCGGGGCCGAGGCCGGTGTCGAACTGGACGGCAGGGTCGACCATGGCGGCGAGGCGAGCGAGGGCGGCGTGCAGGACGAGGTCGGGGGACCGGAGGCCCGCCTGCGCCGCCTGGCGGATGTGGGCGAGCTCGGGCCGTGTATCCCAGAACTCCTCAGGGAGGTTGGGGAGCTGACCCGGCTTCTCCACGGCGGCCGGGTTGACGAACTCGAAGACGTTGTCGGTCACGCCGCGGCACCTCGTCGGGCCGAGCGGGCGGTGGCGTGGGCCTCGTGGGTGGTGAGCCCGATGCTGATGCCGGCGGCGATGAGCGGGGCGAGGTCGTGTCCGCCTTCGACCGCTCGACAGCAGGCCCAGTACAGGCTGCGGTTCCGTTCGCCCTCTTGAGCCGCGGCGACGAAGTTGACGAGTCCGGCGATGTCGCCCGAGGCCGGGCCGGTGTACACCTTCTGTGGGGTCGGGTCGAGCAGCTTCCGTAGCCACGGGGGTGCCACCGCTGTGGGACGCCGGTCGAGCCAGGTGTACCGGTTCCCGGTGATGTGAACGCTGGGCGGGGCGACAACGTACCCGGAGGTCCAGGTTTTGACGTCCACCCCCCGCGCGAGTTTTCCGCGGGTCGGGCCGTGGTGGGTCAGCCACAAGTGGATGCCCCCGCCGCCTGTCTTGGCGGTGAGAGTCTTGGGAACAGCACCGTGCTCCGCTTGTAGGTCGGCAAGAGAGGTGTGCCCGCCATTCCTCGGGTCGACGTCGAGGACGACGATGCCCTTTGGTGGACGGAGGCCCCAGTTCGCGCGAGGCCACCGCGCCGCCCAGCGGGCGACTGTGTCGAGGTCGGTGGTCGCGTCCTTCAGACCGTGGGCGGTGAGAGGGTGCTTCGCCTGGTTCGTCCCGCAGTCAGATCCGCACGAGCAGCGGCCCTCATCGGTGCGCCAGTGCAGCGGCAACACCTCCCCACCGGATTCGATGTAGGCCCGGACCAGTTCGGGGATCCTGCTCTCGATCTTCTGATCAGGCTCCTGGGTCATGGGAATGTTGCGTAGCTCGACCATGGTCTCCAACCAGCCTTCTGCTGGTGCGGACCTCTCGACGTGCACCGGGATGCACCGCTCGTGGAGGCCTTGGTCGCGCCATCTGGTCGCGGTTCCTTGTCCGCACACGATGCAGCCGACGAGGCTATGGCCGCCGACGAGCTCGGCGGCGACGGTCCAGCTGAACAGCGGCCCGGTCATCGGTGGACCACCGCGGCGAGACGGCGCACCCTACGGCGGACCCGTCGGTGCGGACCGTCCCCGATGTGGATTCGGCCGCATGTGCAAGCCCACTGCTCAGCGATCCGCTCGTCGTCCTCGCGGTCGAGGATCGCGACAACCTTCCTGTCCGGGGTTGGCACCGGATACGCTGGGGGCGCTGATCGAGCGCCGTGCTGGGGGCTGGTCTTCATCGGGACGGCGGACCGCTGGGGCGGTTCGCCGTTTCCCATCTTGAGGCCTTGCATTTCTGTTCTCCTGGTCTGCTTTTGGCCAGCTGGGGATGTGGCCTCAGGAGTCGCTCTGCTGGGTGGTTGGGGAGAGCAGCCGGTTCACGGCGGTGATCGGGATCCGCCATTGACGCCCGATGCGGACGGCGGCGAGGTCACCGGCGGCGATCATGCGGCGGATGGTCACTTCACTGACGTCGAGTTGGATGGCGACGGCGCGTACGCTGGTGTGCTGAGCCTTGACAGTGGATACGGTCACGGGCGCCACCGTCGGTCACAGAGACCCCTGTCGACCGGGAGTCGCGTGTTCTGGTGGCGCTCAGGTGGGCTTTCCCTTCGCGGCCAGGTAGCGGGCGCGGGCGCGCTGGAAGCCGTCCCGGTCTCCCCCGCGGTCGGGGTGGGCCTCGGCCATCTCGCGGCGCAGATCAGAGAGCGTCTTCCGCTTAGGACCACTCGGCGTCTCAGGCCGAGTGAGGTGGAGATCAACCCGAAGACCCCGGTGCCATGCCTGGCCATCTCTCTCGAGCGTGTCCCGCCGCAGGAAGTGTCGATCCCCCCGAAGTCCCAGCAGCCATCCCAGCAGCGGTCGTACAGGCTGTACAGCGCGGTGATCGTAGTGTCGACGGCAACCTCCGGTCCGCTCACTCCGGACCCTCCCGACGCGCGATCGGGGGTGAGCAGGTGGGCCAGGGTCCGCCCATCCGTCGTGGGGAACATCTCGCAGCGGGGCTCGGTCACGCGGCACCACCAGCGATGTCCCCAACCGTGGGTCGAACCGCGCCACGGGCCACCAAGAGCCGGAGCACGACGTCCTCGTCCAGCTCGCCCTGGATGAGGCCCCCGATCGTCTCGCCCACCGTCACGCGCATGACGGTCTCGCCGGGGACGTCCTCGATCTCCGCGATGACGTACGAGTCGGGCAGGTCGAACAGAGCCCGCATGACGGCCTCGTAGGTGCCCGACATGCCGGACAACGCGTTCAGCACCGCGTCGCCGGTGTCGAGGCTCGGATCCAGCCTCACGCTGCACCACCTCGGCCGGTGGTCTGCGCATCGAGCCACGCCTCGATGTCTACCCATCTGTACCTGACGTGCCTTCCAACCTTGATGTACGGCGGCCCGGAGCCGACATATGCCCAGCGGACCATGGTGGACAAGGGGACATCCAGGTAGTCCGCTACTTCTTGGCGGGTCCCGAGCTTGCGGCTAGCCTTCATCGCATCTCTTTTCGATCGATGGACATATCATTACGATCGCTGTATCTATAGTCTTGACTGATCGCGTTGGTTCTGTCAAGGTGAGTTGCGTTCGCATCATTTCGATGCGAGGCTCCGGCCCGTGGCGCAGGCGAAGAACCCGCTCGGGCCGGTTGGCCGTCGAGTAGCGAGGACAGTGGAGGAGCTTCGTGGTCGACTGCACTACAGGGAGCTGTCTGCGCGCCTCGCGCTCCTGGGCAGGAACGTCCCCGTGTTAGGTCTTTCGCGCATCGAGCGCTTCGAGCGGCGGGTCGATGTCGATGATCTCGTCGCGCTCGCAATCGCCCTCGGCACCACTCCGACCCGACTGATGCTGCCTCGCGACAACTCACCCGGCACGGACGTGGCCTTGACGAGTGAGGTCACCGTGCCCGCGAACCTGGCGTGGAGCTGGGCGCGGGGAGACGCCCCGCTCGAACCGTGGATGCGAGGAGTCATCCCTGACGGCGCCACACCTGACCCGGACATCGACGTTGAGGCCTTTCGCCAGGCCGTGAACCCGAAGACCTCGTCCCCGGCGGGGGGCTCCTCACCGGCGATGATGGCCGCCGCCTCAGCGGTCGTCCGCGTCCTGGCCGAGGAAGCCGAGCGCTCCAACCTCGACCCGCTCGTCCTGCTGGACGTCGTGATCAGTTGGGCGCGGCATCCGTCCAACCCCGAGGTTGGATCGATCGTCCGCAGACGGCTCGCAGAAGGGCAGGCCGACGATGGCAGTTGACGACCTGTGGTTCTCCACGAAGCGCGAGTACGACGCTAACGGCAAGAAGCTGCCGGCGAAGCCGACCAAGCGGCACGGCCGCGGGAAGCGTTGGCGCGTCCGATACCTCGACGACACCGGCTCGAAGGTCGAGAAGCTGTTCGAGCGGAAGCCGGACGCAGAGCAGTTCGACCGCGCCGTGCACACCGACGTCGCCCGCGGCCTTTACGTCGACCCGATCGCTGGGCGCGAGACCGTGGAGAGCTACTCGGAGCGGTGGCGAAAGGCGCAGATGCATCGGGGGAGTACCGCCGAGCTGATGGAGCGCACCTTCCGCCGGCACATCACGCCCGTCCTGGGGCCGCTGGCTATGTCGCAGGTCCGCAGTACCCACGTCCAGGCGTGGGCGAAGAACGTCGATCTGGCGCCGAGTACCGCCCGCATCGCGTACAGCTATCTGGTGAGCATGTTCGGCAGCGCCGTCCGGGATCGTGTGATCGCGGTCAGCCCCTGTGCGGGCGGGATCAACCTGCCTGCCGTTGGGAACGTCGAACACGTCATCCCGACGCCGAAGCAGGTTCACGAGCTCGCAGCAGCACTGCCGACAAGGTGGCGGGCCCTGGTCTATGTGGGTGCCGGCCTGGGTCTGCGGCACGGTGAGGCACTCGGCCTCGAGCTGCGTCATATCGACTTCCTCCGCCGGGAGGTGCGAGTCGAGCAGCAGCTCACCGTCGTCTCTGGCCGATCCCCGTACCTGGCGCCGCTGAAGACCAAGACCTCGCGTCGAGTGGTGGAGCTGCCCAAGGTGACGGCGAACGAGCTTGCCCGCCACATCAGGGAGTTCCCGCCCGTCGACGTCGAGGTGGACGACGAGACCGACCGGCGTAACCCGGTCAAGCGCCCGGCCTCGTTGTTGTTCACCACGCCGCGGCAACTGCCCATCCATCGGGCCACGTGGTCGCACGACTGGGCTCCGGCGGCGAAAGGCGTCGGGCTCCCGCCTCGGACCGGCTTCCACAGCCTCCGTCATTACTTCGCCACGGTGCTGATCTTCGGCGGGGCGAACGTCAAGAGCGTGCAGCTGGCCCTCGGGCACAGCACGCCGACCGTCACTTTGAACACCTACGTCGGCCTCTGGCCCGAGCAGATCGACCGTACGCGAACCCTCGTGGACGATGCGCTGGGCGCGCCGCCTCCGGTGGTGGTAGCGACATGACTTGTGCCGAGTTTGTGCCTGAGGCGGGGGAGCGGCGCTCCGAAGCTGGTCAGAGCACCAGGGGGCCGCCGGTCTACCTGTAGTTCGTGAACTGCTTGCTGGGGGTTTCTGACCAGGGCTGATGCGCCCGGTACCCCCTTTGACCTGGCGGTTCACCTCTCATCGCATCGCGTTGAGTCGTGCCGGTTCTCGGTGCGACTTGTGCCCGAGTTGTGCCGTGGACTCCACGCCGCAGCCCCCGTGATGACGAACCCCGGCGTGGCGCCGCCAGCGCCTACCGGGGTTCTGGACCAGCTTTCCAGGAGCCGACCCATGTCGAATTCTCTCACGATCACCGAAACCGCTACGACGTTCGTTCACCACCCGCTGTGCCAGGTGCACGACGACTGCGGGGACACCGACCAGAGTTGCAACAGCACCCGGTGGGAGCTGTCCCCCGTGTGGAACCCGCCCGCAGACCCCGGGCACGTCTGGATCCAGGCCTACCGGTACTCCGTCCGTGAGCACGACGCCCAGCCGTGGGGGCATCGTCCCGCGCTCGTCGACCTGTCAGTACAGGGCACCGATGGCACCGCGACGAGTGAGCTGACCCCGGGCG
>ENA-UOUW01000049-UOUW01000049.1-bioreactor-metagenome-genome-assembly--contig:-NODE-49-length-18743-cov-25.670109_pt1 | contig 18743 bp, 22 predicted proteins | sample MGYA00238153_ERZ761573 | MGnify/ENA primary metagenome ERZ761573 (study PRJEB28894, sample SAMN06264780) | bioreactor metagenome | isolation source: Switchgrass | place: USA:Austin, Texas | collected... | reverse complement strand
TCGCCGACATGCTCGACCATCTCGGCGACATGCGCGGCGACAAGGGCATGCACGACTGGGCCGATGGCATCCGCAAATCGCTGGAGGAAGACAAGTCCTCCTACAAGGCGATCTACCAATCTTACAAGCAGATTCGCGGCCTCTCCAGCGCCTGGGATTACGCCAAGGAATCGGCTGGGCAGATGCTCGGCGTCATGGCGCCGTCATTGGCTGGCGGTTTCATGGGCGGCATTGGCGGCGGCGCGCTCGGCTCCCGGATCGGGGGCAAAACCGGCGCGGCCGTTGGCGGAGCGATGGGCGGCATCGCCGGCGCGGCATCAGGCAGCATCCACCTCCACGTCTCCGAAATGCGCGGCGCGCTGAAGCGCGAGGGCATGGAGGGCGAGAACCTCGTCGATTACACCAATTACGGCGCGGCGGTCCTGGCCTCGCTCGACGCACTGTTTCCCGGCTTGGCCATGGCCAGGGCCGGCGGTTTTGCCCGCAAGAAGCTGGCCGAAGGGGTCGCGAGCAAGCTCGCCGAGAACCTCGCCAAGGGCGGGAAACTGGCGACAATCGGCGAGTTCAACAAGCAGTTCGGCAAGCAGCTCGCCAAGGACACGCTGTTGGAGGTGACGACCGAACTGGCGCAGCAAGCGGTGACGGACCTCGGCGCCAAGCAACTGGCCGGCAAGGAAATCACCAAGGGCGATCTGGAGAAATTCGCCTACGAAACCGCCCCGGAAATCGCTTTGCGTACCGCGATTGGAACGGCATTTGTCGGCGCCGGCCCATCCGCGATCCAGGCCGGAAAAACCCTCAGCGACGCGCGCGCCAAGACGCAGGCCGAGCAGCAATCCCCCGGCGATCGTAAGGCCGATAAACTGGTCACCGACCAGGGCGATGTTGTTGACCCCGCCGAGGCTCCGCCGCCCGCGCCCGTTGACGGCACGCCCGCCGTGGATGAGCTTGCCGCGCAACAGCCTGCCGTCGAGGACGCCTCCCGCGAAGCGCCGCCCCCCGCCGATCAGCGCCAGAAGGGCGATTCCATCCTGCGCTTCATCCGCGACAGCGGCGGCCTCCAGCCCTCCGGCGAACTCGACGCGCTCGACGCCCAGCGCTATCCCGGCCTGATCAACGAGAAGGGCCTGACTGCCGACCAGATGCGCGAAGCCCTCATCGAGAATGGCTATCTCGAAGAAACCGGTCCCGACGCGCCATCCGTCACCACGCCGCAGGATGTTTACGACTTGGTGCAGCGCGCAATCTCCGGCGAGCGCATCGTGCAGCTCGCCGATCAGAAGGGCGATGATGCTCATTTCTCTGGCCCCGAGGATGCCGACGCTCGCCGCGCCTCCCTGCAAAACGAGAAGCAGTTCGTGCTGCCGCAGATTGAGCAGTACGATGAAGAATTCGGCGAGCCGGTGCTGGCCAAGGTCTATCGCGGCCTGAAGGAAGACGACCGCCTGGAGGTGATCGACCGGGTGCGGCGCGGCGAAGATGTCGCCGACCTGCTCGAAGAGGTCTCGATGCGCGAGGCTGATGTCGAGGCGCTCCAGGAGATGACCGCCAAGCGCGGCCCCGATCCGCAGGTGGTCGAGCGTATCCGCGAGATGATCGCGCAGCAGCAGCCCGATCTGCTGACCGGCTTTGACGAGGTGGTCGCCGCCATGCCCGCGCGCCGTCCGCGCGCTGCTCGCGGCAGCCTCAATCTGCGCGAGGGCGAGCATCCTGGCGACCGCTCCATGGCCGAACTGATGCAGATGAGCAAGGCGGAGCTATCCTCGGCCGCCGCCCGCTCCGGCGTGCCCGCGCGGCCGAACTGGAGCAAGGAACGCATCGCCGGTGAACTGCGCGCGGCTGCGGCCCGGCGCCTCGCGCCCGATCCGGTGCGCGAGCTGAAAATGGGCGAGATGCCCGACAAGCCCGCCGTCCCGGTCAAATTCAGCATCACCCCGGCCGCGATCGTCTCGCTGATCGACGGCTCCAAGCACACCGATATCCGCCCGCATCTGAAACAGCGCGGCGTCACCCTGGAGCAGTATGCGCGCCAGTTCGATCTGCCGCCGGACTATCCCGTCCTCGCGCCGAACGAGGTGGATCGCCGTTACGATGCGGTGCGCACGACAGTCTCCGACGACGAATTCGCCAAGCGGTTCACCATCGGCGCCGAGCTGGCCCCGAGCGAGTCTGCCGGCGAGGCCGAAGCCGCCCCGCAGCCGGAGAAGCCGCAGCGCGATACCGCCGCCGAGTTCCTGCGCCTGCTCGCCGGCAAGACGCCGCGCGCGCAATGGGCCTCCAGCCTGGGCGTGACCGAGAAGGAGCTGAAGCCCCATATCGACCGCGCGCTGGCGAAGGGCTTCCTGCGCCGCGACCGCAACGGCGTGATCCGCCGTAACCCCGCCGCGTTGAAGGAATTCGAGCCAGAAACCGAGATCGTCAACCAGAAGATCGAGCGCGCAGCCGAGCAGGGCGCGGCCGCGATGGTGGCGCCAGGGCGGATCGAGGGCGCCGATATCGCCATGACGCCGGCGGCAATCGACAAGGCCGCCGAGATCAAGGGCGTGGTTACGCGAGCGCTCGCTGGAATCCTGCCGCGCGATGTGCGGGTTGATGTCGTCGATACGATCGAGATCGGCCGACTGGCGCGCGAGGACGAACTGCTCTCCTTACGTTCATCTAAATCTGCTACAGTGGATGAGGGCACTGAAGGAGAGAGTGATGAATCGGTATCTGACGCTAGCGCTGAGGCTGGAGGAAAAGGCCGCCAAGCTGACGCGGGACAATCCACGCCGGGCGGAGCTGCTCGCGCTGGCGAGCGGGGCCAGACTCCTGGGGATCGAAGCGCTGAAGGACTGGCAGGAGCCGCAGAGCAGCGGATTGTTCGCCAAGAGAGCATTAGCCGCCGAGCAGACGGCTCGGTCATTGTCGGCCGACTCAAGGGCGGCAATGCTGCAAAGGGCGGACGAGGCAAGGCTGCAATGCGCCCTGGCGCGGCTGAGCCGTTTGCCATCGAAGGCTTCGAGGGCCGCGTAACCGCAGAAAATCTGGAATCGGCAGATCGCAACGCCGGCAATCTTGCCCGCCTCACCTATAAGGTGACCGACGGCGGCAAAGAAGCTGGGCTGATGGAACTGGTCCAGCGTGAGGACGGCGCCTGGGAGATCGATTTCGTCGAGGCGACAAGGCCCCGCAAGGGGGTCGGCTCGGCGCTCTACGCGGCCGTCGAGGCTGATCTCGGCATCCGCATGTCGCCGTCTGGCGTTCTGTCTGACGAAGGGCTGGCGTTTTGGAAAAAACGCTCGCCGGAGTCGGTCAAGTGGCACATGGCGACGCCGACCTGGGGCGGATTCAACTTCTCTCCCGCCAAGGTAAAGAGCGAAATTGAGCGCGTCGGCCGCGAGTTGGGGCGCATCTCCCGCGCCGAAGGCCGCGCGGCGCGCATTCCGCAGGCGGAGCGCGACAAGCTCGCGGCTGGCTACCGCAAGGAACGCGGGCAGCTCATCGCGCTGTGGGCGAAGATGCCGATTGAGGCGCGCGCGGCAACGCCGACGATGTTCTCGCTGCGAGCGTTTCACGGCAGCCCACATGATTTCGACCGTTTCGATATGTCCAAGATCGGCACCGGCGAGGGGGCGCAGGTGTTTGGGCATGGGCTGTATTTTGCGGAAGCCGAGGCCGTAGCACGGAAATATCAGGTCGATGTCTCCGAGCAGTTGGCACGTTCCGATCCGATTGCGCATCGCGTGCATCGCGCCACGGAAACGGCGCGCACGGATAAGGAAGCGCTGGAGTTCCTGCGCCAGCGCATGGATGACGCCTTCCATGAAACGGATAAGGCGGTGTACCGGCAGGCCGTTGAGCGGTTTGATGAGATCGTGCGCAAGCTGCGCGGGCAATTCTACGAAGTCGAGATTGATGTTGAGCCGGAGCGGTTGTTGGATTGGGACAAGCCCCTAAGTGAGCAGACGAAAGGGATTCGGGAAAAAGTAGCTCAGATACTGCCTGCTCCTCCAGCAAGAGGAAACTGGGAAATCCGTTCCACCGATGGCGCGCATGTGCTGATGCCAAAAGGGCATCGCATTGGAGACAATGAACTCAGCGTCCCGCTTGCCGATATCCATCAGATGGATGATGGAAAATGGTGGGTAGGCTCAGACACTTTGGCAAAAGAATTCAAGACGGTGGCAGCAGCTAAAAGGGCAGTTGAAAAGTACATTGATAAGACTATCAAAGACCTCGATAAGACCACAAGCGGTGGCTTGGCCTATTCAGTTCTGGAGGATGCGTTTGGTTCGCGTGAAGGAGCGAGCCAAGCCCTCCGCGAAGCAGGCATCCCCGGCATCCGCTATCTCGACCAGGGCTCCCGCGATGCCGGAGACGGCACCCGCAACATCGTCATCTTCGACGACAGCCTGATCAAAATCACCCACAAGAATGGGAAGCCTGTCACGGCGAAAGAACGCCAGGATGCCGTGGATGCGATGTTCGCCGCGCGTCTCGACGATGCTTCCGGCCAGCTCGAAGCCCTCGGTCAGACCGACCTCTACGCCCAGACGATTTCCATCGCCGTCCGCGCTATCGAGGCCGAGGCCCGCCGCACCGGCAAGTCCATGGCCAAGGTTGCGACTCAGGCCGCGCGCCACGAAGCGCTGGAGTTTTTCCAAGGCATCGGCCTGATCCGCCCGCAGGAGTGGTCAAATCTGCGCGCAACCGCCATCGCCGAAAACTGGATCGACGAGACCGGTGTCCGCGAGCCCTACACCGCAAAATACGGCAGCATGCTACCTCCCGCTGAGCTTGAGGAGCTAATCCTCAAGGAAGCCATCATGGAGAAATACGGCGCCTATGAGCGCGGAGAATTTGCCCCGAAGGGCGTCGTCCGCAAGGTTATGGAGCGGGTCAAAAACTTCCTGCAATCCGTGATGAACGGGCTGCGGGGCCTGGGCTTTGAGCGCTGGGAAGATATCTTCCAGAAGGTGGACGCAGGCGAACTGCGCAAGCGTTATGAGGCGATCTACGGCGATAGCCGACAGCGCGCAGCGCCGGACTTCTGGGATGAAGCCAGGAAACTTGACGCGGACCTCTCTGGGAAGGCGGCCGAAGCGATTGATGGCTGGGTCGGCGGCCCGCATGATGCGGTCGCGCGCGGGTCGATCGGAGGGCTGATGATGCCCGACCGCCTTGAAAAAATGGCGGACGCTGAGCTTGAAGATCTGGCGCGGCCGATGCGCGCCGCCTTGCGTGCAACTTATGGTGACGTCCTGACCGTATTCAGGGGCGAGGCGGGGGGCGGAGGACAATCCGTAGGCCGAAAGAATCGCCTATACGCTTACAGCCTGGACCGCGCGGTTGCAGAAAACTTTGCTGGCGCGCAAAGAGAAGTTGACATGATCACCGAGGCGGATATCGCCAGGGCTGAGCGCGAACTGGCAGCCACCGGCGAGACCAAGGTTGGCCACCGCGCCTTGCGTAAGGAAGGCGGCGCGATCTGGCTGTACGACAGGGACGGGCAGGCTATTACCGATGTCGAGAGCGTCCGCGCGGAAGCCGAAAGCCAGAATGCCTATGCGGCTGAGAAAAACGCCGAGCGCAGCAGCGCGCTAGCCCGCGTCCGGGAGGTCCAGATTCCCGTAGAATCTGTTGTTTGGGCTACCGACCGCTTCAACCAGAAAGAAATCATTGCCTTTGCCGGTCGCGAGATGGCGACAAGAAAAGCCCAGCCGATGATCCGTGCTGGCCAGATCCCCGACGCGCGCGGTCAGATTCCAACCCCTGGCCAAGCGGGCGAATTGAAAGGCATCGCCGAGCTGATCGACGAGTTCAAGCGCGCGATCGGCCTGACAGCGCGAACGGGGCGGCTCGACCCCGGCCTGAAACGTGCGGCCAAGCAGGCAGGCGGCGAACTGCTCGGCCAGTATAACGGCGTGGCCAGGACCAAGATCCAGGGCGACATCGACATCCTCACCCATGAGGGCGGCCATCATCTGGAGCGCACGCTCGGCGCTGATCTCACCGCGATCATGCAAGCCAACCAAGCGGAACTGACGCCGCTCGCAACCGCGCTTGGCAATCCGCTCTCGGAAGGCTTTGCCGAGTTTTTCCGCCGATATGTAACCAACCCGACGGCAGCCGCCGCGCGGGCGCCGGGCTTCTTCCGCGACTTCGAGGATCTGCTCGATGCGAGCAATCCGGAGATGCTGGAGCGGCTTCAATCCATCCAGCGCGAATACGACCGCTTCTTGCTGGGCGACCCGGTTGAGCAGGGCATCGCCAACCAAACGGTGGTCAAGCGCACCCAGAACGCCTTCTCCAAGGGGCTGTCGGATATCGAGCGCGATGGGTTCGTCTCCACGATCGGCGACCGACTGCACACGCTCTATTACAATTTGATCTCACAGAATCACGGTTGGTGGATCGCGGTGCGCGACCTGCTTGGCGACATCGAGGCGCGCACGGGACAGCGCATCTCGCTCGCGGCGAAGGATAATCCGAACAAGTTGATCCGGATGATTTCGCACACCGCCGCATGGGCGCAACAGGATCTGAAAGACGGCATCGCGCTGCGCGGACGGCCCAATGGCGGTGGCGTCTCCATGCATCAGGTGCTGGCGACGGCATTCGGCGGCACTGACAAGAGCCAGTGGAATGAGCGCGCCACCCAGGAGTTCGGCGAATATCTGATCGCGCGCCGCGCCATTCATCAATATGTCCGCTTCCGGCCGGCGTTCCGCCAGCAGATCCAGCAATTCGTGGCGGCCAACCCCAGCCTCGCCTTCATCCTCCAGCGGCTGCCGAACAACATCGTCCCCGAGTTGGAGCGTCCGCCAACCAAGGAATCCCTCACCCATCAGCTCATGAAGCTGAAAGCTCTGGAGCAGCGCCAGCCGCAGTTCCGGCAGGCGGCGGAGCTGTATTACGCATTCAATCGCGACATCATCCGCTTCCTCCACGAGAAGCAGCTCATCACCAAGGAAGAGCGCGACGAATATCTGCAAGACCGCGACTATGCCCCGTTCCAGCGTGATATGAGCGACAAGGAGCCGGCGCGCGGCGAGAAGGCTGCGTCCAAGCGCCCCGGCCGCGCGGCGGATACGGCGAACAAAAACGATGTCTACCGGCGCTTTGAAGGCTCAATGCGGGATATTATCAACCCCATCCAGTCCACCGTCCAGCTCGTCTATGAGATGCGCCTGCGCGCGGCAGTCAACGATACGCTGCTGGCGATGGATCGGCTCGCCGACCAGGCCGGCCCAGCAGGCAAGGAGATCTTCGAGCGCGTCCCGGCCCATGAAGCCAAGGCGATGCATGTCAACATGCGCGAGGCGCTGCGCCAGTCGGCCAAGGCCGCCGGCATGTCGCCGACCGACACCGCCGTCATGCTCACCAATGTCGAAAATCAGATCGGCCAGAACGTCGTCACCACGATGTTCACTCAGCAGAAGGCTGGCGAACGCGGCGAGCGCATCGTCTGGTTCTACAAGGACGGCGAAGCGGTGCCGGCGCAGATCGCGGACGGCGAGCTGGGGCGGATGATGTTCGAGGGGCTGACCGCGAACGGCTACCGCAACATGGACCTGCTGACCAAGATCCTGTCCTTCCCGGCCAACATCGTGCGCTTCGGGGTGACGGCGAGCTTCGAATTCATCTTCCGCAATATCTTCGTGGATAGTATCGTCGCGCCGATCAACAGCCCCTATTCCCGTTCGATCCTGACGGCGGCGGCCGGGGCCAGGGACATCGCGCGCGGCGGCCGCAGCCACCAGCTCTACAATCGCTATGCCGGCATGCTCGGCGGCGAGTTCTCCACCAGCATCTCCGACCAGTCGATCCAGCGCGATGTCGAGGCGCTCCGGCGCAAGGGCTTCAAGGTGCGCATGCCCAAAAACGCCCTGGACCTGTTCCGGCTGGTGTTCACCGGACTCGGCGAGGCGTCGGAATCCTCCACCCGTGTCGGCATTTTCCGCAACGCCATGCAGTCCGCGATCGCTGACGGCATGTCCGAGCATGACGCCGCCATCGAGGCCGCCCACTACGCCCACGACGTGATGGACTTCTCGCGTCACGGCTCCAAGACCGAGACGCTGCGCCGGACCATCCCGTTCTGGAACGCCGCGATCCAGGGCATGGACAAATACTTCCGCACCCTCGCCGGCGCCAACGATTACGGCACGCTGATCGGCATCTGGCAGCGCTACCGCGCCGGCCAGCCGCTGTCGGTCAACGAGCAGAAAGCCGTGGGCCAAGCCGCGCGCGCCTGGACGTGGTCCACCGTCGTTCTCGGCGGCGTCTCGCTGCTGTTTGCTTACCTTGGCGAAGATGATGAAGACCAGGATGAAATAACCGACCAGCTCCGCGCTACCCACTGGCGAGTTTCTCTTGACGGCATCCTGTATCTCTTGCCAAAATCCGTCAAAACCTTTATGAATTGGGATGATGATTCGGACGTAACTGTCCGCTTGCCCAAGCCGTTCGAAATCGCCTGGTTCGCCAATGCCGTCGAGCGCGCCTATGACGGCGCCAGGAAGGGCGACAAGACTGCCTTCGAGGGGTGGCTGAAAGACTTCTGGTCTGGCGTGGCCCCGCCGGACTCCATGCCCGGCCTCGACCTCACCTACGGCTTCCTGACGGGCAAAGATCTCTACTCCGGCCGCGACATCATCCCCACCTGGGAGAAGGATCTGGAGCGCCCGGAGCAGTTCGGCCCCTACACCACGGAGACGGCCCGCCGGATCGGCAAGGGCGTGAACATGTCGCCCTATTATGTGGATTATCTAGTGCGCGGTGTTGGCGCCTCACTCGGCCGGGATGTGACGACGCTGATCGACATCGCCGCGCAGAAGGGGCCGCTACCCAGCATCGAAGAATACCCGATCTTCCGCCGGTTCACCTACAATACCGGGCGCAATTCCAAGTCTATCGGCAAATTCTACGATATGACCTCCGACAAGGAGGGGCTGAACGCCTGGTTCTGGGACACCGTGTCGTCGGATGCGCGCTCCTTCAATGCCGCCGCGAACACCTATAAGCGGCTCCAGGACGCCAAGAAGGACAGCGCGGCGGCCGATTATCTCAACCGCATCAATCCCGACCAGCGGGTCTTCGCGATCCTGTCTGCCGATTTCGAGAAGGGCAAAGCCAAACTGCGCAACCTGCACCCGATCATCAACGCGCAGGAAGCCATTACCGTCACCAATAATCTGATGAAAGAAGTGGTGGACGGCACGCTGCTGTTGGGCAAAAAGGGCGAGGAGCGCAAGCCGATCGACCGCGAGCAGGCCCGCTTCGCCCGCAACGAGATCGGCCACATCCGCAAGGGCATCGCTCAGAACGCGCTCCGCACCCTTGAGATCGAGGGCTGGGCGCAACAGAAGCTGATGGATGTGGATGCGCGGATCGCGACGCTGAAGGCTGGCGCCCCAGAGGTTCACGCGGAGCTGATGCGGCGTCTCAAGACCAAGGACGTGCAGAAATTTTCGCACATCGCCCAGGTCTGGCCCGAGGTCAGACGCAGAGTGCTCCAGGACAAGGGCGAGGCCCAGATCAGCGATCTCGCCTATGGGAAGGTCGAGGGGTATTAGGCAGAAATGGGGGGAAGGGGCTCTAGAACCCCCTCCCACTCCCGGATAGCCAGGCCCTACCCCCTGCGCTGATGTCGTCTAAGCCAGGGATCGGGTTAGTGGCGTCACGGACCACAGATGGCTACAGCGCCCGACACCCGGAGGTTTGCCATACTGCGTGCTCTTCTATCAGAGCGGCCAATCTCATTAATATACCAAACCCCCACGAGGAAATCCACCATGTTGACCGCTTTATTCAGCGCTATCACCGGGCTGATCTCCGGCATCGTCCCTGACATTCTCAAGGAAGTTCGCGAGACCCGCGCCGCCTCCCGCGAGATGGAGTTCCTGCGCCTCAACCACCAGCTCACCCTGGAGCGCGCCAAGCTTGAGGTGAGCGCCAAGCTCGAAGAGACCCACGAGCAGCGGCTGATGGCCGAGATCGCCGCGACCAAGGAGCAGATTGTCGCCATCGTGGCGGCGCAGGCCCAGCCGACTGGGGTGGTTTGGATCGATTCGTTCAATGCCCTGATCCGCCCATTCACCGCGCTGATGTTCGTGCTCATGTTCGCGATCGGCCTGTGCGGATACAGCTTCGGCCTGACCCACAACGATGCCTTCGGCGCGGCGATGACCGGCATGTTCAGCGAGGCGATCCTGGCCACGCTCGGGTTCATCTTCGGCTACCGTTCGGTTTCCGGCCAGAAGAAAGCTGCGGCATAGGAGGCGTCCATGCCGCTCGCCACGCCCCCGGAGGGCATCGAGATCGTGTGCAGGTGGGAGGGGTGGCACAAGGCCCTTCCCGACGGCCGGGCCAAACCCTACAAATGCCCGGCTGGCGTCTGGACCATCGGGTATGGCAGCACCTATTGGGACGATGGCCGACGCATTCAGCCGAGTGACGACGCCATCACCAAAGAGGTCGGCAAGCAGCTTCTGCTGCGCCAGCTCCAGACCTACGCCAACGCCGTGGATCGCGCCGTGAAGGTGCCGATCCATCCGCAGATGCGGGCGGCCCTCATCAGTTTAGCATACAACATCGGCACCGCCGCCATCGCTAAGTCCACTCTCATCCGCCGCGTCAACGCCCGCGACTGGGCCGCTTGCCCGGCCGCGTTCAAGATGTGGCGCAACGGCGGCGGCCGCGTGCTCACCGGCCTGCTCAACCGCCGTATCGACGAGGCCGCCCTGTTCATGCGCGGCGTTGCCAAGCTGGGCGAAGTTGCAACAGTTTCTCCCGCGAGTATAAAATCAGCGGCGCCACCTCTTGATGCCGGACCATCTTGGTGGCAACAAATTATTCAGGGCATCCTCAATGGATTAGGGCGCCCTTCTCCAGCGTAAGAGTTCCCGCGTTTCTCTGCCAGGGCGGAGACGGCCGCAGCTCAAGACTGCGCGCCGCCCCCTTCCATAAGCGCAAACTGAGCTGCCGCGCCTATGGCCCCGTTCCTGGCTAAGTCAAACTCTTGACAGAAGGATGGCGGCGCATGGCGGGGACGTTACATGCAGCGGCAAACGGATATGCTGGCGACTTTGCTGCGAGACCTGCGCTCACAAGGCGAGCGACTCGCGAAATTGACGGCCAGCATAGCCCTGATCGAGGAGAGGATGCGGGTCTCTTCGGAGATCCAGCGACGCGATATTCATGGCCGGTTGCGGGATATGAGCCGCGAGCTGAAATCCTTGGCGAAAAGGCTCGACACCCAGCCCATCGCATTTCGGCAGGTCATGGATACGTGGTGGCTGCGGCTGGCGGCGATAGCGGCTCTGGGTCTGGCCAATATCGACCTCAAAGAGGCGATCGCCTTGGTCCTGCAATTGAAATGAGGCGCGGCCTGTTCGACCACGCCTCCCGGATTCTCCTGATCGGGCTTGTCTGCTTGACTGCTGGCAAGCTCGCTTACTATTCCGTCGAGCTTGCTGTGCGCCCGGCCAAGGTTGAGCGCAATGTTAGCGTGGCTCCGAAGGCGGATCGGCTGCGTTAACAGTCGCGCGGGTAGCGCCGTCTGGCCTCGACCCGCTCCGGGAACCAATGTTCCTCCAGCGCCTCGATCTCCTCATGCGCAACCATTTCGCCGCGCCCCTCGGAGTCCGAGGTCAGGCCGCAGACCTTCTCGTTAAGGGCCTGCAATACGTTCAGAATTAGCTGTCTCGAACGATTGTCCACTGCGTTTCTCCGCCTCCTCTAGGCCCAACTCTCTCACAGCCGCAATCGCATCTCGATACCCGCGTCGGTATTCGGGGTTGAGATGTGATTGCGGCTTTACTATTTCCATCGCTCGCCGCTGACCGCGATGGAGCTTGATAAAGCCCCTCCGATCAAGGATACGCAGGATGCGACATGTGGACCCCCTGGACACGAGGCCGATGCCCTCTGTCACCTCCTGGAAGCTGGGCGACCGCCCCTCCTCCAGGATGTAGCGCTCAATGAACTTCAGGGCATCGGCTTGGCGCGGAGTCAGCATGATTATTTCTGGATCTCCGGATAGCGGTTGAGCACTAGCAGCGAGGCGATCTGCCGCTTCTCCCGCCAGGCATTCCAGGCGCGCAGGATCAGTTCGAAGCGTTCATGCCGCTTCAGCCGGTCGCCGGCCATCAGCCGCGAGCGGCAGACGAGAATCGGCGACCGCTCCTCCAGCTCATAACCGCGCACCAAACGGTCGATGAAGTCCGTCGCGGCGGCAAAATTCTTCTCCGCGAACACCAGATGCGCGAAAGCGATGATCGGGAAGCCGCCAAGCTTGGCACAGCCGTCGCGCGGGACGACATGGAGGGAGTTCTTGATCTGTTCCAGGTTGGCCTGGGCGAACTCGGCCATCTGCGAGCGGCCGGGGCGGAGCGAGGCGGACTTGCTGCCGCCCGCCGGCTTGGCGATATTCCCCAGCTTGCGCCAGTAATACAGCAGCAGCGCGACGGGAGCGATATGCCCGGCCGCCTCCACCCCGTCCATCGACAGATAGTCCGCCGTCGAGCGGCCCTTGCCCTGATCGAGGGTCTTGCGGCTCTCGCGCGGCAGGCCGAAAATGAACCGGGCCTTGAAATCGACGCCGGATTCGAGCTTGGCATGGCAGCGGTGCTGGCCGTCATTGAGCAGGCCGCAGACGGAGATCTTGAAGGTCTCGCCGTTGAGGCTGTCGAAGTCGCCATTCTTCATGCAGGAGACCATCTCCGCTACGGTGGGCGGCGACACCCGACGATTGTCGTCATTGCGCTCCAGCAGTTCGCGCGCGAGGCTAGCGGTGAGAATCTCCTCGGCCATGAACACGCCATCGCGCGCCTTGCGGATATTGTGTTCCAGCCATTGTTGAGCACCCTCTCGGGTGGTGGTGGACAGCTCGGCCTCGCGGATGGCGACGGTCTTGGCCTTGGCCTCGACGGCGGGCTTCAGGTCGGCGAGGGATTTCACCGGCGCCAGGGTGGGCTTAGTGCGCGCGTTCATTTTCATGCGGATTTTTCCTTTGGTTTACTCTGGGATATTCTACTTAATACTACGCTTCATAGGGTCTTGGCGCGGGCAATGCGGGTTCTCGCAGGTCTTCTCGCTGGTCGGCGGGCAGACGCAGCCCTGCTGAACGGGCGTGATGGTGTACCGCTCCTGGCCGCGCCAGTATGGATTGTTGGGACAGGGGCATGGACCCTGGCCGGCCCACATGCATACGCAGGTCATATCGTTCCCTTCTTCACCGTTCGAACGATCCGAACTTCAACCTCGACGACGCCGCACTCATCCGCGCAGGTTCGGTCAGCACGTAGATCGGCCTCGGAGCGATAGACCTCGATCCCGTGGCGGTTCTGCCCGATCTCATGCTCCCAATCGACGCCGCACATGAAGCCGCGCACGACGAGGCGCTGGTCCTCGGGCACGAATGCGCGCGTCAGCAGCGGTAGCGATTCTGAATTCACATCTTCACCCATAAGTCAACTTCCGTATTTCGGCCTGTGGATTGAGATTCGCATAATCCATCTTATGAAATATATCTCAGATATTATCGTAATCCGAGCGCAATTTCTCCGTTGCAACCCGTTCACAATTTAGCAGTGTATCTCCAGCAATTCGCCTTGACCGTCTTGCATATTTGCGCTTCGCGAATCGCTTCTGTCCTGCTGACTTTCCGCAAATGCGGCCGCGCAACCTGCGCGAGAACGCATCGATCTCATCGCCGCAGACGACTGGGATGTCGGGACCGCACTTCATCAATTTTCTCCTTCAGCGAGTCGAAAACTGCCTGGGTGCAGTAAACGACGGAGCCCTTCTTGGCGGCTTCTGTGTCGGTGATGACCGCCTCCTCGCCGGATCGTTCATCCCGAACGATCGTTCCAGATTCGACGACCATGAAGTGGAGGCCATCTAGAGATGTCGTGATGAGCATCATCCCCTTACCTCCGCAAGCACCCCATCCAGCACCTCCTGGAAACTCCCCGGAGGCCCAGGCTTCCGATCGCGCGCGATGCGGGTCACCCCCGTACTGGGGTCGGTGACCACCAGGGAATAGCCGCCAGACTTAACCGTTAATTCGATCAGGCAGCCGGTCTCGGCCGCCCGTTTACGCACATACGCAGATTCCAGCACAGCTCGCTCCACTCCATTCATGCGGCTAACTCGTCTTCTTCGCGCCAGGGCTCGCCGATGATGCCGCTGCGCGGATCGACCCGCAGCACCCGCAGCGGCTGGCCCGGCGCGACATGCGGCATCATCGTGAGCTGGAGCGTGCGCTTCTGCACGTCGCGGGCGGTGTCGATCCGCTCCCATGCGCGCCCTAATTTGATGGTGAAATAGGTCCAGAAGGCGCCGCAGAAAAGGATGGATAGCCATACGATCTTTGGACCTAGGTCGATGTTTATGCTAATCATTTATAGCACTCCCGTCGCCAGAAGGCTGAGGATCACGATCGCGGATAGCGCGGCGATCGCGGGCCGGGCCGGCAGCCGCAGGTGGTCCGGCCACTCATGATTCGGAATCCTGTCAGCCAGCCTGAAGCACAAGCACAGGACGGCAATAGCGCAAATTCTGGTTATCCACACCGGATCAACATCGTATGCCCGCGCCAGCGCCGGCTCGATCTTCCGGATGCATGCGGTGATCACCACCGTCAGGAAGATCGACCAGAGGCGTCGCTGCCATTCTGGGGAGGGGAGATTCATGGTTTGCGCCCTTTGGCAGCGCTCCGCGCCAGGCCGAGTAATGCGTCCCGGAATCCGACCGGCGTCGCTTTGGCTTCCCTGCGCCCGAGCGTCGGCTTATTCCGCGCCTTACCTCGTTGATCTTGGAAGCCGACCTGGTGCGAGCCGATCGGCCTGTTCCATCTCAAATCGGCCGGATAGGCGTCCCCGAAATAATATAACCATGTCGCCTTGTTTGCCCTGTGCCCATAAGCAGACTGCCAGACCGCGCAAACATAGCCGTCGCCACATTGCTGCCAGCCTGACGCACCCGTTGGCTTTGTCAGGCCGTGCGCGCCCCAGGCATAGGATTTCTCGGGATGCTCCAAGACACCGCCATACTGGCGAACGCACCGGAGGGCGAATTCGAAGCAGCCGCCATCGTTTCCCGGTCTATTGTGTTCGCCGCCCCATCGAATGTAGTTCACCTTGGCCATTTTCCCCCAGCGTTCGCACGGAGGGTGCGCCACAACGGGGTAGGGCCCAGCATAATTGCGCGCATCGCGACGCTCATCCCACGGATCGACATCGGGAATGCCGAAATAGCAGCCATTCGTCTCGACAAAAAGCGCGGCGATCTTGGTCATGTCTTTTCCGGCGTGATATCAATGATCGGGCCGCGATTGATCTCTCTGCCATTGGTGCGCCTGAGGCCGTAGAGCTTGCGGTCGCGGCGGCGGGCAGCCTCGGCGTCCTGGATCGCCTTAGCCCGCGCCAGCATGATCTGGCGTATCGCATCCCGCCGGGCCTCAGCCTCTTGATCGGCGGCGCTGATGCGCGCCCAGGCGGCAGCGCGGGCGGCCTCTGGGGTCTCCGGCTCCCGCCTAGCGGACTCAGGCTTCGCCTTGTTGAGCAGAATAACCATGACGTGGAGGAATCCAGCCATCGTCAGGCAGGTCACGGCGCCGAGCGCGAGAACCTCCGGCGGGATGAGAACGCCGGCGACGAGAATGAGGCCGCATTTCAGCATGAGCTTGCGCGCCCATCGCGTGCTGGCGATGCCCTTTTCGTAATCTTCCCTCGAATGCCCGCTCATCTGCCCTTCCTTATGATCTCGCCGGTTTCCCGGTCAACGATGTCCCCATTCATCTTGCGCCGCAAGTTGCCCTGGTAGATTGGGCGCCGGGATTTGAGGCCGGCAGCCTTACCGATCAACTTGTTGCTCTTGGCCCGCTGCGTTGACTCCGCCGCCGTCTTTGGTTTTGTGCATGGCACGCACCACAGCTCGCGGTTCGCCAGATCGTTGGAGCCGCCGCGCCAAAGTGGGTTCACATGCTCGTCGATCACATTGACGGGCTGGCTGCCCTTGGTCTCAAGCTTTTGCCCGCAGCCAGGGCACCGGCCGTCCTGACGCAGGAACAGGGCGATGCGCTGCTTCCGCGTCAGGGGCTTCCTGTCTTCCGGCAATGTCCACCGGCGCTCGGCCATCAGTTCACGAGCGCCCGCAGCTTGGCGATCAAGCGCTGGAGCTTGCGCTTCAGCCAGATGCCGACCGGGGTCAGATGTTCATCGTCTGCGAATTTCATCGCGCGGCCCGCACTCGATTGGCCTCGGTGATCGGCATCATCGCCTCGGTCGGGATGTAAACCGTCTCCCCGCCTTTGCTGCCGCGCTCCTCCAGCATCTGGATCGTGCGCCAGCGCAGGTAGTTTTCCGGCCCGCCGAGGCCATCCTGCAAGATCTTGTTGGCCTCGGCCGTTCCCTTGGCGCGCTCGATTTCGGCCTGGGCGTGCAGCTTCGAGCTTTCGAGCATTGCCTTAGCCTCCTCGATCTTTACCCGGCGATCCTGCTCCGCTCGCTCGAACGTGGCCTGGCCGCCGAGTCGGTTGGTGTAGACGCCGTATTGCGGCATTCCCCACATCAGAAATCCGATCAACGCCGCAACAGCGAATATGATATAGGGAATGGGATTAATTGTATTCATGCTTCCTCGTTATCCTGTTGGTCACCGGCGAGAGCGCCGGGCAAAGGCGTAGACCTTAACGCGACGCTCCCGATGCCTCGCCAGTTCTTTACTGCCGAACAGATAGAGCCAGTAACCGGCGAGGACGATGGTTGCGGCAATGACAAGTTCGATCATGGCTTTTCCCCTGGTTTAAAGCCCCAATCTTTCTGCAAATCTCGAACTTCTTTTGGAGTAAACACTATAAATATTTTACATATATCTTCAATCAGAAATTTCACTTCTTCGAAAACTGTGCGAAAATCTATCGGATCACATTCGCCCCAAGCGATCGACTTCGGCGCGACCCCGAACTTCTTCCCTTCATGCTCGACGCGGAACACGATGCAGTGGCGACTGGCATAGAGCATCGCCGCCCAGAACCGATCTGTCTCAACATCGCCGGCGCCGGGCTCCAGCGGCTGGCCGATCATCCGCCGCCATCCCGCGCGGCACAGAAGCCAGGCACGGAGATGCTCGCGCCGATCCTGCTCGCTGACGCCCTCGGGTTGAAATTCAAACCCTTCGGGCCATGCCTGCAATCCAAGGTCGATCATCCTGAAGAAAGCTCGATGCTGCTTCGGCGATCTGGGAGTAACCGAGCGGAGGCTGTGGAGATTAAGAATCACACCACATTCCGGGCACGGCGCCTCCTCTGGCCGGGGCTTGCCCATTACGCCGCTATCCTGCGTCCCGTGACCATGCCCAGTCCGCAACGATCCAGCGCCGCAGCAGCGACAGACCCGGCCGCCAGGAGCGCCGTGCCTGTGCCGGGGCTCTCGCCGCGCGTGCCGTCGGGCCGTTCAAACTTGATCTTCGGCGACACCCAGCAAATTGCGTCGGCGAGCGGCGCGAACTCTTGGAACCACGGCGCCGATGTCCGGTCGGGAACGAGGGCGATTCCATTGCCGTGCGCGAAGAATTTGCCAAGCCAAGCCCGCTTGTGGCGCATGTGGCCGAATGGGGGATTCATCCAGGTCAGCCCAAACCATGGCTGCGCGAGCCCGTCCTGCGCTGGTGTATACCAGGAATCCGCCGGCACATGGCGCGGGCCGCCGGGTGGCGCCGCAACGTCAAGATTGAAACGCAGGCCGAGTGCGTCGAAGATGTATCTTGGCGTGAACCATTCGTCCGTCTCGCCCGCCGCTTCGTAGGCCGCCATCCCTCACCCTTTCTTCTTCAGCCGCGCCACATTGTCCTCCCAGAGCACATCGAGCTTAGCCCGGATCTCCTGCCCGATATGCCCGTCATACGTCTTGTTGAACCGCTCCACGAGCACGCGCAGCGCCTCCTCGCTCACCGCCCGGTCGAAATAGGGCTTGGCCTCGGCGAGGGCCTTCTCCATGTCTGGGGCTGGCTCCTCCGGCTTGACGGGCTCCTGAGCCTCCAGCGGCGCCGGGGACAGCAGCGAGGCCATCTCCGCCACGGCGGCGCGATCAGCCTCCAGCGAGGCGTCTGCGGGCTTTGCTGGCGGGGGCGGCGGGGCCTTAGCCTCGAAACGCAGGGGGTTGTATTCGAAGCCCTCGGGGAGTGCGTCGAGATCCTGGTCGCCGGTGGGGATTTTGAACAGTGAGCGGAGATAGGATTTTTCCGCGTATGACTGTGCCGCCTGAAAGGTTTGCGGACCCGTGATTTGAATAAAGAGCGTGCGCCGATTGCGCGGGTCGGCCCAGGTTCCGTCCTTGGTCGCCAAGACGAACCCGTAGCTGACCTTCATCCAGCGCGCGGTCTTGCCGTCCTTGTCCTTGTACTCCTTGATCTCTGGCGCGACATCCTCCAGCGCCATCAGAATCAGCCCGGCCTTGCCCATCTTCGCCGTCACCGCCGCGTAGATGTCGTCGGTGGAGGCGAACATATAACCGCCGTGCTGGTTCTTCTGCGACTTCTTCACCGCCTCCATGGTCTCCATCACCACGCAGATGGCCTGGACGATGGATGGGGGAATCGGGGCTACGGGGGCGACCGGCGCGGGGTCGCGGATTTCGATGATGGATTCGTCGGTCACGCTGCTCTTCCCTCTTCGATGTAGGTTACGCCCTCAATCTCCACCCCGCGCCGCGACCGCGCAAACTCATTCGCCAATTGCTGCACAAGCTGGCGCA
>ENA-UOUW01000048-UOUW01000048.1-bioreactor-metagenome-genome-assembly--contig:-NODE-48-length-18991-cov-12.686998_pt1 | contig 18991 bp, 27 predicted proteins | sample MGYA00238153_ERZ761573 | MGnify/ENA primary metagenome ERZ761573 (study PRJEB28894, sample SAMN06264780) | bioreactor metagenome | isolation source: Switchgrass | place: USA:Austin, Texas | collected... | reverse complement strand
GCCACCACCGCCTCCGCCGCCGGCCCCGACCACGGCGAGCAGGCGCCCCCACTTGACGTTGGTGATCGCGGCGTCATAGACGCTGGCCGCGTCTGCTCCCCGCACGAACGCAATGCGCCAGTGGAAGTCGGCATTGGTGTAGCCGTGCGCTTTCGCTACGATCGTTTCGTAGTTGGCTGTGTGGCTTGCGATCGTTTCGCCGATGTGACTTGCGAGCGAAACGTATGAGGTGCCGTTCCACGCCTGGACCGCGAGGGTTCCGTCTGTTTCACCGGCAAAGTAGGCGTGGTAATTGAAGCTGATAAACGGCGTCGATTCCCCGCCGCTCTGGTCTTGCTCAGGCGTCGTCAAGACGGCTGCTTGCCCGCTCGTGCCAAGCGAGGAGTCCGCTACCAGGTACTTGCCAGCTGGCGACTGAGCTCCGCCGTAGAACGAGGCCTCGGGCACGCCATTCGATGGGCCCGTGTTGTTCACCCAGTTCGGCGCCTGCCCAGTCTTGACGCTCCAGTTGTAGTGGCCACCGTTGGTGAGCCCGGAGCCGAAGACTGTCGTGCCGTCTGGGTCGTCAAAAAAGTTGTCGGTTCCGAGCACATGCCAAACCGCAGTGAAACCACCGCCGCCGCCACCGCCGCCCGAGTCGGAGAATGAGGCAGGTGAAACAGCGCCGTCTCCGCCCGCTGAGATCAAGATCCCAATGGTGCCTACGGGTAAGTCCAAGGACTGCGTCAGGTGCGCGCCAGCTGCTCCAGCTCCAGCATCGCCCGCCTCCGCGGTGTCGCTCGAGCTGCCGCCTCCGCCGCCTGCCCCCCAAACCTGGAACTCGGCCGGATCCGTCTGAATGTTCGCAGTCGAGATCTCGTAGTAACCAGGCGTGTTGCTGTTGAAGTTGAGAGCCTCACCGTCCGCTGGGCCTCGAACGTACGCCACCCAGTAGTCCGCGATGTCGGGCCGACCATAGAGGAAGTAGACGTGCCCCGGCGAGTCATCGATGATCTCCGTGATGGTCGGTGCAACATCAAGATCAGCCGTGAACACGGCGGCATAGATCGACGTCGGAAGCTCTCGCCATGTGATGACCATCTTGTCCGATGTCGCCACGACCTGAGGCTGGAGCAGCGTTCCCAACGCCCCAGTTCGGATGGTCCACTCGTTGACCAGTCGCGACACACCCTCTTCGGTGATCTGGTACTGGCTCGCCATGATGCGGTCGAGGTCTTCGTTGTTACCGGTCCTCAGTGCAACACTCCAGTGGTAGCCGTTGCGATAGGCCACGTCGTGATACCGCACATGCCGGTGGCCCCCGGTGATGACCACGTCGCTCGTGACCGTGAATTCCGGGACATGATCGACCTGGCGCACTGTGTCTCGCACGTCGTCGAATGACTGGATGAAATGCGGACCGATGCCAAAGACTCGGTCGCGATAGCCGAAGACCTGTGTGCTGACTTCGAGCGGGCCGTCTAGGTTACCAACAATCGGAATGCCAGGGCGGACTCGCCACGCGCCGCTCTTGCCCTGATACATGTTGGTCGCGACCGCCAAAGAGTCGTGCGGGATCGTGAGGGGGTTCTCTCCCTCTTGGATCCCGCGGCGGAACTTGATTTCCGCGACTGCTTCCGGCAGGCCTTTTGCCATTTACCAGCGCACCTCCCACGAGCCGAAGTTCTCGACATCGTCATCGAGCGCTTCACGCCCGCGAACGTCCGCAACGTAGTGCGCTTGCCCCTCGTCCTTCGGCTTCGCGTCCTCCATGATCCTCTGTCGGATCGACTCCTTCATCGCGATGAAGCGATCCGAGTTAGCTTCCTGCTTGTCAGCCAGAAATGCAGCCGCTCCGTTCGCTACGTAGTCGTGATAGCCCATCAATGGCAGATTGCCGACTGTTGCACGGGTTGGCGGAGCAGGGTGATAGTCCCAATAGATCGTGTAGACAGCGCCCGGTTGCGACGAGAATTCGACCTGGGCTGGCTCTACGCCGTGGTGCAGGTAGTATCGTGGATTCACGCCTCCTATCCAATCCTCGTTGACAAGTCTCACGGGGACTTGAGCGCGGTCCCATCGGCGAAGCTTCCTCGGCTCCTTGTCCCCGGTCCTGTAGAGGGCAAGCTTCACGTTCCGCCAGTAGTCCGACGGCGCGTCGTAGAGGCGTTCACCGACGCCCAGCGTCAACACCGTTTGGAACGTCGCGGTTCGTGTGTGAAAGTCGCCCTCGAATTGCTTTTGCAGGAAATCCCATAGCTCAACGATGAGGCTCTCGACATGCTCGATGTACTCTTCGTCCGCCGCCAACACGTATTGTGTGCGGTTGATGTCGGCCTTGTACAGGCCTGCGTTGATGAGCTGCGCGAACGTTGGCATAGGTCACTCCAGAGGGTAGGTGAATGACGGCGAAACACTCGGCTCGCCCAGGTATGACGGCACCGTTGCGTTGCTGAGCTCTGCAGGGTAAGCGTAGCCCGGTGACGCGGCGGCAAGCGGGACTGTGAACGCTGGTGAGTTGGATGGCTCGACCGGATAGTGGAACGGGTTGAGTCTCAGCCCCCCGCTTGCGCTCGCCGCCGCGGCGCTCGCCGCGCCAATGAAGTAGCCCTCGACTGCTGGCGGGAGACGAAGCCTGCCGCTTGCCGTGGGAGCCGCAGCATTCGCCGTTGCGCTCCACTTCCCAACGAGCCGAGCTATGCCAAGTCCGGTAGACGCCCCCGCTGCCGCCGCTCCGGTCAATCGCGCAACGAGGCGCATGGCCCCGCTCGCGTTCGGAGCCGCCGCGACGCCCGCGCCGATCAGACTAGTCGCAACGCTGAACAGCGTGCCCGACGCCGCCGGAGGCGCTGCGTTGGCTACTCCCGCGAGCCTGCCGAGCATCATCACGCGACCAGCCGAGACTGGAGCGGCTGCAACGGCCGCGGCGCTCAGCTTGCCGACGATTCTCGCCACCCCGGATGCCAACGGCGCGCCAGCAGTGGCGACGCCACTGAGCCTTGTCACATGGCGAGCAACACCGGAAGCGATAGGGGATGCCGCGACCGCGGCGCCAGAGAGCTCACCCAGCAGCCGCGCGTCCCCGGTTGCCACGGGGGCAGCCACCGCTGCCTCGCCAGAGAGCTTACCGAGTAGGCGCGCGACCCCTGAGGCAGTTGAAGCAGCTGCACTGCCCGCTCCGGAGAACAGACCGATGTCGGCCCCGGCCTCAGCCCAGAGCCCAGCTACATGCACGCGCCGACCACCGGTCGAATACGACCAAACCATGGTCTTCGCGCCGCTTGTCGAAAACGACGTCTCGCTCGTAGACAGCGTGTAGTCGTCCACGTCCACCTCGACCCGCTCGACCTGGTCGGTGCCCGCCACCGTGAGGTTGGCGATCACGTTCGCTGCCGCGACATCGATCCCGATCGAGTTGCCGCTCGGAGCGGTCAGGTTGCAGGTCGTGTTGCCGCTCGTCACCTCGTCGAAATCAGTGGACGACTCGTCACCCAGTGCAACACCAGTGAACTCGCTGACGACGAGCGCAATGTCAACCGTCGTGTCTGTGAACGTGACAGCCGCGGTCTTGTTGCCAGAGCTGGTCGCGTCCGGCACATCATAGTAGTAGAGAAAAACCGTTGTCTCGAACGAGCCGTTATCGAGACGTGCCTCACCGACCAGCGTGCAAGCCTGCCCGTCGAACGTGACGGACTCGACATCTCCGAATGGAGTTGTCTGATCCATTCCGAAGCGCACGAAGATCTTCCGCCCTGTCCCGCCCGACAGGTTGAAGGTCAAGCTCTCGTTATCGACGCCGCCGGCGCCCTGGGTTGAGCTCGATGCGGTTGATACGTGCGTAATGGCCACGGGTTGATTCCCCGCGGCTACGTACCAGCCGGCTGAGTCAGTGTGTAGTTGGAGGTATCGACCTGGTAGACCTCATCCACCACAATCGTGGTCGAAACGATCTGCCAAGTGCCAGTGCCCGCTGATATCGTAGAGACATCCTCAGTCCACGTGAGCGTGCCACCGGACGTGTAGAACTTGGCTTTGGCGACCGTACCACCCGCGGTCGCGGTCGCCTCCAGAACAGGCGAGTTGTCGAGCGTAGCAACGCCTGTAGAGCTAGCGCCAAAGGCTGGGTTTGGCAGCGGGTCGAAGCTGATCAGAACCGCGTCTGCCGACGTCGTGAAATCGATGCGGCCCCCATTGACGAGGGCCGCCCGCGCGTCGTTGGCCGCGTTCCGCGCATTGGTTTCGTCAACGTGACTCGCCATTGCTCTCCGTCATCATCGGCCCAGGCTTCGGCATCTCGTAGCTATCCATGATGGCGTGGATTGCGCGGAGAAAGCCTGTACCGTCGCCGTTTTTGGCCGCCATCATGGCGTCGTTCGCGAGCGACATTTGCTCAGGCGAGTATTCGTCGCCCATCATCATGTCTTCGCTGTCTTCCATCTCCTCGTCGGTCATCATCGGGTCGTCCGACATGCCCTTGCTCATCATGTCGGGCTTGCGCATGCCGTTCATCCCGCTCATGCCGGGCGGCTTGGGCGGCATTTTACTGCCGCCCTTACCCATCATTGCGTTATAGCCGCGCGCCATTACGTCGCCCGGTAGCCCGAGAGCTGGAACTTCGCGATGAAGTGCACGTCGATGTCGATCGTCGCGAGCGCGCTTGCCGTCTTGGCCCCGAGCACCTGCTCGTAGCCCTGAAACAGCAGCGTTGCTTCGTCATCGTCATCTCCCAGCGTGTACCCGACGAAGGCGACATAGGCTCGGTCCGCAACCGCGTCCGTGCCAGCCTCTTCGTCGTCGCCGTCGGTCTCTTGGTTGCTCGCTACGCAGCAGATCAGATTGCTGAAATACAACCCAGGTTGACCGATCGTAACGGTCCAGAGACCCGTGCCGCCCTCGTCTACCGTGAACCCACGGCCGGCGAGAACAGTCGGCGTTGCTGTGCCGTTGGTGCGAAAGCGTCCAGAGATTTCCCAGATGTCCGGGTTGTTCTTCCACTCGTTGTCGCCAGCGAGTGGGCCGCCGTTGTTGGCGACGAGCAGTGAAAAGGGGTTTGCCATGATTAGCCTCTCTCCGGTCCGCCTTGGCGGCCAATGACGAAGAATCGGACGCGCGGGCCATCGAGGTTCGCCTCGGTGCCAGCAGCTGATTGTGTTTCGATGTCGATCGTTCCGTTTGCCGGGTCTTCAGCAATGATGATCGCTCGCTGTGTTTCGCTAGTCGCCTGCGGGGAAATGCAGGCATCCGCGTAGATGTACTCGCTGAATTGCTGGTTCGTGAACGTGACGCGATACTGCCCAGTAGTGGACGCTATCGCTGCCACGGTGAACCCGTATCCCGCGAGGTTGATTGGGTCGGTGTCGTCGCCGTCGGTCTCGAACGAGCCGGACATGACCCGGCCGTTGGGGATCGCGGCGAACAGTGGATTGAAGACGCTCATGTTAGGTTGCCGTCGGAGCCGTCAGTGAGCCGACGCCCCAGCTTCGCGGTTCCTTGATGACGGGCTGGAACACGCTCTTGCCCCGGACATCGAAAGCGAACTTGCTGCCCTCTCGAGCGAGCAGGTTGCCGTCGTCGTCCGTCATGTCGATGAGGTCCTTGAACAGGTGGCGCAGGCTCATGACGCCCTTGTCGCCGCACCAAACGCGCGTGTCGGGGCACTTCGGCTCGGCCATGCACGTGACGAGTCCAGCCGGCGTGTGGATGTCGATCGCCGAGTAAGCAACCGTGCCTTTGCTCGTCTTGGAGCTCATGTCAGGCTCCTTGGTGTACACCGTCTTCGCGTCGAGCTCGGAGACCAGCTTGTTGAACTGGAAGCTGCTCAGCGATGCGTAGTCAGCTGTTCCACCGTTCTCGCTGATGGCCGTGCAGACGCGCCGCACAACATCAGAGATGGGGTCACCGCCGCCCGTCACACGCGAACCAGCCAGTCGCTGTTCGTCGCGGTCGCGAATCACGTTGTTGAAGACCGTGGACAGGTTCGAGTTGTCGAACGGGATCCACGCCTCCAGCCCGAAGCGACCTCGTCCGTAATCGCCCGTCGGGAAGACGAAGCAATCATCGGTGATGCCAGCGATCGTGCCGTCAAGGTCCTCCAGGATGGTGATGACGCCGGTCTGACGGTTCACCTTGTCCACGGTCACGAACCCAGGGAGCAGGACCCCCGTGCCGTTGGTCAGCGAGAACACGAGTCGTTGCCCGCGCTCTACCCGGGTGATGTCCGAGCGGGTGCGCAGCGTGATGGTCGTGCCCGTGATGGTCGATCCGGATCGAATCTGACCAATCGCAGCGCCCTCGTCGCGAAACAGGTCCGCGTAGGCGTTGTCGCTCAGGTTGTTGTTGATGCCGTCGGTTGCCTCGGTGAGGAGATCAACGAACGCGCCCTTGTCGCCGCTCGTCTGCTCGAGAGTCACCTCATCGATCGACTGCGCATCGAAGTCAGCTCCACTCTCCTTGCTGATCTCGACCTTGAACTTGGCGTTGCCGGGATTCCGGTCTTTCGCCAGCGCGGTCGTATCGGTGCGCGAACGGTTCTGAGCGTGATGGTAGCGGACCGTGTAGACGAACTCGGAGCCGTAGGTTCTGATCTTTTGCAGCGTGCCGAGGAGTGGTCGTTTCTTGTATGTGACGTCAAAGACGCCCTTTTCGCCGTAGACTTCTTGCAGGACCTCTTCGGCCTGCTCGACTGAAACCGTCATTGGGAGTTGTTACCTTTCGGTAAGCTCCCAGCCGGACAGACTGGCTTAGTTCCTTAGCAGTTGATCGAGCCGGTTGATTGCAGCTTCTCTGCTGCCTCGCTCTGGTTTCTGCTTCGCCGTCGTCCTCGCTGAGAGTGAATGGTTGACTGCCGGTGGACGATTTCCCGTGTCCGTTGGGCCGCCATTTTCACTCTCGCGTCCGGATGGCTCCGGCTTGTCCCGTTCCTCACTTGGAGCAGTGGGACCATGCTGATTCAGGTTCTGTTCTAGGATGCGGAAAATTGAGCGCAAGTCAAGGTGTTTCCCTGTCCGGCGCCAATGCTGGTGGTCCATGTCGAGCGCCGCGAGCCCTACCTCCCGCGAGCTCTCCTGGCTCAACAGCGGGTAATCGGACGGGCTCAGTACGCTATGCGCCGTCGCCGCCTTGTCAATCCAGGGTTGCGCCTCGGGCAATTCGTGCAATTCCGGCTGTTTCGCCGCAACAGGCGGTGACTTTTTGAGCTCCGCGATCTCGGCCTGGAGTGCCTTGATGGTCTTGCCCAAGTCGTTCGTCTCACGCTCCGCGGGCGACATCTCGCTCCGGCGCTTGGTCTCTCGGGCCACATCCACCAAATCGAAGCCGTGTTTTTCGAGCCAGCCATAGGGGTCTTTCTCGCGCAGCTCCTTGTCCGACGACTGCTCGCGCCTCCAATTCTCGTGCTCCGAGCGTGCCCGCGTCACCTCCGCGCGCTCCGCTTCGAGCTCGCGCTTCTCGCGTTTCAACCGAGCGAAAGAGGCGTTGATCTCGGCGTCAGTGCGCTGCGGCCGCTTCGGCTCAGGCGGCTTCGGCTCCTCGGCAGAGGGCGGCGGTTTGGTCTCCGCGGCGGGCTTCGCCGGAGTCTTCTCGATAGACTTCTCCGCGGGCTCCGCCTTGGTCGCCGCCTTGTCGGGGTTCGCCGGCGCGAAACGGCCCTTCTCGTCACGCCCCGTTGTTGGTGTGGGCTTGTCGTCGGGCTTCGCCTTGGACTCCTTCTCGGCCTTCGGCTTCGCCTCTTTCGGCTCCGGCTTCTCCGGCTTGTCTTCCTTGCGGTGGCCTCGCTCGACGCCGCGGGCTCTCGCCTCCGCCTTGATGTCCGCCCACTTCTTAGCCTCTTCGGCGTCTTCTTTCGACGGCGCCGCGGCCTCTACCGGGGTTGCTGGCGTCGATGTCTCAGATGCTGCTGTGTCTGCCATTGCTCATTTCCTTCGATAGAACCGACTCGCTCGGCGCTGTTTCAGAGGGATGTGGACACGAACCCGTCGCGAGCTCTCCCCGCGCACCATGGCTGCCGAGCGAGCGGTAAGTCATGTCACGAGCCCTTTCTCTCCCCACTCTCTGACCAGTGCATCGCTCGCCTCGAAATGCATCGCGTCTTCGCGTGAAAACCAGGCGCCCCAGAAGAATCCGACCGCTCGAAAGTACGGCTCCAGCTCGAGCAAGCCCCGCTGACACCAGCCATCTCCGAGGGCGTCCAGCTTGCCGCCAATCTTGATGTCGATCGCAGTCCCCCAACTGTGGTTGCTGAACGTGCTGCCGCCACGCACCTTGCGGACGCAGAGCATGCCAGCGGTGCCGAGCAGCCCGTAGAGCACCGGATTCTCAGCCTTGCAGTGCTGCAACGCAAGCTGGACAGCCTCGACCGCAGGCCCAAATCCCGTCACCCGAAACCCGTCATGCACCCGCTCCGTCACCATGCGAGCCTGTATCGCCCTGAACGGCTCAGAGCAATTCTCCGACAGCGCTCCAGGTGCTCCAAACACCGCCATCGCTGTTGACTGTCGGCACGGGGCGAGCCCGTAGCCCGCCGGCATGGGCGGAACGCGCACACGCTCGGTGTAGTCGATAGCCTGCGCAGCGTCGGCCTTGGGCAGCAGCAAACGACTCGCTGCCAGCGTCGCTGGGCCGAAGCCGCCGTCAATCTTTAGCGTCGGAGCAACACTGCCGCGCAGATGCGCTTGCCAGGTGCGGATGTCAGCTTCGCTCATACCGGCACGGCCTCCACTGGCGGCACAGGTACAGCTCCAGGCGGAATCGGGGGAGCAATCGGCGGCAAACCAGCCTCTGCCTCGGCCAACGCAACCTGCTCAGGCGTGACAACTCCGCCGCCCACCTCAGGCCCGCTCCGCTGATTCATCCGATCGATCAACGTCTGCACCTGATCCCGCCAGCCCCGAACCTCGTCGAGCACACGTGTCGGCACGTTCTGCTTCAGCGACAGCTTGAGCACCTCTTCTGTTGCACGCTTGTTAGCGTACATGAGATCGATCTCCGGGATGGGACTCTTCGGCATTTTGCCGCCCACGATATCGCTCAGCATCTTGTCCACCACCTCCTGCGGAGAGCGCACGTTTTCAAGCTCGCCCTGGAGCGACATCGTGTCTTTGAGATGTCGAGCATGCTCAGGCGGTATGTCGCCCGCGGCCACCATCGCTTCAACCAGCGCGAACCGTCCTGCCGCCGTCATGGGCATACCGCTCGAGCTCATGACAACGGTGTCGAATTCGTTGCGGTCACCCGTCACGTCTTCGAGCGTTACGCTGCCCATTGTGCCCGACTCGCGGTACATGAACGTCATGCCATGGGCCTCTGGCATATTTGCGGCGTCATCGAGCGCATCGAAGATGCGCTGGCTCAGGTCGTAGGCAATCGCCGTGTCGCATCGGCGCCAGCTGTCGAGGAAACGCTGCGACACGGTCTGCTCGTGCACCAGCTGAGCCCTCCCACTCGTGGACGCCAGCGGCACCTGCAGGTCAGTGCCGGGCAGGCCGATGAGCTGATTCGCGAGCTGAATCATGTACTGCATGTAACTGACGAGCGCGCTCGACAGCACCTCTCCGGTCCAAAACTTGGGCTCGCCCTTGCGCGGATCAAAGTCGATGACCGGTATGCGCAGCGTGTTCGTCACGTGCTGTTTGACGATCGAGCCAGGATTCAAGATCTTCGTCCCGCCGCCGTACCAAATGGCCTGAGAGAACGTCACCGCGAGCACATTGATCTGGTGCTGGATGGCCCGCACGTCTGCCGGGATTGATGTGCCGTAGTAGCCGCACGGCTCCTCGTTCCAGACGTACGGGATGAGCGGCGCGTAGTCGTGGTCAAACTCGGACGAGTAGAGGATGCAGCCCGGGATTGCGAGTGCGTACCGGCCGTCTCCCGCCCCATCGAATGAGCGCACGTGCCATGCCTTGGTCAACATGACCTGTGACTCGTCGATGTTGCCGAAGATCGTGTTGGTCTCGGAGGGCGCGTCCTGGATACGCTTGACCAACTCTTCATTCCCCTTGAACAGCATGCAGAGAGCGCGCTTGTCCACCGGTCGCTGCCGATAGAAATTCATCGGCTCGCCGTAGATGCCTTCCCGTTCGTCGATGAGCACCTCGGGCGTGAACACCGGGCAAACGTTGACGCGCTTGCCGTTCAGGTCGAGCTCCACCTCGAGGAAGCCAGCCCCGAAGACGCACGCGTTCTTGACCATGCGCGGCTGCTTGTTGCTGTGCACGCGCTGCGTACGGTAGACAGATTCGAGTAGCTGCTGCCGCCTGCGCGCCCGCTGTTGCGCTCTCCAATCCGAGCTGTCTGTCACGATGATTGGCGTGGGCCGAGCGCGGCACATCATTGCCGTGGCGTCATCGACGAGTGACTTGGTCACGTTGATCGCCATGTCGCGAGCTGTCGTGCTGAGCGCCTCGATGCCACGATTCCGCGCCGTCTCGGCGGTCGCCTTGAAATAGTTGTTGTACTGCCGCAGCGAGTAGTTGCGGAGCGAGCGCTTGAACTCTTGAATGCGCGGCCGCTGATTCTTCTCCACATCCCGCACCGCGTTTTCGAGGCGGTTCGCCGGCTCCCCGCCGCCGCAGTAACCCGGCTCGAGCGCTTGCCAAAGGATGTCGGTGGAGGGGGAGATCATCTATTCCTTGAATCGAACGGTGAGACCTTTTCGGTGATGACGAGTGGCCCACTGATCCCTTGCTCGTCCTTGGCGACGACCAGATCCAGAGCGTCAACTGTTCCACCGTCTCCTGACTCACAGCAGATCGGAAGATCGAGCTCGTGCGGCGGTAGGGCCGAGAGCTTCGCCAGCAGTTGCCGGCCAGTCATAGTCTCCGCGACAAGCGAGGACGTGACGTCGAGGCGCGCCTGTCTCTGCGCGGCGGCTTCTTCTCGGATTGATGCAAATTCTTCGTCGGTCACTCGTCATCTCCCAAGTCATTGCTGTGCAGATTCTCGATCTGGTCCTGGATGTCGCCGTAGTCCTCAAGCGGCATCGCACCAGCAGCCGATGTCTCCGCAGGCGCCGCACCAAACCGCTCCCGGTACTGCTCGCACAGCTCGTCTGCATACGCCGCGATCAGGACTGGACTGCTCGGCGATTTGCCGACGCAGCGCAACACGATTGCGGTCCAGAGAGCCTCGTTCATCGCTTCCTTGCAGGCCCCTGTTTCGCGGTTTGTTCGACCGACAAGACGAACCTCAGGACGAGCTGCTGCGCCTTCTCGGCTCCAGGCACACCTTCCCACTTGGCCGCCTCTTGCCGCCATGCGTTGGCTAGGCTCAGCATGACCTGCTGCCACGCCTTCGATGTCTCGGCGTCGAGCTCTGGATTCTTCACGGCGAGCCCGTCGAGCTTCGCCTTCTGCTCATCGGTGAGAGGCTTAGGTTGCTTCGCCATCGCTGCCTCCGACAAGCTGCTCGCTCACCTCTACCTTGGACGCCAGCTTTCGCAGGTGTTCTCGCGCATCATCGAGAGCTCGCCTGGCCCTTCTCGGCACGTCGCTGATGTTCGACGCGAACAGCACCTCGCGCTCAATGCGCCGAATGGCGTCTGAGACTTCTTGGTTGGTCATTCTACCTCTGCTGATGCGCCCTGTGCAGCGCGCCAAGTAACCGGTTGTCCCCGAGCAGAATGTCGGTTGCTCGGTTGCTCCGATAGATGAGCTCGATAAGCTCTCTCTCCCGGTGCTGGTTTGCCATGCCGACCGGCACGTCCCGGGCGATGCCAATGCCAGTGTTACACCAGAGCATAATCTTGATGTGACCAGTGCTCGATGCCTCGGATTCGTCAAAGCTGCAGCGGACGAAGCATTGGTAGTCCGAGGCGGCTGCCGGGTCCGGATCGTAATCCCGCCCATGTTCGAGCATCGGGCGACGATAGACTTCAGTCGCCGGATACGGCTCACGCCCGCGACAGAGCGCCTCGAGCACCATGCCGAGCCAGCGGATGCCGTGGCGCCAGACCTCGTGGTTAGCGCCTTCGGCCATGCTTGCCCTTCTTGCCCTGGTACTGCCCAAGCACGGGCCCAGGGAACACGGCTGGCGTGAATTCGATGTTGCCCTGGTCCTCGCTCACCGACTCGACCGTCAAGGTCCCGGGCGTCACACACTCCAGCGTGAGCTCGAACCTACCTTCACCGGTGTAGCGCCATGCACGGTTGACAAGCTGCGCGCCATTAACCAGGTCGCCCAGGTGGAACGCATTGCACCCATCGTAGCTCAGCACCGCGGCAGGCGCCTGCACGGCTACACCGTCGATGCTGATGATGAGTCGGACTGGCTCACTCATCGGCCACCTCGCTCACGTGCACCAGCTTGTGCCGAGAGACATGGTTCGAGCGCCAACCGCCGAAGTGCTTTCGGCACCTCCCGTTGGGCGGCAATGGAGCGCCTTGACACACGCCGCCATCGCGCCGGAGCGCTCCGCAGATCGGTACAATGCCACGCCGGCGACTGTAGACGATGCGACGCCAGAGCGCTCTCACGCGGCCCTGGATGTGCGCGCTCAGTGAGTCGTAGTCGCCGAACACGTCTCCCTCGTCGGTCTTGGCGTAGATGAGCTCGCCCCTGAGATACACGCGCAGCTGCTCCACATCACCGTCACGCGTGTACACGAGATCGTGAGTGTTGTTGTCGTTCGTATACTTGCCACGCTTGACCGAACGGTACTCCCACACGAGGCGAGCAATCTCATCTTGTCGCGCGGAACTTGCTACCAGCACGCAACACCTCGGATTGACACTCGCCGCAAATCCAGCCCGCTGCGGTCTTGAGCCAGCCTGCAGATGCGGCCTGCTTCTCGCTCATGGCCCGCTTGCAGAATAGGCACACGACCTCGCGAACGACAATGCCGAGCAGCCGCAGGAACCAGGAGAGCATCACCCAGCCGCAATCGCCTTGACCTCAGCGGCCCGCTTCATCGCATCGTCTATGCCATCTCCTGACACCGCCGACTCTACGAGCTGCTGGCGCGCACGCTGGAGCTCTCGGTAGAGCTTGAGCGCGTCTTCGAGCTTGTCCATCTCGGACTTCAACTCGCGCGCCATGCGCGACACGGCCAAAACCGTCTCGTCCGCCACGTCCTGAACCTTCTTAGCCACCGCTCGCCTCCACACTCGCGCACTTCGCCTCGACGCTCGAAGCCAACACCGTCACGGTCCCCGTTACCTCGAGCGCATCATCAGCGAACGAGCCAACCGCCGCGCACGCCTCGGCCTCGGGCACAAGCGAGCACGCCCGCTTCGCCAGGAACGCAAGCGCCATGGCCCCGTTCGCCGCCGACTGCGCCACCCGAGACGCTGCCAGCGCCGGTACGCACACCCCGCCGTCAGCGTCACGCTTCGCCGAGTCGATCGCGGTCTTGGCCTGCTCGACCAGCGCCCTGCCCGACTCGTAGGCGACCCGCACATCGTTCGCCAAGCCCGCCAGCTGTTCCGTGTCGGGCACCGCGGGAACGCTCGCGCAGCTCAGCACGAGCAGCGCAACACACACCGACCAGAATTGTCCCATGCGCGTATCATGACGGGAACTGACCCACCCAGTCTAGAGGTTTTATATGGTGACAAGCGTTTCGCCCGTCATCAACCCTCAGTGTCACCACTTAACTTACCCCTCACCAATCGCAACAGATCGGCATTTTTAAAGTACTTCCAGACTCGTTTGCCGTTTCTCCGTAGCTGGTGACGCTCGTAGCCAAGTCTCCTGAGCGCTGCCCCTAGCATCGAGTGGACCTTGCGACTGCAAGAGGCCTCCGGCCCGCACGCGTCTGCCAGGATGTCCTGAATGGTGAACCCTAACCGTTGACGTTGACCAGCTAGCCACTCCTCAACCAGCTGGTGACAGGCTCCAGCTGTGCGGGGGCAGGCGGCCGAGCGCGTCTGCAGCGTCGGTGTTCCAGGGGGTCGCCAGGAGGTCATTCGTACCTCCGAGTGTTGCACGGTCGAGCTGTCACAGACACAGTCTGATCAATGCGAATCCCTCCTAGTGTTATGGGGAGAAATCGATCACCCTCTCTATATATGACATGTACTGTGACGTCTGATCCACTGTGACAAGAGCCGTTTTTGGCTCCCAAAAATGTCACAGACGGCACAGTTGGAACAGTTGGATTGGCTATTTCGAGCATTTGAAGTACCTTCGTTCGCGACCTGTAACGTTTTGATCTTTAAGTCTTATCAGACGCGGCTCCCACGAAATTGCGCGTAACACATGACCGGCTCGAATTGAGTCGCTATGTGAGATTTCCCCGGGCTTTTTGCGTAGTGCTCCGAGCAAAATCTGGGCTGTTGTGACCCCTTCGTCAACATGTATTGGTACCCTGCCATTGTCATTATGTGCTGGCACTGTAGGGTTTTCTAGCCAGTCCGAAACGATCTCGATCCAGTCGTCCGGTAGCTCCCGGCTGGCTTGCTCGGCAGCGGCCAGGTCGCTCAGTTCTTTGGTGTCCACGTGCCAGACCTCGCCCGACTCGTAGCGCGCGAACGCCTCGGCCCAGAGCTGGTCGCGGTCACGCCGGAGTGCGTCGAGATCGATCTCATGGGTCGCGACGGGCCAGAAGCGGCGATTCCCGGTCCTGTCGCCGAGGTACTGCCGCTCGTTCGTCGTGCCAGCGAAAACGCATTGGCGTGGGAACTGGCGCACACGACGGCCAAAACTCGGCCGGTAGCTGTCTACCGGCGAGGAGACGAACGCTTTGACCCGGCTGTGCTCGCGGCCTCGGATCGCGTCGAGCTCAGCGATCTCGTAGAGCCAGACGTTCCGGAGCGCCTGGTAGGCGTCCTTGTTGCCGATCTCGAACGGGGTGTCGGAGAACCACTCGTCCCCGCCGAGAATCCGGAGCGCTGTGCTCTTGCCCTTGCCGGTCTTGCCCTCGAGCACCAGCATGCAGTCCACCTTGCAGCCGGGTCTCATGACGCGGGCTACGGCAGAGATCAGCCAGCGCTTGCCGATTTGCTCGGCGTAGTCGGTCGGTGGAACTCCGAGGTAAGTCGCGAGCCACGTCGGGAGCCGCTGCTCGCCGTCCCACTTGAGGCCCTGGAGATACGCTCGGACTGGGTGGAACGAGTGCTGTTTGGCGGCCAGCGCGACGCACTGATCAACGATACTGACCGACACGTTGAGGTGCGCGGCGCTCCGATGGAGCCACGCGGCAGCTGCAACCGAGTCGTCGTCTGTCCATGGGCCAAGCGGGCTCGCTTCCTCGAACGGCGGAGCTCCGGTCTTGACTACCTCGTCGCGAAACTCGTCGTAGGCCAGTACGTCCACCCAGTCGGGGTGATACTGCAGCACAGCTAGCGCGTTGGCCAAACAGCTCGCTGGTTGCTGATCCTTCTTCGAAATGATCATGCGCTTGAGCCACTCTGGGCGTCGCGTGTTACGGTTGATCGGCGTCACGTTATCCACGCTTGAGTTCCTCCATCCAGTCCTTGCAGCGCTTCGGGCGTAGACGATCCCAATGCGGGTAGCGCCTCATGAGGTTGTTGGCAGCGTCGTCGCCGCTCGTGTCTGCGTCGTAGGCGACGAGTACGCTGCGGCTCCCGATCGGTGAGGCGAAGCTATCTCGCCAGCCGTTGACGCCCGCTATACCGAGCGGAGCTATTTCGATCGTGCCTTGGCTCTCCAGCAGCACAGACAGGGCCCAAGCGTCGCGCGCCCCCTCAGTAAGCGCCACCGTGTGGTGCTCCGGCCCGAGCTGGTTTGCGCCCCAGGGCTGTGTCGGTGGGAGCTTCGGCGGGAACACGTATTTGTGGCTCGATGGCGTGTCGTCGGGGCCTCTGCGCTGAAACGTCGTGTAGCGCCCCTCGATGTCCTGCCACGGGATGACCAGCGTGTGTTGCACGAAGCAGACAGGATACTTGTCGCTGCGGAGCCCGAGCTTCGTTTGCTCGTCGTCGGAGAGAGTTTCCTGTACGCGGCGCCAGTCTGTGATGATAAACCATGGCGTGCCCGTCTGAATGGTACAGGCGCCGAGGAACCGGCGGATCAGCTCGTCGCTCTTGGCAACGCTCATGCTGCGACGGATCGGTTGCTCACGACGTTGTCGTGTGTGGATATCGCCCGCTTTGCGCCCGGCCTTGTTGAGCGCGTCACGGACCTTGTGCGCGAGCTCTCGGTCAGACCAGCGCGGCTTGCACATTGGGTTGTAGATGTCTTGCAGCAAACGCATGCAGTCGTTTGCGTCGAGGCCGTGGCGCGCGAGCATGCAGGCTGCGGCGAATGTAGCCCGGTGGCCGCCCTGCCCGGAGAAGGCCGGCGGCATGTCGGCAAGACGCCGGCGGGCTAGGTCATATTGCTGCGCGCTGCTCATTGTCGTTCTGTGCCCGTACATTGCGAGGCCAAACCCCGAAAGTATCGCGGTATCTGTGCGCGACGAAACCAGATTTGTACCCTTTGCTCTGAGCGAAAGCGGAAAGCTTCTGAAATTCCCTCCGCTTGTCATCCTGGCTAAACCAGTCATTGCTCGGCTTCGCCCCGAACAGCGACGCGAACTGTTTCACCGCCCACGATAGACCCCAGTCTTTCGCGTAACACAGCCCGCGCAACCGTTCCCACTCGCCGCGCTTTGCAGCAGTCGGCGTGTTCTCGCCGTCGTACACCATGGCAAGCTCGCGGTTGTAGATCTTGATCTGAACGGTGCGGACTGGGAACACCTCTCCGCATTCTGGGCAGCGCTGAGCGGCAGCGAAGATCACAGCTCCGCAACCGAGGCACGTCTTGAGCGGGGCGCCAACACCTGCGCGGATCGGTTTTCCGTCGAGCGAGTACTCCCTGTCCAGGGTGGGTGGACCATGTCTCTTGTAAGCCCCGGTCAGGTCGATCAGTATCGCGCGCTGCTTACCCGAGCATGGGCGCAACACTCGCCCAGCGGCCTGCAAATAGCTTAAAACATGCTGAAAACGACGCCCGACTATGCAACACTCAGCCTCGGGCACGTCAATGCCCTCGGTCAAAACGTCGTGGGTCGTCAGCATGAGGATCTCGCCGTAGCGAAAGGCATCGAGCGTAGTGCGGCGCACGCCATCGGGAGTGCTCGACACAATGGCAGCTGAAGGGATACCACGAGCAGTGAACTCCGCCGCCCACTTCATCGCGTTCTTCTGACCAGTGACGAAGAAGAAGCCTTGCTTGCCACTGGCATACTTGAGGTATGCGTCAACGGGGTTGGATGCGAGCCCGTCGCTGTGATCACCCTCAGGCGCGAAGATGCGACATTGCACGAGATGGCCTTGATCGATCAGCTCGCTATAGTGCGCGGCTACCACTAGCTCGGTGAATGGAGGAGACAGAGGTTTGCCGTCTGAGCGCTGAGGCGTTGCTGTGAGTCCGACTAGAGGAACGCCCGGATAGGCGTCAAGCAGCTTGGCCCACTCGTCCGTAACGGCGCGGTGGCACTCGTCCCAAATGATCCCATCCGCGTGCGGCCGCTGCCCATTGCTGACCAGCAGCTGAATGGTCGAGACAGTCGCCTCGGTCACGCGCTCTTGCGTCTGAGTTACCAGCTCGCGGCGATGTGCAAGCCATAGCCAGTTGCCACCGTGCCGTTGCACGATCGTTTGCCCCATGGTTGTCTTGCCAGAGCCAGTGGGGGCGACCAGGCAGGTTGGAGCCGGTAGCAGCTCGAGCACGCGAGCAACAGCTGACTCTTGGTACTCACGTAGTTGCACGGCGCATCTCCTCCACGTCACGCTCTGCCTCTTCGAGCGATCGCCAGACGAAGCCGCTGCCTCCGTACTTGCGCACGAGCTGCAACCACGCGCGTTGCACCGCAGAGAGCACACCTTCTCCGGTCTTGATCTCGGCGCTGATAAACTTGCCGCCGGGGCCGATGCCGATCAAATCAGCGCTGCCGCGGCAGAGACCGTACGAGACAGTAAATCGTCCCTGTTTTGCTCTGCCCACCTGGTTGGTCCAGAGAACTACGTCAGGATAGTTGCCGATTTTGAGTAGAATTTCCCTGATGAGCTCCTGATGAGCCCGCGATCGATCCATATTGTCAGCTCCTGTTTATTGCATGCGCTGCTTTATCTCAGCCTCAAGTTGCTCCGCCGTAAACCTGTCCGCCAGCCTCACGTGCAGCCACGACCTTCGCGTTGTGATATTCGTGATCGTGCTCGGTTTCAGCCCAGTTTTCTCGATGATTTTGCGTCTTTTCATGCCGGCTCGATGGCAGAGCAACACCTCAACGACCTGCTCCTCGGTGAGCTTCGCGTTGGGTCCGAGCTCGCCTTCGGTGTAGCGGTTGAAGCAGAATGGGTGTTTCAATCGAGGCGCTCCCTCGCCGCCATTACACACCCGGCCGTCACCGCCGCGAGCCGCGCAGCGAAGGCAAGAGCGAGCCAGAAGAGGTAGGCGAGGGGAAGGAGGAGGATCACGGGTCTCCCTCCAAAAACCTAAGCGCGGGCTGTCCACGATCATCACTTTCGAGCACTGCTTCCCATGGTCCTGGTGTGTGTTTCACTATTCCGTCATCCTTTCACAATCTCCACAGGAATCCCTGCAGCTTTCAGTTTGCTCTACGAGCCAGCCTCACTTCGAGCGACGCTGGCTGATGCTTCAGCAAAGAGAGCGCAGTCTCTTTCGCTTCGCGTGCTGGTATCCCTTCTTTCATGAGCTGTGCAACGGTCTCCAGCGTGCTCAATCGCACCGCAACGCCATTGTCGAGCCAGCATATCGGGTCGCGCGTGAGCGGGTCGGAGCAGAGCGTTTCGACTATGCGGGTGGCGGAGAATGCGGAGAGTGCAGAAATGGAGATCATTCGAACAATCCAATCTGAGTTGAGCGTGGCCAACACTACATCGCCTCCCAGACCGCAAACCCGCACAGCGTCCCGATGAGACAGACGGCGATGGATGCGAAAGTGATGAAGAGGAGGATCACGCCACGTCCTCATCGTGTATTGACCACGGCAGTTCAAAGTGCGGACCGTCCTTGAACGTCACCCAGTCGCCGCCCCATCGGATGGGCACGCAGAGCTCCTGAGCCGCCCGCTTCATCGCCTCGGCAATCGGGTAGAAAAGCGGCCAATCCC
>ENA-UOUW01000047-UOUW01000047.1-bioreactor-metagenome-genome-assembly--contig:-NODE-47-length-18998-cov-8.855778_pt1 | contig 18998 bp, 36 predicted proteins | sample MGYA00238153_ERZ761573 | MGnify/ENA primary metagenome ERZ761573 (study PRJEB28894, sample SAMN06264780) | bioreactor metagenome | isolation source: Switchgrass | place: USA:Austin, Texas | collected... | reverse complement strand
TCTGTCCTACATCATCATTATCAAATGCTAGATAGATCTTATCAAAGCTATTCAGAAAAGAATGTTCTGCCTTACAATCCGCCTCGGCTGATGAACTACTTCTAACACTAACTGCTGGATATCTGCCGTCAAGCATCTCGTAGACTGAGGCTGCGTCAATCTCTCCCTCAGTAATTGTAACACACTTAGCCTGAGCTGGACTGAACTTGTCTCGTCCAAACAGCGAAGGCTTCCCTGCCATGGCACCTTCAGAGAGAAACACTTTCGAGTCAGAGTACCTGACCTTTCGTCCAGTATTGTTCCCGTAAGGAAACACAAAACTAACGATTGAGTTGTCCCTTCGTACTCTAGTTCTAATGTCGTAAAGCTTGACAGTTCCAAGTGAGAGTCCTCTAAGGACTGCCGTAATCTCTCTATCGTATCTTCCATCTGCTACACTTTCCTCTGCTCTGTCTCCCTTACGACAGGAGAAGCAGAATGTACCATCCTCATACTCAGTCAAGGCATCTGATGAACCACACTTCTCGCAAGGTAGGTGTGCTCTAATTGCTTTGCTCATTCTTTATTCCTTGAATAGATGGTCCCCAGTAACCCAGTACTCAACTCGACAGTCTGCACCCTGTTCATTCTGCATCTTACAATACTTATCAGCAAGTTCTTCTGTGTAGAAGATTTCGATAAGTCCTCTTTCACCATGCTTGTGTCTGACTAGATACAGATCAATCACTTTATTTTCCATTAGAAGTTCTCCTTAATTTCACCATTAATTACTTCTGGTACATTAGGTGCCATAACTACATGTGTCAGGAACTTAGGTCCTGAAGAGTAGATAAATGTCCTGAGTCCAGGCCAACATTCTTTCTTGAACACACAATAAGAACATTCAACTCCTAGTTCTCTGTTGCCCTTGGCACTCTGTAACTTATCCATATAAGCTCTAGGTGGTGGAGACTTAGAGCAGACCATTTCCTTCTTAGCTTCTAGTCTTTCTGGTATCTTCTCTAGTTCTTTGAACTTGTACATATCAAGGCAGATATGTCCTTGCTCTTTATCTACTGCTAGGAAGCCAGCTTCCGTCTTAACTTCTACCTTTGGATCATCCTTAGAACCTTGTAGGTAGTTACCTAGCTGACTAAGATATCCGAATGGATCTTCATGCTCTAGCTTATGAAACTTAAACTTACCGTATCCAAAGCCTGAGGCAGACTTAACATCAATAAGGATACCATCTATAATTGCATCTCTGTGTCCAGGTACTCCTGCTACTTCTAGCGCATCTCCTGCTCCTTCTATTGTATGACCAGACACTTCAGCTAGGAATAATACAAGCAACTCAACCATGTCTCCATAGAGGAACTTAAGCTTTGTGTTAGGAGCTAGAGGCTCTGCTGTACCTGGCATGTTGACTGTGTACCACAGCTTACGATCACACTTACTTCCTGTGTTAGACATCCTTAGTTTATTCTCTGTCTCTGAGGTAGGAACGGATAGCCTATTCTTAATCATCTTAGCCATCCGTTTACCAAACTCTGCTGCCTGATCTTCTGTCAGTTCAACACCATCAGAGAGAGTACCGTATATGTCTGACACAAGAGTATTGATATCCTTGTGTCTCTTGAACATCAGAACCCAGCATTGCCGTAAGTGGAGGCAACTAGGTTGGTCACCTTAACAGCTTCTAGCCTTGTACCCTTGCCTTTCTTAGCTTCATACACAGCTACCTTAACTATGACTTCAGAACCAGGACCAAAGTCCTTGTCATCCATGCTGTTCTCATTCTCATCGAATAGTTTGGGAGGACCGAAGACAACAGGCTCAGGGGAATTCTTGAATGTCTTCGAATGGGGACGACGGAAGTATACTAGGTTGTCGTCTTTAACAGTAGCCTGAGAGCCACTCTCTTTCAAAAGCTTTACACTATTATCGTCTAGGCTTACACCAATAGCATAGTTGTCATAGTCTTTAGACGGGGTTTTAACTTGAACATATTGCGCTACGCCTGATAGATACAAAGTCTTGGTTGCCATGTATAATATACTCCTTAGTTAATATTCTTATTGTCAATATGCTGCGTGATGTCTGACTTCTGCTTATTGAAGGGATGATCCGGGATATATTTAATGTTAGTGACCTTAGTAATCTGAAGGTCTCTGCACTTATCTAGGTGCTCCTTAATAACCTCTTCAGCATGCTCCGGGGACAGTGCTGAGATAGTAACTACTCCATGTCTAGGTTCATAGAAACTAACCATGACATCATAGAACTCTTCAATCTTATCATTCTCATAATTAACTTTAATATCTTCTGTCATAATAACTCCTTACTCTTATATCATATAAATAGGATAACACAATATAAGAGAATAATCAATATAAATTTATTTACACAAAGATAAGGAAAGCCTATTGACTTTCCCTAACTAATGAGTTACCCTGTATATAGATACACAGACAGAAAGAACATTAGATAGAAGTTACTTTATAATATAAATCATAATAATATAAATTCTCTTCATCACTAAGTTCTTCTACCTTAGAAGGAATAAGATAATTAATATCATCAAATTCTTCTTCTATAGAATAGAAAGTAGAATCTAACAAGTCATACTTATTTAGATCTTCTATCAATCTACCATATACTAGTAACTCATGTTGCTCTAGTATATCATTATCTTTGTCAAGCCATCTTATGTATTTGCTTGACACTAGTCCTCTCTTGCGCCAAGGATGATCATTCCCAGGGCGCGAGTTCATAAGCTTCTTCTGCATTCTTAAGTCTCTTTCTTTGTGTATACTCTTTAATAATTCTATCATTCTCTGTGTCTATAATCTTCTGTGTCGGAATAGCAATACCCTCCTCATCCCAGATATCAGTACCTGATACATACCAGACACGCCCTACATTATCCTTGATAGTTCTGATCATCTGACTTTCCTATCTGACAGTTCTCTTATCTGCTTAAGAAGTTCCTTACATCCTTTGATAGACTTCTTACTGTCTCTATTGAATGTGTCTACTAATTCTTTTATTGTGTCCAATCTCTTTCTTAAGTCCTCATTCTCTGCATCTGTGTAGCTGTACATAGTCTATCCTAGTTTGTACAAAACATAGTTAGCCATATCATAGATAGTAGTGCCGTATCTCTGCCAATCCTTATCGAACTTGATATCGTAATTTCTTTCTATCCTATTTACAAGATCTTCTATTTCTCTAGGAGAGGCATTCCACTTGCTAATCCAATCTGTTGTGTATTCTAGGGTATCATATTCATCTGGGTATAGCAAGAGATAGTAGCTTATCTTATCCTTTATGTACCGTTCTATCTCGTTTCTTTTAATTACAGTATTCATAGTCATCCTGTGAGTCCACGATCTCGGCGATTGCAACCAACTCAACCCAAGTAGCTGTGTAAGATACAGTCTCCACCTTGTCATCTTTAGTGGTAGGTCCATCATATCTGTTGACTGTCACATCGAATGTGCCATCTCCCTTGTCCTTAACTACAGTCTCAACCATCCTATCATCATGCTCAGGATCGTTAGAATAGAACCATCTTTCCATGTCTACCACCTGTCCTGAGGTTTAATCCAATAACCTTCACCCTCAGCAAAGGTCGTATTAAGCAAATACATAGAAACTTCCACGTCTTTCTTACAACCTTCCACTTCAATGTAACAAGTTCTGTAGTTGAACTGCCACCATCTAGCTTTTAGACTGCGTGGAAAGTAGTAAGTGATCTCCACACTTTTAAAGCATCTGAACCTAAGCAGTTCTTCGAGCTCATTATGGCAGACCACAAAATTAGTCGTGTCGAAGTAAAGGATTCCCTTGAATCTACGATTCAATCCATTGTATAACGGATTGTCGTAAGTAGGTCTGACCTTGAACAGAACCTTATCTTTCCTAATCGTGATCATGCAAACCTCCCTGCCTTAGGAAACTGAATTACATTACTTCTCCAGACATGGAGATGATCATATGATTCATATGGTTTGTTGTGCTTGAAGTAATCAGTACCTACGTAGATGAACACATCGTCAAGAAACTCTTCCTCTTCCATGTTCAAGAAGACTTTGATAGTTTCCTTCTCTCTTGTGTACATATAAGGGACACCTTCAAGTCTATCCAATTGTTTAAGTCTATCTTCAGGAATTTCATAGACTTCTACCTGGACAGGCTTGCCTTCTTCATTCTTAACTATAGCAGGGAATCCAGCATCCTTCATATCGTACTTACCTTGTGTGTTACCGTATCCAAGGTAGTTATACTCCTTGCCAAGGACATGATGATTGTTATAACCCTTCTTGAGGGTACCATACACAGCTACTAGAACAGTGCGACCTTCACTTGCTTCCTTGCTCATGCTACTTCCTTCCACTTACCATCAGGAGTTTCGAATGTGTACTTAGTCATGCTGTTAGACTGAAGAGAGAATAGAACGACACCTTCTGGTTCCATGAATCCAGGAGAAGCTTTCGATCCTTCCATGCTTAATGAAAGCATAACATGATCTACCATCTCATATCCGTTATTACCTTGAAATAAGATGGGTATAACATGACAGCAAGCAGGCAGGTTAGGATTACCTGGATGCCATCTCAATGTGTTGAACAAGGAGAACCTACGTTCCTCCAGTCCGTATCCTCTCTGGATATCCTTACCCCACCACTCACCGAAGTGTCTACCTGGACCTAACTTTAGCAGCTCTTCCTTATTCTCCTGAACCCAAGCAGCAAAGCCATAGTTGTCATCATCGACAGAGATGAGTCTATTCCTAGATGCACAGCCTATCTCGCCTGAGTCAGTGATAATAACTTGTGCATTAGTACCATCAATCTTCTCAGTGATGATGATCTTATTACCCTTAGCTCTGGGTATCTTAGGCCAGGGTTCAAATGTAATCTTATCCACAATGAACTCCTACAATCTGACCGTTGTTTCTCTCCACCAAGGTAGGTGGTCTCTTAAGGTTGATGCTTGGATTGTACATCTTATGAGTTAGGAAGAGCTGAGTCTGGAGATAGTTTATAATCCTCTCTTGATCCTCGGCCTTCTTCTTCCAAGCATCTCTTCTTTCCCAGGCAATCTGAGCTTCAGTCTTACCTTTGTGTTTCTCCAGCTTACGCTGCTTCCTAGCCTTGCTCATCCTAGCATCTTCCTGAAAGCTTCAGCATAAGACACAACAGTCTGACCCTCAATACCAGGAGCCGTATTGACTTCGATAACGTAAGCCCTGCCCCTCTTCTCATTGTAGATAACATCCACACCACCGAAGTCTAGACCGATAACCTTACATGCAGCAGTAGCCTGAGCCTTGATACAGACTAGTTCATGCTGAGGTACATTCTCAACTGCACCTCTGGCAAATACGAATCCATTCTCATGGTTGCGTATCTTCCAGTTCATCTCATCAGCAGGTAGGTCAGCTCTCTTCACCTTTCTCTGAATATCGATTACTTCACCGTTGAACACATGAACTCTGTACTCTCTTACTTTGTGTACATACTTCACATACAGCTTAGTCTGTCTATGTACAGCATCTGTAAGGTCCTCAGGCTTCTCTAGAATGGTGATACCTGCACCCCCTGTACCTGTAGTACTGCTACGAGAGAAGACCGTAGCACCTTCTTTAAGCCAGCCTAGAGCCTCTTCCTTGTTGACAGTGAAGTCAGGGATGTTGACTACTGTCTGTCCCTCATCTCTGTTGAATTGGAACATAGCTTCGAAGAATCGCTTCTTACATCTTGCTTTATTCACAGATTCAGGAGAGTTAATAACCTTACAAACACCAAAGTTAGCAGGAAGATCACCGTTCCCCCAATTAATGATAACATCATTTCTCTTAGGAACATACTTACTCTTCTCTCTTTTGATCTTCCAGATGTCAAGTGCATTGCAAAGGTTAGTAGCACCTTCACTGTGCATGTTGTAAGGGTAAAGTCTAACGTTCTTCATGTTCATCTCCTTGGAGGATTGTTTCTTAAGTTTCTCATGATCTGGTCCCAGTCGAAGGCTTCTTGTTCACCTTGGACCTGAGCAACTGGATCACCTACAGGCATGGGTGCTGGTGCATCATCGATAAAGTCAAGATCCCATTTACCTTTCTTAGGTGTATTCTTGTTATTCCATCCCCAGTTAGTTGTGCAGTTACAAGCTGCATGGATGAAAGACAGGGAACCTTCACACATATCTTCAAGCTTCCTGATAGAAGTCTTCTCTCTTAGGTTATCAGGTAGTTTGAATAGAGAAGCAAAGACTCTCACTAATCCTCTCTTCTGCACATCCTTAGAGAACTCAGCAGGATTCTTATATAGTTCCTGGACTCTCTCATACAGAGACACAAGCATAGAGGAATATTGGTAGATATAAAGAGGATCGTACCTTCCTTCAAGGCAGCGATACTCAACACTACCGAACTTAGTCAGAGACCAGATATTCTGAGCACCATACTTAAGGTTCTCATCAGCAAGATGGTTTATGTTCTTAGTCTGTATGTGTTTGATAAGAGACTCCAGCATACCTGGAGCAGAGGACAGAGGAAGGCAGAAGTGATTGCCTTGCCTGCGTCTAGGACAGCACAGAAGATTGATGAGGTAATCCTCGTACAACCACCAAGCTATAATCCCTGTCCATGTCACAGCGATAGGGAACTTAGTGACGTTGACATGAACATGGACAGATGTCCTTGGACTATCCAAGATCAATCCATTATCTTTGTGGTTGATATCACTACACAGAATACTGAGTGAATGGAAGAACTCAGGTGTTCTAGATTGGATACCAACAGTCACATACTCTTTGGATACATTCCTAAGAGATCCATCTTCCTTAGCCACCCACTCTCTAGGTACAGCTAGAGGCACAGCTCTTAGTGCCTCCACCTCTAGCTCGATACCGAAGTCTCCTTCCATCTCCTTCTTTCCAAAGACTGAGGCAGTAGAGACTGGTTTGTCTAGTATCTTCTGAAACATACTCATCTTGGACCTATTGCTTCGATGCCGCCTGCTGTGAATGCTTTCTGGTAAGAGTACATAGATGAATCATTGTAGATACGGAAGGTATTTCCTCTTACGTGTTCACCTATCGTATTACCTCTTGCCTCAAGGTAATGCTTACCCTCTTCGTATAGGACACACAGAAGCCTGCTGAAGGCTATCTTCCAGGAGTAACCTCCCTCTCTAAACTCACCTAGTTTAGGTGGTACTGTGTCACGCAGAGCCATCTCAAGGGGAGGGTACAAACCAAGGATCATATCTTCAAATGCTTGGCATTGCATCATAGCATTACTAGCACGGGTGCCGTTGTGTCCATAGTAGATAGACCTATCGTGCATACAGTACTGCTTAGTCCTGGTAGGCTTACGATATAGGAAGAGAGCTTGACCACCGTAGTTCATATAACCTATCTTCGGTGGTTCGATATCGAGGTTGACATCATGATAGTTAACCTTGATGATCTTAGGGTTATTAGTCTGAACTGTCTTAGGTTCGACTAGTCTTATGTCATCGAACTTAATGACATCATTAACCCAATAAGGTTTACCCTTGTACATGACAAGGCCACGAGCTAACCTACCTTGCAGATCAGCTACGTTGTTAGCTAGGATAGCTTTATCAACCATGTTACATCTCCAAGGGCACGTCCCAATTTTTGGGAAGCTTAGTGTAGTTAGGCATAACCTTGCTCATGACATCATCGATGTTGTGATCGTTAGCGTTATAAGCCCAGATGTTCTTATAACCATCTCCATGCAGCTTTGATTCTTCATCCTGCATGTTAACAAAGATATCGTGGTAGAGTTGGAAGATGTAGGGCCATAGCTTGGGATACTTAACCCATACGTTAGAAGGAGAACGGTACTCCACACCGTAAGGCTTAGGTCTGTGTGCCCCTGCCTTGCCGTAGTACACATGTCTACGGTTATCCTGGTCCCATACATAGCGGATAGATTCAGTCCACAGGAAGCATCTCTGAGCTACATACATAGCATCAGTCTGATGGCCAGGGTCCTTGACATCAGCTCCTTCAGTCCAGCCAATGTGAATGTGTCCACTCCCTGTTCTGACACTACCAGGATTAGGAGAGTTGATAACCTGACCAATCTCACCATACAGAGAAGCGAAGTCAGGATCACAACCTAGCTGCTTGTGCTCAGCAGGAATGCTATTCCAATGAGCTGCTCCAAACTGCACATAAGGAGAGAAGTGGAAGGAGTATTCCTTAGGTACAATCTCTCTCACTTGCTTGAGTACAGTCTCGATGTTGGTAGCGAATTCATCTGCTGTCTTAGCAGGATCGATGTTGAACTCAACAGCTACACCATCAAGCTGACATGCACCTTTCTCCAGCTTGTGAGGGTTAGCTTTATTGCCAGGGATAAGACCATGAGCACTCCTGACATAGCCTCTCTGCACGAGGAAGAATTCAGGATCAGTTCCGATAGTCGGCTTAAGCATGTTACACCTAATTAATAGAAGGGATGTTGGGTTTGTAAGCTTTGGATTCAAGAGCGTGCTTGAATGTGTAGTCAGGGATATAGATGTCAGCAGCGTACATCTTTATCATCTCGTAATTATCTGGAGTGTTGAGACACTTTTCACAGATGCACTCATCCTCATACCATCCAGACCTAGCTATCCCCTGCACATTCAAAGGGATAGGTGTGCTGCACCATGTACATCCCTTGTCAAGGACAGCTCTAAGCAGATCATCCTTAGCATGACGATTGTTAGGATGAGGCAATGAATCGTACAACACACCTAGTTTAGGAACGTTGTTGAAGATACGATCCATGTATATCTCAGTGTCTTTATCTTCCAGTTTGGCCGGTAAGCCAGGCAATCCAGGGGTTGATTGCTTTTGTTTCTTGCTTACTTTCTGTGTTACTTTGGACAATTCTGTGAGAGTCGGAGTTCCCTCTTTCTTCTCTTCTTGTCCCGTCTTCGTTGCTTCTTGCTCGGTCTCCTTCCAGAACTCCTCGTCCCAGAAGTGGTTGTACAAAGGGACTCCACTCTGACTCCTGTCGAAGAGTGTTGACCTTTTTGTTTCACGAAAGGGAAGCTTAAGTTCCTCTACCTCCAAGGCTAGAGAACCCATCTTCATTGTGTAATGTTGGTAGTTCTCGAACTTCTGAATCTCACCCCATTCCTTGTAATGAGTATGCTTAGCCATAGCAAACTCAAGGAACACCTGCTCAGAAGCCCACATCATGAAGGACTTATGCTTATTGAACACATAGAATAAGGTTCTCTCATGGTTCTTAACAAAGTTGAGAGTCATATCCGTTGCGTCCATCCACACTAGAGCGTAAGCACCTCCGTATGCGATGTCTTCTAGTGTGTCCACAAGACCATTGTTGTGGATTCTCTCGTATACTTCAGAAGAATCAGAGCCATCCTTCCCTCCGTACTTACCAATGGTTCCGTTGTGCATACCACACAGAGAACCATGCACGAATGGGTGAGCTAGTTCGTCTGTGATAGCACCCTTAGTAGCTGCTCTTGTGTGTCCAGCTAGAACACAAGGACCTCTGTTGTCTGCATTCCACAGACCACGAGTACGAGGATACAGATGAGAGAAGACGGTAGCTCTCTTGACGTAGTGATTAGTCTTCTTGTTCCAGTTATCCTTGTCTCTCTTGCACCACATGATACCTGTGCTATCGATACCTCGTAGCTGTGACACAGTACCTAGGATGCAGAAGTACTGCTGCTCTGCATCAGTTAGATAGGTAGACGCTACTCCAAACAGCCCACACATGATTGTACTTTCTTAGATTGATCCGTTCAGTTCTTTACCGACTAGAGTACCTGCAATGAAGTGATCAATCAGTCTAAAGAATTCATCACGACATCCAGTCTCTTTCATCTTCTCAAACTCAGGGTGAGGTTGGAAGCAGAGAGATGCAGTCTTAGGATACCAGATAATCTCATGGTCTTCCCACATAGTAGGATCACACTTATGTCTGACTATGTTAGCAGCTATCTTCTTAGTAGCTACGTTAGCCAGACCTAGGACCACACCATGAGAAGCAGGGATCATCATCTGATGATGTGTACTATTCATCTGGATGATCTGTCCATTGCTCATCTTGACATCATGAATGACACCACGATGTCCTTCCACATCCTGCCACATACGACCACCAGACAGGCAATTAAGTAGCTGTCCACCGAAGCAGATACCTACCTTAGGCTTGCCCTTAGCTGCCATCTTAAAGGCACCTACGTCTCTTAGTTCACGTTTAGGGGAGGGGTGTGTGCAGGGCAACTGAGGTTGCTTATAAAGGGATGGTGACACATCAGGTCCACCAACCAGTAGCAAGGCATCGAACTTATCGCTTGCCTTAGCTGTCACGTCATGCCCTGCGTTGACCATCATGAATGCAGTAGCTGCATCCCATGTTGGCATAAAGAATGTTAGCCTCTTACGCATACCTTAAAACTTTCTGCTACTTTGTTACACTCATAAGTCTTAGTCAAATCAAGAGCATGAGCAGGAGCAGACTTAGCTAGTGAACCTGCAAACATACTCTTGCTTGATGACACAGTATCTCTATATCCAAGGATAGCTTTAGTAATCAAAGGATCAGGATTGACTGTCTTATTCCAGATAGCATTGACACCGGCATAGGACCTGTGTTTGCCAACTGTTATATCCTCTGGATTGTTAGGAGTACCTTCCTTCAGCCAATCGAAAGCTATCTCCTTAAATGTGACACTATCGAATGGCCAGTGACCCATACCTGGTTGAATAGATATCTGACCTTGTTGTGTAGTCCTGAATGCAATCATCCAATACAAGGCTTCGACTTCAGTCATGCCTAGATTTGTGACTGCATGGTACCACTCATTAACTTTAGTAGGATACTCATAAGCCATACGTATGGCCACAGACAGGGAGTGGAGGGTAAACTTCTGGAGACTATCCACATCTCCGTAGATATGCAGAGCTTGAGGCATATCCTTATCGTCTGTGTACAGACTAGACTGTACCTCACCTTGGAGTACATTCTTCCAAGGAGACTTATCCTTATCACAGCAGAATTCTAAGTAAGCCTTAGCTGCTGGTGTTCTGTTTTGTTTTTTGGGATAGCAAGATGTGTAGAAGTCTGAGAACTTCTTATCAATTGAATGATAACCCATACCTGCATGGCAGGGTGAACTGGTTGTCAACTCCACGTAGTCGTCATCCTTGACGAAACCATAGGAACAGAGACCGAATAGGTCCTGCCCATCCGTGAAGAATTTATGGACAGCCTCTCTTGCCTTGAGTTGTCCATACTTAGCAAGGAACTCCTTGCCTTTATCGTTTATAGTGTGGCATCCAAGGCTATAGATACCTTTGGATAGTCCTATCTTTTCGTAGTTCGTATTAACCATAACGCATTACTCTACTGATACACAAACTTGAGGGACACAAAGCAAGGCAAGATCAGGCTAAGCCACAGTACCTTACCTTGTGTCCCATTAGTTCAGGTTATGTCTTCATTTACTTGACCATAGTTTGCTCAACAAACCTCTTTCATCCTTCTTCTTGCCGGGTGTAGAAGGGACTACGAGTACTAGCTTACTAGTCCTCGGGAGGTAGAGAGTCTTTATGTTGTGTTTCTTATCCCGACATTCAACTCTAATCAATTCCACTGGGGTTTCTTTAATGTGTACTACCTGAGTACGCAGGACTAGAAGCTCATCTACCGTACACTTAAAGGGATGTTCCCCTTTCTTCAATTCACTCTTTTCTTTATCATCTAGCGGGCTTAGGGCCACGTCATAGAAGACATCTCCTGGTGCTAGGGCTTCTGCTGTGATGGTAGCCATCGCTTACCACCCGTAGTAACTAGTAAGAAGGGACTGCATAAGATATACAAAGGACGCAGTGCTAATTACTTCATACATCTTAGCATCTCTCATCTTTACTAGTAAGTAAGTTAGGAAATACTTGATGGATACTAGTCCAGATACTCCTAACATTACGCTATGGATTACAATCCTGTTGTCTTGGCACCAGTACAAGATCTCTTGAAGCCAATACAGGAAGTTCTTCACACCTCAAACTCAATCTCTTGAGAGTGGATGTAATTAATCTCAGGATTCCATTTCTCCAACTCTTTAGGTGTCATGCTTGAGTGGTTTGAAAGCCTGAACACACCTCCGTCACAATAGACATGAGCCCATAGCTTCTGCTTGACGGGAGCATTACGGATGCGATGCATGTCAGACGCAGGATTAAGAGTGACGACTCTCTCGCTTCCGTTATCACGCATGTAAGCTACGACATGTGTGTTAGTAGGATGCTTGATAGCACCAAGAAACTTAGCATCCACCCACTTCTGCTTACCATCGTTGTAGTCAACACGGAACTGCAACGGCTTATCCCAACTGAACTGCTTACTCATGTTACACCTCGTACTCATATTCCCAAGCAGCTACAACTGTACGTTCATGGTATGAGCCAGGTCCGTAGACTTCACCTATCTCATAAGGATGAGAGGTTCTGCTGTCTGATATAAGTACTTCAGTACGATCCTCACGTCCTTTGTTAGTGTACTCCCACAGAGCAACGTATCTTTTCTTCTTCTCTTTCTTGTTGCGAATAAAGCAGCTTCTGTCGCTACCATCATTCTCAAACCAAGTGAGGTTTTCTTTGTGGCCTACATCAACAGCTAGACAAACAAAGTTGTCCTGACCTTTCAGGTTAGTATCGATGACACGAGTAGGACACCATTCCCTCATCTGCCAATTGTATTCGATAGGCTTAGTCAAATCAATCTTACTCATTACTCTTACTCTCTTTGTTAACTCAACTCCACAAGATCACTCATTACATGGTAGATACCAACTGAGGTATCAAACCATAACACACAACCAAGAAGGAACCACATCATCCCCTCGATAGGATTATTGTAACACAGAAAGCTATCCAATAAAGGACAAAGCTGTCAAACACATCGAGTATCATATTCCAATTCATTGCGCACCTACCAAAGCTAGGCCAAGCAAGACCCACAGGTACATGGTGATACACAGACTAAAGAATCCAAAGACTAGGTATACCTTGCCCATGATACCCCTCCCTCTCGTCTCTATGATTATGATAGCTAGCAAGCAACAAGCTAGCAGTCCAAGTAATAAGAAGATGAACAGAGCCATGGGCTCCAGACCCACTAGCTCATTCATACCTCCTGCTAATAGGTCTCTCATGTACTCTCCTCTTTACTTTGTGTTGGTACTAGCTAAGGGATTCGAACCCCTGACCTAACGGTTATATGCCGCTTGCTCTACCGCTGAGCTAAGCTAGTCTTGTGTTTGGTGCCAACGGCACGGCCTTTCACCTGCATCTCTACGCTTACAAGGCGTGGGCTTTGGTACTTAAGCTACGTCGGCATGGCTGAGGGGCAGGAGTCGCACCTGCATTTCGGCGATCATCAACACCGTGTCCTACTAGTTAGACGACCCTCATATAAGATGGACGAGTAGGTGAGAATCGAACTCACTCCTCTGGGTTTGCAGCCCAGCACATTACCAATTTGCTACTACCCGATAGCGAGAATGGAGCAGGCAGACGGGCTTTCCCCGACCTCCGTATTAACAGTACGGTGTTCTGTTCTTAAACTATCCGCCTGCATTGGCGATCCCGGTAGGATTCGAACCTACAACCTGCGGATTAGAAGTCCGCTGCTCTGTCCAGTTGAGCTACGGGATCATGTTCTTAGTATGCTTCAGAGATAGTGACTGTACCTTGGTAGCCGTCGATGCTGCCATCATGTACATCTACATATCTCATGGGCTCATCCTGTCTACGTTCAAAGACAGGATAGCTACCTTTTCCCTCAGCTACTAACTTATTAAGACAGTCAGCTAGTTCAGATACTAACATGCCATCTTGTTTACACAGTACATTCATGTCTGACCTCATCAGTGAGTGATTGACACTCAGATAGAAGGGAGTTGGACCCTTCCATTTCGGTCTGGATTCTAGCCCAGAGGAGAACACAGACAAGGTATAGGTAAGTCAAGTGGGCCATACGACCCGTGCTATCTACCAAAAGATGTAGACCTACCAAGCATTCTGTGTTCATCACTAGGCTAGATGGTGCCCCTCCTGCTGCGCTGCACAGACAGGAACTCCGCCTTATCAGTGCGGTGTTATCTCTCCTTTAACTAAGGGGCATTGGTGCCAGTGGCAGGAGTTGAACCTGCACTCCCTAAGGGATACGGATTCTAAGTCCGCTGTGTCTACCGTTTCACCACACTGGCTTGATTGTTAGAGAATCCAAAATCTAAAGATGGATGTCCACAATGCTATGTAGCAAAATACAATAGCAGCTATCAGAGCAACTGCTAGTTCATACTCTAAGTCAGTCACATCCTTTACAGTCTTGTGCTTTAAGAAGCTGTAAACAAAGAGGAGTAGAAGATGTACTGCAAGGACAACGATTGCTATGAACCAAAAACCAGGTGTCATAGGTGTCATACTAGTTACTCGTGTTAAGAGATCAATGCCTTGGTTAGCAGACCAAGGAATGCAATGAAGCTAAGGCATGATCCTGCTAGCATGATAGCGAAGATCAGGAACAGACCATACTTCAGAGACACAGAGGATATGTACTCCTTGTCTGTTAGTATGGTGTTGATCATGTGCACTAGCATTGCTATGAAAGCTAGCGTAGCAGACAGCACAAGCATCCAGATGATAGTCATGTTTGATTCCTTAAGCTGGCGGGAGAGGGAGGAACCGTACCTCCGTAGCTATTGCGGTCCCAAGAGTGTTACAATTAGCTACCTCTTGTTATATCAAGGGCCAGCTCTCCCATAAATTTATACGAGAGGGCCACCCCAAGGATACTTAGTCCTAGGAGAATCGCCGTCCAAGTAATCACATAACTTAGCTAGCGACACACCTAAAAGAAAAGCAAAGGGTAGTAACAGAATCCAAAGCATAATGTACCTCCAAGTTGGTGTCCAAGCCTAGCTTTAGGCTAGCTCTTACCTTTCAGTTCTCTGAGTTACTAGGTAAGAGGGAGGCGCTGCTCTCCGCTTGGACGTAAGTCTATTGTCATAAGCCATGCACTTTGGTCACCACCTACTGATCTAAAGCCTAGTGTGTAGTACCAATCATACAGTTCGACAGTATTCATAGGTTGGTCATCCCAAGGAGAGACAGTCAAGCCTAGTCCTTTAAGATGCATGGCTCTAGCTGTAGATATAGCATATGTTAGAAGGAGAGTACCTAGTCCCTTCCTTCTATGATCCTTGTGAACTTGGACACCATATAGATATCCGTATTCTTTATCCTTATCTAATTGTATATAGCAGCAGGCTATGTGCTGTCCTTTATACACAAAAGATATGGGTTTAACTAGCTCTGTCTCTCTCACTTGAGGACGCATGACACATCAGAGATTCATGTTGTTGATGTGTCTCTCAGCATTAGCAAGGGACTTGAACCTGATAGGTTCTCCCTTAGCTGAGTGCTTGACAGGATGATGGATGGATTGTTCTTCACCATACTTGTCGAAGTAGGTGGCATGAGTGCACACAAACCTAGGTTTAGCGCCTTCATCAAGGTGGTTCTGCACAAAGACTACGTTGCTTGCCTTGAATGTGCTCACCTTTCTAGGTTTGGGAAGAATCTCTCTGAAGTGGAAGGTCTTACCGTTGTGTTCGATCTTCATGTTACTTACTCACATCACGAGTTTCTTTTTTCCAGACAGACTTGGACACATAGACAGCCTCACCTAAGTGAACTGCCGTCTCTGCTGATATATCAGAAACACGATGGACTAGCCCAGTCGATCTCATTCGTATGCACTTCATAGTTTCCTCCATGCATTAGAGCTTTATTACTGCCCATACTTGTAGCGATTGAGGGTGTAGTAATCTTGATTGAAGTCGCAGACATTCCGTCTGTACTTCAGATCGTAGAAGGTGACAGTACCTTGCAGCCCTTTGTTGGCTAGCTTAAGGCACATCTCCTCGATCTTATCGTTACGGTAGAGAGGCTGTCCCTCTTCACCGATGTAGCGAGTTTCTTTACTCGCTTGACGACGGTAGTAGTCGTCATAGGTCTGTTCTCTCTTAGGCTTGGGATTGTAGTATCGCTGCTCGTTGTAAAGATAAGCCTTAGCTCTGGGTCTGTGCCATCTTTCTTCTTCATGTTGTGGTACACAGTCCTTATAAGACTCACACATAGGCTCGTCTGCAAAGGCGTAGGTGGGTGCAAGCACAGCGATTAGAGCCGCAGCACCGCCAATAGCAGCAGCCCATAGGATAGGGGTAGGAACTCTCATAACTTACTCCTCACATTACATACACAAGAAAGAGACACACTATCCATACACAAACCAGTGCAAGGATAAGACTGTTACCAAACCTAGGCACCACAGGACGTCTCTCTTTGACGATGGGCGTGGGCCTATGAGTTTCCCTAGTACGCTTAGGACGTGACGCATTACGCACCTTCCTCTCTAAGTAAGCTTGATAGATTCTTTCTTTCTCAACCTGTAAGTGAATGGCTTCACGCCTAGCCTTACGCTTGGCTTGACAGTCATTGCACTTGCACCCTGACATCTTGTGCTTGGGTGGTTTAGGCGGAGCTAGTGGTGTGTACAATCCACTATAGAATGGATGGACTGTGCCCATGTCTAACCTCAGAAGAAAAAGGGAGAGGCACGCACTCCAAGGCAAGTACTTCCTTGGCTAACGTAGCCTCTCCAAGTGCCCCTGTGAGCCGAGGAAACAAGGCACAGGGGAGCGGGTAACTTTAAGCCTTAGCTACACCTAGCGCAGCGAAGTCACGTTCAGCCATGACCATAAGGTCATACCAATCCATGTCTTTGTATTGGGTAGCTTCACTCCCACGCAAGGCCATAACATGGGCAATGTGTATATCGAGAAGTCTTGTCATGCTTATCTCCATGTTTAGGAATGCCCTTACCCTGCACGCGGGTACCTTAGCATCTGCAAGGTAAGGGCCAACCTAAACACAGCTTTGTAAGGGTTAAGACTAAGCTGCGGCAGGTTGATGAGTAGCCGTGTTCTCGACGGCAGCATTGAAAGCGGCGACTTCAGCATCAATACCGATGGAATGTTTCTTAGCATCCTTCAAGCTGCGAAGTAGGCGCTTCATGGCATCGAGGCCAGAGGTGTCAGTATCCTTATGATGACTGACAGCCTCATTCTCAAGGCTCTTATCCATCTTTTTGATGAACTGTTCAAACCCCTCGATTGCGTTCACGGGCTTGTATTCAGCCTCTTTCTTGTCCTTCCAGAAAGGATTCTGAGTCAAGACAGAAGCGAACTTCATCTTGTTCTTGTTGTATTGTGTCAACAAGGCATCACGCTTGTTCTTATCGAACTTGAGTGATTTGTCCTTCCAGATGAAAGGACCACGCTTGATGAACCAATCACGAAGATGATTCAAGCGATAGGACTTGTCTTTCATGACCTCGATAAGGTCATTAGCTGGTGTTGTTTGACCGTGAACAACCGCCACGATGACACACCTTGCACAGATGACTTTCAGCTTGTCATGCATCGCGTTGCTGTCGATACCAAATTGTTTGATATCGGCGGCGAGGGATTGAATATCCTCCGCAAGCGTCGCTTCTTTCTTCGAAAGATCAACGTTAGTTTTCATATTTGCCATGGTCATAATCTCCCATATAAGATCATAACACAGTGCTATGACCCAACATGGAAGATATAGACCAAGCGGATATGACTAGGACCAAAGGTCCGTCTTAATCCATGGCAAGGGCTTTCATTGTCGTATTGTCTTACAGACGTATTGACACAGGAGCCTGTCTAGCAGGCAACAATCCCTCGCCAGTCTCAATCCCAAGTTTCGCTTTAGGGTGAGAATATCCGCCGGCTATCGTCAGTCCCATGCTTTGCTAAGGCATGAGGGTTTAAAGCGCTCCTGATTTGCGCTAAGATCGTCACTGTATGACACAATGACACATACACACAGAGTATTAAGAAAGAGTTAAGTCCTAGAGAAACGCTTTGGGCGTCTCTGAATGACTGTCACCCCTGTCTTATCCATGTTCCTAACCATAGGCGCGGCAGAAGATTGAATGCCGTCCCATATGCGAGTTGTAGAGAGGCAATGACGACGTGAAGCCTTTTCCGTGGTGCTAAGGGTAGGATGATATTCCTCCCAAGTCTTAGCAGTCACGATATGGGACTTCTTATCACCATGCTTGCAAGGTTTGCGAGGCATGAGAAAGACTCCGTGTGTATGGCTGGATTAGGTCCAGATGTCCGTCCCAGGTAAAGTTAACAACCGTTAACCTTTGTACCTGGCTCAAGGGCCATAAGGGGGTAAAAAGATTAATGAAGAGTTAACGAGAAAAGATTTCTGATCACAAGAAAGTGATTACAGAAGTGGTTAAAGAAATTAACCTTTGAGGAGCTGGGAAAAGATTTGTAGTATTAATATAAGATCTGAGATATCAGTCTAAAGAGGATAACACAGAAGAGTTAAAGAAGAGTGAGACACAGAATAGGAAGTATACAGATAGTCTGTGTACAGATTAAACAGTATACGGAAGATCAGTGATCGGATAATCTGTGAACAGAATCATCGGGTTACGGATAGTCAGATGATGGAAGGTCTGTGAACAGATTTTCTGACGTCTGAAAGGGAGGGACAAGGATATTCTGTGTCCAGACAGTCAGTACAAGCACTATCCGTATACTGATCATAGGTTAACAAAGAGTTAATGGATTAGGTAAAGTTTTAATTAATATTGGTGGGTAATCCAACCGGTATCCCCGGGGGTCAGGGGGTCCGCTGCGCGGAGGAATCGTGTCTCGACAATCGCTAAGTAAAATTACAAAACTGACTTTAAGCTTGACAAATGAACTAAAGTATGCTTTAGTACCTTTACATTCAAATAAGGAGATTAAGTATGGATCACATTAGAGAATTGCCTAAGGGTAGGTATGGAAGACAGAATGAGATTAATAAGCCTAAGCCTCTATCTTTGGAAG
>ENA-UOUW01000046-UOUW01000046.1-bioreactor-metagenome-genome-assembly--contig:-NODE-46-length-19193-cov-11.322552_pt1 | contig 19193 bp, 21 predicted proteins | sample MGYA00238153_ERZ761573 | MGnify/ENA primary metagenome ERZ761573 (study PRJEB28894, sample SAMN06264780) | bioreactor metagenome | isolation source: Switchgrass | place: USA:Austin, Texas | collected... | reverse complement strand
AGGCAGCCGCAGTCGGCAAGAAGCTCATGCTGGAGGTCAAATTCCAGTATTTCGGCGGCAGTACGACCAGCGCGGCCGGCAAGTTCCCGGCTTACCTCGCGACGATCCAGGGAGGTAGTCCGGGCTACACGCTGTGGGATGGAGTTAACCCGGCGTCCCCACCCGGCAGCTTGGTCGCTGTGGCCAATCTGTGGAATTCGACGGTCATGGACGCGTACATCGCGATGTGCAATGCACTCGCGAATAGGTACAAGAACAATGCCACCGTTGTCATGTTCTCGATTGGCGAGACGGCTGTCGCCAACTTGGGCGGTAGCGGCTACAACACTACGAACTGGATTACGCAGCTAAAGCGCTGGATGAGCGCGATGCGCGCTTCGTGGCCGAACACTGAAGTTCGGGTAATGACGAATTACCTCGACACCAGTGCGCAGATGCAGGATCTGATCGCGTACGCTTACGCCAATCAGATCGCCTGCGGTGGTCCGGACAACTACTCACGCATCTACGATAGCAATCCGATCTACACCGGCAATGTCGGCGGGATCGATTATCGCAATCGGATGTCCTGGGTGTCGGAGAGCCAGTACCCGGCGAGTTCATCGGGCGGTCCTAGTGCGACTTCTTCGCAGATCTACGCACACAACGTCAGCGGTGCGCTTTCTGCTGGCGGCTCGACAAACCCTAACTACTTCGTGTGGTTCAACAATACCTTCACGAACGGTGGGCTGTATCACACGTATCCGGCCGAGACGGAGCCGTTCATTGCGTCTATCAACGGCGCTTGCAATACGACGAATCCGTATGTTGAGACGTTCGATTTTTACATCGGGCCTCTAGGTAACGATGCCAACAGCGGAACTCAGGCAAGTCCGTGGGCGATTACGGCTCTCAGCTCTAAGGCAGCTCAAATCGCTACCAAGCGAATCGGCTTGCTCGATGGTACGTATCGAATCAGCGGAGCGAGTGGCGGCGATAACAATACATACCTGATGGGCATTCCGAGCGCTGCCTCTGGTACGAGCGTCACTCACACGGTAGTTCAAGCTGTGAATGCGCGGCAGGCTGTCATTACGACGAATAATGGTAGCGGTGTCTATCCGCAAGGTGGCAGCAGTACCGGAGCCATCGACACGATTCGCATCGATGCTGCATTCATCGACATCAAGAACATCAAGATGTTCGAGATCGGCGGCCATGGCTGGGTTATCGAAAGTGGCCACGACGTGTTGATAGAGGGTTGCTGGGTCGCGGACGCCTACGCCAAGCGCAAAACTAATACGACTGACGATAATTTAGGCGCGATCTACACGCGCACTCAGGCAACACCTAAGCAGAACATCACCGTTCGCAATTGCCTGTTCGAAGACATCTTCGCGCTGACCCAGGCCATCGCTATGAACGACAGCAGTGGCATAGGCAGCATGTTCGGTGCAGAGAATTGGACCATTGAGAATTGCACGTTCCGTCGCATGGGCAAGGCGGCCTTCTATAAGGGCCAGTGCAAGAACATCACGTTCCGGTACAACCTGGTGACCGATTGCTCTGGGCTTGTTCAGGGCGCGGCGACCAAGAACACCGGCAATACCTCAAACAACTATTTGTACGGCTGCGCGGCTCGCGTGAATTGGTGTTTTGGCGCGAACTCCGCGAATACCCAAGGCGATGCGGCGAACATCTTCGAGATGTACAACAACACGATCGTCATGGATCTAATTGCGGGAACCAATGCCTGCGACTTTGGATACGCGAATTTCCAAGGTGGATCTAGTTCACAGTCGCTGAAGTTCTACAACAACGCGGTTTACATGAATCCTGCTTTTGGCCTTGGTCCAGGAATGTTCCGCTTCCCGCCTGGGACGCAGAGCATCAGCACTCGCATCAATGTGTGGGACTACAACCGGTACAGCCGATTCAATGTCGAGGACAACGTTGGCAGCGCGTCTTACACAACGCTTCCATGGGCAGGTCGGGATACTCACAGCCCGGTCGTTGGTGCACTGGGATTGTTGAATCAGAACGGCTCAACGCAATCGGATTTCACACCGGCGATTGGTAGTGCGCTTCTAGCCGCAGGGCGAGTGGGCGGCCTCATCAGTGGAGCACAAGTTGATATTGGCTGGACAGGTGTTACTTCAACAGTAGGACATGACTGGTAATGCCATTCGCATTTGTTCAGCAAGCAGAGAATTCCAACGCTGGAAGTGCAACCACTATTGTCGCCACTCCGGGCGCGAGCGTCACCGCGGGAAGTTGTCGTGTCGCCTGGGTGCTTTACGAAGGCGGCGACTCGACAGTAACGGTTGGTGACGGAACCGATTCGTTTACCGAAGCGGGTGATGTTGTCAACGACGGCGGCACTCGGCTGCGGATGTTCTACAAGCTGAACTCCACTGCTGGCGCAGGCGTAGTGACTGCGACTTATGTTGACGGCGCTCGGACAAAGCGCGGCATTTATGTCGCCGAGTATACCGGCATCGCTTCCTTCATCACGTCGGCCAATCCGGCGAGCGCGGCATTCGGTAGCGCGACGGATGCGGTGACCACGGGAAACGTAAACGTGACATCGCAGCCTGCTTTGTTCATCGCATGGTGCGCTGACTATGTCGCCGACACGCTCACGATTGCGGCTGGCACTGGGTTCACATCTCGCGGCACTGGATGGGTGTTTGGTGGAGCAAACCCATATGCGCGTCTTCAGGACAAGCGCGTAACCGCAACGGGCAATACCACCGGCACAGCGACAGGCCAATACGGTGGCCATGACTACAAGATTACCGCGATGGTTTTTGCTGAGTCTGCTTCGACATCCCAAGCGGCTCGCAGCTCCGCAATGATGATGAATCTCCGTAACAACAACTGATCCGCATGAACAGCCGATCCCATAACCCGCCCAGTGCGGGTTTTTTCATTTCTGAGGCCAGCGAATGAGACTTCTGAAGCAATCAACAGCAACGACTCTGTTGCTTGGCCCATTCGTTGACGAAACGGACGGTAAGACGGCCGAGACTGCGCTCACGCTGTCACAGGCAGATGTGCTGCTGTGGAAGGAAGGCGGTACCACGCTTGCTCAGAAGAATGAGGCAACGACCTGTACGCACCGCTCCAATGGGCTGTACACCTGCCCGATCAATACGACGGACACAGCGACGCTTGGGACGTTGGTTGTGAGTGTCCATGAGTCGGGTGCACTGCCGATCCGGCAGGATTATCTGGTTGTGCCGGCCAATATCTACAATTCCTGGGTACTGCTGACTGATCTGCAGCAAGTTGACACCACTGAGCTGGGTGGAAGCACGAGCGCGCTTGCGCGGCATCGGCAGATGGCTTTGGGTGGAGTTACCGGAACGTCTGATAACACTGCGTTCACCGCGACGACTTCCATCATGGAGACTGACATTAACGAGGCGACGGCGGATCACTACAACGGACGTGTGATTATTTTTGTCTCTGGCGCTCTTACGGGTCAGGCAACGTTGATCACCGACTATGCCCTCAACGGTGGCCGAGGCCGGTTCACTTTCTCGACGCTCACTGAGGCAGTACCTAACGCCACTGATTTCGTAATCGTGTGACATGCCGTCACTCGTCGGCGCGATCACAACCCTTGGCCTTCTAGGGGTATCCGCCGCCGCTCCGATCTATCGCGCAGATTACGCGACAGCAGAGTTTCCACGGCCCTACACCCAGACATTCACCCAGCTTGGCCTGACTGCCACTCCTGGCGTTAGGAATCAGAGCTTCGTCGGCAAGGACTCTTCCGAGGTCCCCAGGCCGTTCACGATTCAGTTCACGGCACTGGGCCCCGCCGCCACGCCGGTCACGCCTCATCTGGACTACAGCGGCAAGACTGAGCAGATCCTCGCCGAACTGTCCGGCACTGATACGTGGCTCGTCTCCTGGACCGAAGGCAATGTAGATCAGCAGGAGGTTGTTACCTCTGACACCTGGCGGGTCTCGTGGACTGAAGCCGCGTTCTCGTCGCTGCACCTCACTGTCCCTGGCAGCGATAACTGGACGATCAATTGGAGCGAGAGCGTCAGCCTGGGAATCTCAGGCGTCACGCTCAAGACCGGCACGGATACATGGTCAGTCAGCTTCACCGAGGCTGCTGCCGTTGGCGTGGTGCTCACCGGCACTGATACGTGGACGGTCGATTGGGGCGAGGCTGGCGTCGTTGATACGACGGGCGAGGCGATCGCTGGCACCGATGACTGGACGATCGACTGGGATGAGGGCTCGTTACTCAACATCTTCGTCGGCGAAGTTCCGCGCGATGGCTTCGATACATGGTCGGTCTCGTGGACCGAATCAGGCTCGGTCGTCATTCCCGGCCGGCCGCAAAGAATCACTTTCAAGGCGAGTTATCCAAAGATCTGGATCAGGAAGCTATGAACGATAGAACGGTGAATTTCCAGCTCGTGAAGATGGACGGGGACTTCGTCCCTCGCAGTCCGTGGTGGAACGTGCCGCGAAAGCTGATGAACAAGATTCGGGGTGTGCAGGAGATGCCTGCCAATCCCATCAACGATCCGCGATGCGCCGAGATCCTTGAAGGCGGCTCGGCCTCTGAACTGCGCGTCGTTTACCGGAGAGACTGATGGCACTCACGACACTAGGCGCGGTTGAGATCGCGAAAGCCTCTATAGGCGAAGTCGGATTCATCCCGCTCACAGGCAGCAATGCCTATCTGGGCGTAGGGGATAGCAATACTGCGTTCTCTGCAGGACAAACGGACCTTCAGGCCGCGAGCAATAAGCTCCGCAAGGCCATGGAGTCAACCTATCCAACGAGATCGAGCAATCAGTTGGTATTCCGGTCGCTGTTCGGTACGGGCGATGCCAACTACGCGTGGAACGAGCATGGCGTGTTCAACGCATCCACCTCAGGGATCATGTGGAGCCGTAAGGTGGAGTCGCTCGGGACCAAGGCTAACACCCAGTCGTGGCAACTCACGGTTACGGTTACAGTGGCAGCCGCTTGATGAACCATGGCTAAGGATGTGGTCAACGAGTCCAGCGCCATGTCCCTGGAGGCGCGCTTCACGACTCGTACTCAAGTCCCTGTCATTCCTACCTCGGTGCGATATCGCATCAGGGATGTCTCCAACGACCGTATCGTCACTGACTGGACCGAGATCCCCGCCGCCTCAACCGTGATCATCAACGTGACAGCCGGCGAGAACGATGTCTACGACGATGACTCACGCAGACGCAATCACTTCGAGGAACGTGTGATCTCAGTCCAGGCCAATTACGAGACCGATTCTCAATACGCCGATGAGTATCGGTACCTGATCAAGAACCTGCGTGGATTCGAATCGTAAAGCTTTTCTAATCAATCAACTGAGATACAGAGTGTGGCTAGCAGAAAAGGCAGGCCGAATAAGGTCAGCGCTCAGGTAAAGGACAATATTGTCGCGGTGTTTACCCGCCTCGGATCAACTGCCGCAATGGCCGAGTGGGCGAAAGAGAACAAAACGGATTTCTACAAGATGTACGCGGCTTTGGCTCCTAAGGAGATTGATGCGACCGTTACTCATCGCGACGAACGCGATCTAACCGATGACGAACTTGCAGATATCGCCACAGGTCGCAGCGCGGGAGTTGCTGAGACGGAGAGCTGCGAGACGCAGCCTCCAGAGCTTCACTGAGTACACGACTGCTCGCTGGCAGCCTGGAAAGATTCATAAGGCAATCTGCGAACAGCTAGATCGCGTCGCTCGTAAGGAAATTGACCGCTTGATGCTGCTGTGCCCGCCCCAGCATGGCAAAAGCACAGTTACGAGTCGGCGGTATCCAGCCTATCTGTTGGGCCTGGACCCTCACACTGAGGTGATATCGGCGTCAGCCACAGCGCAGCTAGCTGAGGAGTTTGGCCGCGAGGTTAGGAACTGCATTGACTCGCAAGAGTACCGAGCGCTGTTTCCGAATACGCAACTGGCGGAGGACTCTCAGGCCAAAGGCCGCTGGTCCACGAATGAGGGCGGTGGTTATTACGCGGTTGGCATGGGCGGTGCGCTCATGGGCCGTGGAGGCGAGCTTGGGATCATCGACGATCCGTTTGCCACGTGGGAAGAGGCGCAAAGCCAGCTCACCCGAGACAAGGCGTGGGATTGGTACACGGGTACGTTCTATAACCGTATTCGGCCTGGTGGGCCAATCATCGTCATTCAGCATCGAATGCATGAGGACGATCTCGTTGGCCGGCTCATCGAGCAGCAGAATCACGGCGGCGATAAGTGGGAGATCATTGAGTTGCCGGCGCTTCTGGATGATCCGCCGTGGATTGAGCGATATGACCGTGCGGCGCTAGAGCGCATCAAGGCGATATCCGGTCCACGCAAGTGGTCAGCGCTTTACTTGCAAAACCCGACGCCTGATGAGGGTACGTTCTTCAAGCGTGAGTGGTTCCGGTTCTACCAAAAGCCGCCGCTGCTCAATCACTTCATGTCGAGCGACTTTGCGGTCACTGAAGAGGGTGGAGACTTCACCTCGCTTGGGACGCACGGTATCGACGCCAATGACGATTTGTATCTGGCCGTCGATTACTGGAGCGGGCAGACCTCGGCTGATGTGTGGGTGGATAAGATCTGCGACCAGATCCTCGCCAAGAAGCCGTTTGCCTTCTTCGGTGAATCGGGAGTCATCAAGAGGTCGGTCGAGCCTTTCCTGAAGAAGCGTATGCGCGAGCGCAAGGCGTTCTGCCGCATTGATGACTGCTGGCTGCCGAGTATCTCGGACAAGGCTTCAAGAGCCTTAGCGCTCCAGGCGCGTGCCGCGATGGGCAAGGTATTGCTGCCGGACAACGAGCATGGCCACAAGATTCTGACTCAGCTGCTGCAATTCCCGGCAGGTAAATACGACGACGATGTGGATATGTGTGGACTGATGGCGAGAGCTATCGATCAGTCGCATCCAGCGATTGCGAGCGTGGCCAAACAAAAGCCAGCGCAACCAGACTATGGCGGATTTGAAGATAAGGACGAGGACAATTGGAAAGTAGCGTAAGCGATGACCTGGAAGACCGCCTGAGCGAGTTCCGGGACTACGCTACATCCACCGCATCGGCTCGTGAGCAAGCCGAGAAGTGCCGCGACTACAAGAACGGCAAGCAGCTATCCGACGAAGAGCTGAAGGCGCTAAAGAAGCGCAAACAGCCGCCTGTGATCGACAACAAGATCCAGGACAAGTGCGACACGCTCATTGGCATCGAGCAGCAGACGCGAACGGACCCTAAGGCATATCCGCGCACCCCTGAGCACGATGAGGCGGCAGACGCGGCCACAGACGCTCTGCGGTACGTCAAGGACGATAACGCTTTCACCGAGGTGACGACGGCCGCCTATGACAATCTGATGGTCGAGGGTCTTTGCGCTGGTGAGGTAATCATCGAGAAGCGCGAGGGCAAGCATCCCAAGGTCAAGATGAACCGCATCCCTTGGGATCGGACCTACTATGACCCGCACTCTCGGGAACTTGACTTCTCAGACGCCGGATACAAGGGCTTTTTCACTTGGATGTATGCCGATAAGGCGGAGTCCATGTGGCCTGACAAGAAGGACATCATCTCCGAGTCCTGGGCGGGCACAGAGAATACCGAAGGCGATACCTTCGATGACAAGCCGCGCTATGCGGTGCTGACCGGCAAGCGCAAGCGCATTCAGGTTTTCACGACGTACTTCTACAAGTCTGAAAAGTGGATGCGTGCGGTGTGGTGTTCTGGTGGATACCTCGAAGGTCCTGTGGTGTCGAACTACAAGGACGAAGACGGGAAGACGGACTGCTGTATTGAGTTGCAGGCGGTCTACAAGGATCGAGACGGCAACCCCTTCGGTTCTGTGCAGCGCTGGATCGATCTTCAGGACGCGCATAACAAGCGCCATTCGAAGATGCTGCACCTGCTGAATACCAAGCAGATGCACGTGGAGAAGGGCGCTTTCACGGACATCAACAAGGCTCGCGCGGAACTGCATAAGCCTGATGGCGTGATCGAATATACGCCTGGCATGAAGTCCGAGATCGTGACGAATCTGGATATGGCGCAGGGCCAGTTCCAGTTGCTGCAGTACACGGATGCGCAGTTGTCGTCGACCGGCCCCAATGCTGCGCTGATGGGGCAGACCGGTGATATTTCCGGTAAGGCCAAGCAACTCGACCAGCAAGCCGGTTCGTTGATGACGGCGCCGCTCGCCAATGCGCACCGATCCTGGAAGCTGCGGATGTATCGCAAGGCATGGAATCGAGTGCGTCAGTTCTGGACGCGCGAGATGTGGATACGCGTGACCGATGATGAGGATAACGTCAAGTTTGTTGGACTTAACCAGCCTGTCCTTCAGGGCGATCTGCTGGCCGAACAGCTCAAGAATGACCCGATGCCGCCTGAACAGAAGGCGGAGATACTGAAGCAGGCTGCGCAAGACCCTGCGATGCAGCAACCGGTGTTGGACAACGGCAAGCCCAAGCTGAAGAACAATGTCGCTGAGATGGATGTCGACATCATCATCGATGAGGCGCCGGATACGATCACGGTGCAGTCCGAGGAATTCGTCCAGCTTGTAGAACTAGCGAAGTCAGGCGCAGTACAGATACCGCCCAAGGCGCTTATCACTGCATCTCAACTCAGATCACAGACCAAGAAGCTCATTCTCGACCAGATGAGTGGCGAGAACGATCCGGCCGCAAAGGCAATGGCCGCACTTCAGCAGCGAATGATGGAGTTGGAGACCATGCTGAAGGAAGGGCAGGTGCGTAAGGTCAATGCCGATGCGCTGAAGTCCGAGGCGGCAGCGGGTGAGACAGAAATAGATACCGCCGTGAAACTCGCGACGTTTACTAGTGGTGCCGATCAAGGCGCGCAGCCTGGCGGTAAGCCAGCCGGGAAGACTCAGGTGAGCGTCAATTGATTGACTTTGCGATAGAGCTTCCCGGTGATGATCACGTGGCAGCGCTTGAGGTACTGAATCGCGTGAGCCATTGGCACCGTCCGCCCGGTAGGTTGTACGACACAGCCGAGGCGGATCTAAGCCAACCGCTTTTTGCTGGTAGCTCACGCGCATTCTTCATCAAGATGGCGCCTGGATCGAATGTCTATCGACATCGCGATCCACCTGGCGTCGTGGACTACTTCTACACCGATCATATTGTTTGCTCGACCAACGATCGCGCTTTCATCTGCTGGGATGATGAAGGCGTCGAGCGGTCGCAGCACCTGGATTTAGGCAAGCGCTATCGCATCGTGGATCGCAGCGTCCTGCATTGGGCAGTGAACGACGGCGACACAGACCGAGTGCACTTGCTTATCGAGTATCCGATTAGCCGCCGCCGGGCATAACGGGCGTTTCGATCACCGCCGCCGGGTTTCGGGCGTTCTCAAGTGAGGTGTGTATGAGCGAAGAAATGGAGAGTTTGTCGAGCATTCTGGGAAATACCCCATTCAGCACGGGCGAACCGGCGAAAGCCGATACTGCGCCGCCGGCAGATGAGCTGAAGACGGAACCCCCTGTTGAGACCCCTGAGGCAAAGGAAGTGGCCCGCGACGATGCGGGACGGTTCGCGCCGAAGGTAGAGACTAAGCCAGAAGAGAAGCCTGCCATCACCAAGGCGGACGTGGCGGCCATCATCGATGAGCGCCGCAAGCGTCAGCAGTTGGAGCAGGAAGTCGCGGCACTGCGTCAGCAGAATCAAAAGCCGAAGACGGACTTCTTCGAGAACCCGGACGTAGCGTTGGGTGAGCGTTTTCAGGAGCGGTTAGCGCCTCTTGAAGACACTATCTTCAAGCTGCAAGTGGCGCTGGCGAAGACTCAGATGCCAAATTTCGATGACGCTGCGGTGGCCTTTTTCCAGGCTGCGCAGAACGATCCGATTATGAGGCATCAGGCGGACACGGCACCCGATCAACTGCAGTACATCTACCGCGAGGGGATGAGACTGAAGGAACTGGGGGATGTCGGAGGTGATATCACCAAATACCGCGAAAAGGTCTTGGCAGAATCCAAGGCAGAGCTTGCAAAGCGTGATCAGCAGATCGCTGCTCTCAGCGCGCAGCTCGAGGCCATACAGAAGGCTCAGGCAGAACTCGCCGCCGTACCCCGCTCACTGAATCAAATGCAATCCGGCGCCGCGCCTAAAGGCTCTGACGCCGACCCCGAAGACATCAACCAAATCGTTCGATTCAAAGCCGGCTAGTTCAAGCCTCTTTCGGAAAAGCCAACCCGCCTAGAGCGGGTTTTTTATTGCCCGAAGGAAGCCATGAGCAGCCATTTAGGAGATTTTCATGGCTCAGACTTCCGTCACGGCTAATGCCCGTGTTGTTCGATATCAGAACTCGTTCTATCGCGAGTTCATCCGCGGCAATAAGTTCTCTAAGTACATCGGTACGAATGAGAACTCGCCGATTCAGCTCGTCGAAGACCTGCAAAAGGCCCGCGGCGAGAGCGTCTACATCTACTTGGTAAATAAGCTCGGTGCCACCCGAGCGAACGGCAAGATTCGCACCGGTTATCAGACCTTGAAAGGTTATGAGACGCCGATGAACATCCGTTCCAACAAGCTGACCATTGGCTTGTCGCGCTTCGCTGTGACGATCTGGGAATCCGATAAGCAGTTCTCTGCTATCGATCTCGTCGAAGCGCGAGATGCGGTGCTGAAGGACGATGCAAAGATCGACTTCCGCGATCGCATCATCACCGCGTTGGGCTCGATGAGCATCGACGGCAACACTCACTATGCCTACGCGGATGCAGACGAAACCTCAATCAAGGACGTGTGGCTGGCGAATAACAGCGACCGAGTGCTGTTCGGCGCAGGCCAAGGCAGTTTTGCCGATCACTCGGCTGATATCACTCAGCTCGATACGACGAACGATATCGTCACCGAAGCAAACCTGAAGTTGCTGAAGGACAAGGCCAAGACAGCCAATCCGATCATTCGGCCGATCAAGGTTCGTGATGACGAGGAGTGGTATGTCGTGTTCATGGGCACGAAGCTGTTCCGCCAGGCTCAGACGGCTCTCGCTCAGCTCAACCGCGAAGCCTGGGTACGCGCTCAGGGCGACAACAATCCGCTGTTCACCGGTGGCGATCTGATCTGTGACGGCATGGTGATCAAGGAAGTGCCTGAGATCGGCTCGCTTGCTGGAACGCCTGGTGCATCGGGCACGACATCCGTCGCCCCTGCTTACCTGGTTGGCGCTCAGGCAATGGGTTATGCAGTAGCGCTGCGCTCGAAGGTCATCGAAGACACAGACGATTACGGCGAAGTGAACGGCGCGGGCATCAAGATGCTCGACAACGTTGCCAAGCTGTATTTCGGTGCAGGTGCAACGGACACCACGACCCCGCGGCAAAACGGTGTAGTCACCGGCTACTTCGCGCACGCCTAACCAACCTTGGCGGAGTGCTCGCGGCTCCGCTTTTCCAATTTTTCAGGAGTAATCGATCATGGCTGGCGAGACAACTGCAACTACCGCCCTCAACGCTCCCTATGAGCTGCCGGCGGGCTTGTTCCTGGTTCCCTTTTCTGCTGCGTTTGCGACCACTCAGCTTGAGTTGAACGACGTCGTAGAGATGGGCTATGCGCCTTCGGGTGTGACGATCTACGGCGTGATCTATGCGCCCACCGATATGGACACGAACGTGTCTCCGGCGGTGGTTCAGAAGGTTACGGTAGGCTCCACTGACATCGCGACCGGTTTGACCGGCGCTCAGACGGGCGCCAAGAGCTTTGCAGGCTGCACTCCGCTTGCGCTTACCGCGAAGTCAAAGGTGTCCATCACGACGACCACGGTTCCGGGTACTGCCGCTGCCGGCACCGTGTATCTGGCGCTGGTCTGTCAGAAGTGACAGGTAGGGCGGGACTGCGACCGCCCTTTCTATGACGCCTATTGAACTGAGAACCAAGGTCCTGCAGAGGTTGCAGGTCCTTGCGGCCGGCGAGACGCCAAACGCGGATGATGGGCAGATCGTTTCGCAGCGCTATGCGTTTGTTCACGATGCACTGCTGGATATGGATCTGGCGTCCTGGGCTATCGATGAGGATATCCCTGAAGCAGTGTCCATTCCTGTCGTAAACATCGTCTCGTATGCGTGTGCGAGTGAGTTCGGGATTATCGGCCCTTTGCTCGGGCAACTTGCTATCGAGGGAGCGCTCGATAGTGATCCCGTATCAGCGGGCGAGCGGCAACTTCGGAAGCGGCAGTCGGCGAGATACGCTGATGAGCCGGCGCAGCCGGAATACTTCTAGTGCGCATTCCATTCGGGACCAATTCCTACCGGTCCCGATCACTTCCGCTCAGCGCTCAGCGGATGGTGAATTCCTATCTTGAGCCAGCGCCGCCGCTTGCAAAGACGTTCGCCGCTGTTATTCAGTCCTATGGGATAGCAGCGCTCTCGACAGTCGGAACCGGGCCGATGCGCGGCGGGCTGGTCGTCAACGACGTGCCTTACGTTGTATCGGGCACTAAGCTTTACAGGCTGAACAGCCTTGGCGCAGGCACTGAACTTGGAGATGTTCCAGGTTCAGGCTACGTCGATATGGCCGGCGATGAAACCAACGTCATGTTGGTCACCGGAGGCCGCGGCTACTACTGGAACGGATCGTCGCTGCAGCTTGTTGCTGACCCTGACCTACCCGTGATTGATTGGGTTGAGGTACTCGACGGGTATTTCATTGTCGGTGAGTCTGACTCTGGTCGATTCTACGTGTCGGCCAATCGCAATCCAGCCTCATGGGATGCATTGGACTTCGCGACAGCGGAGAAGTATCCGGACAGCAACGTTGGCTGCGTGGTGAATCAGGGCGAGGCGGTCATCTTCGGTAAAGAGTCCGGCGAGGTCTTCTACGACTCAGGCGATTCTGACTTCCCGCTGAGTAGGACGCCAAACGGCAACTTTGAGATTGGCCTGATGGCGAAATTCGGTGCTGCCAAGGCTGATAATGGAATCTATTTCATCGGTCATGATGGCATCGTCTACTGGCTGAGCGGCTATCAGCCCGTTCGGAAATCTACACATGCGGTAGAGCAGTGGATCGAGGGATGTATCGATAAGAATTTCTATGCGATGGCGTGGTCCGAGGCCGGGCATAAGTTCTTCTCGCTGTCCTCGTCTGACGGAACTTTCGTATACGACATTTCGGCAGATCTTTGGCATGAGCGGCTGAGCTTCGGCGATACCCGCTGGAAGCCGCTGTTTGTGCTTCGAGCATTCAACCTTTGGCTCGTTGGCGATTACTCCAGCAACAAAATTGGCCGACTTGACCCAAACTCATTTACCGAGTGGGGCGAGGTATTAAGGTCTTCTTGCGCCTCACCTGCGGTGAGTGAGGACAATCGACGGCTCAATCATGCAAGGCTCGAACTTGTGTTCGAATCTGGCGTCGGTCTTACATCAGGACAGGGTAGCGACCCGCAAGTGATGCTGCGCTGGTCCGATGACGGCGGTCGTAGCTGGAGCAATGAAAAGTGGCGCGGATTGGGCGCTATCGGTGATTTCCGCCATCGCTCTTGCTGGCATCGGCTTGGCCAGGCGCGCGACCGGGTTTATGAGTACGCCATCACAGATCCGGTGCGCCGCACGTTGATTCTCGCGACGACTGAATACCAAGCGATGGGCTACTGATGCCTATCAAGTCATTCAAGACAGTTCCGAAAGATCCGGCCGAATGGGATCGCTTCTTTCGAGAGACGCCAGTCACACCGAGTAATGAATCTGTAGACGGCAATATCATCAAAGATGGCGCGGTCAGTGAGCCGAAGCTCGCGGACGATGCAGTCTCTACAAGAACAATAGCCGACAACGCGGTAAACGACGTTCGCTTGCGTGATTCGAACGGATGCTCGGTGATTGGCCGCGCCACGAACACTACCGGCGATCCGGCAGACATCATCGTCAGCGATGGTCAGTTTCTGGGCAGGCGGTCCAATGTCCTTGGCTCCTACGCGCTGATCGATGCTGACATCCCAGGCTCAATCGCCAGGGACAGTGAGGTTATCGCGGCGATCGCGGCACACGAAGGCGCGTCTGATCCGCATCCCGGATACCTCACTCAGACCGAAGGTGACGCTCGGTATCGAGAGCTAACCGATGCGGTGACCTATGCGGAACTGACTGGCAAGCCAGCCGCCTTGGCCTTGTTATTCAGCGGTACGGGGTCTCCTGAAACCGTTGTCACTGCTGGCGTTGGCTCCTTGTATTTGAGAACCGATGGCGGTGCAGGTACGACGTTGTACGTCAAAGAGTCTGGAACAGGGAATACGGGGTGGATTGGAAAGTGATCACCGTCATCGACGGATTCAGCCCCCTAATTGATGAAGTTCGGTCCAGTGCGTTAGCAAGCGGATTTGGTACATGGCGCCCCAACAAGGGCGAGGTCGGGTCCTCTGTCTACGAGGGAATGAATTTTTGGGGTCGCCATTCGATTCTGCTGCATGCCCTGACTAACTTCATCGGTCGTCCGATCTTCCCTAACAGCATGTTTTTCCGTGTGACGAATTCGTCGACGGAAGCCGCATATGTTCACAGCGACCGTGAAGCGGGTGACATCACCTGCATCGTATACCTATCTGATCACTCCGAACGTTCTGGCACTGGCTTCTATCGCCATCGTGAGACCGGCATGACCTGCATGCCTTCTTTCGCAGAACTCGCGAAGGATCAAGCTTCATTCGATCGGCTAAAGCAGCAGATGGTTGAAGGATCAGACGAGCACTGGGAGCAATTGGATTTCGTGCGAGGTCTTTACAACCGCGCAGTGATTTTCGATGCGCCGAGATTTCACGCGCGCAGCCCGAGGCATGGAATTGCCGACAACGCAGAGGACGGAAGAATGGTCTGGGTCTGTCATTTCGTAACGCAACTGGCGGGTACTGAGCATGGCTGAGATTTGGGGCGCAGCGCTCGGTGCAGCAGCAATCGGCGCCGGGGCATCAATATACGCAGGCGACAAGGCAGCGGACGCAACAAGGGGAGCTACGAGTGCCTCCATCGGTGAACAGGCTCGGCAGTACAATCAAACTCGTGCCGATACTGCTGGCCAGCGTTCTATTGGCAACAGCGCGATGGATCAGCTCGCAAGGCTCTATGGCTTTGCCCCACCTTCGCAGGCGGCTAATGCCGAAGCCGCGGCGGCTGATCGCCAGATCGGCGATTACATGTTACCGGCTGGCACTACGCTGAATCCGATCAAGCCTGGCTGGTTCGATGTGATGTACGCCGGTCAGCGCATCGGCACGCTGAAGCCTGGCGGACCTAACGGGAAATTCGTCAATGACAGCGGCGTTGATATCAATGCCTTGAAACAGCAGCAGACCCAGCAAGCACAACAAGCCCAGCCTCAGACACAGAGGCAGCCAGATATGGGTGCCTTCATCGAAAGCCCGGACTATCAGTTCAACTTAGCGGAAGGCCAGAAGGCTATCGATCGATCTCTGGTTGCTCGGGGCCGGGGATTGTCCGGTGCTGGAGTCAGAGAGGGCGTTCGCTACGCCTCGGGCATGGCCTCTCAGCAATTCGGTGACTTCACCAATCGTCTATTGACCATCGCGGGGCTTGGCAGTGCCGCGACGAGCAATACGGTCGCTGCTGGTACGAATATGGCGAACAACAATTCTGCTGCTCTCATCAACGCCGGTAATCAGCGCGCATCAATCTATGGCCAGACGGCAGCAGGTGTGAATAACAGCGTTCAGGGCGGAATCAGTAACTTCATGCTGCAGCAATATCTTAAGCAACCAGCAACAACCAACTCCGGCTGGAGCGGGCCACGCTAATGGCCGAGTTCAACACCTTCGACCTTGGCCGGGTCTTCCAGACGGCCGAGGCCATCAAGGGCCTGCGTCGGCAGGGGACGATAGATAGATTGCAGGAGCAATATCTAGGTCAGCGCATTGAGGCTGGCAAGCAGGATATGGAACGGCAGCAGCGCGCGGACCAAGTTGTGCTCGGCAAAGAGAAGGCGCAGCAGATCGTCGCCAAGACTGGGCAGATATTGCAGGCGCCAAACACAAAAAACTACGTTGAGCAGTTCGAGCCTGATCTCGTCAAAAACGCGACAGCGAACGGTATTGACTGGGCGACACTCGATGATAATGCCGTGAAGCAGCTCGTCACGCAGATGCAAAATCGTGCTAACCAAGAGCTTGGACAGGCGCCTCTTACGACACAGGAGGTAGGCGGCTTTAATACGTTGCAGCAGGGCGGAAAGGTGATTGCGAGCCAAGCACCGCAAACCCCCGCGTCCGACCCACTTACCCAGCGGTGGAAGACTGACGTTGCGAACGGTGATTTCACCGGAAGCCTGCTCGAATACCAACAGAAGATTAGGGAAGCGGGGCGTGCGCCTGAGAAGCCAGTAAGCCAGTTTCGTCCAATGGCCGCAGAAGAAGTCGCGGCGGCAGGGCTGCCGGCCGGATCGTCCGCGCAGATCGATGAGCGCACGGGTAAAATCGACGTGCTGTCTAAGCGAGATCAAACGGCGACGCTCAGCCAGAAAGACGCTACCACGGCGAAAATGAAGCTTAATACCGTGAAGCTCGCCCGACAGCAGTTGAACAACATCCGCCAGCGCTTCGAGCCGCTGAAAGGATCAATGTCGGCCGGTGCGTTTGGGCAGGGAAAAGTGCCAAGCGAGAAGGGGCGAGCCTTTGACGCGGCCGTGAACCAAATGCGCAGCACCTTGACGGCGCTAACCCGCGTTCCTGGTGTGGGCGCGATGTCGGACTACGAGACTCGGTTGGATCAAGCAAAATTTCCGACGCGCGATGAATACGAGGCCGTCACCGAGCAGCAGATTGGCGATCTGGACAATATGCTCAATGCCATTGAGAGCGGCTATAGCGATTTGATCAACGGAGGTGGACAGCCTCAGCAGCAGGGCACCGGAGTCGTTCCGGTCGGCCAGAGCGTAAAGGTTGGCGCATTCACGCTGAAGCGGATCAACTGATGGCGACTTACGAAATCACTGGACCCAATGGCGAGGTATATCAGCTTGACGGTCCGGATGATGCCGATCCAAGCGAGGTGATTGCGCAGATTACTGGGCAGAATGCGAAGATCGCGGTTTCGCCAGAAGCGTCCACGCCTTCCCAAGCTGAACAGGAAGCGCCAAGCATGCTTGCGCAGACTGGACGCCAGCTTGGTCTGACAGGTCGAGCTGTTGCCGAAGGAGTGGCCGACATCGCATCTATCCCTGCGAATGCTTTGGGCGCAATCATGAACGCCGGCCTGAAGGCGTTCGGAGTCAACTATCAGTTCCCAGAACAGTCCGGCGCTGTTTCGCAAGCACTGACGGATGCGGGAGTTCCTGTTCCGCAGGCGGGGACGGAGCAACTTGTAAATCAGATTGGTCGCAGGGCGACTGGTACTGCGGCGACAATGGGAACCGGTTTCGCGCTTCAAGGTGCGGGCGGGGTTACTGGGGCGGTTGGAAATACGCTGGCATCGAATCCCGTGATCCAAGGCGTTGCCTCTGCAACTGGGCCGGTCGCCGCTGAGGTCGCTCGCCAAGCTGGCGCGGGTCGTGCCGGGCAGACGGTGGCTGACCTTGCTGGTTCGATGGCTCCTGCTATTGTCGCAACGTCGGCTCAGGCGATTACTCGCGCCGGCTTTCGTGGCGGCGAACAAGGCCGGCAAACCGTTGAGCGCAATATTCAGACCTTTAGAAAGGTTGGTACTACTCCGAGCGTCGGACAGGCTACCGAGAATCGCGCCGCGCGGGGCGCCGAGAGCCTGCTGGCTAGAACACCAGGCGGCGCCGGGCCTATTGTCAGGAAGGCAGAGCAGCAGGCAGACGAGATCGCTGAGGGGATAGAGCGGCAAGCCGCGAAGTTAGTTCGAAAAACCTCCGCGGAGCAGGCTGGACGTCAGATTCAGCGAGGCGTGAGTGGCGAAGGTGGATTTGTCGACAAGTTCAAGGCTCAGCAAACCAAGCTATACGATGAACTTGATAAGTTCATTCCGTCATCTCAACGTATCAGCGTTGAGAAAACGCAGGCGGCGCTAAAGAATCTGAATCAGAACATCGAAGGCGCTGAGAATGTTTCCAAGTTCTTCCAAAACGCGAAGATAAAGGGGATTGAATCCGCGCTTACGAAGGATATCGAGGCTCGCCCTGAGCTTGATGATGCCGCTGCTGACATTCTCGAAGCTATCCGTAAGGTCGATCCAGTAAAGGCAGAGCAGTTCAGTGCGGAATTGTTCCGGGATGGCAAGTTGCCCTATGAGGCCGTCAAGAAGCTGCGCACTCTGGTGGGACGCGAGATGGCGGATGCCGGGATTGCCAGCGATGTCCCACGCAGCAAATGGAAGGCGCTGTACGGCGCTCTATCAGAGGATCTTGGCCAATCAGTAGAGGGCAATCCAGCCGCTAAAGCTGCGTGGACGCGCGCCAATAATTACACCAAGGCCGGCATGCGCCGGATCGAATCCATTGAGTCTGTAATCGATAAGAACGGCGGACCTGAAGCGGTTTTCCGCGCTGCGACCTCTGGGACAAAGGAGGGCGCAACTACCCTTCGAGCAGTGATGCAATCTGTCGATGACGAAGGCAAGAAGATGATTTCGGCCACGGTACTACGTCGACTTGGGATCGCCAAAGCTGGTGTTCAGGGAGAACTAGGCGACAAGTTCAGCACCGAGTCATTTCTCACTAACTGGAATCTCTTGTCACCCGAGGCTAAGCGCTCCCTGTTCGACCGATACGGTCCAAGCTTCAGAAATGACATGGACCATGTCGCCAAGGTTGCGGCAAATCTACGTGAGGGATCTCAGGTATTTCGTAATCCATCCGGGACTGGTCAGGCAACCGCGCAAGCGGCGACTGTCGGCGGTTTAGCGGCATCCCTAATCACTGGGCAGCTTGGAACCGCAGGCGCCATTGCCGGCGGCGTCACAGGCGCCAATCTTATGTCACGCCTAATGACCAATCCGAAGTTTGTTCGCTGGCTGGCGGTGTCGACAAAGATGCCGCCTGGTGCATACGCGAATCAAGTTACCACCCTACTTCAGCAGGGAAAGAATACAGGTGACGAGGATCTAGTACAGGCGGCTCTGTACTTACAGAAAGGCCAGAACGACCAATCCGATCAAGATAAACGGCGACAGCAAAGCAAGTAGCCCGCCAATCGTAAATTTGGCGTCTTCCCAAGCCGAGAATTCTCGGTAATCCGGTTTCTTCTTCATTCAGCCCGCCTCGTGC
>ENA-UOUW01000045-UOUW01000045.1-bioreactor-metagenome-genome-assembly--contig:-NODE-45-length-19484-cov-9.289979_pt1 | contig 19484 bp, 37 predicted proteins | sample MGYA00238153_ERZ761573 | MGnify/ENA primary metagenome ERZ761573 (study PRJEB28894, sample SAMN06264780) | bioreactor metagenome | isolation source: Switchgrass | place: USA:Austin, Texas | collected... | reverse complement strand
AACTTCTACCATGGCGGGGTGCTGATCGCGCATCAGGAGGCGCCTGGCGTCTTCGACGTGAAGGATCCCGAGCTGAATCTCGGTGGCATCAAGGCAATCATGGCGGTCACCATTCAGGAGAACCTCGATGGCTGAGGTCTACCACAGCACCACGCACGGGCCGATACCGCTCAGCTTCACTGGTCGCCGCCTGCTTGCTAACCTGCGCGAAGCGATCAACGAGTATACGCGTCAGATCTCTTGCCACGGATACAAGGAAGAGTTCTGGAAGCCGGTTGCGCATGCACGCGGGGAACTAGCGAAGTACATGAGCGAGCTGGAGCGAGGTCAGCGGCATCCAAATCCCGACATCAAAAAGGCAATCGATGAGGGTACGCATCCGTTCCTGCGACCAGTGACGCCCACGGTACACATCGCGCCCAGCGGAAACACGTTTGTTCTGCCCAAGATCCCGAAGGGATACGCGTTGCGCATCGTGGGCAACCTCGTCAGCATCGAACCCGTCAAAGATGGACAGGCGTAGACTCGCGCACGAAATCCAGATAGAGGGGGTACGTCGTACTTGCGACGATGCTCACCGCGCTTTGATGGACTTCGGTACGGAGCACCAGAAAGCGATCGCTCGAGGTGTGGTCAATGCTTTCGAATGTGCGGGCTTGCTGAGTCGTAGCGAGGCGCACGTGCGCCGTCTTGCAATGGCAGTCTGCCCGGGGCACAATGACTCGCGCGTGTGGTGCGCGTACTGCGGAGATATCAAAAGTGACATCGGATGAGGTCGTAAGGCATCTCTATCCGTCCATCCCGGTCACCTCGGACATGACTGTCGTGGCCGAGTTCGCACGGATGATGGCCGACAAGGAATGCGGTGCTGTCGAGTGCAGGGAGAAATTCCGCATCTTTGCGCACGGCTTCGCTGCCGGTGTGCGCAACTGCACCGCGCGTCTCAACGATCAGCTTCGACGTGCCTAGGCTACCTGAGCTTAGCGAGTCATATCGGCGGGTGCTCTTCCTGCTTCACTTGATGCGACTGCCAAAGTACAAGCAGCGCGGTTTCCATTTTCGCGCGGACAAGCACAAGGCAATAAACGATTGCACAGCCGAGGAGCGCTTGCGGGTACTGTGCGAGCTTCAGCATACGGACAGGGTGCTAGGCGACGAACAGTGCCGCTATTGCGGGCCTATGGGTAGCTCCAAAGATCCGCCCCGCTGGTGCAGAGGAGAGGTAACTTGTCCTCATCTACGAACGTAATTCGGGAGCAGGATATTCATCTGGTCTTGCGCTCCGATCCTATGAAGGTGACGTTTCCGGTCATCGCCGTGCGTCTGCGCTGTAAGGGATGCGGTATCTGCATTGAGTTCGACGCGGTGTCTCGGCATGCAGGCCAGGATATCAAAGAATGGGTGCAGATAATCCAAGGCGTCGCTGCTGACGCGCATCGGTTTGGGGCGCCGCAGTGCAAGTCTCAGATAGTCGATTTGCAGATACCTGTGCCGAACGGCACGAAGAACGTGGGCGAGGTTCCAAAGTCTTGAACGCCGAAAGGCGTGTCGTGACCGAGGGAGACATGACCCCTCGGGCGGGTCTTAGTCCAGAGTCACCCGTGCATCGCAGGCCCCCATCGGGCTAAGTAACCTGGAAAGCCTGTTCGTCACGGAAGCCGCGTCAACGGCGATACCTACGGGGCGGTGGCAGGCACCTATGCAAAACGAATTAGAACTCAAGAAGATGATAGAGCGCGTGCACGAGGTGGCAGCAGCGCTCTTAGGCTCGTCAAGTGACCTGCGTGACCACGCTACGGAAGCTGAACGTAATGATCCTGAGTTCCTACGCGCTCTTGATTGGGAAGTCATGCAGTGCGACTCCTGTAACTGGTGGTTTGAGACCGAAGAGATTAACGAGAACGGCGAGTGTAAGGACTGCGAGGAGACTCGCTAAACTCTTGCGATATCCGCGATTGCTGCGGTAATGTAACGTTATGAAAGTCGCTAATCGCGCTTATCTTACTGACGAAACGGTTGCTGCCTATACTAGCGATAAGCCGCAATCAATCTTGTGGGATACTGAGCTTAAAGGTTTTGGATGTCGATTATCGATTCGCACGGGCGCAAAGACCTTTATCCTTCAAGCGCGCGATCAAAATCGTAAGGAAAATCAACATACGTTAGGGCGCTTTCGCGATCCTTACACAACTGAGGAAGCGCGCGCTAAAGCCATTGAACTGAAGAAACAGTTAAAAGGGGAGACGGCGCGCCCCTTGGCGCCTGTCCTGACTTCTAAGGTGCCTTGGGCTACAGCCGTAAAGCCTGTTTCGCTAGCGCCGATGCCCCCAACGCTAGCAGTACATACGCCTGCAGAAGCGTTGGTTTATCGCATTGAGCCTGTTCTTGAAGATCGCGAGAGTATTATTGGAGCGTTGTCTGCCTATGCAGAAGTCTTATCCGCGCAGGTAGACGACGATCCTGACGATGCAGAGCTGCGATACCGAAAAGCGCTGACCGAAGAAATGGCATCCATCTTAAAGGAAGCGTTTTCTTTGGCAGCTAAGAAATTAAAGCGTAAGCAAAAGCGCGAGATGCAACAGGCGCAGCCTAAGGTCAGAAAATTGACTTTAAACGAAAAGCATTATCGAGACGGCGGCATTCTTGTACATGAAGGAAAGCCGGGGGAATACTTTGACGGGCCGGTGTGGCAGTTCGGAGATCAACGCGTAGCGCTGCGCGAACAACGTAAAAATATGACGCCAGACGAATTAGCTGTTGCCGTGGAAGAGTCGTTTGCGCTCTTGCAATCAAAGCAGAAGGCCTCTTAGGCTGCGCCTTTCCCAGGAGCCACCATGCCCGCAGAGTACCGTCTGATCGGCGAACCCGCCTTCGTCCGCGAAGTGACCCGCGCTATCAAGGCGCACCGCAACAGCGAACCGCGGGCCTACGTGCTCGTCATGGTGACGCCTGACAACAAGGCGGAGCTGATCTCGAACATGGACATCAACGCGCAGCGCTGCCAGTTGGTCGCCAGTGCGCTCGACATGCTCATCAAGAGGTAGCTATGGGGTTGCAGTGCGATTTCAAGTTTGCACCGATGGACCTTGTGTTCGTGACTGCATTCGGCCTCAACTATCATGGGCGGGTGCAGTGGTGTAAGGCGGATGGTGGGCAGTTGATATATCACGTGCAGTACGCGAACGATCGCGGGGAAGTCTGCTCGGGCGAATACTACGAAGACGAATTGAGCGCACGTGATAAGTCGCCATAAGCAGCTCAACTTACACGCCCCTGAGCTCGGTGTCTATGGGGACTGCGCGCGTACCGCCTATGCGTGCCTGCTCGGCTTGCATCCGCTGGAGGTGCCGCATTTCCTGATCGACAACCCGCCCGCAGACGAGTTCTGCAAACGCCAACGCGACTGGCTCGCCTCGCGCGGGTTGACGGAGATTGCGCTGCCCATGGGAGCGGAGACTTTCGACGAGGTGCTGCGCACGATGGGATGCTTGAATCCCGACGTGCATTACCTCGTCACGGGAATGGGACGCGCGGGCTGCCAGCATGTGGTCATCTGCTATGGCAACCGTCTTGAGTGGGATCCCTCTCGAACGGACAGCGGGATCATTGGCCCATGTTCGGATGGATTTTTCTGGCTGGGTTTTCTTGCACCGTTGAGCTTGCAGAACTCCGCGCAGCCCGCGTAACTTACTCCCATGAGCACCTCTCCTGTTCAGGATGCGCGGTCACAGTTCCCGCATTATCACAAATTTGTCAAGCATCTCGATTACGTCGATGTGTATCGGGTGCTTCAGCTTTTCAATGTGACTGACCCGTGTATCCAACACGCTGTCAAGAAACTGCTCGTCCCGGGCAAGCGCAGCGCAGGTAAATCCCGCGAACAAGACATACGCGAAGCCATCGTGTCGCTCAACCGCGCTCTGCAGATGATTGCAGAGGACGACGTGGTGGCAGTCGCTCAGCACAACAGCGCGCAGGTTGCGTCGCTGGACAACGGAGAGAAGAAGACATGACGACGAAGCTCGACAAGCAGATCAAGCGTGAGGTTCTGGTGAACGGTGTCCCGCACACCGTCACGTTGACCCCCGAAGGCATCAAGCTCACGGAGAAGGGTCGCCAGAACGGTGCGCAGCTGACGTGGGCCCAGCTCAAGGCCGACAATGTCAACAAGCAACAGTTGATCGCGTGATCTACATCGCCTCCAAGACGAAGCATGCACCACGCTGGCGCGAATTACGCGCCCAAGGCGTGCCCATCATCTCAACGTGGATAGATGAGGCGGGTAAGGGAGAGACCAAATCGTTCTCCGACCTGTGGGATCGCTGCGTCTTGGAGGCGTGCACTTCCTACGTACTTGTCGCGTATCGCGAACCCGGTGAAATCCAGAAAGGGTCCTTCATCGAAATCGGTGCAGCGCTAGCCATGCGAGTGCCAGTGTTCATCGTTGGTTACGAGGAAGAACAGTTTTCCTTCAGACATCATCCAAGAGTAACATCTTGCAGCACCCTGCAAGAAGCGCTTACCCTAGCATGCGCGCTCGTAAGGAAAAATCCTCGTGTTTGTGATTGAGTACGTTCTAGGGTTTGCCATGGACCCCGCGGAGCGCGTGGTCGCGCTTATTCGTAAGCGTCGTCCAGATTGGCAGGCAGGACGTTGGAATGGTATTGGAGGGCATCGCGAAGGTTTCGAGTTACCGCTGGATGCCATGGTGCGCGAATTCGAAGAGGAGACGAGCGTTAAGACCTATCGCGAGCAATGGCGTAAGGTCGGCGTAATGCGCGAAGTCAATGCTTGGAACTGCCATGTCTATACGACGCGGGAAGCGCCGTTGAATCTCATCCAGTCCTCGACGAATGAAGTCGTGGCGCTTCATCGTATCGAAGCGCTACACGAACTCGATTGCATGGCCAACATCCAGGCACTTGTGCATCTGTGTCGAATCAAACCCGACACTCCGAAGAACACAATCCCTCAATTTGAACTGGTGTACAAATGAAAGTCGCACTCAGCGTCGTTGCCCTGTTGATCGTGGGCGTCTTGCTGGCAGCCAAGGTCAGCGACATCTGGTCCGAGAAACAAGTCAAGGCATGCGCTGCCAAGGGCGGTACGCTGGTCAAAGGCGCGCTGCGCGACTACGTGTGCATCAAGGTAGAAATTGTCAAGTGAAAGGCCCAGGCTATGTCTGTGACCTTGCACCGCCCGGATGGATCTGCAGACGCGAAGCGGGGCACGAAGGGCCCTGCGCAGCCGAGCGCGTAATGCCAGGCATGTACGGTCGCCGAAAAGGGGATCGCCCCCTAAAGGTTGTTGCGCCGCCTGACGTCGCTGCAGAAGCGCTGTTCGGTGCGGTAGCAGTGCCGGAAGCAGCGCTGCGCACGCAGAGTCGCAAGGCGTCATTCGCGGAAGCATGCGCAAACACGGCGATTGGCTTCTGCGTGTCTTGGGGCGCCACTTACGCCTTTCTTCATCTCCTTGACATCAGAATGTCGTTCCATCAGTTGTGGTGGTACACGTGGGGCATGACCTTCGTGTCCATTGCGCGTTCCTATGCGCTGCGGCGCTTGTGGAATGCCGAGTGGTGGAAACGGCGGAGATGAGCTTCGGTTACAGGCTCGACGGGTACTACGACGAGAACGGTCGTTGGCAGCGTACGAAGTTCTGTTTTGTGTACTGCGGCGAGCGGTGTACGTGCATGCCGAGAGGTCCGTTGTACCGCGTGGACCTGGATACCAGTAAGCAAGTCAAGCCCCCTCCTGTGGAAGAAGACAAAGATTTCTGATGGCTGTACTTACTCCAGAATATCTCGCTCGCAGCGGCACGGAGCACGGCGAACAAGCCGCGTTGTTCTGCTGGGCCAACAAGGCAATGTGGTTCGGCTTTGCGGTAGCGGATGACCCGCGCAGCTATGAACGGGGCGCGCTGGTGTGGTCAGGTGAACCCGTACTCCCAGTCCTCAAGTGGCTCTTCGCTATCCCGAACGGTGGTGGTCGCAGCGCAGCTCAGGGCGGCATGCTGAAAGCGGAAGGCGTCAAGCCTGGCGTTAGTGACATCTGTTTGCCCGTGGTACAGTACGGGGAGAACGGCCACCCTCGCTTCACTGGTCTCTATATCGAGATGAAGCGCGCCAAAGGCGTCACTAGTGACGTCAAGCCTGAACAAGAGGAATTCATTAAGTTCGTGCGAGAACAGGGTTATCGTGCGGAAGTGTGCTTTGGCTGGCGTCAGGCAGCTGACATCATTAAGGAGTACCTGTCGTGAAACGTATAGCGATGATTGGCGCGGCAGCGCTGGCGGTAGCGTCTGCAATGGGGCAGGAGTCGCCGGAAGAGATCCGCGCTTCTTACGAGAACGGTATTCCCAAGCGCATGGAACTGGGCAAGACGCCAAAGGAGATTTGCGCGCTATACGACGTCTATTTAGACGGCGTGCAACAGTTCGATTGCGTCGTTGCGGACACGGAGAAGAATTTCGTGGTGCGCTACGTTCGAACGAATGGGATATATGTGCGGGGCCGGCATGGTGGCATTCGCACCGAGCGCATCAATGGACGTGTTTGCATTGTCAAGAAGGGTGACCCGTGCCCGCAGGAAGAACGTGGACACGAAGAAGATTGAGGAGCACATCCGCTCATCCAGCTTCGAGCGCGTTGCCCTCGATTATCAGATCGAAGGCGTCACGAAGCTTTTCGAGTCCGCGGCTGTGCAGGGTAATAATACGATGATGGAGCAGTTTCGGCAACAGCTCCATGAACTGATGGACCGCAAGCTCGACGTCATCGCTGCACAAAGCTCTCTAGTCCGGACGATGTTCGGAGGAAAATAAAAAGCCGTTGCCGGCGCGGTTCCGTTCGTCCATAGTGCAGTCATTAGCACAGGAGAACGGACATGCTCTACTTCATCGAACACCCCGCCAGCAAGCGCATTATCCAGGTCGTCGCCGAGCTCACTGATGCCCTGCGCGCCGATGGGCGCGATGTCAGCCGCTGGGACATCAAGACGATGGAGCGCGCGAAGGACATCGCGTTGCAGGCCAACCTGTTGGAAGACGGGTACTTCTACCTCTCTTGCGACCGGGGAAGCTATGTCAGCCCGCGCTACGACGTCATCCGCGCTCCTATGAAGGGTGCAGAGGTGTCTAAGGGCTTCAACGGCGATTATTACCCCTGCGGCAAGATCGCCAAGGTGACGCACAATTTCAAGCGCGTCGAAACTGCGGACGGCACTGTGTTCTGGCGCCGCAAAGAATCTGACGTCTGGCTCGAGCAGGGCGGCGGGTTTGCCATGTGTTACGGTGTCCACGACGAACGTAACCCGTCGTTTTAACATGATCCGTCCTCCCCGCGATCCTGCATTGACGGCGTTCATCCGAATCACTTGGGTACTCCTCATCTACGCTGTTCTTCGCCTTACTGTTCTTCGAGGTGTGTGATGCAGAAGCTTATCTGGCGCGTGCAACCCGAACCGACCGGTCGCTACCGGTCCTTCGAGCACCGGGGCTGGCCCTCCGCTCACTGGAAAGGCGAGCAGGAGCGCGCAGCGGCCTACATCGGCTGTAAAGACGAATACGTTCCGAAGCACGTCAAGGCAGGTACGCACGCACCGCTGACGGTTCGCATTGCGCGGTGGCACACCCGCGAAGGGCAGGGGCCGACGTTCCAGTGGATGCGCGTGCTGCGCCAGTTTGCGACGCTTGAGGAAGCGAAGGACTTCGCGGCACAGTTCCTGGCCGCGCATCCAACCTGGCACCCTGACACTTGCGTCTCCCTAGACGAGCATCGTAAGGTGCCCCAAACGGACTCGAAAAAGGACAAGGCACATGGCGCGTAAAAAGTCGACTCACTCGTTCGTCCTGATCATCGTGGAAGGTCGTGGCGCACTGCTGCCGTTCCCGGTGGACATGCTGCGATATGACGCTTCGCACCCCGCCCACGAGACGGACAGTCTTAAGATCGAGCGTACCCTCAAGGATAGCGAGAACCCTGACGATTACAAGCAGATTTCGCTCTACTGTGCGGCGTACAATGGACCGACACTCGCGCGATGGGACAGCCGCGGCTGGCGTGTGGTTAGCGTGGATGGCATGCCCGCTCCGCTGGTGCGCTAGTGAACGCACGTACACGTCACGACCCTATCGTCGAGCTCGAATGCGATGTCGAGCGCGCCGTCAACTTCATCAAGGCGTCGCGCAATCGAAGCTTGTTCGTATGCTGCGCGCAGTTCGCGGTTGCCAAGAACCAGACCGGTGCACCGGAAGGGCACACTCGCGGGCGCGAGGTATACGCTCACGTGAGAGTCAACACGCCTGCCGCGATCAAGTTCATCCAGGATGCCTATGGCAGGCAAGCCGACAAGGTCACCATTCGCATTGCGTATTCGTCCAACTGCGTATTCATTGGGAGAGGAGCATGATTAAACTGATCAAAGCATGGTTGAAGGCGCGTCGCGAACAACATGCGCGCGACCTGTTCAATAGAGGGTATGGGTTCGCTGCTGCAATGCTGTTGCACGGGTCGTCTCCCGAAGAGATCGAAGCGATGACCTACTACGCCTTCGAACACAACGGCTTCGAAGACGGCGTTGCGTCAGCCTTGAGGGACTACAACAAACTTCTGGCTCGACCCGTGGTGTCCGCGTGAAACGCCATTATCTACTAATCCTTGCGGCTGCGATTCTGTTTGTCGTAGCTTGCCTAGTGGACCCGTGTGACAACGCTCCCAACTGCAACATAGAGGAACATCGATGAAACCATGCCCGACAGAAGGCTGCGACGGTCTGATACCAGACAAGTCGCGTACCGGCGTCTGTCACAACTGCTCTGCAACGCACGCGCGCTGGAACAAGCGTAGACCTGCAGAGGTGTTGGAACGTCGCCGGAAGTTGACGATGTACGGTGCCCGCATCAACGTCGTCCTCGACAACAAAGACATCGGCGACAGCAAGGTCATCTCCTTCTACAATGCAGTAAAGAAGAAGGCGGTGCGTCATGGCGACCGGTAAGAAATGGTCAGCAGCGCAGAAGCGCAAGTTCAAGGCCACAATGAAGGCCAAGCATGCCGGCAAGGTACTGGCAGCACAGCCGACCACGAGCAAGGACGTCCTTACCTACCTGACGCATGCCGAACGCGGTATACTCGATCGCGTGCGCCGAGGTGCTGTTAAGCGTCTCACCGGATCGGACCTGCTGACGCTGCTGGCGTTGGCTACGTTGCGAGGTGAGGTATGAAGACGGCGATCGTGATAGCCGCCATTTCTATCATCCTTGCCCTTCTCGTTCTGGCTGCGGCGTCTCGTATCGTTCCGCGTGGACGTAGTCGTAGCTACGGATGCCGACATCGCTGGTCCGAATCGGATATCGATTGGGATGTCCAAGGTGACATGAGTACCGCTATCCATTGCCTCTACAACACGCATGTGAAGTGTGAGCTGTGCGGTCACGAGATGTGGATAGGAACGGAGGAGTATGCTCGGCATCTCCGAGACACAGGGCGCATGGCGACAGGGTGCTAACTCGGCGTTATGTGATGTCGCAAGATATCGTTGCATCTTGAACTCACCTGTCATAAGCTGTGTTCAACGGTAGCGGTACATCAGCGAAGATGGACACGGCCGGCATCGAACCCCGGCACCGCTACCCGCCCTCTAACACAGCACAGGACCTCACATGACCACGCTCAATTTCGATGCCACGAAAGTTGCCCCCTCCGTCGTCAAGGAGGAGAAGCCCCGAGTCTGGAGCGATCGCCAGCTGGCAATCTTTCACTTCGCACAGCACGGCCAGGGCAACGCAGTTGTCGTGGCAGTAGCGGGTAGCGGCAAGTCCACAACCCTGATCGAGGCCTACAACCGTCTGCGCGGCCAAGGCTTGTTTCTTGCCTTCAACAAGGCAATCGCAGACGAGCTGAAGGCAAAGGGTGTCAATGCGCGCACCTTCCACTCGCTGGGTTACGGCGCGGTGATGAATCACGTCGGGTGCAGCTCGGTTGAAATGAACAAGATGCACAAGCTGTGCACCACGATCATGAATCCCAGCATGTACGATCAACTGAGCGAAGAGCAGAAGGCGCGTCAGCCGAGGCCCGGCGAGATGGACTTCGAGTATTACAGCGCGTTCGCCAAGCGCCTCTGCGGATTGGCGAAGCAGGGCGGCATCGGTGCGGGCCTGCTGCCGGACACCGAACAGAAATGGATGGATATCTGCGTCTACCACGACATCGAGCCTGAGAACGAGAACGCGGACCTCGGTCGTGCGATCGAGTGGGCGCGTGCGCTGCTGGACGCATCGAACGACTATCGCAAGCACAAGATGATCGACTTCGACGACATGCTGTACATCCCTATTCGGGACGGCCTGTCGCTTCCGAAATACGATTTCGTCTTCGTGGACGAAGCGCAGGACACGAACATGATCCAGCGCGCGCTTCTGCGCAAGGTCATGAAGCCCCGCTCGCGCCTGATCGCGGTAGGCGACCCCGCGCAGGCCATCTACGGCTTCCGCGGTGCAGACAGCGACAGCCTGGACATCCTGGCGCGCGAATTCGGGTGCATCGAACTTCCGCTGGACATCACCTACCGCTGCCCGGAGAGTGTGGTCAGGTATGCGCACCAGTGGGTGTCGCACATCAAGGCGCGCCCGGGTGCACCGGAAGGCATCGTGGAGAACCACGGCCTGGAGTGGAAGAGCGAAATGTTCCAGCCTGACGACCTGATCGTCTGTCGCACCACGAAGCCGCTCGTCGAACTCGCTTACAAGATGCTGCGCCTCCGTCAGCCCTGCCGCGTGCTGGGCAAGGAGATCGGTCAGGGCCTCAAGTCGGTCATCAAGAAGATGAACGCCGACACGGTGGACGAACTTCTGCTGAAGCTGGACGCCTGGGCTGAGCGCGAGATCGAAAAGGCGATGGCGAAGAACCTCGAGTCGAAAGCGGAAAGCATCCACGACAAGCGCGAGACGATTGCGTTCCTGGTCGACGGCTTAGAAGAGGGCAACCGTACGATCAACGAGATCTACCGCGTCATCGACCTGCTGTTCGCGGACACCTTGGGCGTGCCGATGTTGTCTACGATCCATAAGTCCAAGGGGCTGGAAGCTGAGCGGGTGTTTTGGTTGAACCGCAGCCAGTGCCCGCCGCAGTGGATCCGCGGCGAGTGGCAGAAGCAGCAGGAACTCAACCTCTGCTACGTTGCTACCACGCGCGCCAAGAGCGAGTTGCACATCATCGAAAACCCGCAGGAGCGATAATGCGCTACGTATGGGCGTTCCTGTCATTCGTCATTGGCTTCATACGAGGTTGGAGACTATGAAAGACCTGCCGCCGATCACTTTTCCTGAAGGCAAGCGTACCGAAGGGACGCTCCTCAAGGAGCCGATGAAGCGCATTACGCGCAAGTCCAAGTTTCTCAAGAACCTCGAGAAGCAGCAGGCGCAGAAAGAGCTGCCTCCGGTCGAGGTAGAACGAGTTCTGCGAGTCATCAAGTAGAACTGCGTAATCGCGCACATACCGGAGCAATGAGTTCGCGGTATGCTTTCCTTGTCAATTTGTAAACGGAGATGGAGATGAATCGCAGCGACATGGCTCGAGGCGATGGAAGAACTTACCTCGGCTGGACGGAAGAGAACTGGGCAGTGATTGCCGGTCAGATGCCGTACGGCATCTACGCGCCGACGAACGAAGGTGCTGTCGCGATGAAGCTGGCTTGGATGACATCGAAGGTCGACGCGGATCTGACACGGCGAGATCCGTACTATGCCCGCTCGCTTTTCGAGAACGTGATGGGGCACAATGCGCGGCACCCTGCCGCGTACCCAGCCGCGATCGTGCACGGGGTACCCTTACCGCAGTGAAAGCACGGGCCGGGCTAGGGGTATCGCTTACGCGAAATACAGCGTATACCCATTGCGACGGGTAAAAGCGCGTTGCTATGCTGTGTGCTCATCCTACGCTGGAGAGCATATCAAATGGCAACCTCGGCGACGCAGACGCGCGCTGGCCACACTTCCGAACATCGGAAGATCGGGCGCACGCTTCTCATCGAGATCGCGGTAGGGGTCACCTTGCTGTTTCTCGCGTGGACGCTGTTCGGCCCGAAGTAGATTTTTTGGCATGGGGCGCGCGGGTTAGCGCGCCCTTTCGCGACAAGGTGAAGGATATTGCCCTGAACCTGTCGATGCCAAAGGAAGGGCCAAGCTGGCTCATGGCTTGCATGGCTTTCGAGACGGGTGAAACGTTTCGCCCCGACGTTCGGAACGCCGCAGGCAGTGGCGCGGTAGGTTTGATCCAATTCATGCCGGCGACAGCAGCCGACCTCGGGACTACAGTCGAGGTCCTGGCCACACTGAGCGCCGAGGCGCAGTTGGATTACGTGCGACGCTACTTCGCGCGCTACCGCGCCCGCCTGCGCACCCTCAGCGACTGCTACATGGCGATCCTTTGGCCCGCTGCGATCGGCATGCCCGAAGACGCGGTATTGTGGAGCCAGCGCGACCGCCCTACTACGTACAGGCAGAATTCAGGTCTTGATTTGAATCGCGATGCTCTGATACTCAAGTGTGAAGCCGCGAAAAAGGTATACATCGCTCTCGAGAAGGGACTTCGACCGGAAAACACAGCGCCCCTCTAGTAGCTTGTGCACTATGCTCGTGCTACTATCCGGCAAACGGAGCATGGCCTCTGTCGTTCGATACTTAGACGAGGGTAGCCATGGCAGACGATTTGTGGGCAGTCTGGTGGATCCGTGCGATTGGATATACGGCTTTCGCAGCGTTCGGCGGTGCAATGGGGCATCTGATGCGTTCGCTGGATAAGAAAGAACCGATCAATTGGTCGCGTACCCTACTGGAGAGTTTCTCCGCAGGGTTCGTCGGCTGCATCGTGCTACTGATGTGCAGCGCGATGAAGCTGAGCGAGCAGTGGACCGGGGTCATCGTTGGCGTGAGCGGGTGGCTCGGCGCCAGCGTAACAATCCGGATGCTCGAAGGTATCGTTCGCAAGAAGATCGGTCTGGAAGGAGAACCGCCGAATGCCCCTCCCGCTGATCCCTCTTCTCCTTAGAGTTCCGCTGCTTGCAAAGGTAGTGGGATTCGTTAGCAGCAAGGGACGACTCGTCATCGAGTACGCGCTGATCGCTGCTGTGGTCACGCTTTGTGGCCTCGCGGCAGCATTGTGGGCGAACAAGAAGAACACCGAGATCGCTCTTCTCAAGACTGAGAGGCGAATCGACACGCTGGAAACGCTCAACGGCGCGCAGGATGCTACTATCGCAGACCTTCGGGATTTGCGAGCGCGGGATGCTGAGACGTTGGCTGGTGTGTTGGAAGACTATAAGAAGCTGGCAAGAACCGATACAGAGGCGCGCAAGCGCATCGCAGACTTGGAGAAGAGCAATGCGTCAGTTCGTGCGTTTATGCGCAACCCTATTCCTCCTGAGTTGCGCTGCCTGCTCGATGGTACGTGCACCCTCGCAGAGCATGCAGACAAAGATCGAGCGCCCCTTACCCCCAGCGGAACTCCTCAAGGAGTGCCAGCCTCCGGAACCGACCCCGATCTATAACACGGGGCATCTTCTCTCGAACCGGCAAGATTGGATTACTGCATTCGGTGGGTGTAGGGACTTGCATCATCGTTTGATACAGTGGAACACCGATCCGCCGGCAAGCCCGCGCGAGTAAGCGTTGCGGACTTAATATCGGCCTCCTTATACTCCGATCAATCCCCGTCATGGGCGGGTGAGAGTCGGAGATAATCAGCATGGCTGACGAAAAGCCTCCTTCGCTATGGGATGCGCTGGTAATGCAGCAGCCCCTGACGGCGGATGAGAAAAAACTACGAGACGATTTCGTTACCGAGTACCTCAAGGACAGAGACGGCTGGGCGGCTGCCATTCGTTGCGGCTTTCTCAAAGAACTTGCGGTCACCTACGCGCAGACGCTGCTCGGCGAACCGTACATCCAGCAGGAGATCGCACGTAGGGAGCGGCAGCGAACGGAGAACCCGAAGCTAGCCGACAAAGAAGATCACGTGAGCATACGTGCGGCCTTGTTCCGCGAGGCTTATAGCCGCGGTCCGGGCAGCACGCACATGGCACGGGTCAACGCGCTGAAGGCGCTCGCGCAACTGACCAACATGGAACCGGCAAAGAAGGTCGAGAAGACTGTTACGCACAGGGGCGGCGTGATGCTGGTCCCCGCGATGGCGAATCTCAACGAGTGGGAGCAGGCCGCAGCGAAGTCGCAAGACAAGCTGTTGGAAGAGGCCCGCCACTAAATGCGCGATCTGGTGACTCCCGCCGGCCCAACTCGGGTCGTGTGGGAACCCTTGCCTGGCTCGCAGACGCTGGCACTCAACTGCCCGGCGAACATAATTGTCTTCCACGGTACGCGCGGTCCTGGTAAAACGGACGCGCAGCTCATGCGTTTCCGCATGCGTGTCGGTCAAGGATACGGGAGGTTTTGGCGTGGCATCATTTTTGACCGCGAGTATAAGAACCTTGACGATCTTGTCTCCAAGTCCATGCGATGGTTTCCGTTGTTTGACGACGGTGCACGATTCGTCTCTTCCAAGAGCGATTACCTTTGGCGATGGCCCACGGGGGAAGAACTTCTATTCCGTGCGATTAAACGCGAGAGCGATTACTGGGGTTATCACGGGCAAGAGTTCCCTTTCATTGGGTGGAACGAGTTAACGAAGTACCCTACCGACGTCTTGTTCGATATGCTGATGAGCTGCAATCGCTCATCATTTCGGCCCGACGACTACCCCCTCACTATTGACGGAGACGAGTACAAGAGGACCGGTATAGTTCGAATTATCGAGGACTACGAACGCCACGCCATGCAGCACCTTCTACCAGAGATCCCGCTCGAATGCTTCATCACGACGAACCCTTACGGCGCTGGCCACAATTGGGTCAAGAAACGCTTCATCACCGCGAGTGCTCCGGGGCGCATCTTGCGCAAGATCGTGAACGTGTTCAACCCGCGCACGCAACAGCGCGAGGATGTGGTTAAGACACAGACTCACCTGTTCGGTTCCTATCGGGAGAACAAATACCTGTCCCCTGAGTACATTGCTGAGCTGGAGACCATGTCGGACCCGAATAAGCGCCGCGCTTGGCTGTTCGGGGATTGGGATATTGTCGCAGGCGGCATGTTCGATGACGTGTGGGACAGTAGGCAGCACATTGTTCGCGCATTTGTGTTGCCTTCAACGTGGAGGCTTACGCGTTCTTTCGACTGGGGTAGCTCGCACCCGTTCAGCGTCGGTTGGTGGGCCGAGTCTGATGGCAGTGACGTTCAAATGAAGGACGGGACGTGGCGCAGTACAGTTCGAGGCGATCAGTTCCGCTTTGCTGAATGGTACGGGTGGACCGGCAAGAGCAACCAAGGATTAAGGATGCTTGCAACGGAGATCGCTGCTGGTATAATCGAGCGCGAAATGGCCATGGGCATCTACGGCCGTGTCCAACCCGGGGCAGCAGACTCGTCAATATGGGATGTCGAAAACGGCAATTCCATTGCGGCAGATATGCTCAAACCGGTTAAGCTCAAGAACGGCAAGATATATCATGGTGTGGAATGGCGTCGGTCTGACAAGTCCCCCGGAAGCCGCAAAGCGGGATGGGAGAAGCTTCGTAAGTATCTAAAGCAGGGTCAGAAGCAATACGTTCCAGGACCGAATGGTGTGTTGCTCCCCGTGCCGAGAGAGTTTCCCGGCCTATTCACTTTCGACATTTGCAAGTGTTTCATTGACCTGTTTCCAGTCCTGCCGCGAGACGAAGACGATATGGACGACGTGGATACCGAGGCCGAAGATCACATCGGCGATGAAACCCGTTATCACATTCTGTCTTTGGGCTTGGGTGCACGCGGCGGTCGTACGAAGGGTACGCATTAGGAGAGCATATGAGCCTCGAAACGACTCACCCGTCTTACGACGCTTACAGCGAAGACTGGACTTTGATGCGCGACGCCATGAAAGGCGAGAGCGCCGTCAAGGCGAAGCGAACAATCTACTTGCCCGCCACAGAGTCGATGCTGTTGGACGGCATGCTGAATTCCAATCAGCTCGGCTTCCAGAACTATATGGCCTATCTCAAGCGTGCCGTCTTCCCGGAGTACGTGCGCGAGGCAGTGGAGGCGCTGCTCGGCCGCATGCACCGGAAGGAAGCGACTTTCGAACTGCCCGAGCGAATGAAAGCGCTCGAGAAGAAATGCACGCTGGGTGGAGATTCGCTTCAAGACCTGCTGCGGCGTATCAACGCGGAACAGCTTCTCAATGGCCGCCTAGGGCTATTAGCCGACCTTCCAGCCGAGCCTAGCTCGACTCCGGACGGTAGCCAGGCGAAAGAAACGATCCCCTATATCTCCCTGTACCCGGCGGAATCAATCCGGAACTGGGACGAAGCGGATGGAACGCAGGGGTTCAGCGCCTTGAACCTTGTGGTGTTGGATGAATGCGGGTATCGTCGAGGTCCCGACTTCACTTGGATACCTCTCAAGCAGTACCGCGTCCTCGTGCTAGGCGCTACGGACACGAACGAAGTACAGGGAGAATACCGTTACGCGGTATTCAGTGACGACCCAGGCAACCCTAACGGCCTCACGTTCGTCGACACGAGCCTCAAGTCCCCCACACTGCGCGGCGTTGCTGTGAAAGAAATCCCCTTCGTGATAATCAACACGAAGGACACCATCGGCACGCCCGACGACCCGCCCTTGATTAGCTTGGGCCGGTTGTGCATGTCGATCTATCGCGGGGAAGCCGACTACCGGCAGAACCTGTTCATGATGGGTCAGGATACCCTTGTGGTCATCGGCGGGGTTCGTAACCCTACCGGTCAACCCGGACAGCCTGGAGAACAGGACGCCATCCGCGTGGGCGCAGGTTCGCGCATCGACGTGGACCAGAATTGCGATGCCAAGTACATTGGCGTCAACGGCGAGGGGTTGAGTGAGCAGCGCGAGTGCCTTACGAACGATCGTAAGGATGCACAGTCCATGGCAGGACGGTTAGTGCCTGTGGGCAAGGCCGACGCTGAAAGCGGAGAGGCGCTGAAGACGCGCATTAGCGCGCAAACCGCTTCGCTCACGCAGATTGCCAAGACTGGCGCCAAGGGGCTGGAGAACGAACTCAAGATCATTGCGAAGTGGATGGGATTGGATGAAGGTGAAGTCGAAAAGATCAAAGTCAACCCGAATCTGGACTTTGGCGACTACGACTTCGGTGCGGAGGACATCGTTCAGCTGATGACGGCTCGCGGCATGGGCGCACCGCTCTCTCGTCGGTCGATCCATGGCATCCTGGTGGACCGAGGGATGACTCAGATGTCGTACGAAGAGGAACTCGAGCTGATCGAGGAAGAGAACGCACAGATGCCTCCTGCCCCGGGCACTGTGGGCGGACCAAATCCCAAGATGGACCCGCATCTCACGGACGAGAATGGCAATCCGCTCAACAAGGACGAACTCGGGAAGGAGAGCGAAAGGCGTGCCGAAGCACGAGAGAATCGCGCTGCTCGTCGCGACGCAACCTTGGCACGGCGTACCGGCACGAAATAAGTGGCGGAGAAGACTGCCAACGAGGAGTTTCAGGACGCGCTCCTCCGCCATCAAACGTATCTGTTGCGATACGCAGGGTACGTGCGTAATCGCATGCTGTCGATTCTCGATCAGTCCAGCCAGGACGTTGCGGATAAGATTCGATCTCGGCTAATAAGCGGCGGTGGGCTGACCACATCCGCGGAACTCAACCGCCTCAAGCGGCTTGTTCGAAGCATCTCGCAAATTCGCGGCCAAGCCTGGGACGAAGCGAACCAGACGTTCAAAGACGAGATGGTGCAGCTCGCAAAACTGGAACCGGTGCAGGTCGGAGCGATGATCACGCTCACCATGCCGGTAGAGATCGACGTCGAGATACCTACCGCGGACAGGTTGCGCGCTATCGCGTTGTCCCGCCCTTTCGAAGGACGTATTCTTAGCGAGTGGGCGGCGAGCATGGAAGCCGACGAGCTGCGGCGAATTTCCAATGCTATCCAACTCGGGATGACTGCTGGCGAAGATATGGATACGATTGCGCGCCGCGTGATGGGTAGCGCGCAGCTCAACGGCGAAGACGGCATATTGAATATGACGCGTGCGCAGGTACAGGCCGTAACACGTACCGCCGTAATGCACGTAAGCAATGCCGCGCGCTCAGCCATGTTCGAGGCCAACGCCGATGTCATAACGCAGGAGTATTTCGTTGCTACCTTGGACAGTCGCACCACGCCGATCTGTCGCAGCCTTGACGGTAAGACCTTTGAGCTGGGCAAGGGGCCCATTCCACCCTTGCATTTCAATTGCCGCTCCTTGCGTATCGCCGCCATCGATGGTACTCTTGCGGGTGAGCGTCCTGCCAAGCCTTACACCGAAGGCCAGCTAGCCCGCGAATACGCGGAGAAGAACGGACTTGGTGATGTTAAGTCGCGGGAAGATCTGCCTCGCGGCACGAAAGGCGACTTCGATAAATGGAGTCGGGGTCGGATCCGCGAACTGGTGGGCCCTATTCCCGCCAAGACAACGTATCAAGAGTGGCTGACAGGGCAGTCACGCGAATTCCAGGAAGACACGCTCGGCAAGACGAAGGCCAAGCTATTCCGTGACGGTGGGCTCAAGCTCGACAAGTTCGTTAACCGTAACGGCGACGAACTCAGCCTTGCTCAACTCGCCAAAACCGAGAGACAGGCATTCATAGCAGCCGGGCTCAACCCGGACGATTTCTGATGGCAACCGACCCCCGCATCCTAGAGTATAACCGGAAATGGTATCGCGCCAAACAGAACGCGAACCCTGCCGCTTACTTGATTTCAAGAGCGACACGTGATCCAAGCCGTTTATATGTTGAACTGAAGGCGGAAGACGTTCATGTTCCTTCGCACTGCCCGTGCTGCGGTGTGAAAATGGAATTCGGTCGACCCGTGGAGAATTCGCCCACGCTTGATCGTATCGATAACGCTGTTCACTATGTTCGAGGAAATGTGATCGTCGTGTGCTATCGATGTAACAGGGCGAAAGGCGATCTATCAGTCAAAGAACTGGTAAGGCTTGCCACGTTCTATTCGAATCTTATCTCTGGCAATGTGCCTGAGAACGATACACCCGCATGCGCGGGAACCGGAGGGTAAAGTGGCAATCAAGGCAGTAGTCGAGAAGGACAAGTTCGAGGAAGAGGTTCCGGAACAATACCGCGATCTCTACACCGAGCGCAACGGCAAGATGGAGATCACTGCCGTCGAGGGAATGAAGACCCAGGCGGACATCGATCGCCTGCAGACGTCCCTCAACAAGGAGCGCAAGGAACACAAGGACACGAAGACGAAGTTCGCGCCCCTTGCGGATCGCGACATCACGGAGGTTGTGGCCATCCTCGACGAGTACCCGGTGCTGAAGGAAGCAGCCGAGGGCAAGCTGGACGACAAGAAGATCGACAAGATTGTCGAGCAGCGTATTAC
>ENA-UOUW01000044-UOUW01000044.1-bioreactor-metagenome-genome-assembly--contig:-NODE-44-length-19660-cov-13.355930_pt1 | contig 19660 bp, 26 predicted proteins | sample MGYA00238153_ERZ761573 | MGnify/ENA primary metagenome ERZ761573 (study PRJEB28894, sample SAMN06264780) | bioreactor metagenome | isolation source: Switchgrass | place: USA:Austin, Texas | collected... | reverse complement strand
GCGCACGGCGCCTACACTAGGCGCTTGGGGCGCACCGCTTGCGCCTCCGTCAGGCGCTTGGGCTGCGACACGCGCGCCCGCGTCGGGCGCCGGCGCTGCAGGGCGCGTCGCATCACGCAGATCAGCGCTCGTCGCCGCCGTGCGACGGAACGGCTGCGGCGTCCGCATCGGCAGAATGGAGCCATCAGAAGCGCGGCCAGGAAGGCGCGGCATGGCTTGCGGAGGTTGGGCATAAAGTTCCGGGAACGCAGCCTCTACATCGCGACTACGGCTGTTCCGCGCGCCGCGCCGATACGAGCCGTCCTCGATCATGCGAACTGCACGACCGATATCTTCACGCAGCAACGGATGGCCATCGTTGAGTGAGTTTCGTTCGCGCGATCTCAGCAAACCAAGCGCGCGCTGCTCGCCAGCCGCGCCGCCCCCAAAGTCTTCCACCCACAGCCGCAGAACGTCCCTCACTTCGTTTTCGACCACATCCGGGGTCATGCTTTCGCGCGGCGCAGGCCCTTGGCGTGGAGGGAGGGGCGGATAACCTGCCGCAGTAAACGGATCTGCGCTGGCGGCGCGCCAACCGCCAAACAGCCCCCGCGCCGGCCGCGCAGCGGGCCGAGCCGCCGCAAAGCCCGTCAGCGCCAGCGCGCCCATGCCGCCCTCAAACGCGCCCGTCGCAGGATCGCCAGACGCAAACGCCCGCCCAGCGCGCCGCATCGACGGCAAGCCCGTCAGCTCGAACGCCATGTCGCCGGCTTCCTGCAACTGCGAGCGGCCCGTGGGCTCACGCTGCGCTGGCTGCATGCGCTCCACGGCGCGCATCGTGTCGGTGTCCACGCGGCGCGGCGGCAAGCGGACTGGCGGCAGCTCCGCGCCGGGGCGATAGCCGGGGCGGTATGGGCCGGGGGTGTAGGCGCTTTGTGCTGAAAGGCGCGAAGCCATGGGCCTTGTTGCCGCGAGGACTTCGTCTAGCGTGAAGTAGCTAGCGGGTTTTTCGCCCACGCCACCAGTCCCAGAAGATTCCGCCAAGCAGCATGCCGACAGTGAAGCCGACGATTTTCAGAATCAGCCAAACGCTCATTGTTCTGGCGCCGCTGTAATTGCCAGACCGGCGCCAAGAGATTGACCAGTGCGCGCCAAAGTGCGCCGGCGTCCGCGCCGCAAGCGAGCCTGCTCGGCCGCCGCCTCCCTTGATGCGCGAGACATCAAATTGCGCCCGGCATCGTCAAATCGTCCAACCGGCGTAAGCAATACCTCACCTAGCCGATCGCGGTATCCTTCGCGCATCGCGCCCGCTGTTTTTCCATACACCAATCGAGCCGCTGCGGTGACTAAACCGGGAACGGTCGTGGGCGGCATATTCACGGCCTCGCTCCCGACGATCCCGGTAACAGAGTTGCGACTCGACGCCATGCGCGATCGGTCCTCGAAACTTTGGCGCCGCGTCCGCGCATACGTCAAGAAGTCCTGGAGCGCCGCTCGCTGTCCGCGGAAGGCTACCTGAAGCAGGCGTTCATACTTTCGCTTCGTCATCTCACGCGCAATGTTGATCAGCCCGTCGTTATCCTTGTTAGAGAGGATGGCGCGGATGCGTTCGGTTATGCCAGCCTGCAAGTAGCGCTGCTGAAACGGGGTCAACCTACTAACAAGATCTTCGATTTCATCAGGGGCCATACGATCAAAAGTCGTTCCAGCCTCAAGCGCTTCTTGCGCCTCTGACAGAGACCCCCAACGCTCGCGCGAAGGCTTGTACCCAGGAATGCTGTCCAGCTCGTCCGTCAGTTGCCGAACAAGGCGAGTAAACTGCCTTGCCTTAGTGGAACCAAGCCCCTCGCGGCGCATCGTCCGCAATACGTCTCCAGCAGCGACTTTGATGTAGTGCCACAGGCGCGGATCAGACGTGAGGCCGCCGAGTTGCTGCCCATCAAGCGCCGCCAAATCCTGCGCTTCTCGAACCGCGCGATTAAACAACTGCTCAGCGCCGGGCTGTGAAATGATGTTGCCCATACGCTGCGCCGTCTGCCGGGAGACGCGGTTTTTAAATGCTTCCTGATAGCCCTGCATGCTGGTACGGCTAAACTCTGCATCAAGCTCGCCCTGAGCGCCGCGGCGCGTAAGCGGAGCGCCCTCTTCGCTGCGTGGCGTAAGGTTCTCGTCAAGGCGCTGCGTCAATTCATCAAACGTGTTCGCGTTCTCTTCGAGAGCCCGCTCGGCACGTTGTGCCGTCTGCCCCGGCAGACGCGAAATACCGGCGACGCGATTTACGCCTGGCCGCCCTAACGCTTCGGCAACTGTCAGCGTTGGATCACGCTGCGCTGCTTGCGACATAACGCGACCGAGATCGTTAAAATTTCTAACGCCTAGCTCGGGGTTATTACTGCCCATGCGCCGCAAATCATCCATCACAGCAACGCTTGGGCCAGATGGAACGGTTCTCCTTGATGGGATAACATTTCGTGCGCCACGTGCGAGTGCGCCAACGCCCTCGACTACGCCCTGCGCGCCCGCGCCTAGCGCTGCGCCAAGCCCGGCGCCTTGAATGCCGCCCGACAAGCGGCTTTCAGCGTCAGTTCCGCCGCCAACGCCAGACGCGCCACCGTAAGCAGCGCCGACGCCCGCGCCGCGCATCAAGCGGGTACCTAAACGCCCTGCGCGACCCACTGCGCCAGCGGCGCCAAAGCCCGGCACAAGCGCGCCAGCCACAGTTCCCGCACCGGCCGCGAGCGGTTGTTCCTGTTGCGAACGATTCAGAACGTCACGGGCGCGCTGCGTTTGCGCATCGTATGCGCCTCGAAAATCCTGACCAGCCAAGGCAGCGTTTAGGCCAGCCCCTACGCCTTGAAGTTCGTCGCCGAACCCAAGCGACACACTGTCGGCCAGGCCGGAGCCGAATGCCTCAATGGGCGTAACGCCACGAATGACGCCGCGGCGGCGGAGTTCGGCGATGGCCTCTTCACGCGTGACCATTTAGTGGCCCACTATCCCCCGGCTTTGCGGATTTGTGCGCCTCGGCGGCAATTGCGACGGCAATGCTACGCCGGCCGCTCGCGCGAGTTCTTCGTTGCTCATTCCTTCAGTGGCGCTGGAAGATGACTCACGCGTCAGACCGGGTGCACCGTTCGCCATCCACTCGTCTATGCTCATCCATCTTTCGTTGATCTGAGGCGCATCCGCGGAACTTGGATCAAAGATTGGGTTGGCCTCTACGTACTGGCGCCACGCCCGATCAAAGCCGTTCAGCGTACCATTCAGCTCAAGCCATGCGCGCGCTTCCTCCGCACGCTGCGCTGTCATCACCGAGCGACGCTGATACGCTTGGGTGATGGCCTCGTTCACCTCCGGCGCCTTATCGATCCCTGGCAGCGCCTGCTGGAACATGCGCGCATCGAAATCACTAGTGGCGCCACTGCCCGGTTCACGTTGCTCGGGCGTCAAGTCGGACGCTATCGACATCATTTCCTGGGTCTGTGAGTTCCGACCGATACCCAATGGCGCCCAGGTTCCATAAGACCCGGGGCCAGTGCCGGGCTCTTGCGTGTTAAGGCTTCTGAAGCGCTGAAGACGTTGCGCGGTAGCCGCGTCACGATCTGCGACTGACTGGTATTGCGTAACGCGGCGCGCATCTTGCGTTGCAAGTTGGCGCGTGAGCGGCGAGTTAGCAGTTTGCGTCCTCTGGGCGTTAAGTCGTGAAGTCTGCGCATTCATCCTGTCCACACCCAGGCGCTGCCCGAATTGCTCACGTTGAAGCGCCAGCGACTGATCAAACTGCGTCTGATCCTGCGCCATGCGCTGACCGAACTGCTGCTGTTCAGCCGCCAATGCCCGTTCGCGATAATCGCGTTCGTCCTTTTCTCCCGCTACTTCGCGGTTTGTCGCCTCCTGCTCTCTCGCTAGCGCCTGAGCGTAGCGGTTCTCCTCACGCTCGGCTCCGGCTAGAGCGCCACGCGTGCGCAGAAATGCCTCTCCGCCACGCGCCAACGCTTCGGCAATTGTGCCCGAACCTGTGGGGCGCATGAGATCGCCGTCAGCTAGAGCCGCAGCCAAAGCCTCCGCACGCGGGTTGCCCATGTAGCCAGGCGGCTCGGCTTTCGGCTTCGGCGCCGGCATCTGCCCAAGCGGCATAGGTGCGCCAATCGTCGTCATGCGCTGGCCGAGATTGATCGGACGCCGCACGGCCATTAGCCAGCCCTCTTGAACATGCTGCCAATCCACGGCGACCCAAGCGCCGCGCCGCCCAGGCCCGCAATCGAGCCAAGCAGCGCGTTACGGCCCTGCATCTGGGTGTTGTAGCCGGCCATCTGGTTGGCGAAGCCCTGGTTATAGATGCCCGCCACGTCCGTTCCGGCCATCTGCGACTGCACCGGCGCCCCCGGATTGATTGGGCTCGTCTGCACCCCGCTCGCCAGCGCGATGATCTCGTTTAGCGGGTTGGTGCGCGCGGCCTGGTCCGCTGTCGTGTCGATGCCGTACTGCTGCAACGCCTCGCTCAGATTGATGCCGCGCTGCTGCGTGAGCTCACCCGTCGCCTGCCCGCGTTGCGCCAAGGCGTTGCTGTCAGCGGCCAATAGCGCGTCGGCGTAGGCGTTGCCCTTGCCGCGGTTGAAGCTCTCCATCTCCGCCCCAAACGCGTCCGTGCCGGCGTTGATGCCCTGATTGGCGAGCCGCGACCGCAGCGATTCCTCGGAGCGGTCGAACATGTCGCCCAGCCCTTGCGTCGCCAGATTGAACGACCGCTCGCGCACATCGTCGCCGAAATTGCCGAGCTTGCCTTCAATGTCGAAATTGCCGCCCAGCGCGTCGGCCAGATCGATACGGCGCGGGTCGTAAGGCTGCGACAGGAGATCGGAGACGCGGCCCGTCTGCTCCAGGCCGAGATTGCCAAGCGCGATGCCCTGGTTTTCCTCTAGCTGGCGCAGCGTCTGCTGGTTCGGGCTCTCAGTGACGGTCTGCGTCGCCTGTTGCAAGCCGCCCGGTCCCGGCGCGTAGCTATACTGCACGCTGCCGTAAGGCGTGATCTGGTTCGTGTTGCCGAGAACCTGGTTTGCTTGCGCGGTCTGGACGTTCGATTGCGTCTGCGCCTGCGCGGTCTGGACCGGATCAGGCGGCTTCGGCGCTTTGGGTGGATTTGACATTCTGTTGAGCCCATTTCACGAGGCTGCCCCATTGCTCGGGGCGAATTGCTGGCGGCTCCTGTTCGCCTCGGTGCTCCCATACGGTGCGAGACGAATAGACAGCCGTTAAACCTGGACCGAAATGATGCTCAAGAAGCGCGCGCGGTTGCATACCCACAGCGCGCAGAGCGCGTACAGCGCGCATGTTGGCTGCCGGCGTTTCCGCATAAACCTTTATCGCGCGCACAACGTCGAACGCGTAGGCGTAGATTTCCTTGATGCAGTTGCGCGCCAGCGCCCACCTGGCATCTGCCGACGCAATAGACACCTGAATACGCCGATAGGTCGGGCTCCAATGATGGAACACCACGACCGCGAGAATATTTTCGCCGCTGACGATGCCGCATGCGCGGCACTCCTCTTTCGGCCACTCTTCGCGAATTGGCAGATGGTCAACAAACCAGTCGAGCAGGTCCACACCAGCATGCTCGTTCCAGACCAGCCTCACCGCTCTCTTCCGTGTATTGCGTCGCATAAATCGCTTGCGATGCGATCTAGCTCCGCGTTGTAGTCGTCGGCGCGCACAGAGCGCCAGCGCAACAGCCCGCGCAGCCATCGCAACAGCCTCACACTTGCCCCCCGACTTGGAAGCGCAGGTTAAAGCCGTTTATGCCGAGTGCGCTTTGATTGGAGCGCGCCTCCATCGCCAGCGAGACGCTGTGCCCGTCGCCCGAAATCGCGCGCCAAGCCCGCGTCGTGAAGTCCTCGCCGCCCCACAGGTTCGTACCCCAAACGCCCGAACCCCAGATCAGCGCATTGGTGATGGTCGACGCAGGCCAAGCCGGCAGCGGCGGGCTGTCGCGGAAGTCTGTCCGACCCACAATGCGCAGCACCGCCCGAGTCGCCGTCGTGATGATCGGGCGCACCTCAAGCAGCGCCTTGATGCTGGGAATCCCCAGCGTGCTCCACGCCGTTTCAAGCGAGCCCGTAATGTCAGCGCCGTTGTCGTCGTTGCCGTCAAAGCACAGATAGACCGTACCGTCCGACCCGCCCGCGTAGCACTCCCCACCCAGCACCTCGAACGTCTCGAAGTCCCAGCCGGTGAAGCGCCCCCAGCCGCCCGTCACACGATGGCGGATCAGTTGCACCGCCGTCTCCGTGCCGGTCGGCGCGTTGATGACGAGCATGTCCTGCTCCGGCAGGAACACGCCCTCCCAGCCCGTATAGGACGCTCCCAGCGCCGTCGCTTCACGAAACGCCGTCGAGATGCGCGCCGAGACGTGGTGCGCGTTCGCGTCGGCGTCGCCCACGCCGGCCATGACGTGCGACAGGGAGATCAGGCCGTTGCGTGTGATAACCGCCAGATCGTCGCCCATGTCCACGAGCGGGCGATCGCCAACAGGCTCGCCCACATAGTACACGCCGACCAAGCCCCATTCCGTAGCGCTGCCGGGGTTGAAGCCCTCATAGACCGCAACCTCGCCCTCGCTGGTCAGGGCCACGAAATAATCCGCAAAGCCAGCCCCGCCGTCCTTGGAGATCGAGCCCAAGGCAATGAGGCGCCCGCCATAATTGAACACCGCGCCAAGCGGGAAGTTGTCCACCGTGCCGGCGACGCTCTGCACCGGCAGATACCCCATCGTCAGCGTGTTCTTGAAGATGAAGAACAGCCGCTCCTTGAAGGCGTGGACGAACGAAATGTCGTTGTCCGTGTAGGTCGTGATCGTCAGCGAAGGCGTCGCCCACGCCGAGCCGTTCCAGTGGCGCGGGTCAGCACTACCGTTGCAGATCCACAGAAACGAACCGCCCGACGTCGTGATGTTGGTGTGGCTGAACCGGGCATTGCCCATGCTGGTCAGCACCGCGGAGCCCACCGAACCCGCGCTCGTCACGTTGAACACGCTCGTACCCGCCGCGCCGAACAGCGCCGACGAAGCGCCGGCGTTGTACGGCATCAGCGTCTCAACCGCCGCGCCGAGCCCGGTCACGTGGCTCGAATAGCCCTTGCGTAGTCTGAGCTGCACGCCAGACGGCAGCCAATTGTCGAACTTGCGCGCCCGCGTCAGCGGCAATTCAGCCAACGGGGTTTCCGTGTCCCAGCCCTGCGTCGGAGCCGGCCAATAAGCGTCCCGGCCACGCCAAGCCGGCTTGTTGCGTGCGCGCGGCCCAATCGTGGACGCGAGCGCCTGCCTCACGTTCCGAACCCTGAGTCAGGCACGTTGGGCTCGGTTATGCCGCTCTCGTCCATCTGCGGCGACAGCGACACGTCCCGCGCCGCGCCGCGCTGGTTGCGCATCTCTTCCTCGATCGCCCATTCGCAATCGCGCATCGCTTCGGCGTAGTCGCGGCCCTTGTCGGCCAGATAGCGCCAGCGAACCCCGAGATAGAGTAGCCGATCGCCAAGCACGAAGCTGTCATTGTCAGCCGTGAAGGCGGTTTTGTACGTCGTGCCGTCCACCGCCAAAATGGGCGTGTTGATCACGTATTCGTAGGTGATCGCGTCGGCCACGGTCGGGACCGGGAAAATGTGCAAGCCGTCATAACGAAACATCGCCCATTGGGTGATGGACGACGTGATCGCGTCGCCGTTCGCCAACGACCATTCCTGCGAGTTGAGCGGTCCCGCGATCTGGCGATCCTTGGACGCGTTCCAGAATGTGTCCTTGATCGCCCGCTTGAAGTTCGACGCCTTGCCGCTTGATTGCAGCGACGCCAGCGAAGCCGTGAAGCTCTGCGTGCGCGTCAGCAGCGGCCAGTCATGCGCCAGCAAGTCCTCCGCCGTGGCGTTAGCAAGCTCCCACAACAGGTTTTGCGTCTCCTGCCCGTCCGCGACGACGCCAGACGTGACCGGCAGCGAGAGCCGGCGCTGGGCGCGGTTAAGCGCCGTCAGAAGCGTCATTCGGCGCTCACCGCCTCTGCGTACTCGTAGACGTTGCTCGTTTTGGTCGTGACAACGCGCGTTTCACGATCGCGCCATTGCTCCAAGGTCATTCGTCCGGCGCCGTGGCCGCCAGGCAAGATACATTGGCCAGCGCCAGCCATGTACGCCCGCGCCGCCTCTTCAGTCAGGGCAAGGCCAACTGCCTCTACGGGGTAATCTGTCTGTACGTAATCCCAGCGCTCTTGCCGAAAGCCGCCTGCGATGTCCGCTTTCTCGCTGCGAGAGCGCGTAAGCACCGCCACCACGCCCATTCGCTTTAGATCATCATAGTTCAGTGTCATAGGCGCCCTTCAACCTCTTCTTCAATGTCCACCGTCTCCTTCTTGCGAGACGGCTTCGGCCTGTCGAAGCCCTGCGTGTTCTGCTTCTTCAGCGCGTCTTTCAGCAGCGCTTCCAACTGCTCGATCTTTTCCTGTTGGCGGGCGATCTGCGCGCGCGCCTCAACGTCGCCCGCGGCCTGCTTGGCCTCGTCCAGCCACGCCAGCGCCTTAGCGCGCCATTCGCGCCCGCCGCGGCGGATAGCCGTATCGAGCAAGCCGTCCGAAAGCGTCGCCAATTGCTGCACCGTGAACACGTTGGCCGCCTTGAACGCCGCCACCATGGCGACGTCCATTAGCGGCCATTGCTCCAGCGGCGTGCCGGCGTCGGCGGACACGCGGCCCGCCTTCCAATCCTCGTACGGGCGCTGAAAACGCCGCGCCGCATTCTCGCCGTTGAGCTTCCAGCCGTCATCCAGCTTGCGCGCCATCTCATAGATCGGCCCTTCGTTGCCCTTGGAGCCGGCGACCACGACGCGGACGAAATGGCCGGTGTAATAAACGGGCGGACCGCTGCGGCTCGCGCGCTCGTCCTTAATCGCATCCTCGAAGAAGAACAGCAGCAGCGGCGGCGAGTCCTTCGCGGCGCCGGGCTCCTTAAACGGAATGGCTGGGATGGTGTTGTTCATGCTCTCTCCACGTAGAAAATCGACTGGCCCGGCTCGTCGCGCTCAAACACAACGCGCCCATACTCGCTCAGCAGAGCGCGCCACCACGCATGCGGTCGAACCTCCATGTGCAGCGTGTGGCCGATCAAGGCGCCGCAATCGTCTGGCGCCGTGCCGATTGAGAAGAAGATACGCGGCGAGGCGCTGAACATATGCCCCAACACCTTGCGGGTATCGGCAGGCGGAATGTGCTCCATCACATCGGTGCAGAAGCCGTACTGGCCGCTCACAGGGCACGGCTGGGTTAGATCGTGCTCCATGAATGGCAGCAGCATCGCGTCGGGGTCGCGGCAATTGCTGGCGAAGTCGAGCAGAGACACTGTGTGGCCGCGACGCGACAACGCCAACGCCCCGCGTCCCGTGCCGCAGCCGAAATCGAGTATCAGCCCACCAGGCCGAGCCACATCGCAAAACAGATCGACCAAGCGCTCACCAGGGGCGACCGTCCGATAGCTCTCGAACTGCCACATGAGCCGGTACTTGTCCCGCTCGCTCAGATCGCCGACCGGCGTGTTGAACATTGCCGGCAGTAGGCCGTCGCCATGCACATGAACGACGCAGCCCATGCCCTGCAGCGACCGCGCTATGACCTGAAAGCGCTCCGCATGGGCGCGCATGGCGAGGCTGCTGGTATAACAAACGCCCGCCCACTCGGTATCAATCAACGGATCGCCAGCGTTTAGAGGCTGGTCGTAAGCATGCGAAGCGCCGCTTCTGTGCGAACTGTCAAATCCGAAGCAATGGAGCGTCCGGTACCCCATCACATAGGCCGCGCAGATCGCCGTGTTGCCGACGCCGAAACCGCCGCCCAGCAGCGCGTAGTCGCCGCGCTCCCGGCGCTCGGCCGGAAGCTGATCCTCTACCAGCGGCGTCATAAGATGCATCAGGATCGGGCGCCCCACCGCATCCACCAAAGCGGGATGCACCTGCGACGCGAGCAAATGAAGCGGCGCTTGGCGATCAAGCAGGCCCATATTTTCCGGGCGCGCATCGATCATACACTGAATGTCGGGCACTATGCCGTGTCCGCGCAGCCAGATCGACGCCGCGTTGAGCGCAATTATCGTCGCGCCGTCACGCTTCAGCCGCGCAATGTCGTCCAGATGATCGGCTGCCGATGGCCCGCCCCCGACCACGACGGCCACGCGATCGTGCTCGGGCGAAAACCCGAGCCATTGTACCTCGTCGCGCGCAGCATTTGTCTTGATGTTTGCGTTGATGGTTTCGTCCGTCGTATTGCAGACGACCTCCACCAAAAGCTCAAGATCGCCGCTCGCATCCGGGTTGCGGATGCGAGCGACGACGACTTGATCTTCCAGAGACAATTAAGTCTCCGCAGCCGGCGAAACGCCGGGCCGGTTGATCGCCACGATGGCGGTCGTAAGCGCGCCAGCCGATGTCGCCTGCGCAACAACAGCGTTGGTCAAACGCTTGTTGGTTGCCGCCGCCACCGCAAGACCGGACGTGATGCCCAGCGCCGCGGCAGCCGCAAACGAAGTCGCGGACGCCTTCGCCACCGTGGCCCGGCCCGCGATCTGATACCAGCCGTAGCGGTCAGCAACGGTCGCGGCCAAGGCGATGGCGATGTTCTGCGTCGTGCCGCCGACGATCGACGCCAACGCAGTCTGGAAGGTGTTGGCGCTATACGTCACGCCGCTGCCGGCGATCGTGCTCGCCACACCTTCCAGATAAATGAACTCGCCAGCGCCATGCGTGGGATCTCGCCCACGCACGATCGTGCCGAGTGGATGCTGCTGCGTCGTTGACACCTCGTCAAACGGCTGAAGCCCCAGCATGGGCTCACAAGGGACGAATGCCATGCCGATTACTCCTTGCCCTTGCCTTGCAGCATGCGGTTGGACGCGGCCATGTTGCCGGCCCACAGCATGAGCTGCACGGTCGCGTCTTGGTTGACGCTTTGACGCTCGCCGCCGACCACTTCCACGTCACGGTCACTGTGCGTGATGTGCGCGAGGTAATCGGTGTTGAGCATGTACATCGTGGACGCGGCGATGTTGCCGCCGATGCCGCCGTCCAGCACCACGTCCGCAGTGACGAACTTGAGCCCGGCGAAGCCAGCGCGCGCATCCTCGTCCGACGTGATCCGCTGGATGGTCACCAGCGAGCCCCAGAACATCTCGTAATAGAGATCGTCCATCGGGATCAGGTCGGGCCTGTCGTTGTTGCGCGTGCAATCGATCCACAGCGCGCGCATGGCGGCCTGGATGTTTGAGCTGGTCGTCGCAGTGCTGTTGTGTGTGCTGAAGTCGAGCACCTGGTTGCGCCAGAACGAATAGGTGTTGGCGTCGATGCCGCCGGCGCTGTTCGTGTTGGTCGTCGGAACGAGCAAGCCAAGGCCGCCCATTTCCTTGCCGCCCGAACCGGTGCCGTCCGCGTACACCTGCGCGCCCATCTGATTCACGAACGTGCGTTGCGCGTTCTTGATCTTCGAAGCGAGCAGCTTGATCACGGCATGGCGGCCGGAGTTTCTGATCTGCTCCAGGCCAGAGATCGACACCGCGCAGGACGCCTGTTTCCAGTCGTACACCGCAGCGTCGATGATGTCGTTGACGCTGATGTCGAGGGTTTCGTAGCCAGAGTAGAACTGGAACGAGCCGTTTTCGGCGTATTCCAGTGGGAACACGATGTCACGACCGCCGTCGAGCATCATGCGGGACTTCTTGCGAAGCCGGTTGTAGAGGGCGACGTTATCGCTCATGTTGTCGCGCAATTCCGGTCGGCGATTGCGCAACGTCGTGGCGAGCGTCTGCCCGATATTAATATCGGCCATCTGCTAGGTCTTTCGATTACGCCCCGTCGAGATGCATGGCGATCTCGTCTTCCAGGGACATTTTGGGGGGACGCGCGGCGCCATTGGTTTGGCCACCGCGAGGCGATTGGGCTCCTGCCGCGCGCTTGCCCTTCAGCTCCGCCAAACGCTTGTCCTCTTGCTCCTTGAGGATGCTTTGGCGGATTTCGGGGTGAGCGTAGCAAGCCTCGTCGTACAGCTGGTCTAGGGATGCCTCGGAAAATTGCTTGGCGAGAGCGACCATGTACGGCCGCACCGCTGCAAAATGAGGCTTGTCCTTCGACCAGTCTGCAATCTCTTTTTGCGTCTGCGCCTTTGCGGCTTCCTCGCCACTCGTGCGCGACTGCGTAAACTGCCCTTCAAGCTCAGCGATCTTGCGCTGCAGCGCCGCGATCTGCGGATCAGGCTGCGGCGCCTTGCCGTTCTGCGCCAGCCATTCGCCAACCTGCACCAGGTCGAGCCCAACCGTCTGCGCCAGCGCGTCTAGCATGTCGATCCGCGCAACAGGGTCTTGCGTAGTGCGGAAGCGAGCGTTCCACTCGTGCAATTCGCTGAAATATTGCTGCGGCGTGTACTGGTCGGTGAAGTGCTGCTTGTACGGCTCCAGCGCCTTCGTCAGCGGCTCCCACGCCTTGGCGGAGGTCGAGTGCTTCTCGATCGCCTGCGCCGCGTTGCGCTCCTGATCGCGCAACGCGTTGCGGAACGGCTCGGGCAGCTTGTCCCAATCGCCGTACTCGTTCTTGTACCACGTCGGCTTCCACGCCGGCTTCGGCGCCGCGGCCTGCGCCACCTCAGCAGCTTCCTGGGCGGACTTTTCCTCTTCCTTCGCGACGAAGCGCCGACCCTCGCGGCGATAAAGGCGCTCCTCCTGCGTCTCCGCGGCTTCGGCCTGCTCCGGCTTCTCCTGCGCTTGCGCCGGCGTCTCGTGCGCGGTTCCGTCCAGGGCTGCGTCCAGATCGGCCAAAAGGTCGGTGTCGTCTGCGTCAGACATGCTCATGTAATGAAGTCTCCAACGTCGCTCTCGCTGCTCACCCCTTGGCGATGCAGCGCGTCGTTCACTGCGCTTTCGATCTGATGCGTGGTGATGCGGTCCACGAACTCGCGCTTACGCGTCGCGGCCAACTCATTGCCGACCTCGATGCAGCCGCTATCCTTGGTCATGCGGCGGAAATGGCTCTTTGAGTCGGTGCGCTTGGCCGTGCCGTGGTGAAACAGCCCGTTCACCCCGCCGGGCAGCGTGTCGCTGATGATCGCAGGGCTTGGGAAGTCGGAGCGCTGCGGCGGCTCTGGGTCGCAGTTCCGCGGATAGGAAACGCGCTGATGCGTGTCCTGGCAGACTTTACACCAATAGAAGCGGGCCATCAGGCTACGGCGCTTCCCATTGCGCGCCGTCCGCGTTCACAAGGTTGATCGGCGGCGCGCCAGACGACACAAGCGTGATCGGCGGCCCCTTGCCATCCGTCACTGGCGTGACGATCGGCGCCTTGTCTGTCACCCGCACATAAGGCCGCCCGCCCGTCGCTACGACAGACACAGGCGGGCCACAGAGATTAGTCGCCATCTCTCAGTCTCCGCACCGCGTCCTCCACACCCTTCAACGTCGCCTCTGCTTCCTCAACGCTGTCCAGCAAGTGCGCAAGCATGTCCTGCTGGATGTTGCCGGGCCGCAGCGTCACGCCGCGCGCAGCGAACCGCTGCATCAGGTCCAGCCAGCGGTCGTTCATGGCGTCGCTCATGTGCGCATCCATGGGGCCGGCTTAACCTTCGGCTGGATTTCCAAGCCGGAATCTGTCGCGAACAGGTGCATCCACGTGCGCCCACGCAGCGCTTGGTGGTCCAACCACTCACCCGCAATGAGGCCGTTCGTGAAAACCGCAATCGGCTCCCATGAGCCGTTATCGTTTCGCTTAGCCGCCAAGTACTTCACGGCGGCGAACCCTCTCTCAGCGCACGCTCCTGCTGCGCCTTGCGTTCGTTAATGCTCATTTCCTGCTCGCTCGACGCCGCGCCCTGCTGCATCGCTTGCTCGTGCTGCATCGCCGATTGCTCGATCTGCTGCTGCGCCGTCGCCTGCTTGACCATGGCGTTCGTCTGAACCTCCATAATCTTGCCTTGCAGCTTCACCTGCTGCTCCTGCTGCATGCCCTGGATCTTGGCCGCCTGCATCTCTTTCTGGCCCTCGATCTTGGCATCAGTCTCTTTCACCTTCGCCTCAGCCTTCACCATCTCGGGATCAGGCTGCGGCGGTTTTGGCTGGCTGGCGGCCTCGACAAGTTCCTCGATCGTCTTCTCAAGCTGCTCCACGTCCTGACCGAACCGGCGCACCACGAACAGCAGCACCTCGCCCAGCATCTTCGCGACCTCGGGGCCGCCCGTCATCATCAGCGGGGCCGCCTCTTTCAAGAAGCCGCCCAACGCCGTCGCGAACTCCACCGCGGTCTGCTTTTCCTCCGCCTGGTCGGGCTCCAGCGTCGAATCCGTCTCAACATCGATGCGGAACGTCCGCGCCGTGTCGTCCTTCAGCATCGCCTCGACCTTGGCGAGGAAGTCCTGCGTCGCCTTGGCCTGCTCTTGCTTGTGCTTGAACTCCGCCAGCATCACCACTTGCTGGTTCTGCTGCGCCTCGGGCGGCACTTGCGGCGGCGGGACGGTCGGGCCGTACTTCGCCAACAGATCCTCGTCCACGCCGGCCATGGCGGCGATCGACTTGAACGCAAACTGCTCCGTGATCACCTCGGCCTTCAAGCGCATGATATCAGCCGCGAAGCGCTGCACGTCTTTCTGGATGCGCCGCACCCGCAAGCTGCCCCACTTCGCCTTGATGCCCTGCGCCGTGGCCGTCTCGTCCGGGTCGGTCGCGCCGCGCAGGATATCGCCAATGCCCGACACCTCGTAGAGCTTCTGCTTGGCCTTCTCTTCCATCTCGTAGAGCGCGGTCAGCACTGTCGCGATGACGTCGATCGGCAGCCACTCAATGCTTCCATTGGTCCCGCCGCCTTCCTTGAACCGCTCCCAATTCTCCACCGCGATCATGCGGGTGTCCTCGGCTTTGAGCAGGTTCGCCAGTTCCTCCTTGTTGCCGGCGTACACGCCGACGACCTTTAGCGCGTTCTGCAACACGGCGATACGGGCCGTGATGCGGTTCAGTTCCTCGGCCTGGTCCTGATACAGCGCATAATCGGGCGTCGGGATCAGGCTCTTGCTGGTCGTCGTCGCCAGCATCGGCCGCGGGCATGGAAAGAAGTCGCGGAACTTTACCGGCGGCGGCGCCTTGCCCAGAATCGCCCGCGAGCCAGAGCCCGGCGCCACGTACAGCACCTCGCCGTCGCGCTTGTTCCAGACCTCCAGGATGCGCGCCCGAGCCCGCTCGTCCTTCAGCCCCTCGTCCGTCTTGTCGCCCTCAGGGCTCACGTCCATGGCGACGGTGGACGCCTTGCTTGGGTCAAGCTGGCGCTCCTCCATCCACGCCTTCAGCTCGGCCCGGCTCTTGTAGAACCAGCGCCCAACCCACCACACGTCCGTCCACGTGCGGCTGACGCTATGCAGGAAGTCTGGCCAAGGCACGTAATCGGCCTGCACGTCCTCGTAAGCCAGCGCCTGCTGATTGCCCTGACCAAGGATCATAGGCACGTAGAACACCCAGCACGTGCCGCGCCCCACAACGAGGCGATCGCGCACCGCCTGGTCCATGGCGTGGTCGAAGTCGTAAAGCTCGCAGCTCGTCTCGACGCAGCGTTCGATCAGCAGCGCCCCAAAGCGCGCCTCCGGGTCACGGTCCAGGTAACGCCGCACAGCCCGCGCCTTGGGCGTCTGCATGTACGTCGCCGGCCGCAACGTCTCCACGTTCGACCACAGGATATTGAACTTCGCCTTGCGGTCCGAACGCATATCACGCTCGTCGGCGTAGAGCTTCTCGATCTTCTTGGCGCGCTCGACCCACTTCGATTGCGCCTTCTCAGCCGCCTGGATTTCGGCAATCCAGCGCTTCGCCAGCGCTGCTTCGTCCTTTGTCTGCTTGTCTAGCTCGTCCTGTTCGCCAGAGTCGCTGACAACCTCTACCTCAGCCACGGCCCGCCATCGCGTACAGTTCGCCGATCGTCGCGGTTGGGTACTTGGCCGAGAGCTTTTGCAGCTTCTCGCGCAGGGCGATCACCTTCACCTCTTTCAGGCGCGCTTCCATGAGCGCCGAATCGGGCGCTGTGAGCGTGTCGCCCAGGGCGATGCTCACGCGCTTAAATCCGTTCCTGCTCTCGTCGCTGTCCAAGGTTCCCCACTAGGTCGTTGAATGTCGCACCGCCCGCGAAGCCCACGTTCAAGCGGCGCTCGGGCTCAGGCGGCGGCTTGGGCTTCTCCAAGCTCCGCCACGCACCTGCCAAACACTGATAGGCGTCTGCCGGATGGCTCGCCCAATTCTTCAAAGGCTGGTCGCGAAATACCCGCAACACCTCGTCATAGTCGGCCTTGTACTGCCGCAACGCCTCTATACCGTCCTTGCACCGCACCGCGTCGAAGCGCGTGTGGGGCAACGTCAGCTTCGCCGCCGCGATGCGATCGTCCACCTTCAGGTCAGGCACGATCCGCGGCGGCACTTTGCGGTTGTGCAAAATGATCTGCTCGATCCGCGAACGGCCGGAGCCAATGTCCGTCGTGCGCGCATCTGGAGGCACGTAATGCGCCTCGATCTTGTACGGCAGATCGTCCAGCTTCTTGAGCACCTGCGGCACGCCATCGCTGTGGACGCCCTCCACGAAGTCGATGACGTTCGGCCCCCTATACGTGGGCTGCCACACCCAAACCGGCATGTTGGCGCCCTTGCCCAGGTCCCAAGCCGTGTAGCACGGCAGGTCCGGGTCATACTGCACATCAGCGATACGGCCCGCGCGCTGCGCCTCCGCCATCTCGCGCCCAAAATACGCGCCCAGAATAGCCGCCTCGAACGAGCACTCGAACTCCTGTTCGTACTGCTCGTCCGTCATGCCGGCGCGGGCGTCGGCCAGTTCTTCCGCGCTGATAAGCCCGCTCTCGCTGGCCCTGAGCGTCATCGCGTACCAGCGCTCCTGGTCCGCCTCGGCCCGCCTGTGCTGCAGGCAGAACTCGTTGTGGCCCTTCGGCGTGCCAATGAACGTCGCCCAGCCCTTGAAGTCCGCGAGCATGGGGCGGATCACCAGCGGGAACACGCTCGGCGCCCAGTCCGCGAACTCGTCGCACACCACGCCGTCCAGGTAATCGCCCCGCAGGCTGTCTGGGTTGTCAGCGCCCAGCACCCGCACCTCAGCCCCATTGGGAAGCTGCAGGATCTTCGGATCGCTCTCAACGAAGTGCCGGCCGGGGATCACGTCCGCGAAGTGACGCACATAGCCCCAGGCGATGCGCTTGGCCTGGTTGTAGTACGGACCGATGTAGGCATAGCGCGGCGGCGGCCACGTCCGCTCGTTCATCAGCGCCCGCTTGATCAGATCGTTCACCGTAGCGACGGTCTTGCCCGCCCGACGGTGAACGTTGAGGCTGGCCCAGCGCTGCTTGCGATTGTGAAAAGCGAGGAAAGCCCGACGCGGCCGGTACGGGATCGTTATCCGTCGCTCTGCAGCCATCCGAACAGGTGCTTAACTGGCCCGCCATCCTCGCCAGTGACTTGGGTCGGCATCACCTTGCCCACCAGCGTCATAAACGCCGTTGGGTTCTCCTCCGCTTGGCGCTCCAGGTATTTGACGCCGCCCTTGTTGGCGAGCGCCTGCAGGACCATGGCCTTCACTTCGCCCGTGGTCTTGTTCGGGGTGCCCTTTACCCGGCCGCCCGTCTTCTGGCCCTTTGCCATCTACTTGCGTCTACTTTGGATTACCGCTCGCCCTCGCTATGCGCCCTCACGATCGCCCCGGTCATCACGTCCTGGCGTGTAGTCTGAGCGATCGTTTCGGAGATAGCGTTGAACGTGTAGAGCTGGAATGCGCCCCATCCGAGGCCGGCGATGATGCTGCCTAGCGTGATGCCCTGCCAGAAGCGGTGACGGCCGTGCTTGGCCTCCTCTCGCTCCCATCGCGCCTCGTAGGCTTGTAGCTGGGCGGCGTGCTCGAAGCGGACTTGCTCTAGCAGGCTGATCTCTTCGATCGTAGCCGCGCCTACGGTTTTCAGGATGTCGGCGCGCTCTAGCTTGCGGCCTTCGCCTATGGCTTGTGCGCGTATGCCGTCCTCGCGCTGCTTGATGGCTGCGCGGGCGGCTTCCTGCGCTGCGGCTGGGGTCTGGGCGATGTTAGCCAAGGCTTGCGCACCACATGGCTACCGGCAGCACGACGACAGCGAGGAACAGCACTTGGCCGGCGCGGACGAGCAGGCGGCGCATGGCTGCCTTGTGCTCGTACTCGGCGAGCGTTTCGTAACGCTGACCGGTCACGACGGGAGAGCGCCCCTCTGCTGGCTCGTAGTCCATCACGGACTGGTCGCCCGATTGAACGCCGCCGTCACCTTGGCGTCGCTGGGCGGCTTGTGGCCCTTCTTGGCGGCCTTGCGCACGGCTGAGGCTACGGCCTTGGCGGCGAGCTTCTTGTTGGATAGGCGGGGCATGTGTGTCTCCATGCTGGTTTCGGCGACGCTCACCTGGGAGCCGCGTATCAGATCCGCCCGCGTCCTGAATGTAGGGAGGGATGATTGCGACGCGTTGGGACTGAGGCGCGGGGAAAGCGCCGCCGAAGGGTGATCTCCGAGGCCAATGGGAGGTCTCTCAACCGCTGGCAGTTGCACCAACCGCCACCGCCCACCGTTTACTGGTGCGCGCCTCGGAGAAAAATGGATCTGGGCCGGCATGTGCTTACGGGGGGTTCGCACGTCGGATTGATGGATCAGGCTGCCGGCCCAGAAACAGGCAGCGCCCGCATGGCGGTCAAGCCATCGGGCGCACATATCGAAACGTAGCATTTTCTTGCTGTGATTTCCTTAGCCCGTCAAGCGCCGCGAGGCGGTTATTCGCCTCTTGCTCGTCTCGGCACGCGTCGGCGTACTCCTGGGCCGCGATCATGGTTAGCTGGATCAGCCGGCGTATGCTCACGTCCGACCCGCTCGCATAGCCGCACATGCTCATCGTCTCGCCCAACGTGGCGCTCGTCACGATGGCCCTGAAACACAATACGCCGCCCCTACGCAGGCGATTGCCGATCGCGGCTTCGTACCCCGCGATCTTCCGCGCCGCGTCCAGGCGGGCGATCATGGACGTCTCAGCGCCATTGCCGCAGCCATCGACCCGCTCAGCGTCCGCGGGCTTCCTGCCCTCGCTCTGGGCTTGGAGCGCCTCGAGGTCGTAAGCCAAGCTCACGTGCTCGGGAGGCAGGCGCTTGCGCATCGTTTCGATGACCCAACGGCGGCCGGGTTGGCGGAACTCGTGGACGTGGGCGTTATAGCGCGCCGCGAGCTCGGCCTGATCCTGCTCGCGGACGAGCGTCAGCAGTTTGGTGGTCATCGCTGTCCCCTTGCGCGCGCGTTCTTGACCGAAATGATCTTCGACTTCTCGTCATGCGGTCGAAGTCCCCACAGGACGGTCGTGTGGTCGCGGCGGAAGTAGTTGCCGATCTTGTTCAGACTCCAGCCTTGCGAGCGCAGATATGCGTAGCAAGCGTTGCGCGCTTCGCATGTGCGGGGGCGGCGGTCCCGCTGCTTGAGTTGGTCGAGCGTGAAACCATACGACGCAGCGATGAAGCGCAGCACTTCGAGATTGCGCGCGTGCGGCGTTCGTACCGGTTCGTAATCAAGCGCGGTCATTTGCGTCCCTTCCCTGTTTCGCGGATGGCGACGCCGTGCAGGGCGAGCATGAGCTTCGCCTTGAGCTGATAGGC
>ENA-UOUW01000043-UOUW01000043.1-bioreactor-metagenome-genome-assembly--contig:-NODE-43-length-19995-cov-16.278987_pt1 | contig 19995 bp, 31 predicted proteins | sample MGYA00238153_ERZ761573 | MGnify/ENA primary metagenome ERZ761573 (study PRJEB28894, sample SAMN06264780) | bioreactor metagenome | isolation source: Switchgrass | place: USA:Austin, Texas | collected... | reverse complement strand
CGCTCGGCGTAAGAAAGGCCAGCGCGCGAACTGGTCCACCGACGCGAAGACCCGGGCCTACCTGATCGCGGAGTCGTGCGTGAAACAGGCCCGGTCGCCGTACCGCGCGGTCTACGACGCGCGCCGGGCCGCTACTGCTGAGCGCGTGCATGACCGGCCATGCCCGCAGTGCAACGGGGCCGGCAAGACGGAGTTGATCGCCTCCCCGTGGCGGGCTGGTCATCAGCACGCGGACGCGCTCCGAATCGTGTCCAAGACCGTGCTCCGTGACCTGTGGGTCGCGGCCCGGGACTGGCACGGCGCACGTTCCTGATAGCTCCCCGGGCTGGGCCTACCTTGGCGCGATACCCAGAGCTACGTCGCTCAGCCCGGGGCCTCGCTCCCCTGGACCAGGCCAAAGGTCGACCGATACCCAACGTGTGGACGCCTGGTCCGGGGGCTTTACCAGAAAGGTTGACGGATGACTGTCAAGTTCAAGCTGAACAGCCGGGCGGTCCCGGAGGGCACCGTCCTCCTGTTCGGCATCAGCTACCAGCCCGGACCGGACGATATCCGGGCGACTGAGGTCAAGGTCTACACGTACGCGGTCCTGAAGGCCGGCGGGCTCTGGTACGTCACCGGCGGGGGCCGCACGCCCCAGGCGGCCGGCTGGGGAGCTGTGGAGCGCTGGCTGGAGCGCGACGGCCGCCAGGTGGAGTGGGTCCGGCACGTGACCGAGACGCGCCAGCTCTGGCCGTTCACGATCAAGCCGCACCGGTTCGAGGCCAGCCACTCCGGGATGGTGTGCGGCGCGATGGTGGAGGACGCCAACGGCAACGGGGACCAGTGCGGCAGGCCCGCCGGAGACCCGGTTCACCACGGCGGAGAGGCCGGACAGCCCGCCCGCGTAGCGGCTCCGGTGTGACCCTCCCCGGTTGACAACCTTGCAGGCGTGCCGGTAACCTCACAGCCATGACGACAACGACACACGAGGACGGGTGCCTAATGTGCGCCGTCCGCGCGCTGACCGAGGGCGTACCGACCGCCACCTGGACGCCGGACGAGCCGGGCCAGTCGATCTCCGGCGTGGTGCTCCGGTTGGGGGAGCTGGACCAGGACGCGTTCGGCGTGGTGCCGTTCGTGGACCTCTGGACCGGCGGTACTGGCCGGGTCCGGATCAAGGGGTACGGCACCGGGCTCCGGTACGCGCTGGCCCAGGCCGAGCCCAAGATGGGCGACACGCTGACGGTCTGGTTCGACGGGAAGCGCACGATCCAGGCTGGCAAATGGGCGGGCCGCGAGGTCAAGGTGTACACAGCCAACATCCAGCGCGGCCATCACTGAGCACCGAGGCCCGGCCCTCCCCGAGGTGCCGGGCCTCTCGACTTGACACCTTGCAGTCTTGACGGTAAGGTGACATGCACACACGAGGAGGGATCACCGGAGATGGCACTGGATCTGAGGCCCTACCAGCGCAAGGCGCTGGAGGCTATCGAGGCGGCCGAGCGCGAGGGCGTGAAGCGTCCGCTGGTGGTTCACCCGACCGGCACCGGCAAGACCGTGACGTTCAGCCACGCGATCAAGAACCGTGCGGCGCTGGGCCGCTCGCTGGTCCTGGTTCACCGGGAGGAGCTGGCCGCCCAGACGCGCGCCAAGATCGGCATTGTGGCCCCGGAGCTGTCTACCGGGATCGTCAAGGCCGAGCGCAACGAGGTGGACCGCGACGTGGTGGTGGCCAGCGTCCAGACGCTTCACCGGGACGCGCGGCTGGCCCAGCTCCTCGCGGCCGGGCCGATCGAGACCGTGGTGGTGGACGAGGCCCACCACGCACCGGCCCCGACGTGGACCAAGATCCTGACCACGCTGGGCTCGTTCAGCCCGTACGGGCCGCTGACCATCGGGTTCACGGCCACCCCGGAGCGCGACAACCGGACCCTGGGCGTATGGGAGAAAGTTGTCTCTTATATGTCAATCCGGGAAGCTATCTACGGCAACGGCAAGCGGGGAGCCGATGGCCACGAGGGCGGGTACCTCGTCCCGATCCTCCCGGCCGTGGTCGTGGAGACCGGGATGGACATGCGCCGGGTCCGCAAGACCGGCGGGGACTACTCGGACGGGGACCTGGGCCGCGAGCTGGAGGAGTCCGGGGCCATCGCCCAGATCGCGGACGCCTACGTGGAGCACGCCAAGGACCGTAAGGCCGTGGCGTTCACGCCCACGATCGCCACGGCGCACGCGCTCGCGGAAGCCCTCCGGGCGCGCGGCGTAGCGGCCGAGGCCCTGGACGGAGGGACCGACCCGGACGAGCGCCGGGCCATCCTGGCGCGGCTGAAGACCGGCGAGACCCAGGTGGTCACGAACTGTGCGGTCCTGACGGAAGGGTTCGATGAGCCCTCGATCAGTTGCGTGATCGTCGCGCGGCCGACCAAGTTCCACGGGCTGTACGTCCAGATGGTGGGCCGGGGGACCCGGCTCCACCCGGGCAAGAAGAACCTCCTGGTCCTCGACGTGGTGGGCGCGAGCCAGCGGCACGAGCTGGTGGGCCTGGTGGACCTCGGGCTGGACCTGGACGACCCCCGCAAGAAGCGCGACCCGGACGAGGTGGAGCGCCAGGTCTGTCCGTCGTGCGAGTCGGCGGACTGTGGATTCCCGGAGTGGCACCGGTGCGCGCTCTGCCACCGATACCTCCCGGCCCGCGTGGTGGGCGAGGGCCGGACCCGGCATGACAACTGTCACGCGAGCACCGGGGGCCGGGTAGACGTGTTCGGGACCTCCCGGCTCCGCTGGCTCCCGGTCGGCCCGGCGTGGGTCCTGGGCGCTGGCCAGGAGATCGTGGTCATGGTCCCCGAGGGCCTGGACACCTGGAAGCTGGCCGCGTACCGCAACGGCCGCGTGGAGGTGCTTCACGAGGAGATCCCGGCGGACTGGGCGATGGGCATCGGGGAGGACCGCGCCAAGGCGTTCCAGAAGCTGGTGGAGCGGACCGCGCGCTGGCTGAACCAGCCGGTGACGGACCTCCAGAAGGGCCGCCTGGTCCGCGAGGGGTTGCCGGAGCGCCACCTCCCCCGGGTGCGGACCCGGGGCGAGGCCGCTGATCTGCTGACCCGCATCCAGGGCCGCCGGGCGGTCAAGAAGCTGGGCGTGGCGTTGTAGGCCGAACGGCCGTTGACGACCATACCGGCATAGCTGTAAGGTTCAACTTCCCAGGCGAGGGGCCGCGAGGCCCCCGCCCGGGACCAACAGGAAGGGGAGGTCTGAATGGAGATCACGATCAAGACCCTGGACCAGGCCAGAGAACAGCGCGTCACCGTGGAGGTGGTGCCGGGCCAGACCGCCACCGTGGAGGTCAACGGCAGGGCGCTCTACCCGAGCGAGCTGGACTGGGCGGCCGTGCGAGCCGAGCGCGACGAGGCCCGGGGGCGGGCGGCGCGGCGCGAGCGACGGATCACGGAGCTGGAGGCCGAGCTGGCCCGGGAGCGCCACCAGCGCGCTTGTGACCTGGAGGTGGTGCAGGGTCAGCGCGAAGCGCTGGAGGAGGAAGCCAGCGCTGGCCGCCGCCAGATCCTCACGCTGGGGGACGAGCTGATCAGCGAGCGCGAGCGCGCCGACCGGCTGAACGAGCGCAACGCCAAGCTGGAGCGCGAGCTGGCGGACGCGCGGCGCGCGATCGACATCCTGAGCGGCCAGCTCGGCCGGGTCTCCGGCGCGGTCCACCGGCCGGAACTACAGGACGCTATCCGAGCCTCCTGGGACAGCAACCCGGATGTTTGGGCGATGAAGAACGCGATCCGCCAGGTCCGGGACGCGCTGGGTTCCCCCAGTCCCCCCAGCCGGGCCACGTCACAGGCGTAGTCTCTGGAGACGGAGCCGGGCCGGAACCCCCGCTGGGGGAACCGGCCCGGAGAGATCAACCTCTTTGGAAGGAAGACCGAACTGTGACGGACCCTAACACAGCTCCACCGATGGGACAGCTCAGCGACGACCACGCCGCATTCCTGGCCGCCCAGGCCGTGGACGTGGAGCTGGCCCTGGCGCTGGGTGTCCGCTCGCTCCTGAGCCGCGAGGACAACCCCCAGGAGGGCGTCTGGGGCAACTGGGCGAACCATCCGGCCATCCTGTTCCCGTGGCGCAACGAGGCCGGGACGGTGGAGTTCCAGGTCCGTCCGGACGACCCGACAGCGGACGGCCGGGGCCGTGCCCGGAAGTACGTGTTCCGCAAGGACATGACGCCCATCCTCTGGGCGGTCCGGCCGGTGCCCAGTGCCGAGCGGATCGTGATCGTGGAGGGCACGAAGCAGTGCCTGGCCGCCGCGAGCTACGCGCCGCCCGGCGTGGGCGTGTACGGGATCGCCGGGTGCCGCATGTGGCAGATCGAGGGGCGGCCGATCCCGGACCTGATCGTGGCGGACGGCCGCGAGGTTGTGGTGATCCTGGACGCGGACGCGGCCGACAACCCCCAGGTGTACGAGGCCGGGACCGGGCTTGCGGAAGCGCTGGTGATGGAGGGCGCGACCAAGGTCACGTTCGGTCGCCTCCCCGGGGGGAGCAAGTCCGGGCTGGACGATGTGCTGGGCGCTCGCCCGGCTGACCGGCGCGCGGACTACCTGGCCCGGATCATCGATCAGGCCAAGTCCAAGCCCGCCGACAAGAAGCCCACCGGCAAGAAGCGGGACCGCGAGGCTCCACGGGCGGACGACGGCCGCGCCACCATCGTGGTCAACCGGGACCGGTACGCCGTGATCCAGGATCTCCTCGCCGCGATGATGACCCGCTGGAATGCCCGGGAGCTGTTCAACCACGGTGGCGTGATCAGCCGCCGCCAGGGCGCGACCATGAGGCCCGTGGACCGGGGCTCGTTCCACCACCTCGTCCAGGAGACCGCGATCACGGTCAACGAGAACGAGGGCGCGAACGGCACTACGTACAGCTACGCGTGGCCGGACCCCGGCACGATGGCCGCCACGATGAGCCAGGCGGACCAGTTCGCGCCGCTGGACCGGATCTCTCACGCGCCGTTCGTGCGCGAGGACGGGACCGTGGTCACCGAGCCCGGGTATGACGAGATCACGCGGACCATGCTCATCCCGGACCCCGTGTTCGAGGGGCTGAAGGTGCCCGAGGACCCGAGCCGGGAGGAGATCGAGGCGGCGCGCGAGTTGATCCTGACCGAGTGGCTGGGGGACTTCCCGTTCGACTCGGACACCGACCGGGCCAACGTGCTGGCGCTGATCGTGACCCCGGCCATCCGGGGCATGGTCCCCAAGGTGCCGCTGGCCGTGGTCGATGGCCTCCAGATGGGTGTGGGCAAGAACCTCCTGGCGGACTCGATCCTGACGGTCTACACCGGCGGCGCGGCCGAGCCGATGAACTGGGTCCCTGAGGCGGACGAGCTGAGGAAACAGATCACGGCCGCGTTCCGCACCGGCGCGGAGTTCTTCGTGTTCGATGAAGCGCACACGATTGAGGGCGCTCCCCTGGCCCAGGCGTTGACGGCCGCCACCTGGCAAGACCGCATCCTGGGCGTCAGCACGATGGCCAACTTCCCGAACGTGATCACGTGGCTGTCCCTCGGGAATCAGGTCCAGGTCAAGGGGGACCTGACGCGCCGGGTCTACCGGATCGCCCTACGCCCTCGGTACGCCAACCCCCAGGACCGCCCGGCCAGCTCATTCCACCACCCCGGCACGTCCGGGCTGGACCTGGGGAGCTGGACCCGCAAGCACCGGCGCGAGCTGATGACCGCGATCCTGACGCTGGTCCGGGCCTGGTTCGCGGCCGGGACTCCGCGCCCGGCGCGCGGCGTGTCGTTCGGCTCGTTCGAGGTCTGGGAGAAGATCGTGGGCGGGATCGTGGAGACCGCCGGGCTGACCGGGTTCCTAGACAACCTGAAGGTGTGGCGCTCGGAATCGGACTTTGACACCCAATACTGGACAGGTCATCTCCGCTGGCTCCGCGAGACGTTCGGGGACGCGCCGTTCACCACGGGCAAGGTCCGCGAGAAGGCGATGACGGACCCCCAGGCGTACCCGGCTCCTCCCAAGCTGGACGACCCCAGCGAGAAGGGGTACGGGAAGGCCCTGGGCGAGGCGTACTCGCGGCTGAGGGGCCGCCGGTATGACCGGCTGTGGATCGAGCGCACCGGCACCGGCCACGGGCACGTGAGCGTCTGGTCCGTGTTCGAGGAGGACGAGCCCGCCGAGGGCGGCCGGGAGCCCGAGCGGCCGACCCCTGGCCCGGACAACGAGCACGCCGAGGCGCGCGGCGCGGCCCCGGAGGACACGGACGGGGAAGGCCACGAGGAGGTCCGGCCGCCGGTCACGTCCGATCCTGACGCTGAAGTGTCAACCGGTGACGTGGCCGCGATCGTGCATGGCCAGGCTCCGGGCCTCCTCGGGGAGATGGACCGCGCGCTGGCCAAGCTGGGCCTGGACTCGAACGGCGACCCTCGTCCCCAGGCTGTGGACAACGCTGTGGACGTGGACCTGGCCGCGTTCGACCTGGAGACCGGCGACGCCGGCCAGCTCTACCACGCGGACCCGGCCACGTACGTCCGGATCGGCGCGGTGGCGCACGGCGGCCGCGAGGTGCTGACGTTCGGCGGGCCGGAGGTGGCCGAGGACGTGGCGAGCAACCTCCGCCAGGCTCAGGTCATCACTGGCCATAACGTGATGGCGTTCGACCTCCCCGCGCTGGTCCGCGCTGGCGCGCTGACCATGCCGGAGGTCCACCGGCTGGCGGCTGACGGGCGGCTGTTCGACGCGCTCCTCGCCGCGCGGTACCTGGACCCTCCGATGGCCCGGGACAAGGGTGTGGACGCCACGCGCAAGTACGACCTGGGCGCGCTGGGCGTGAAGTTCGAGCTGGGCGAGAAGCTGACCGATGTGTCTAAGGCCCTGGCCCGTAAGTACGGTGGCTGGGAGCTGATTCCGATCCACCCGAACGACCCGGACGAGGAGCGGGCCGCTGATGCCGCCGCGTTCATCGCGTACATGGTCCAGGACGTGGAGCTGTCCCGGCGGCTGTACGGCGCGCTCCTGGAGCGGCTGGGCGGCGCGGTGCCGGAGTACCTGGCCCGCGAGCACCGGGTGGCCGCGCTGGCCACCCAGATGAGCGTCAACGGGTTCCTGGTGGACCAGGATCTCCTCGCCCAGCGCGTGACCGAGATCCAGGAACGCAAGGCCCAGGCGATCGAGTGGCTGGCCGCTGAGTGCGCCATCCCGCTGGTGGACGGCAAGGGCAAGGCGTACGCCAGCCCGCTGGCCACCAAGGCCGGGAAGGCCGCGCTGGAGGCCGCGCTCCGGGCGGCCGGGGCCACCTCGATCTGGCGCACCGAGAAGACCGGGGAGATCGCGGTCTCGGCGGAGCACATGCGCCACCTGGCGGCCGAGTACGCCCATCTCCCCCAGGTCCGCGAGATCGCCAAGAACGTGTACCGGATCGTCTCAGCGCGCACGGTGTACGAGACCATCCAGCACACGATGACGCCGGACGGCCGGGTCCATCCCCGGGTGACGTTCAAGCAAGCCACCGGCCGCTGGAGCCTGACCGAGCCGGGCCTGACCGTGATGGGTAAGCGCGGGGGCCGGCACATCGAACGGGCGGTCCTGCTCCCCGATCCGGGTCAGGTCTTGATCTCGGCGGACCTGTCTCAGGTGGACATGCGCGCGGTGGCTGGGCTCAGCCAGGACCAGGCGTATATCCGGATGTTGGAGGCCGAGGACCCGCACGCCGAGATCGCGCGGCTGTTGTTCGGAGACCCCAAGCTCCGCGAGATCGCCAAGCCGATCGGTCACGGCTGGAACTACGGCCGGGGGATCAAGGCCATCAGCCAGGACAACGACCTGGACCCGGCGCTGGTCCGCCAGTTCGACCGGTCGATGCACGAGCGATTTCCCAGGTTGGTTCAGTGGCAGGGCGAGGTGCGGGCGCTGGCTGAGAGCGGCGCGCTCATGGACAACGGGTTCGGACGGCTGATGCGGCCGGACCCGCACCGGGCGCACACGCAAGGCCCGGCGCTGATGGGCCAGGGCGCGGCCCGGGACATCATGATGACCGGGCTCCTCCGGCTGGACCCGCGCATCCTGCCGATGCTCCGGGCTCAGATCCACGATGAGATCGTGCTCTCCGTGCCGGTGGGCGAGGTCCAGGAGGTGGGCCGCGCCGTGGTGGAGGCGCTCTCGTTCGAGTGGCGCGGCGTGCCGATCCTGGCGGACGTGAGCCCGCCCGGGACCGACTGGGCGATGTGTTACAGCAAAAGTTGACAGTTCAATATCAAGAAGGAGACCACGATGGAGACCCGACGCGAGCGGTTCGAGCCGGGCCAGGTCCCGGTGTACCCGTTGCCCCAGCGCGACCCGATGCGGACGCTGGCGGACTGGGGAGCGCCGCCGAGCCCGCCGATCCGGCCGGACGAGCCGGGCGCGTACGAGCGGCCCTGGCTGAGCCCGGGACGGCCGCCGTGGGCCGAGGAGCCCCGGCCACGCCGGACCCCGGCGTGGGCGCTCTGGGCCGTGCTGGTGGGCTCCGCGCTGGTCCTGGTGAGCGCCGCTGTGCTGTTCGCCAGTTGACCACCTCCCCGGCAATGCTGTAAGGTTCCGCCCCGACCGAATGACCATCGACGGAAGGACATCCCGATGAGATCCCGACTGGCCGCCGCGCTCGCCACGATGGTGGGCCTCCTGGCCGCCGGGCTGGTGGCCGTGGCCGCCCCGGCCGCCGCCACCGAGACCCAGCCGGAGCCGGTGTGCGAGGCCACCTGGAAGATGCGCGGTGCCACCGGCGCGTACCCGAACGTGACGTTCGGCGGACCCCCGCCGGGCTCCACCGTGGCGGACCACTTCGCCAAGCTGACCAAGCCCTCCGAGGGCATCGACCCCGGCGTGGAGTTCGCCGCGTTCGACCTGGAGATCCAGGCCCCGGCGGACAACGAACTCCTGGTGGGCGTGGACTACGCCACGGACGACGGTGCGACCACGGCGGCCGGGGCCGTCCGGCTGTTCGGGTACAAGGTCAACAACGCCGACACGCTGAACGACGCGCCGACGTACGGCCCGGCCGTGGCCTCCAGCGAGTCCGGCCACCTCGTGCTGACGGTCCCGGCCGGAGAGAAGCTGGGCACGCTGGGCATGGTGTACGACGCGAGCAACAGCTCCAGCGGCTCCGTGACGTTCTCGAACCTGAAGATTGGGACCCGATCGGTCCTGTTCACCGGGTGCCCGGAGCCCGAGCCGACCGCCAGCGCCACGCCCACGGCCGCGCCGACCCAGACCGCGACGCCGAAGCCCCAGGACTGCCAGGCGTACCTCTACACCGGAACCCGGGAGAACCTGTGCAAGGACTTCCCTGGCGATCAGGACCGTTCGTGCGGAGAGGTCAAGTACCGCGTGGATCTGGTCAGTGACGACCGCGATCCGTGGGATCTGGACGGTCTGTCCGGAGGGGACAGGGGGGTAGTCGGCGTCGGCTGCGAAGCCAACCCGCTGAAGCCCACCGAGAGCGCCGCGCCGGTGCCAACCCTGCCCGTGACCGGCTCCTCCACCACGCTCTGGCTGGCGCTGGCCGGAGCGTGCGCGCTCGGGGCCGGTGCACTCCTGTACGCGCTGGCCCGGCGTCGCCGGGTCCAGTTCCGCGCGTGACCGGACGGGGGCCTCTCCTCCCCTGGGGTTGAGACATCACAGTCTTTCCTGTAAAGTGGAGGGGTACGGGGGAGAGGCCCCCGGAGCTGGGAGGAAGTCCGTGAAGGCGATGAGACGAGCGGCCGCAACGCGCGGACCGTGTGCTTCGACTTCGTGAGCGATCCCAAGCGCAAGCTGAGGTACAAGTGGGCCACGCCCCGGCGCGAGAAGGGTCCCCGTAGCGGGACCTGGGGTATCTTCACCGAGTGCGTGGAGGTAGAGCCCGGCCACGTCGTGAACATGACCGTGGAGCACATCACCGGCCCGTCCACCCTGATGTGCGCGATCTACATCATCCGGAACGGCAAGAAGGTCCCGATTGATCTCGTGATCACCCAGGCGTTCGGGGACTGCAAGGTGTCGGCCGTGGTGCCGCCCAACTGATCCCTGAGCACGCGGCCCCTTGATCCGGAACGTGGGGGCCGCCCAGCCCGAGGCCCGGCCAGGTTGACCTGAAGACCTCCCCGTCCCCTGGCCGGGCCTCGGTGCTTGCGCCCTCCTGGTCTGTAGTTGGGGGGCATCCCGGATAGGATGGCGTCATGGTTGGTAACCCCGGGCCACGGCTGGGTCCGAACAACAACCCGGGGAACGCCCGGTGGTGCGAGGACCACGGACGGCTCGAATGCACCAAGAGCCGGAGTTTCCGCCAGGGCGGAGGTCCGTGCCACGCTGGCGCGATCCGGGGTACGGACGCTTGCAAGACGCACGGCGGACACCGGGCGGACGTGCTGAAGGCCAAGGGCCAGGCCCGGATCACGGCCTGGTCCGCCATCGGGGAAGCGGCGGCCGGGGACCGGATCGAGCCCGGGATGGCCGTGCTGGGCACGCTCCAGATGACCTGGCTCCGGCTGGCCGCGTACAGCGAGCTGTTGCGCCAACAAGTGGCCCGCGACGCGCCGCCGGAGCCGGACCGCGAGGGGTTCGACCCGGAGGGCGAGGTCCAGGCCAGCGGCCTGATCGGGTACAAGTACGGCGCGGCTGGCAAGGACGGGACGATCTACGCCCAGAGCGAGGAGGTCCGCGCGCTGGTGGCGCTGGAGGCCGCCGAGCGTGACCGCGTGGTCCGGTTCGCCAAGACCGCGCACGACATGGGCATCTCCGAGCGGCTGACCAACCTGGCCGAGAAGTGGGGTGACATCGTGGCCGGGCGGATCACGCTCATCCTGGCCGGGCTGGAGCTGACCCCGGACCAGGAGCGCAAGGTCCCGGAGCTGATCACGCGCCACCTGTCCAACATCGACGTGACCGCGCTGGGGAGCGGAACCGAGAAATGATCGTGGACCTGGCCGGGAAGGTGCTCAGCCGGACCCGGCTGTCCAGGTGGATGGCGTCGCCGGTAGCCTGGGCGGACGAGTGCCTACCCGGCGTGCGGTTCGCGGACTACCAGGCGGAAGTCCTGGACGCCCTCCCCGTGAAGCGCCGGGTTGCCGTCCGAGGCCCGCACGGTCTCGGGAAGTCGTTCAAGGGCGCGGTCCTGGTCAACTGGTTCGCCACCACGCGAGACCTGGCTGGGCTGGACTGGAAGATCATCACGACCGCCAGCGCGTGGCGTCACCTGGAGGTCTACCTCTGGCCGGAGATCCACAAGTGGGCCGACCGGATCGACTTCACGGCGCTGGGCCGCGCGCCGTACGACCCCCGCCGGGAACTCCTGGACCTCCGGCTGAAGCTGAACCACGGCGCGGCTACTGCCGTGGCCTCGAACCAGCCGGAGCGGATCGAGGGCGCGCACGCCCGCGAGCTGTTGTACTTGATCGATGAGGCCAAGATCGTCCCGCCAGCCACCTGGGACTCGATCGAGGGCGCGTTCTCGAACGCTGGGCCGGACACCGGGGACAACGCGTACGCGTTCGCCATGAGCACGCCGGGGCCGCCCTCGGGCCGCTTCTACGACATCCACCGGCGCGCGCCCGGGTTCGAGGACTGGTGGGTCCGCCACGTCACGCTGGAGGAGGCCATCCGGGGAGGCAGGATCTCCCGGGCCTGGGCCGAGCAACGAGCCCGCCAGTGGGGCGTGGACAGCGCGATCTACCACAACCGCGTGCTGGGCGAGTTCCACGCGTCGGACGAGGACAGCGTGATCCCGCTGGCCTGGCTGGAGGCCGCGATCGAGCGGTGGCACGTCTGGGACCGGGCTGGGCGGCCGAGCCCCGGCGGGCCGCTGTGGACCGGCGTGGACGTGGGCCGGGGCGGGGACGAGACGGTCCTGGCCGGGCGCGACGGCTGGGCCGTGACCCTGGAGGCCAACCGGCGGCGCGACACGATGGCGACCGTGGCCCTGGTCCAGGCCCGTGACGGCCGGGCCATCATCGACGTGGTGGGGCTCGGCGCTGGCGTGTACGACCGGCTCCGCGAGCTGGGCGCGCGGCCCCTGGCGTACACCGGCTCCGGGCGCGCGCCGACTCGGGACCGGTCCGGGAAGTTCGGGTTCGCCAACGTCCGGAGCGCCGCGTACTGGCATCTGCGCGAGCTACTGGAGCCCGCGTTCGAGCCGACCCTGGCCCTCCCCCCGGATGACCTGATGATCTCGGACCTGACCACGCCCACCTGGACCGTGACCACGGGGCTACCTCCCAAGATCCAGGTGGAGACCAAGGACAAGGTGGTGGAGCGGCTGGGCCGCTCGCCCGACCGTGGCGACGCGGTGGCGATGGCGCTCTGGGCGGACCAGCACCGGGGCTCCGGGACGTTCGTGGAGCCGGTGGGCGCGATGCCCTCCACCGGTCTCTCCCCGCTGGGTCAACGTTGACGCTATAACGTCAAGGTTGACACCTTGCAGTCATCGCGGTAATGTTGCTGCCATGACGACGCGATACGGACCCCGGCCAGCGCTGGGGGAGCTGACCGAGGGTCAGCCGGTGATGGTGCGCCGGAGCGCGAACGACATGCGAGGGCGGCGTAAGCCCGAGGACCGGTACATCCCGGCACGCGTGACCAAGGTGGGCCGGGTGTGGGCCGAGCTGACCGAGGAGAAACCGCCCGGCGTCCGGCCAAGACCGAGGGTCTGGCGGATGAGGATGGACCGGAGCCAGGACGAGGGCTCCCAGTACAGCGGCTCAAACGCCAGCTTCGCCACGATGGACCAGCACGCCTGGGACGAGACCGCGTACTGGGCGCTGGCCGTGCTCCAGGAGAACGGCATCGACATCCGGCACGGCTCACCCTGGCGCGGCCGGGAGATCGAGCTGGCGGACATCATCAGCAAGGGCATCACGAACAGGGAGGACAACGGATCATGAGGTACGAGGAGCTGGCCACGCTCGCGGGCTGGACGTTCTACAAGGGCACGGACCACGGGTTCACCGGCGAGTACGCGGGCCGCCCGCTGTACGGGTACGTCCAGGCGGTCCCCGAGGGCACGGCGGCCGGGAAGCCGGACGTGGGCGAGTGGTACCCGAGCCTGGAGCACGCGATGGTGGCGGCCGTGGCCGAGAAGTACACCGGGCGGCGCGGTGCCGGTGGGACCGGTGTGGGCACGGCGGCCGACTGGTTCATGCGGATGATCGGAGTTGATTGTTGATACGGGGTACGTACACCCGCTGGACTGAAGTTTCCGGCGGCGCGTTCGAAGCCGACATCCTCGGGGACGACACGAGCGTGGTCGCTAACCCGACCACGGGAAAGGTCTCGGCCACCGTACCGGACCGCCCGATGAGCCCGGATGAGGCTCGGATGATCGGGGTCCGGCTGATCGAGGGTGCGGCACTGGCGGACGCAGAGCGCGCCATCCGACGCTGACCGGTGCGGGGCAGGCCCCTGGGGATTCGCCTCCCCGGGGGCTTGTTTCGTGTTGACACTTCACAGTCAAGCCTGTAATGTAGTCCGTGTGAGGGGGACAGCCCCTGAACCGGTTGAAAACTACACAGAGAGGCACACGAGAGATGATCACTCTTGACACCCTGCCGGTCCGCCCGACGACCAAGAGCGGCCTGGAGGTGGACGCCATCGAGCACCGGCGCGAGCTGTGCTGGGACCGGGGCGAGGTGCGGCACGTGAAGCGGACCCTGAACCGCCGCTTCCGTCGCCAGACCCGCCAGGCCCTCCGGATGGCGTTCTGAGCCGAGACCCTGGCAAGCCCCGGCACCGAGAGGTGGCCGGGGCTTCCTGGCGTTCTGGGCCGGGTAGACACTGGGCTGGAGGAGGTGGTGGAGATGGTCTCCAGCGCTGGCGGCCGGAAGGGCTACGTGGCGCGCTCGCGGCACCGGGCGTACCGGGCGCTCCGCCGTAAGGGCATGAGCAAGCGGTCCGCCGCACGGATCTCGAACGCTGGCGTCACGCACGCCCAGCGGAGCCGGATGGCGCGCAAGGCCGCGCGGACGCGACGTTCCCGGCGTCGATGAACTGACCCCGTGAAGCTGTTACTGTAAAGTGACGCGAGGGGAGGAGGGAAGGCATGGACGAGCTGGACGACCGGGTCACGTACGGGACCGACGCGCACGCGGACGACCCGGACGAGGACCCCGAGGACCACCTGGGGCCGGTCATCGATGACCCGTGGGACGACCCGCGACAGACCGACTGGGCGACCACCACGCTGGACCTGAGCGAGCTGGGCCAGGGCGAGGTGGTCTGAGTGGCGTGGGTGCTGACGCGGGGCCTGGGCACGGTCCGGGCTGAGTTCAACAGCGTGTTCCCGGACCGGGACAAGACCAGTGACGGCACGATCGGGGACCAGGCTCACCAGACCTCGGCCTCTGGCCACAACCCGGACCGCACCGGGCGCGCGGAGTACAAGGACGGGGACTCGCTGGACGAGGTTCGCGCCATCGACGTGGACCGCGACCTGGTCCCGGGCTCGGGCACGGACTGGATGGAGCTGGTGGTCCAGCACCTCGTCCGAAAGGCGAGGGCCGGGGGGTACATTCCGTTCCGGTACATCATCTACAAGGGCCGGATCTGGAGCCGGACGGACGGCTGGCGGACCCGGACGTACACCGGCGCGAACAAGCACAACAAGCACGCCCATTTTTCGGGCGATTACACCCAGACCGCCGACAACTGGACAGGCTTGCTAGGGCTCGCCTCAGTGCGAGCCGGATCAGGAGGAGACGTGCTGGACGCTGCCGATAAGACTTGGCTCAGAGCTGAGATGATCAACGCGGCCCAGAGCGGAGTGTCAGCGTTCTTCTGGAGCGCATACCACGCCACGCGCCAGGACGTGGACCCCTACCTCAGCGCTGATGATGGTGACAAGCGGGCCATGCGCAACGCCCGGGACATCTTGCGCGCGGTGCTCGGTGGGCCGGTCAACGAGTCTACGATCTTGGGGGCCATCCTGGCCCAGGACGGTGTGGACGAGGACGCGCTGGCCGCCGCGCTGGCGCCCAAGCTGAATGTGACCAAGGACGCGGTGGCCGCCGCGTTCCGCGAGGTACTGATCGAGGGGGTTGGCGCTCCCCCGGCATGAGGCCGGGGCAATAGGGAAGGGGAGAGACAGGATGGGACAGATCAGGATTTTCGGTCGTGAGCCCGCGCTCTGGATCGCGCTGATCGGCGCGGTGCTGACCTGGCTGGCCGGGTTCGAGCTGGACGGTCTGAGCACCGGCCAGGCCGTGGCGGCCGTGGGCGCGCTGACCGGCATCGTCACGGCGCTGACCACCAGGCCGTGGGCTCCGGGCCTGTTCGTGGCCGCCGTGAGCGCGCTGGCCGCGCTGTTCGCGGAGTACGGGCTCCACTGGTCCGAGGCGGCCGTGACGGGTCTGGGCGGGATCATCCTGGCCGCGTTCGCGCTGTTCGGCATCCGGCCCCAGGTGACCCCGGCGGCCGACCCGGCCCCGACCGCGCTCACGCGCAACGCGGGCCAGATCCGATAGGCCCGCCAGAACGGCCGCTGTACGCGGCGAGGCCCCTACCCGCCCGGTAGGGGCCTCGTCTCATGGGCGGAGCGGTCAGCTCTTGGACCCGTCCGCGTTGCGGTGCTCCACGACCACCTGATCGTGCGGCTGGCGCGTGGTACGCCCGTCGCCGGTGTACGGGCGCTGGGGGCTGAGGTGCTTGTCCGAGGAGCCGCCGGTCTGGTGGCCCAGGTGCTCGGTCCGCTTGGTCACGTCGATCCTTTCCGCTGGAGGTCCCTCCCCCAGCCCATCTACATTACAGCATTGACTGTGAAGTGTCAACCTCTACCGGCGACGCCAGGCCCAGATGCACAGGCCGATGGCCGCGATGACCAGGGCCAGGCCCAGGTTGCCGCCCACCTCCACGGTGATCATCGCTTGTCCCGGTTCTGGGGGCCGCCGCGTAGCGCCGCGACGCACAGCGTGGCCGTGAGCATCAGGACGATGATCTGGAGGACCAGCTCCCAGCTCACGCCGGGACCTCGGCGCGCTGGCCCCAGGAGGTCACTCCGGCCGGGGCCTCGCGGACGAGGAGCTGGACCCACTCGGGGGCCTTGTCCAGCGTGTGCCGCTCGAACCGCGCGCCGCTGGCTGCGCACTTCCAGGTGGCCCGGACCCGGCCCGGTTCACCGTTGCCCTTCAGCAATGGCCCGCTGGCGATGAACCGGGAGAACTCCCCGTCCACCAGGATGATCTCCACATAGTCCGGGCGGATCGTCCGGTCCTTGTGGTGCCAGTTCTCGGTCACGTCCAGGTACGGCGCGCCGGAGACCTCCACCGTGATCACGCGCTCGGACCTGTCGTTCTGGACTGTTGCTCGCATCGTTCCTCCTACCTCCCCGATCCTGACCGCCGGGGCTATTGCCAACCTAACAGCCATGACGGTAACGTGCAACCTGGAAGTCATAACGACAAGCGGAAGGTTGAACCGATGAGCAGACCAATCCTCAGCCGTGAAGCCAAGGTCGTGCTGATGAGTACCGGCACCAATCGCGTGGGCTCGCGGGTGTACTGCCCGGATCCGGCGGTCTGGGCGGAGCTGAAGGACGCCGGGATGATCCGTGACGGTGGCGGGCTCACCCGGGCAGGCTCGATCGTGCGCGAGCGGCACGTGACCGCGCTCCTGGACGAGTTGTTCCCGCTGTAGACCGATAGACGATCAACGGCCCGGCCCCGGGGAGGGGTCGGGCCGCCAACCGAACAGGAAGGATGCCGACGATGAGCCAGCACAGCGAGCGTACACAGTTCGGCCCGTCGCGGGCCTCGGTAGTGGTGGTGGGCCTGTCAACGGCCGCCAGCGCCGCCGGGACCGCGTACATGTTCACCATGCCCGGGTTCAGCGTGCGCGAGCTGGTGGCGTGCCTGATGGGCGCGACCCTGGCCGGGCTCCTGGCGGTCCACGTGCTCGGGATGGTGGGCGAGCGCGCCGTGGTGGCGGACCGAGCCGCCCGGGAAGCACAGCGCGAGCGCCGCGAGACCATCTCCGAACACGCCGAGCTGAACGCCTGGCAGAACGCGGCAGCCGGGCTCCTGGACGCCTACCTGACCGGGCGCGCGGTCAACTTCGGTGGTGAGCCGGTGCCGGACTACGTGCGGGCCAGGTTGGCCGATCTACCGGGCGAGCCGGTGCCCACCTCCCCGGCGTACGAGGACCGGCCGCCGCTCGCGCCGCCGATGTACCCAGACCGGGGCCTGGACCTGACCGAGCCGATCCCGGCCGTGCGCGAGCCGGAGGTGGTCCACGATCCTGGTCCGGGGAGCCCGTTGCCGTACGTCGTGCGCAAGCTGAGGTACGAGGAGCCGCTGGGCTACGTGGCGGAGCCGAGGAACGAGGACCAGCGCGTGGCCGTGCCCCTGCCTCCCCGGGAGGTCCCGGTCTCGCCGGGCCGGGGCTGGTACGGTGACGAGACCGAGGTCATCACGCGACCCAGCTCCCTGGCGGACCCGGACGCCACGGAGGTGATCGAGCGTGTCCAGTGAGCCGGACGACGGGCTGACCTTGTATGAGCGCTCCGTCCAGGCGGTTCGAATCCCTACGGCGGACCTCCGGGTTACGGACGTGCTGGTTCTGATGGGCGCGTGCCACCGGGTGGACCGGATCGAGCTGGGCCGCGTGGTGTACCTGGCCGGTGGGCTGGAGATGGCCCTCACCTCCCCGGAGTGCCGGATCTTGCCCCGGGTTTCTTGACATTGAAGTGACAAGCGGCCCGGGGTCTCCGGGCTCCGGGCCGCTCGCTCTTGAACCTTACCGCCATGACTGTTAGGATCGGACCATGACGACCGAGACGCTACTGAAGATCATCGGAGAGCGCGGGCACTACCGGCCCGGCGCGGACACCAACCACTTCCTGGGGCTGTGCGATGAGTGCGACGCCCGTTACCTCGTGGGCATGACGCTCGAACAGGTGGAGAGCTGGAGCGAGCTGAAGGGGGATCGAGGCAAGGCTGGCGCGATCCGCCAGGCCCTGTTCGAGGCATACATGCACGTCTGGGCGACCGGGGCCGTTCGATTCAGTTCCCTGGCCGATGGCTGGCGCGCGGAGCCGGTGGACCCCGAGGTGATCGAGCTGGTGGCCGAGATCCGCAAGGCCGCCCGCGAGAAGCTGAAGGGACAGCGAGGATGACCAGGACCACGTACGACCCGAGCAACCCGAACCACCGGGCCACGTGCCAGCGAAGCACATGCGCCGAGCGCGAGCCGCACCCGGGCGGACGCCACCTGGACCAGCGGGACGAGCTGTACGACGGGCCGGGTGTGTTGTTCCAGGTTCTCCCGCTGACGGTCCGCGACAGCGCACGGAAGATCGTGCGCGAGGCACCGGGCCTGATGCCCGAGGTGGTCGACCTGGCCAACGAGATCGAGTACGTCCGGGACCAGATCGCCCACGTGCGGGTGGACAAGGACCACGCGGTGCGGGAGGCCATGAGCCGGTCCGGCTCGTGCGAGCACCACGGCCAGGAGATCACGGCGCTGGGCGACCAGCTCGCCGCGCTGGACCGTTCAGCCGAGAAGACCGAGAAGGCCCGGCTGGCGTTGCTGGGGTTCCTGTTCGCGGTTGACAAGCTGGTCCAGGCGCACCGCGAGGGGCGCACGGACCCGAACCTGAGCGTGACCAAGCTGGTGGATGCGCTGGCCAAGGCGAGCAAGAAGGCCAGCGACGCGCACGCCCGAGCGTGGTCCGCGTGAGCGCCGGCTACCTGGCCAAGTGCGGCCGAAAGAAGCGGCACGCGACCCAGGCCGCCGCCGAGGAGCAACGGCAAGGGCTGATTGCCTCGTCCGGCTGGAGCCGGTCGCGCTCGAACACCTACTGGTGCAACCAGTGCGGGCACTGGCACGTGGGCCGGATCAAGGGCCGGGCTCCGCGCGGCAAAGGCCGCCAGGGTGCCAAGAACACGCCGCGCTTCCTGGACAGCCAGTGATGAGCGGTAACGGCCGGTCGCTGACCCTCCCCCTTACCGGGGGGACCGAGGTTCAGTCCCCTGACCAGGCGGTATCCGTCCCGGTGGCGCGACGTGGCACCACGAACGGCAACGCCCGGGGGAGCGTGACGGACAGACAGCGCCGCCGGGCCTGGCTGGTGGAGACCTACCGGGCGAACCTGGATGTTCTGGTGGTCCGGCTGGGCAACGGGACCGAGATCCGGCTGGACACCCGATTCGGTCAGGGCGAGCCCGCGTGCCGGTGCTACCGGTGCGGGCGGCTGTTGACCATCGACACGGTGACGGTGGACCGGATCATCCCGGGTTGCCGGGGCGGGACGTACCGGCGCGAGAACATCCGGCCCAGTTGTCAGCTTTGTGCGTCTGTGACCGGGGCCGCGCTTGGCAACGAGCGCAAACGAGCGAGCTCCACCGGGGCCAAGACCCGGCGGGCCAAGGGGAAGGTGAGGACAGCGTGACCAAGGCGATACTGAGAAGCTGTGCGGTCCACGGCCGCAATTTCTGGGCCGGGCACAACTCCCGGTCGTTCGGGGGCCGGTTCTTCTGTCCGGGCTACCTCCGGGACGACCTGTTCCGTGGGTTCGACCCTCAGCCGTACGCGCCGCCGGTGCTGGGCCAGCCCGAGGGCCAGCACACGGTCCTGCTGATCGATGGTGGCTGGCCCACGCCGGACACGCCCCAGTGCGTGATCGAGCGGCTGGCGCGTGAGGGCGGGGACCTCCTGGTGGTCCGTCCGCTCGGGATGCCGGACGCGCCGACCCGGGAGGTACCGCTGGCCGCGTGCTGGCCGCACCGGTACGTGCCGCCGAGCCGGAACCGGTGCTGGACGTGAAGCGCCGGACGAGAGTGTCCGGATACCGGACGCCAGCGCGCGTTCAGTATGCGTTCGGCTGGCGGACCTGGGTCCTGGCCTGTCTGGCCTGGGTGTTCGTGGGCCTGCCGGCGGTGGCGTGCGCGCTGGGCTGGGTGCTCCGATGACGAGGGCTGTTCACGCTGGGGGGACCTCCGCTGGTTCCCCCAGCGCCAGCTCAGGCCAGGTCGGGGGGACCTCGGTCAGCTCCCCGGAG
>ENA-UOUW01000042-UOUW01000042.1-bioreactor-metagenome-genome-assembly--contig:-NODE-42-length-20063-cov-11.153938_pt1 | contig 20063 bp, 26 predicted proteins | sample MGYA00238153_ERZ761573 | MGnify/ENA primary metagenome ERZ761573 (study PRJEB28894, sample SAMN06264780) | bioreactor metagenome | isolation source: Switchgrass | place: USA:Austin, Texas | collected... | reverse complement strand
ATACATGGTCACGTGCCTCAGCAGAGACCCCAAGCTGGAGAAGCATATGGACGACGCGCTCCGGGCCGCCGCCACACGCCGGGCCGGCGGGCGCGTGCCAGGGCTCCCCACGCTCGAAACGGAACTAGGAGTTCCGTTCGCGCCGGAGCCAGACGAGCGGGTCATGGATGACGCGGCCGAGCTCCGCGCGGCCCTAGACGCGGCGCCGGCAGACCCCTATGAGGCGCTCGGGGGGCAGCAATACGACGCGCCGGCCATTATCGAAGCCACCGCGGCGCCGCTGTGGCTCGTGCCCAAGCTCGGCATCGCGCCGGGTCGATACACAGGCCTCAGCGGGTACGCGAGCGCCGGCAAAACGTGGTTTGCTCAGGGGCTCGCTATCGCGGTCGCTACGGGGCGGCCGTTCTGTGGACTAGACGTACGCCAAGGCCGGGTGTTGCACCTCGACCATGAACAGGGCGGCGACATGACGCGCGAACGGTACCAGCTCCTGGGCCTACCGGGGGACGCCGCGCTGCGGCTCGTCAGCTTCCCCGACTGGCGCATGTCCGATAAGAACGCGCGCCGGGACCTGGAAGCCGCGGCGCGGGCCTCGGCACTCATCGTAGTGGATAACCTCCGCGCCAGCATCGATGGGGATGAGTCGTCATCCGAAGTCCGCCGGTGGCTCGATATGATGTCCGCGCTGTCCGATGAGACGGGGTGCACCATGCTCGTGATACACCATGCCCGCAAGGGGGCCGGCGATGAGCCGGAGGACATCTACAAGGCCCGTGGGTCGTCCGCCATCCTGGACGCGGCCGGGTGCTTCTGGCATCTGCAGCTCGGAGAGCGCGACGCCGATACGGGCCTCAGGGACCCATCAATCCTCAGCCAAACCAAGCCCGGTCGGCACCCACCAGGAGGCGTGCTCGGCCCATCAGAGTTCATCGTTCAGACCGCGGCCGATGGCAGCTCAGTCAAACTTAGTCTCGGACTCACCTCAGCCGATATTGCAAAGCCAGACCTCAGCCGTATGCGTGAACGAGTAATCAGTGCCATTCAGGCCAATAAGGGTCGCATTCGTTCAGCTAACCGTCTCGTCGAAGTAGTGGCCGGCCGCAAGACCGACGTGCTCCAAGTCATGTCCGAGCTCCAAGATGAAGGCCTCATCATGTACCAGAACGGGGCTTTGGCCTGTGTTTCGTAGGTTTCCGACTAGTGGTTCCGGAGCCTGGGAACCTGTTCCGGGTGGTTCCGGAACCACTAATGCCGAGGGAAATGGTGGTTCCCAAAACCCACCCCTAAAGGGGTGGTCCGCTGGCGCTCCCCACCTGGTAGGGGTGCACCCCCGGCCGCCTCAGTGGGTGGCCGTGCCGGGGCCGGGGTCCACGGCAGCACGAGAGGGATGAACGGCTCTCAGATGTACAGTGTACCCGTGTGGTTCGAAGTAAACGTGAGCACGACCGAGACGAGCGAGCTCCTTCAAACGACGCGATGCGGTCTTGATTCCCGAGCTCAGTACACGTGCGGCCTCAGCTACCGTCAGAGAACCCCGCTGGTCGAGCTCAGTCGCAAGACGATTGAGTTGCTCAGCCTTGGGGTCAGCGGCGGGCGCGGTCGAGGCGGCGAGTGCCTCAGGGTTCGGTGGCGTGGCTGGACGGCCATCGCGTCTGGCGGCCTCAGCTTCCAGGCGTTGGTTCAGAATGTTGATTGCGACTGCGAGTTGTTCGAGAGATACGTTTGCCATGCCTCAGCCAGTGCAAGTCCCAGGCCATGGCCTGGCGTATGGGGGCCCGGGCAGTTAGGGCCCGGGCCCCGTACCGTGGCGCCCCAAGGTGGCGCACAATTCCGCCCCGGCCGCGAGGGCCCAGGCCCGCCGCCCGTTCTTATTGCAAGATGAAAAAAAGGATGACCACGCCCGGGCCCCGTATGTCACTATTAGTTCGGGGTCCGGGACTGGACATAGGAGGTATCACATAATGGCACACGAATTCGAGCAGGGTCTGTTTGTTGGCGAGCCGGCTTGGCACGGCCTGGGCACGCTGCTGTCGGATGCACCGAGCATTGACGAGGCGCTCCGCATCTCGGGGCTGGACCGCGAGGTATCACTGGCGCCGTTGTATCTGTCTAGCGGTCGGGAGGTCGTGGGACATCGCGCTGTCCTCCGTGAGGATGGGGCCCAGCTGGGTGTCGTAGGGTCGGACTTCACCGTACTGCAGGACCGGGCGGCCTTCGAGCCGTTTCGGCCTTGGGTGGAATCCGGGGAGGTCACTATCGAGGCAGCTGGGAGTCTGCGCGGTGGCCGACGAACGTGGATACTTGGCCGAGTCCGAGATGCCATTCAGGACGTGGTTCCGGGTGACCCCATCAAAGGGTATGTGCTGTTTGCGCACGGCCATGACGGCTCGCTGGCCGTGTCTTTTGGTCATACGGCCGTTCGGGTCGTGTGTCAGAACACCCTGAGCATGGCGCTAGGGTCAGGGGCCGACATGGCCCGAATCAAGCATACGAGTGGTGTGCACATGCGGTACGTCCAGGCCACGGATGCCTTCCAGCAACAGAGATTCCAGCTGGCCGAACAGGCCAAGATATTCCGCGAGCTGGCTGGCCGGAAGTTAGGGTCCAAGAATCTCCGGCGATATGTCCGCGAGACCCTCCGCGAAGGTGCAGGTAATGACGAGACCATTGCTCTGCGCGGCGTCGACGACATTGTGCGCCTAGCGGACCCTGATGTGGGCCGTGGCGTTACTCGGCCGGGCACTCTGTGGGCCGGCTACAATGCTATCACAGAGTATGCGACACACGAGCGCGGCCGCACAGCCGACACCCGAGTGAACAATATGTGGTTCGGAGATGGGGCCCGGCTGGTGCGCCGGGCCCTGGATGTCGCGGTGGCGTACGCCGGCAAGCTCCCGCTCGCGGCGTAAGCTTCCGTTCCGGCCCGTGACTTTAGGGTCACGGGCCGGGGCGGGCACTAACGCTCGAATCTGGAGGAAACCATGATGACCCAAAAAGAAGCACTGAAGTACAACTCGCTGTTGGCCGCTGCGCGACCCATTATCGTGCACGATGATGGTCGCGTTGAAGGGCCCATCACGCGAGCGGATAAAGAGGCCATGAGCCACATTCTCACGGCCTGTGTGCCGCAGGCCCAGCACCAGTTGCTTGTAGAGGCCGCTGCAACCGGTGTGGAAGCACCGGCTTATGGGAATATCACTACCGGGAGTGATACTATCAACAACGAGCCTTGGAGTCAGGCGAACTCGTTCGCAATCGAGCGCCGGGCCTGGGCGCTGGCGCTGGACCAGTTGCGGGCCTATGCCGAGGCGCGTAATCGCGCATCTCGTGACGCATTCGAGGCAGCCCGCACGGCCGCTGCACAGGGCACGCTGTTGTGTGTGGTGGTGCCATGAACGTTCGTCGCCACCGTGCACAGCAGGACTGGGAACTGGCCGAGTTGGGCTGCCGGATGATAGGGTCAACCGGGCCCCAGTGGATGGCCGAGACCATCGCGGCCGGTGTGTTGGGTCATGCACCGGAATGGCCCGACCCGCCGCCCGGTCCCATCCAGAACAGCCGGTTGAAAAACTGGAATGATTGGCTGGCCAGCAAGGGGGAGTTATGAGCGGTTATTGCCACTGCGCATGTAGGGACTGCTTCGAGATTACCATCTCGGATGATGATGGGTCTGACCTGTGTTGGGCCTGTGCTTCGGCCGGGTGTGATGATTCAGGCGATTCTGAGTGCCTGGCCCCTGGTGCGTACTCTCAGGAGGATTGGGGCGGCGAGCCCAGCGAAGGCGATTGAGGCAAAAAAGTATGGCCAGGGACTTGACCAGGTCCCTGGCCATTGCTACACCTAGGGTCGGAGGTCCCTTGTGTTGAAACCGTGTCCTTTTTGCGGGGAGTCAGACAAGCTGATTGTTGTGGAACATAACAGCAAGTCCAAAGCTGTTAGTTGTGGGGCGTGCGGTGCGGAAGGTCCTCTCGCTACACGCAAGGATGATGCAAAAGCGCGCTGGAACGAAAGGCCAGGTCACTGAATTATGCAAACGTTGTTAGGTCTGTTTCTGCTCTTGGGGGAGCCTGCTCCGGCTCCGGCGCCCGAGTGCAGGCTTGTGGAAACTGAATGTCGTGTGCGGCCTTTGGAGCAGGGCCGCCCGGGTGAGGTGGTGCGGGAGTGCCGCGTGGTGCGGGTGTGTGAGGTGGCCAAGTGAACCCGCTGCGCGCTCGTTTGATTGCCGCTGGCTTGCTGTGCCCCGGCCCTGAGTATCCGCATCCCATGACGCCGGTGCAGCTCCCAGCCGGAACGCGCGTGTTTCGGCTGCATCCTGAGGACCGGGACGTGGTCCCGTACAAGGTGGGTGTGCTGTGAGCCTGGCCAACGTACTCCAGGCTTTGCGCGCCGCGCCGCTGGCCGAGTCTGACCAGGTTCGGCTGGAGGTTTTCATGCCCTGTACACACATTGACTCGGATTACTGGGTTCGGGCATGCGCCACGCTCGTGTCCCGAGTTGCTGGAGGGTGCACGGTTTCGTACAGCGCCCAGGTATGCTGGGTTGATAGGCAGGGCAAGCTCGTGTCCGAGCCTGTCACGGTCGTTTGGGCCTACGTGTCGCTGGACCGGCTCTTGACCAAGCGCGACCTGGGCAACGAGTTTGCCGCCGCGTCCGGGACTGCGGTCCCGGCCATTGCGCTGCGCAAACTGCTGGTCCAGTACGGCCGCGAGACTGAGCAAGAGGTCGTTGCTTTCGGCATCGACAACGTAATCTACGGGTTCAATCCTAAGGAAACCCTCTGACAGGCCCAAGGGCCAGAAAGTCCGTTATGACTCGTAAGATGGCTCATTGGACTGATAACACGCTTCGCGTTTACTATGCCGAACAGGCGCGATCGGCGTACGTTCTTCGCACCGCCACCACGCTGGATTACGTGCGCCGCCTCAAGTGTGATGGCGGAACCTATCTAGCGAGCACCCGGGCCGATTACCTGGCGTTACGCGTACATGAGGTGTCGGAGCCACACCGCGTGGAAACCCTCTAACAGGCCATATGGCCTAGAAAGTGACAGCAAACATGATTAAGAAAAACATCGCATTGCAGGACCTTGCCGAGGCCGTCATTACGGCCAATTGGCTGATGGGCGACTTTAGGGGGATGCTCTCGGGCCAGAACATTGCCCCCGCTCTGAGCACTGTTCTGCTCGCGGGCCAGGACTATGCCCTGGCCACTGGCGAGGAGCTCCCCCCGGCGCACATCGTGAATGAAGCCACGGCGGCGCGCATCAAGTATCTGCGTGAAGCCATGCTGTATCCGTGCGCAGCTGCGGGCAGCTATCGCAGGGAGGCCATTCGCGATGGCGTGGACCCCGAAGCCTACATCGCATCGAAGCGGCTCAAGTTCGATTCCCGCGAGCATTGTGTCCAGTTCTACGAACAGGCCAAGTCCCAGGCCCAGGCCGATGACGAGGCCGAGGCCCAGCGCAACCCCGCCCAGGCCTTGGCAAACTGAACCGGCGCGCGACCCTGGCCCGGGCCCTGTTCTGGGCCCGGGCCTAGCGCTTTTCCCCGAGTTTTGATTATGCGTGCATTCATAGTTCTAGTTTTGGCGCTGGTCGGCTGCGGCCCGGGCCCAGGCCTAGGCCTGGTCCAGGTCGTATCTCCAGACCCGGCCGCGGCCGGGCTGGCCGCGTACGGGGCCCGGACCTGGGCCGCAGCCGGCGTTCCTGTGGTCCTGGGCCCAGGCCCGGTGGGCCTGCCCGTGACGGTCCACATCGTGCCCGACATCAAGGCCGCGTGCGACATCTCCCACATAAACCGCAGCATCGACGGCTGCGTACGGGACCTGGGCTCTGCGGTGCCCAGGGTTTTCGTGCGGTCCGGCCTGGCCCCGGCCAGGGCCCGGTCCGTCATAGTCCATGAGCTGGGCCACGCCATCCGAGGCGAGGCGGGCCACCTGGACTGTCGCGGCGCCGTACCGGGTGAGCACGCTATGTGTCCTGCTGGGGGCCCAGCCCAGCCCACGGACCGGGACATCAGATTCGTGACCGGGGAGTGTGACGATGATTGCTGACGCGCTATGCCGGTTCTGGCGCGCTTTGGTCCGGGGTGGCTACCTACCCAGCCACCCGGCCCCCAAAGCGCGTCCTAGGGGCCGTTCCGTGCCACGGCGGGGCCGTCCCGGCCCGGGGTGCCGCTGATGCCCACGGCCCGAGCCCAAAGTGCCGACCCGGACCACCCCCCGAAGGGGTGGCACCCGGACGTGTGGCGCTTCCGCTGCGCCCTGGTCATGGCCACGGCCCGGCGGCCCTACGCCACGGCCGAGGCCCGGGCCCTGGACGGCGCGGCCCGGTGGGTGGGCTTGAGCGGCCGGTACCGAGCCCCGACCGGCGACTGGTGGCGCAAGTCCCTGGCCCTGGCCAAGGCCGCGGCCGACTGCGCCGGAGACCTGGAAACACAGGCCTTGTTGGCACCCTGGACGGCGCGCCTCCAGGCCAACGGCGCCGCCGGCCCGGCCGCGTCCACATTCCGTCCGTTCGGGGTTGACACCCCGGACGGCGAGCCTTAACCTAGGGCCATGACCTACAGCACTCCCTGGCACATGTATCCCCCCACCCCGCCCCGGTGGGCCCGGGCCCAGCCCGGTGCCAAGCCGGGCCAGCGCGCCCGGCTGCGGGCCGCGACGGGCTGCAGCCCGGCCCAGGCCCGGGCCCAGTTCGAGGCGTTCCGGCGGGACCAGCGCGTAGCCCGCCACACCATGGCGTGGTTCACGCCGCGCGAACGACGGGAGCTGGAAGCACACCTGCGGGCCCGCAACGACCTGGACCGTGAGTACCAGGCCCGGTTCCCGGACATCCCGGACGCGGCCGCGGCCCGGTATCGTCCCGAGGGCCAGGCGGCGCTGGACCGGGAGGTCCGGCTGCGGCGGCGTGCGGCCCGCACTGATGAGCATGCCCGGGCCGAGGCCTGGCTGAGGGGGGCGCCGTGACCCCTAGAAGTGAGCTGTTTTGCTGCAACGGCGGGAAGTGGCCGGCGCCGTTGTGGGGCATATGTCAGTGGCCAGACCTGCTTCCACGATGGGTTCATGTGGCCCGTTACCCGTACAGGTGTTCGCCATGACCCGAGCCACGTACCAGGCCCGCAAACGGCTACGAGCTCTGGAGCAGGCCCGACAGGACCTGGAGCGGGCGCGGCTGGACCGTGCCGACCCCTGGCGCATCCAAGAGCTGGAACTACGAGAGCGGCGGCTCTATGACGCCGCGGTGCAGGCAGAGGACGAATACGACGACCGCCTGGGCCCGGCACCTAGAGGGCCCGCACCTAAGTGGGAGCCTGAGAGATGACCCCCGAAGATGAACGCATTATCGAGGCCCTGGACGAGCTGTGCCGTTTGGTGGAGTCTGGATGGTACCCTCACCCAGAAACCTGCCAAGCCATAGCTCGTGTGAATGCGACAGTGGCCAGGGCCGACCGGGCCCGGCCCGAACCTGCTGCGGGTTGACACCCGGCCAGCCGGGTGTTATATTAAACGCCATGGCCTACAGCCAACTTTACGATGATTACTTTCGACGGTCGCAGTCGGAACGCGGCCAGTCCGGCGCGGCGCTGACCGGAACTATTGCTGCGGGATTGGCTGCCAACGGCGTTATCTGGACGTTGCGGTATCCCGAGACCACGCCTATGCCCAGTGCATCTCGGCTGGTCAACAAGCGGCTGTGTGTGCAGCGTATCCACGTTCACACCGTGACCGGCACTGCGTTCACGACTGCAGTCACGCTGGGCCGCCATCTCAAGCTGGTCCGCATGTCCGGTCCCGCAGGCACGTCCAACCCCTCCGGCGGTGCCGCGTGGACACCCGTAAGAAAGCGCTCTGACGGGTCCGAGACGTTGGCCGTCGGCCGAATAGCAACGACTGGGGCCTTAACCATTACTGGATTCACGCTGGAATCCAACGTGATTCAACGATATTTGATGTCTGCAGTAGGGGATTCAGGCGCCCAGTATGACGAGGTGTGGCGCTTTGATGGCGTTGAAGCGGACCCTCTGATTTTGCTGCCCGGCCAGGCCCTGGCAATTGCTGCCGGCGCTGAGTTTGATGCTGCAGGTACATTCGAGGCCGACATTTCGTGTGACATGGTCGAGGTGCCGTGAGTGGACCTGGCCTGTGCATAAGCAGCGGGATATCAGCACGGCGCGGCGGGAATCAAAGCGTCCCTGAATCAATCAGCGCAGTAATTGGCTGGCTGCGTGTGGCGCAGGCCACCGTCACAGGTTCAGGTGTTTCGAGCCTGCCCAACGTTTTGGGCGGGAGCCCGGCCACGCAGAGTACCGATGCGGCCCGACCTGGTCTTGGCAGCTCCGGCAATGGCCTGCCCATTCTGCAATTTACCGGGACGCAGTTCTTGGTACACCCGCTGCAGTCCAACGTGAACAACAACAGCGCGTTTTTTGGCATGGGCTTATGGTTGAGGTCGGCACCCACGACTACAACCCGGTCCATTTACGCTGTGCGTTCCGCGGCCGGCGGCGCGAGCGCCCATCGCATGATGTGGCAAATCAACTCCGATGAGACCGTTTTAGCGGATTTCAATCTGGACAACTCCAACGCCCGTCGTATCCGGACGAATGCGGCACAGGCTGCGGGCGGGTGGGAGTTCTGGACTCTCGAACACCAAGGTTCGCTGTCTGGTGACGCCCGGTGCCTGCAGCGCAAGGACGGCGCCCAGCCCGCGTCGACATACTCGGCTGTGGGCGCGGCTGCGGAAATGCCGGCCACTCTCGTCACGCCTACGGGCAACGCCTTCATCGGGTCCACCACGACTACGCCCACAGCGCCCATGATTGGTGATTTTGGGCCTAACATCTTCTTTTTCAACCGTCAACTCACGGCCGGCGAGCTGACGGCCTTGATGGCCTTTGAGCAACCCGTTGGCTAAGCACGTTTTCACGCCCAGAAACTCGGGGAAATCCGCAAAACATTACTACGCGGACTTCATGTCCAGGCTGTTGTCCGGCGAAATCCGCGCCGTAGCCCTGGAAGACGACCTGTCCAGGCCTGGGCGGCCCAGGATGCAATACGATGATGGCCAAAACGGGTCACGTGGGCTTGACAGCCGGCCAAATCGGGGTTAAATTATAAGTCTAGGCCCCTCGCGGGCCCGCGGTAGCAAGCGGTCGCGTTAGAAAATGCCGAGGTGACTGGTCCTCGTTAAACCATCCGATGGCGTCCGAACGGCCTTAAACAGTGGGAAACGTTAGTGTTTTACCATTTTTTGAGGTTTTCGAGTCATGTCGTTGGGTTCTTGGGCGGACGCTGCAGTCCACCAGTATTACTGTGAAGTCCAGGAGCTGCACACCCTTCTCGGGCGTGCCAGCCCCCTGATGGACCGACTCATCAAGCACTCTGTCGAGGGCTCGGTGACCGGTGAATTTTTCACCCTGGCGGGTGGTATGGGCATCGCGGGTGACCTCGCGTCGGCCCAGGAAGTCGCCAACCAGGTGGGCACTGGCGGCGCCGGTACGGCGCCCGGTGCGCAGACGCTGGACGGTGAGTGGTTGCTCCCGACCGGCCAAATCGAGACGAGTCTCATCCTCAAGTACAAGAACTTGGTGATGGGCAAGACCAACAAGGGCGCGTATCTGCGGAACCTGACGCACTCGACCGACAAGCACGGCGAGGCGTTCGGTGAGCGGTTTGCCCAGATTCTCCTGGGTGGTGGTGGGTACACGTTGGGGTTGTTCGACCTGACCACGACTGCGTCGGGCACGATTACGGCCCTGGACGTGAACGGCAACGTGGACGCGACCAACATTGCCAACATCCACAAGGGGATGATTTTGGTGGCATCGGCCAACAACGGCACGTCGCTGTCGCACACGCTGCTTCCGAGCAACGTGATGTTCGCGAGGGCTTACGTCAAGTCTGTTGACCGCGATGCAGGTACCTTCGTGGTTTCGGCTGTGTCGTCCGACGGCGCAGCGGGCATCCCGGCGGGTTGGGGTTCACAGGGTGACAACGTGTTCATCTTCCCGCTGGGCCAGTTCAAGCCTACGCTGCCTGGCTCGACGCTGAGCACCAAGCTGTTGTGCCAGACGATTCAGGACTGGATTACGCCCACGGTCGCGACCGACACGTTCGGCACCGTTGACCGCTCGCAGGATTCGTCCCTGTCTGGCGTGCGCATCCCGACCGCGGGCCAGATTGGGTCGCTGTCGCCCGAGCATAAAATCGGGTTTTCCGCGGCCTACATGCAGTCACGATATGCGGGCCGCAAGGCGCTGACGTACGTGGCCCAGTCCGAGGTCTGGTTCCAGATTGTCCGGTCACTGCATGCCCAAGGCCTGGTCTCCGATATCGGCGCCCAGCTGACGGGCGGTGCGCGGTCGATTCAAATCGCGACCGTGAACGGCATGTCGGAAATCATCGCTGAGCCGCACCAGGACCCGACGTTTATCTACGGCCTGGACATCCCGGAAATCATGATTCGACACCTGGACGGGTTGCCGGGTGTGGCCAACGCGGATGGCATGGAGATGCTGCGCCAGGCCGACTCCAACGACCTGGAGTTCCGTCTTATTTGCTTCCCGCAGCTCATTATCCGGGAGCCTTGGCTCCACTGCCGCTTCGACGTGTGAGGCCTGAGTAATGGCTAAGCGATACGCTCTCGACTGTGCACCATACCAGGGGGTGAACTCCGCCTACCAGCGGGGTGTCATCCTCCCGGTGGTGCTGTCCTTCACCGATGGTGTTCCGGCCATCGTGGCGGCACGCTCTGCCCCGGTCTTTACCATTGCGGGCGACTCTGGTGTTTACACCGGCGTCGCCCCCGCTGCGGCCCGAGGCGTGTTCTGGGGCCAGGCCCTTATGGCCACCCCCGACGACGCTTCGGTTTGTGTCAAGTCCTACGTCCCGAGCACCGGCGCATTCGCGTTCGATGTTCACAACGCTGCCGGTGCTGTCGATGTGGCCACCGGCGATGAAGTCTGGTTGTTTTTCATGTTGGAAGGTGGCTGAAAAATGCCTTCGAATGCTCCTAATTCTGTTGCTCGTCCTCCGTTCCCGAACGTGGTGAACGCTTTCAATCGGCGCGTGGAGCAACACGTGCTGACCATGACCGGCGCCAACGGCTCTGTGGCCCTGAACACCGCCATGTCCAGCCCTGGCGTCACCGTGACGTATGTGGGTGAAGGCAACTACTCGTTCACCTTCCCCGCGGGCGGCACCGGCGCCATCGGTTGGGTCCAGATTTGCCCGCCCGTGGTCCCTGGCGAGACCGTGGCCGACGTTCGGATGTACGCTCTGGACTCGGATATCTTGAATTTCGCCACCGGCGCGGGACGTTTCGTCTGTGTGGACGGGTCCGCAACGCCGGCAGTGTCCGACGTTATCGGGTCGCTGACCTTGCTTATCAACGTCATCAAGCCCCAGGACGCCTGAAAATGGCCTATGGGAAGCGCGGCAAGCGTCGCAAGAAGGGTTATTGAACGATGGACCGCGTGAAGTTCACGCCCTGGGGCAAGTCCGGGGCACCGAAGCCGACCGGAGCTGACTGTTTGGAGCTCCGGTCGAAGAAAACGGACGGGGGAACCCTCGTCACGCCTAAGGGGGCACCGCCCCCGAGCTCGAAGGGGGAAATCAAGTACCCCAAGCAGGTGGGGCGCTGAGCCCGGGGCCGCCTCCGGGCGGCCTTTTAGTTTGGAGCACGAAAATGAAAGAGGTTTTAGTGTCTGTGTTGCGGTCCAAGGCGTTCAAGGCCGCGCTGTTGGCTCTTGCTGCGGCCGTGACCGCGTGGGCGTCGAACGGGTGTAGTTTGCTGGCCGCGGCCGACCCCAAGGCTGCGCATGCGTTGACCGTGTTGGAGTGCAAGGTCGCTGTCCTGGAGCCCTACGTGGGCGATATGGCTGAACAGCTGGTTCAGTCTGTGGACGGGAACCGCGCGTTCGACATGGTCTCGTTCCTGCGAAGCCAGGGCCTGGGCCCGCGCGAGATTTTGGACCTGGCCGAGCGTTTCCGGGCATGCGAGGGCCCTGTTGACCCCGAGCCTGAGCCGCTGCCCGCCCCCGCGTATCAACAGCTGTGAGGCCCGCCGGTGGAGTCCCGTACCGGAACCCAGCTCATTGCCGAGGTGCGATATGGGTCGGACAACGACGGTCTGACTGCCCGCCACCCCGATGCGGACGTGTTGCGTCAAATCAACGTGTCCATTCGGGCGCTGCGCGGGCTGGTCACGGCTAATGGCTTCCCTTATTTCTTGACTTCGACGAGCGCCACCACGCTCGTGGGCACGCAGGTCGCTGGAGAGGACTTCTCGTCCATCCCGTGGCCCAGCGCAGCCGAACAGGTTACCGGCGTTGACGTGGCCGGGTCGGATACTACGGGTGGATGGTATCCGCTCCGGCCGGTCACTTGGGCCCAGCGCCGTGACATGGGCGCGTATGGCACAGTACCGGTGGCGGCTGGCGCGCCCAGTGAATTTGCCGTCATGGCCCTGCCACAAGGCTCCGGCGCGTCTACCACTGCTGGGTCCATCGCGTTGTTTCCGGCGGCCAACACCGGATTCTACAAGGTTTGGTATCTGCCCACGTTCACGGACCTGACTGCATCTGACGTGTTCCTGGGCCTGCCCGACTGGATTACGTGGGTCGTGTGTGACGCCCAGCAGGTCCTCATCGGACGCGATGATGACCAGCACGAGACCTACACCATCGTGTCCCAGCGCAAGGCCGAGGCCGAGGCCAGGCTGTTGCAAGGCGTTGCCCGTGTCGTGTCTGCTGGGCCCTTGCGCCCGCGCCGTCAATCACGATACTGGGGACGACGCCGGAGGGTCTGAGCCGTGGCGTACACGCCTCCCGTACGGCTCGAAGGGCTGTCGGACGCTGCGTCGCGTGCCGTCACGGCGGAGCTGCGCGCGCTGGCCTCCGAGGTTGCCATTCTGCGCGCACTCCGCGATGAAGTTCTGGACCGGCGTGCCGCCACCACCATCAACGCCCAGCCCGGGCAGTACGTGCGGGCCTTGGCCGGGTCCGCGGTGTTGCTGCCGGCGGCGCGGCCGTGCAAGGGCCAACATGTAACGGTCATCGTCGAGTCCGCGCCTGTGACGATTCAGGCGTCGGACGGGTCCACCGTCAACGATTTCGCGTCCGTGAGCGTCACCACGACGGGGTCCGTGCTATGCACGTCCACGGGCGATGAGTGGTGGACTGGCGCCGCGGGTGGTGCAGCTGCAGCCGGCGCGCCCGTGGCCGCAGAGTACATTGTGGGCGCGGCACACGCGGGACTGACTGCAGAGCGCGTGGCCACCAGTTCCACGTCCGTGTCTGTGGACCTGTCGGTCGCTGGACAGGCCGCATGGACGCGCGCTGCGTTGACGGGCGCCATCTCCGCTGCGGCCAACGCCAACGCCACGCTGTTTGCTGGAATCCGGCTGAACAACGTGGCGCAGACTGCGCGAGCAGCCATCAACCTGGTCAACTCTACCAGCATCACCCCCGTTATTGCAGACGACGCGGGCAACAACAAAATGGATGTTTCGTTACAGCGCGCGGCGCTGACGGGTGATGTAACTGCGTCCACCAACTCCAACAGCACTGCTTTGCGCTTGGCTGTTAGGCAGTCGTTGAACGCGACTGCACAGGTGGATAACTTTTCGTTGAATGGGACAACCAATTCTATTCAAGTAACGCTGACAGGTAACCAGACCATCACTGGAATTACAGGGGGCACTCCTGGCCGGACTCTGTTCGTGCATAATCTGGACGCCACGGATACCCTGACCTTTTCTCCCCTGGACGCCGCGTCCAGCGCCGCCAACAGGTTTCTTACGCCGTCAGGCCAACCATATGTTCTAAGACCGGACGAGTCTGTAATGATGCTGTATCTGCCCAGCGTGTGGGTATTGATTGCTGTGGACCGCGAGCCGTTTACGTCCACGCAGGATGGCATGGCGCCAGCGTCTGGTGGCGGCACGGTCAATTTCCTGCGGGCCGATGGCACGTGGACAGACCCGCTTGATGGCATTCCAGAACTATCTGAGCAGCCCAGGGCCTTGATTGAAGAGTTTTTTGGCGCCGAGTCTGCGTCTTTGACGGGCAACGAGTCCGGACAATGGGCTTGGAATAGCTCGGGCATCTCCAGCATTGCAGAAGTCGAAAGCGAAGAAGGCCATTTTGGTATTCGTCGTTTCTCCATCGCTGAAGCTGGACATGGCTACGCTTTTGCCAGTTCTTTGGCGACGTTGGGCCAAATCAACATCAACGACATTACGCGGCTGGTGTTCCGTGTTCGCATCCCGACCGAGGGTACACAGACAGACCTGGCCGACCGCGCATTCGGAATCGGCCTGGCAGAAGATGCCAGTGATACAGCCGGGACTACGCCCAACTTGGGAGGTAACGGGTTGGTGTTCTGGTTCAACGCAGCAGCGCTGGCAGACTGGCGCGTCAGACGCGAGACCGGCAGCACAGGTGTCAGCGACAACACACAAACCGCAGTTCTGGACGATTGGGTTGAGTGTGTGTTGACAAACGCAGGCTCCGGGACCTGGTCAACAGTGGTCAACGGCGTAGACTATGGGACGCTGACAGGTGTGGCAGAAGATGTAAATCTGGTTCCTGTCATATGGATTGATAACGATGACACAGATGGCGACGCCTATTTTGATGTAGACACCTTCGAAATCTACGTAAGAGCGCCGGGGTCAACCCGGTATACCTAAAAGGAGCAGGGAAAATGGCGGATTATGAGTTGACGTTTGGGGATGCGGGCGCCGAGGAGTTCTTCCTCTGGTACGACGCGGGTCTGTATGACCTGGGTGATGGGGGAGACCCCGTGGAGTGCCCCGAGGGTTACTACCTCTACGATGAGGACGAGGGCGTGTGGTACCTGTTGGACGAGGCCGACGGCGAGGCCTACGAGCTGGAAGTGGAGTAAGGACGGTGGGCCGGGGCCGGCGCAGGACCGGCCCCGGCCGGGCCAGAAAGGCGAATACGATGAGCTCGCGATATGATGATGTGCCCAAGGTGACGCTGGAATCCCTGGACCAGCGCCTGGAGAACGTCGAACGTGTTCTGCTGGCCATGCAGGCCCAGATGACGCCTAAATGGTTGCGCATCGGTGGCTGGGCTACGTTTTTGGGCGTGGTTTTGGGCACTGCACTGAAGGTGGCGTTCGAATGAGCCGGTTGACCCAGGTCGCCATCCCTTTTGTGGGTGGGTTCAATGACGGCATTTCGGCGAAGCTGTTGCCGAACGGCGTGCTGGCGGACGTGCGCAACGGCCGATTGCACGCAGCTGGCAGCCTGCGCCTGCGCCGCGGATGGCGACCTGTGACCATGTCCGAGGTAGTATCTGGCACGGCCTTGACCGCGCTGGACTTGTACACCTACCAGAACTCTCTCGTTGCGTTGATTGAGCGCGTGAGCTCCGTGGGGGATTCTCTGGCTTTGGCGACGCTAGTCGAGTCCAACGCCTCCCGACCGTGGGTCCAGTACACGTCCACGGCCATTCCCCCCACCACGCAAGTGCGTCGCGTGGGCCAATTCCCTCCTCTGTCTGGTGCCATCGAGCGCGCGTCCGCGGCCGTGACTTCTGACGGCGTGTATGGGTGTGTCCTGGCCCAGTCCAGCACCCAGTCCGTGTTTCACGTGTTTGAAATGGACTCCGGTGAGACGATTGCGTACGGGTCGTTGGCCAACGGGTCACGGGTCCGCAAAGTCGTGTCTTTGGGGTCCACGTTTGGGCTCATCGAGAACACCGGCGCTGCGCTGGTGTTGTTTTCCCTGAATCCCACCGGGACCAATCCCACGTTCACGTCCGTGGCCACGTTGGTCACTGCTGCCGTGACACAATTCGACGCTTTCACGGCCTTCGACGCTACCCCCACGCTACTCCACATCGGCGACGTGGTGGGCGCAGCCGCGAGTTACCGCCAGTTTTCGCTGGCCGGCGTGCAAAACGGCGTTGCCAAGACCGTTGCTGCAGCCAACGTCCAGGCCGTAGCGCTGTGCTCCGATGATAGTACCGTACAATTCGTACATCAGGAGACCCTGGGCACCAGCGGTGAAATTTTCCTGACTACGTTTTCTGCCACGTCGCCGTTTACTACTTCACAGGGCCCGACCGCCGTGAACGCCGGCCAGGTTGTTGTAGCGGCTGGTTTTGCCGTCGGGGAGACCAATGGCCAGGTTTACGTGGGTTCTGAGCACGCCAATGGCCTGGGCACGCCGGAGGGGTCGTGTTCTATCAACCGCATAAACGCGGGCGTACATGCGACCAACAACAGGTCACAGCACCTGAGCCGTCAGTTGGTGAGCGGGTTTTTGACGCGCGATTTCTCGTCCGCCGCGGGCCTGAGCTCCTCCACCGGGTTGCTGAGCTCGAATCGCACCAGCTACTATTCTGACACCACGAGTTCACCCTGGTTCATGGTGGATGTGGGTTTGGGTGCACAACCGGTCGTAGGCGTGGCGCCGTGGGCCCCTGGCATGGCCCCCACCGGCGACGCACTGGTAGTCATGCCCCGTAGCGAGGGGGACACCCCGCGGATGCTGTCCGTGCGCAGCGTCAAGGTCAGGTCCACCGAGCGCCGGCCCGGCGCACAGCTGGGCAATGCGCTGTACATCACCGGCGGCATGCTGACCCAGTGGACTGGGGGGTTGGCCGAGAACGGCATGTTGGCGCCTGTCGTGTTTTCTGCGGTCGCGTCGAACGGCGCCGGCACCATCGCCAACGGGGACTACTCCTACCGCGCCGTGATGGTGTGGCGGGACGAAGATGACCGCGTGCACCGGAGCCCGGTGTCCGGGACGCTGAACGTGACCTTGTCTGGCGCCAACGATACTGTCACAGTCACGGTCCACGCACCCAAAACTCTGCGGCGCGACGGTAATCTGGTGTCCAACCCGTTCTTGGAACTGTACCGCACCGAGGCCGGTCCGGGCGAGCTGTTCTACCGCGTGGGCGTTACCGCCGTGGATACCACGAATGACGCCACGGTGTTCACCGATGTGACGCCCGACGCCGATATCCTGGACCAGCCACAGCTGTACACCCAGGGGGAGTTCGGTGCTACCTCTGGTATCCTGGAGATGGCCATTCCGCAGCCATCGGCCTTCATCGCTGGTACGAAACGTCGGCTGATTCTGGGGAGCGCCGACACTACGTATCAGTGGTCCCAGGTCACCCTGCCTGAAGTGCCTGTGTTTTTCGCTGACCCGGGCGTATCGGGCGACCCCGCCCAGGCCTACCTGGATGAGGTGGAGGGCCGTGTCAGCGGGGTGGCCGCGCTGGACGAGCTCGTGTTTATCGGGACGCGCGAGCGCATATGGGTCACCGGCGGGACCGGGCCCAACCTGGCCGGCATCGGTGAGTTTTCTCCCCCTACGCGGCTGCCTGTTGACGTGGGGTTCTTCAACGCACATTCCATCCTAGAAACCAGCGAGGGGTTATGGTTTCTGGGCACGGCCGAGGCCATGTACCGGCTGCCGCGAGGGTCGGCCACACCCATTGTAGACCACTCTGTGCAGGACCACCTGTCCACAATCGTGGGGTGTGGGTACGAATCCAAGGACAACACGGCAGTGTGGGCCCAGTCCAACGCGCGCACGCTCGTCCGCCAGATGGAGTCTGGCCAGTGGTTTGGAGACGCCCTGCCGTTCACGCCCATCGCGATGCACGGCCATAACGGCGTGCTGTACGCCATCGCGTCCAACGGTGTCGTGTGGCGATACGATACTACTGCGTTCGGCGACGGCGCGTCCGGGGCCACGTCCGTGGCCTTGCAGGTCACGACCGGCGACGTGGAGCCCATGCAGCTGGCCGGTCACGGCCGAATCGCCACAGTCGAAGTGGACCTGGAAGTCCAGACCCAGGCCGACGTGCTGTGTGAGGTATCCTACGATTCGGGCCTGAACTGGAGCTCTCTGGGGGCACACACCGTGACCGGCGCCGCCGGGTCCCTGGCCCAGCGCCAGTGGTTCCTTACGAGCCAGCGCGTATCCCGCGCCAGGTTCCGATTCACCATGACCCCGGCCTCTAGTACGGCTGAGGGTTGTCGTCTGACCGGCTGTATGGTATACTTAGTCAAGCGCTCTGGTCAGACTCGTTTGGCGGGCTCCAACCGGAGGTAATATGGCGGTTAATTGGAATCAAAATCTGGGCCTGTGGCAGGTCAACGGGCGCGGCGCGTACGGCACGCGCCAGGAGGCTGAGGCCGCGGACCAGTCCACCGCCGCACCCGCGCCCACGCGGACCGATGCGGCTACGTTCGGGGCCAACGCCCAGGCGGCGCCGGTGGCGCCCGGCGTTACCGCTGGGTCCACCTACAATCCCAACACCCCCGCGGCGCAGCTCGACCGAGACCGTGTCCTGGCACGGCAGACTGCCAACGTCAACGTCCAATCCACGCGCCAAGGCCCGGGATATGACCCCACCGCGGCCACGCTGGCCCATTTGGAGGGCAACATCGGCGGTGTGGGCGGCGCGCACATCATGGGCGACCGCACCGGCGCGGCCCAGAACCAGTGGAAGTCTGAAGTAAACGAGGCCACAGTACCTGGTGGTTTCGACGCACGCATGGAGCAAAACCGGCGCCAGATGCCCGGCGCTCCGCCATATGGCGAAGCCCAGCGAGAGGCCGGTTACCATGTCCCAGGAGCCAGCACTAACCAGCCCAGCAACGCCATGGGTGCCACGCCCCCGCCTTTCTCGTCCGTCGATTACTCGCGGTATGACGAGGCGGCCCAGCGCATTCGCGTGGCTGAGGACACCCTGATGTCCGAGCTGGACCGGCTGTCGGGCGTCGACCCCTTCGGGAACCAGGCGTTCCTCCGGCAGGCCACGGACCGCGCCGCGGCCCAGTCCGCCGGCATCGCCGCGGGCGGGCTGTCTACGGCCACGGCGCGCGCCGGCAACATTCGGCAAGCCCAGGGCCAACAGGCAGCGATGGTGGCACAGGGACGGGACGCCGCCATGCGCCAACGGTCCGCGGACCAGGTCCAGGCTGGCGGGTTGCGCGTGCAGGCCGCAGGCCAGATGGGTCAGCTGGCCACTGCTGGGGCTGACAACGAAGTGCAGCTTGCTGCGCTGCAGGCCCAGACCATCTCCCAAAACCTGAACTCCTGGATTCAGCACCAGGGCATCACGCTACCGCTGGAACAGCAAGACGTAGAGAACCTGCGGCGAATCGCTCTGGAATATGCACAACTGGACATGGAGCGGTATAAGACGGACGTAGAGTACCGCGCCCACGCCGACGAGATGATTCTGGGCAAGTACCAGGCCGACAAGAACTTCGAGGCCATCAAAATGCAGGTTGATGCCCAGGAGAATGTTTCGTTCGGCGAGTTCGCCATGGGATTGTTGGGTGCTGGCGCCGGGTTGGCGGGCGGTATCGCCACCGCCCCCGCAGGGTCTGTGGCTGGCAAGCTCCTAACCTCCGACCGCCGCGCCAAAATCGACATTCACGACCCGGACCTGCGGGATTTGCAGGACTACCTGGGCGGCCCTAAGGGCAAGTTGTACCGATACCGCGAACCCAACAAGCCCGGGCGTCGTCCGGGCCTGAATTTCGGCCCTATGGCCCAGGACCTGGCGCGTAGCCGCATCGGCCGTACCGTGGTGTCTGTGGACCCAGAAGGCACACTCCAGGTTGACACGGGACGCCTGGCCCTGGCAGACCACGCCGCCCTGAAGGCTGTGGCCCAGGACCTGGCCGAGCTGAAAAAGGCAGTGGGTAAGTAATGGCTTTAGACCCCATGGTCGCGGCCGCCACCGGCGCGCCCAACATCGATACGGACCAAGTCACCGACATTACCCCCGACGAAGTGGACCCGTCATGGTCCAAGGTCACTTTCGTTGACGGCCGGACCGAGACGATGCCCACCACCGAGGCCCAGGCCCTGCCGCAGGCAGCGCCCATGGGCCCGCCTGCGCCTCCAGCGCCGGTGGGGCCTGGCGTGCCGTCCGCCCAATCCCCCGAGGCCGCACCCGGCGGGTTTAGCGCCGGACCTGGCCTGGGCTCCGAACTGCCGGGCGCCGAGCTCCCCCAGGCCCCGCCCACCGTGGAGCTGGGCCCAGACGGCCTGCCGG
>ENA-UOUW01000039-UOUW01000039.1-bioreactor-metagenome-genome-assembly--contig:-NODE-39-length-21057-cov-21.791258_pt1 | contig 21057 bp, 46 predicted proteins | sample MGYA00238153_ERZ761573 | MGnify/ENA primary metagenome ERZ761573 (study PRJEB28894, sample SAMN06264780) | bioreactor metagenome | isolation source: Switchgrass | place: USA:Austin, Texas | collected... | reverse complement strand
AGCTAACCTCGATTTACCTGAATTCACCAAAGGATATTCAAGCTATGACGGAATCTTCGAACTACGATCTCCCTGAGCCGGTGGTCTTTTTGCCGACTCCTCAGAATGTTGTCTTCGATTCGATGAAGCGAGCTACGGGAGACCACCGGTTGGAGTATTCTAGGCCGAACGACGAATACTTCCAGCATCTTCAGAAAATGGAGAAGGAGCTGGCCGAGTATGCATCTTGGGAGTTGAAGGCTGAGGATGCTTGGCACAAAGTCGAGATCTGCCGAGACCAGATGACCCAGGTTGCGATGTTCAGTCCAGCTTACGAATCTCTGGTGGAATCATCCAAGGATTTCCAGAGGAAGTACAGCACGGCGATCAGAAATGCTGACCATCACCGGGCGAATTTCAAGGAACTTGTCAGGGAACTTCGTCGAGATCTTCACTAACCCGTGCGCCAGAAAAGTTTTGGGAAATTTTGATTTCGCATGGAAATGAAATACCACCCCCTCAGTCTAGATTCATTTCGGATGTGTACACCACCCCCGGAGTCTGATATATACCCCCTCAGTCTGGACAAGGGGTAGCATCATAGCTAGTCCCCTGGTATACTAGGGGTATGACCAAGAAGCAGTGCCGTAAGAAGAGGTTCCCTTCCTGGGAGTCCGCCAACCTTGAGCTTTGTAAGATCCTAGCCCGAGGTATCCGTGGTCCAGAGGACAAGGTAGAGAAGCGAGCGTACCGGTGCCGAGGTTGTCACGGATGGCACTTGACTTCATGGGAAGTTCGGAACAAGCGAGTTAGGTGGTAACCCGTGGCGAAGAGAACTACACGGGGTCTGATTGGTGATGGATAAGACACTTCAACTGAAAGACATTCCGGATGAACTGGTCCTTCTGCTAGCACAGACGTGGCACCAGAACTACAATATAGGCGTGCATGATGCACTGATTGCACTAGGATTTCCTGATAAGCTGGCATACCGGAAGATCGAACATCTGTGTTCACGAGGTATGCTGGAGTACGGATGTACTCCCCGGTATGCATGGCTGACTGAGAAGGGCGAGGAGTACCTGAAGAATGGATTTCACTGACCTGAACCTCCGACTGATTCTCGAAGAACTCGATATCGAGATCAAGAAGATCGAGCGCAAGCTGACCGACGAGTGGTGGCCGGTACCAAGTTCGGACGACGGATACCACAAGGGCCTCAAGAAGGCGTTCTCGATTATAGCTGAGAGGCTGGAAGACGATGAGTAAGATCTACATGGTTACAAAGTATTGTTGCGGTCATGACGAAGTCGACTCGCTCTGGAGTAACCGTGTCGCGGCAGAGTCTCGGGTTGTTGACCTCCTAGAATCTGGAGAACCGGACTACCAGGTTGACGAATGGGAACTGGACGGGGAAGAAGGTAATTATGCCTAAGATCTATGTAGGTGGCAGCCTTAGTAACCCCGAGATCATCCGCATCACGAAGGTTCTGACGACGGCTGACCATGAAGTCTTCTCGTCGTGGTTTACTCCGGGACCTGAAGCGGATGAGCACTGGCGCGATTACGAGAAAGAGCTAGGCTACAGCTACCGCGAAGCCCTTCGCCGACCTGCCGCACAGAACATCTTCCACTTCGACAAGCGATGGATCGATTGGTCTGATGTCTTCGTGATGGTGATGCCTTGTGGCAAGTCCGCCCACCTGGAGCTTGGGTATGCAGTGGGTACCGGTAAGGAGACTATCGTCTACATGCCGGAAGAACCTGAACGGTACGACGTCATGCTGGCGTTTGCGGATGCCATCGTATACGGTGATGAAGAACTGGTCCAGGCTGCTAACGGTGAACCAGGTGAGTGGGAGATCCCGTGATTAGCGCAGGAATGAGAGCGGTACTTGAAGCCGTTCGTGACACCATGCCGTTCGCTACCTATACCGACCTCGAACCCAAGGTTGACATGTGCGAACGAATCCTGACAAGTCACCTCAAGAGGCTTACTGTCAAGGGATATATCGTGTATGATAAGGGAACGTACGTCATCACCCCCGAAGGAGAGGATCTGCTCAATGGCTCTTGAGTGGGAGAAAGAAGACGAGCGGCAGGTCGGACTGCTGTTTGAACTGGAGATGCTGAAGACAGACCCGGAAGAAAAGACACAGGTGCGTCACGGTCAGGCTGTCCTCAAGGTTATGGATGCTATACTTGAAGGACTGCTTAAGACCTGGAAAGAGGAGGACCCTGAAGATGACGTTCCGGAATCCTAGAATCGTCCCGTCGACCCGTCCGCATTTTAACTGCAAGTCCTGCGATCAAGGTGTGTGGCGTGAAGGTGGTATCGCTACGGCTAAGATCCATGGGCGAGACGTTCACGGTAAGCGTGAGTTCACCGTCAACCGTGACTTCGAGTTGACGACGATGAAGCCGACGTTCTACCGTGGCCCGGCAGGTCGGCCTATGGATTCGCGTAAACGTCGGACTGATGGGTGGAGCGTTAGTGAAGGCAGCTAGCTACTCATACAACATTCCGAACATGAAGTCTTACATTCCTGGGTCGGCCTCGAATGTAAGCATTCAGTTCATCCCGGAGCTTTATAACTCGCACTTCCTGGAGCGATTCACGGATCGGATGAAGTACCGTGAGCCTATCGCGATGGACATTGAGACGACCGGACTAAAGATCGGTGCGGCTGACTTCGAGACCAGGATGATTCAGGTCGGAACGAAGAACGAAGCCTGGTGCATCCCTCAGTCCGAGGACAACATCGAACTGATCTACGATGCCTTGCTGCGTGGCACCTGTAAGATCATTACTCACGGTGGTGTCTACGACTGGACTGCCCTGATGGTGGAGTTCGGTCAGGCTGAGATCGATCCTGAACGCCTTGTTGACACGAAGATCTTGGCTCATCACTGGGACACCCGGACGAAGGACCCTTACACCAAGGCTCCCGGTCACAGCATGGATGCGTTGATCCGTCTCCGGATTGCTGAGTCTGTTGCTGAGGAGATCAAGACTGGTCCGACGAAGCGTGCCGGAGAACTCGGGATCACGAAGCAGGAGTACTTCAAGTCCGTTCCTCTTGACGACAAGCAGTACGTTATGTATGCAGGTATGGACGTCGTCTGTACCTACCTCATCTACGAATCCCTGATGGCTGACCTCAACCGGTCGATTCAGCGTGAAGTCCATTCTGCGGAACTCATCCGTACGGACCACGAGGACATGCTGAACTGCATCCTCATGGGTGCCCGTGGTATGAAAGTGAACCGAGAGTACTTCGAGAAGCTTGGCGCTGAGTACGACAAGATCTACCTGGAGCGCAAGGCCGAAGCTAAGGAGAAGTTCGGGGTTACGGCTCTGGGTTCTACTAAGCAGCTTGCGGCTGTGTTCGAGGAACAGGGTCACCCTGTTGCGAAGTACACGGACAAAGGCAACCCGAAGGTTGACGCCATCGAACTTCGTCGGCAGGCTGACCGAGGGTCTGAGCTTGCCGAGATCGTGATGGAAGGTAAGAAGGTCCAGAAGTGGTCGAGCACCTTTGTGACTGGTATTCTCGAAGCCTCGTCAGCCCAGGATCGTATTCATCCGAAGTTCGATCCTCTCGGGGCGAGAACTTCACGGTATTCTTCTTCCGAGCCGAACATGCAGAACCTCCCGGGCCGGGTGGACGACATTCGGATGGGACTGGAAGTCGACTACCCGGATCTGGAGACGGGAGTCTCCCTAGACTACCAGTCTCAGGAGCTTCGTCTGCTGGCAGCGACGTCCCAGGACCCGCAGCTGTGTGAGGACTTGATGTCTGGGAAGAAGCCGGTCAAGATCCTAGCAGTGCGTATCTATGGGCCAGGCGCAGACAACGACGAAATCAAATACGGTCGTACTAAGAACACCGTATATGCATCCCTGTACGGTGCCGGTCCTCGGAAACTCGCAGATACAGCAGGCATCTCTATCGAGGAATCCAAGGCTGTACTGAACGAGCTATACGAGATGTACCCCGAGACCAAGACGTACTCGAATTATCTGATGGGCCTGGCTTCACAGCAGGGGTACATCAAGAATCTCGCGGGTCGGCTTATCATCGTGGACTCGAATAAGCCGTATACCGCTCTGAACTACATGCTCCAGTCGACTGGACGTGAGCTTATTGCAGCGGCTATCCGTGACATCATGAAGTCCCGATGGGGCAGGATGCTCCGACTCGTGGTGCATGATGAGATCGTGACGGTCTGCCCGACGAACCTCGTGGACCAGATGATCCCGGAGGTTTCGGAGATGATGAACACGAACATCAACGGCATGGAGTTCCCGGCTGGTGCTGAGGTCTGGGGCAAGCAGTGGCAGGGTCACAAGTCATGAGTATTGAGGATGAACTGGACTATCTCCAGGATGAGATTCATCATCTGGAAAGGTCCATAGCGCATCTTGTGAGCGCACTGCTAAGCGACCATACTGACATTGACGGAGTTAGTGGTGAGTGCCGGGGCGGCTCGTGGTGCTCACGCTGTTCATCAATAAGGTGGCTACGTAGCGCGTATTGACAGACTTCGATGCGTAGAGTTCCTTGATGTAGTTTTTCTAGAAAAGAGGATTTATGGATGGCAGCCTGTAAAGACTGCGAGCCCGGATCTAAGAGACCGACCCCCCATCCAGGCCCGAGATGCGCGACCCATCATCGTGAGTTCACGAAGCTCCAGGAAGAACGTGCGTTCGACTTGAGGCTTCAACGTACCTATGGGATCACGGCGGATGTATACTGGCAACTCTACGAGTTCCAGGGCGGCACCTGCTACATCTGCCGATGGGCCAAGGGAAAGACCAAGCGTCTCTGCGTTGATCATGACCACGAGACAGGGGAAGTCCGGGGCCTGCTATGCAACCGATGTAACCGTATGGTAGGCTTCGCTCGGGATAGTTCCGAGTACTTCCAACGAGCAGCGGACTACTTGATCAACCCACCTTACAAACGCATGAAAGAAGAGCACGATGGCACTGACTAAGAAGGAAAAGCTGGAGAACGAACTCCTGGAGCTGGACCGTGAGACCCGCAAGCTCGAACTGGATAAGCTGAGGTTCGAGACGGACCAGGCCGAGGCCGCAGCTCTTACTGCGAAGATCGAACTGAAGGAACTCAAGCAGGCTACCATCTACGATGAGCAGGCTCGTGAGAAGCTGCATATTCGTAAGCAGACTCGCATCGCCAAGATTCAGGGTGTCGTGACTGATCGTATGGCTGAGTACCTGCGTTCGGACTTTCTGAACTGGGAGGTCGAGGACAAGGTCGAGCACAAGAAGCCCGTCCCCGTGACTCTTCTGATCAACTCTCCGGGCGGTTACGTTATCCCTGGTCTGGATATGTTCGACCTCATCATGGAGTACCGTGACAAGGGTTGGACGATTAACACGAAGGTCGCCGGTACCGCTATGAGTATGGCGGGCGTGCTGCTCCAGGCTGGCGAGACTCGTACGATGACTCCCCGTAGTACGTTCATGCTTCACGAGGTGGCGTCGTACGCTGAGGGTAAGACCTCGGACATCGAAGACCAGCTGGAATTCACGAAGGCTCTTCAGCTTCACTGCTCCAGCGTTCTGGCTGAGCGGTCCCACCTTACGGTGGACGAGGTCGACCAGCTGTGGAAGCGCCGCGACATCTTCCTGACGGCTGAGCAGACCCTGGAGAAGGGCTTCATCGACCGGATCGCGCTGTGATCGTCAAGGATGTATTCCGGATGTATGCGCAGTACATCCAGGAGGATGAAGACGGCTGCTGGATCTGGACTGGTGCGCTGAAAGGTCCGGAGAAGGATACCCCGTACCTCACCTACAAGGGCTCTCACCGTAGCGCTCTTCGTTACGGTCTAGAACGTGCAGGTGTAGAGTATCGTGGTGACCAGGTGATGGTCTGCGGGAAGAAGTCCTGCGTCCACCCGGACCATGCTGCTGATACATATTCTGTAGTCGGCAGGATGATCAAGGTTCGCGAGTCATCTCGGCCGGACGGTGACTGCGAGATCTGGGAAGGCTACTACGATGGCCCGCACCCTCGGATCTCCTGCAAGTTCGGCGATGCCGAAAAGATGTCTCTCATCCATGTCAAGAAATTCGTATGGATCGCTGAGCATGTCCCCGAAGGCTGGGAATGGCCGACGACTGGGGAGTACACCACCGAGGATACGTGCGGTAACGATCGGTGTGTTAGCCACAAGCACGTTCAACGCAAGGCGACTGAAGGAGACGACTATGACTTCACCTGAAGATGATGCGAACGAAGCCATGGCGGGGATCATGAGCGGTCTCGGTTATTCTGAGCAGCTGTTCCGCCAAGACCTCGCAGAGGCCACGGATATCATGGATGATCTTATCCAAGGGTCCGTGGAGAACTTCCGGGCAGGCGCAGAAGCTCCTGCTGTTTATGCGGCTATCAACATCGCCCTTAACATACTGGGTGCTGGAGAGGTCATAGCTATGATGGCTGCGGATATTACGGTCCGTGCCCAGCAGCGGATGCTCCAGGAGGAGATCGATGGAATTTCTGAAGGCCAGTAAGCCCAGCAAACCTACCGTTACTGGGGCTGACTACTACATCGTTCCGCCTGAAGGTGGGGAGCCTGTTCGGTACAGCCGAATGACTCGGTTCATCGATGTGTTCAGCGACAAGTCGAACCTCGTCAAGCGGGACATTCGCTACGCCGTCAAGGGCGCGGTGAAGTACGCTGATGAACTCGCCGGGCTGGACATCGATGAGGATCGGTACGAGATCGATCAGATCGCTGACCGGGCTGGCCGTGAGGCTGGTAAGTGGCACTCTGCCGATTATGGCACGGCGATGCACGCGCTGACCGAGGACTTCGACAACGGGTTCCTCAAGCCTAACTTCAAAGGCATCCCGGACACCCCGGCTGTCTCTGACCTGGCGCGCGGTCCGATGAATATGCTGAACGGTATGCAGTCGCAAATGCAGAAGGATCTGCTGGCGTATGCTGCACTCGTCGAGGCGTACGAAATCGAGACGGTCCATGCTGAGTCTACCGTCGTTATCGATGACTACCGTGTCGCCGGTACGGCTGACCGTTACTCACGGATCAACAATCCGATGGATCTTCCTTACGATGAAGAATCTGACTGTGCTACCGTAGACCTGAAGACCGGTCGTATCGATTACGGTCGTCGTGAGAAAGCCATGCAGCTTGCTGGCTACTCCAAGGCTACGCTGTACAACGCTGATACCCACGAGCGGACGGTTCATGGAGCCAGCAAGAAGTACGGATACATCCTCCACCTGGCAGCCGGTAGCGGTGTCGCCAGCCTCGTTCCAGTCAAGCTGGAGAGGGCGTTTGACTTCCTTGAGAAGGCTCACGAGAACTGGGAGATCCGTAAGACCAAGGAGATCTGGAAGTCTTTCGGTCTGACCGAATGGCTCCACCGGGAGATCGACAAGGTCGAGTCGGAAGAGCAGATGAAGGATCTGTACTTCCGTACGAAGTCCTACTGGACGCCTGAGCATGTTGCGAGGGCGAAGGAGAAATTCTGATGGAATACACGGATTCAGACCTGAAGCGGTTCTGGGGAATGGTTGATAAGTCCCAGGATTGTTGGATCTGGACTCGTGCCACCAGCGGGACTGGGTATGGAATCTTTACAGTCAAGAAGAAACTCTACTTGGCTCATCGATGGATCTACCAGGTAAGAAAAGGTGACTTGGCCGCTGGTATTGTGGTCCGCCACAAGTGCGATACGAGGGCGTGTGTGCGTCCTGGTCATCTCACTGAAGGTACTTACAGCGACAACCTGAAGGATGCTCATAAACGTGGACGTCATCCAGGTAATGGGTACCAAAAGAAAACGCACTGCCCTCAAGGGCACCCTTACTCGGGAGACAATCTCGGGCACGACATCCGAGGGCACCGTCTGTGTAAAACGTGTCGTCGCAAACAATCAAGGAGAAAGTAATGGGATTTAGTTTCCGACCTGCCGCAGCGCCTCCCCCTTCTACGGGCGGGAATTTTGCCAAGCTGCCTCAGTTCGTGGGCAAGCTCGTCATCGTGATTCCTTACGACAAGACTCTGTCCAAGTTTAAAGACGATAATGGCCGTCCCCAGGAGCAGACTCGCTCCAAGGTCGTGGCTGTCGAGGCTGGTTCGCACACCAATCCCGAGAACGGTGAAGAGACCTCTTGGAAGGCTGGCGAAGTCTTCGACATCTATGTCTCTCAGAAGAAGGTTCAGGCTCAGACCTCAGAGCTTGGTGCCCCTGTTCTGGGCCGCCTCCTGAAGGAGGGCAAAGCGTGGGTCCTCGCGACGCCCAACGACAATGACGTCGCTAAGGCCACGAAGGTCATGGAGGATCTGGGCGATCTCCAGGTTCCTTCTCCGGGTTCGACCAAGTCGAAGTCCGATGACTCGGATGACGACGGGGTTCCCTGGTAAGCTAGGGTTAGCTTCAATATAAAACCAGAGTCTCCGATCCTCTGGTAGCAGGCCCCGGTAGCTCCTCCTCTCCGTCTACCGGGGCCTTCAACATCTCAAATTTCAGCTCTGAGATTTGACGTTTACCCTAACAAGCCAACTGGAGTTGTCATGGCAACGAAGAAACGAACTCGTATCAATAAGCCACCGGAAGGTCATGACGTCGCGTGGCACGAAGTCCTTACCTGTGTTGTTTGCAAACGAGACTTCTGGGGCGCGTGCGCCTGGGATGCTCACTGGCCTTGCAACAACAAGGAGTTCCTACGGACGGCTCACGAGCTGTACCGCATTCCCGATAAGGACGTCACGTACTTCCGACAGGATGTCAAGCCTTTTGTCTTGCTTGGCTGTAAGGAACGGTACTGCACGATGATGGACCGGGTCGCGAAAGCGAGGGGCGAGAGTGACTAACCCAGTCCGTACCGCAGCTGTCGCTCTGGCGAAGCTCGGATTCAAGGTCTTTCCCGTGAACGCTGAGTACAACGGCAAGAAGTGGATCAAGCGTCCTGGGACGAAGAACGGATTCAAGGACGCATCGACTGACATCAATGGCGTGTATCAGATGTTCAGTTTTTCTGGATTTCAAGGCCAGCAGTTCCGGCCTGATCCGTGGATCGGGATGGTTCACAACGACATGACCATCCTGGATGCGGACGGTGCTGACGGTATCGAGACCTTGAATGGTATACTTCCTATCATCCCTCCGGCTAGCTTGGTCGTTCAGACCGTCTCCGGAGGCATCCACTACTACATCCCAGGGACCCTCGGTGAAGGTGAGTCCAGGGATACACGAGCCCTCAAGGGTCTCGACATCCTGACGGGGAACGAAAAAGGATTCGTCTGCGTGCCACCCAGCTATGGCTATCGAATCCTTGAAGGTAGCTTTGAGAAACTAGCGGAGGAGATCCATGGATTGGGCAGCGAAACTGAAGTCAGCCCGGGACCTGGACCAGACTCTCTCGGCGGTTGACCGCTTCAAGAAGGCTGTCGAACGACTGGCCGGGACTCCTCGCGGCGAGCGCAACCAGGAGCTGACGAAGGTCGCCTTCTTGGCTGGCGTGATGATCGAATCGGATCAGATCCAAGAGCACTGGGCGAAGGGACAGCTCCTCGAAGCCTGTCGAGAGAACGAGTACGTCAAGGACGCCTCTGAAGAAGAGGTCATGAGGATTGTCAACCTCCAAGTGAACGAGGGACGACAGGCTGAGCCCGCAGACAATCCGGACGAGGTCAATCCCCTCTTCAAGATGGTCATCCCGGTCAGCAAGATCGCCAGTCTCCCTCAGTCAGAGTGGATGATCAAGGGCTTGATGTATAAGGATTCAACGGTCTTCCTGATCGCTGATCCTAACGTCGGTAAGTCTTTCATGGCGCTGGACATTGCAGCTCATCTCGGTACCGAGCGAAGCTGGCACGGTCGTGAGATCAAAGAGAACGTCAAGACCATCTACATCACCCCCGAAGGCACGGGCAACCTCCACAAGCGTGTCGCAGCTTGGGAGGAACTGAACGGTAAGACGATGGACAACATCGAGTTCTTCCCGTTCGGTATCAAGGTCGGGTCACGTCAGTGGGACCTGCTGATCGACTACGCCGTGAAGACCAAACCTGGTCTGATTGTGATCGATACGTGGAGCCGTAACAACGGTGGACGCGATGAAAACGGCCAGGCGGATACGTCCCTGGCAATCGAGCAACTTGACAAGCTCCGTAATGCTACCGGAGCGACCCTTCTGATCCTGCACCACCTCAACAAGATGGGGCAGATCCGAGGCAGCACGACGCTTGAAGGCGCAGCCGATACCATCATCAACCTCGCAGACCCGGGGCACGGTATCCTGAACTGCTGGACGACGAAACAAAAGGACGGCGATAAAGGGCACGTAGGCCAGTTCCGACTGGAGGAAGTTGTCCTGGACGCTACAACAGATGCAACCAGCGTGGTTTTCACGCCGGTCAACCCCATCCCATGGGAAGGAAAGAACAACGATGACTGACGAGACTATTGAAGAGGTTCCGGAGCTTGTTATCAGCTTCGTCGGCACCCGCAAGAAGGGCAAGGGCCGCCAGCTGGCGTACCAGGTGAACGAGGATGTCTTCTTCGTGGACGTCGACTCGAAGTCCTTCCTGGCTGGCGAGCGGATCGTTCGTAAGGCTCAGGCGGCCGTCGAGCTTCGCGAGCAGGCTATCAAGCAGGGTCTGATTGAGGTTGAGTAACGTCAACCGTATCCAGGTGGTGCTGGCTGATACAGCTAACGACCTTAAGGCTGGAGGTCACACCACCTGGGACCCTACGGATTTCTACACAGCCGCACAGAAGTTCGTGCAGCACCTCTATGCAGTCGTTCTGATGGCTGAGGACATCGGGATTACGACGGAGCGTCAGACCTACGACGACATGATGGATACGCTGGAATGGGATGTCCCCGATAGCGTTAAGTCCGAGATGATCGAAGCCTGTCTGGACGAGCTGTACGCGGAGTTTACACAGGAGAACTAACGATGACGGTACTACTGATCATCCTCTCAGTCCTGTCGCTCTGGGGACTGTACTGCACGGGGTACTTCCTGCGCAACCTTGAGTTCTTCGTCGCCTTCCACAAGGAGCGTCAAGCACGGAAGAAGGTAGACGGTGGATGAACCGGTGCCTTGGATGCAGGAGCAAGGGCAGCGAGTGGTGCGAGAACTGCGACCTGACCTATCGTATGGCGAAGCTCGAACTGGAACAGATCATGACCTTCCTCGGTGAAGGTGAGGATGAGGGTTCGATGGCGTTGTCAGCATACGAGATCATGGAATCAGAGCGGCTGCTGGGGCAGACAAACCTCGGTAAAGCTGTTATCATGGCACGAGCGTCGGAGCTTCTGGCGGAAGTCGAGGACTTCTTCTTGCATACACCGATGTGCCCGAAGTGTCACGTACATAAGATGGAACTACAGATAGGCGAGCCCTTGGTAGCTGGCTGCACAGGAGGTTGCTTTCTTGGTTAGCCTTTCTGATTTGGATCGCTTTTGGGCCAAGGTGAAATTTAATCCTACGACGGGATGCTGGGACTGGACAGCTTCACTGAGAAAAGGCTACGGACAGTTTCGCAGTGGTGATATGCATCCTTCGCATCGATGGATCATCGAAGTCATTCACGACGTGAAATACCCTCAGCAGGTATTCATTATGCATCGATGCAACCGCCCCACCTGCGTGAATCCTAGTCACTTGGTTCCAGGGACGAACAGCGTCAATCAAGATTACAGCGTTGCGTCGGGGCGTCATTGGCAGACTCGAAAGACAGAATGTCCGCAGGGACATGGGTACACGGAAGAGAATACATACGTGGACAAGCAGGGCAAACGTCATTGCAGAACTTGTAATCGTATACGGCAACAAGGAGAATCGTGACCGAGTTTAAGGATTCATCTGACCTGGCTGTGTTCCTGGACAAGGTCGGGATGCTGGGGGTCCATCCCCATGAGGACGTCAGGTATTTCCAGTCGCTGAAGGATAGCGAAGATTTTATCCACGTGAAGGCCGCTCTTAAAGACGGAACGGTCATGGTCTGCTACTGGGATGGTGAAGAATGGATGCCTCGCGGGGTGTTCGCGGATCATGATGATTTCCAGAATGAGTTCCGGGGATTCGCCCTCCATGCAGTCCCCTGGAAAGAAGCTGCTAGGGATCTCGGTGAAGTCGAGCCCGATCCCGTGATTGATGCAGATCCGGAGATGGCGAAGTTCGAAGGCGGCGGTCAGCGGAGTTCCGACGAAGGTCGTCCTCGTTTCGATATGCTGTTCGTGAGTCACATGTCCTATGACCAGCAGGTATTGACTCGTGCGGCTCTTCGGATGGAGGAGGGCGCGCGGAAGTACGGTGCTCGGAACTTCGAGGAGTTCCAGGACCCTGAAGCCCTGGAGCGTGCTAGGGCCAGCCTGCTTCGTCACACCATCCAGCTCGTCAACGGTGAGACTGACGAAGACCACGCTGCTGCTGTCATCGCGAACGTCGTGATGCTGTCGAGCGTTGAGAAGCGAGTCAAGGATGTATGAGGTCACGCTCGACCTAGATGCTTACCGCGAAGCTCGGTCAGCTGTGGCTGATAAATACGAGGAGTATGCGCGGAGACTCCAGGATCTCGATGAGAATTCGGTCCAGTTCAGGTTCACCTTGAGCTTTCTGGAGCGACTTGGTCGTGCTCTTGATGCTTTCGAGAAGGCCGCAGGCTGGTAGTGGACTACTGGGAGCCACCCTGGATTACGGAGATACGACGTCAACTCGATAAGGAGTGGGCGGCGTATCTCCGTTTTCTGCAACAGCGAGACTGCCCTCACCTTCGGGTAACTCAGCGTGATTATATCGAAGTAACTACATTCAGCGGACCACCGTGCTTCGAGGCACTGGAGCCGCGATGTATGGATTGTGGAAAGGAGATGACCGATGGAAAAGCCTAAGACTATCGTCGTGGACATCGATGGTACGATCAGTACGTCAGGCGGACGTAGGGATATGTTCGACCTGTCCAAGGTCATCCACGACGATCCGATTAACTCGGTCATTGAGGTTGTCCAGGCTCTCGAAGACTGTCTGTACACTATCGTATACCTGACCGCACGCGGTGAGGAAGCCCGCTTCCAGACACGGACGTGGCTCGACCTGTACGCCGGGGGCCACAGGAAGCGGAAGCTTCTCATGCGGAAGAAGGGCGACGACCGTGACGATGTCACGATCAAGTCCGAGATCTACTTCGAGAAGATCGAACCGCACTACGATGTCAAGATGGCGTTCGACGACAACACCGAGGTCATCGCTTGGTGGAAATCTATCGGAGTAAAGACTTTCCAGGTGGACGATTCGGTGGTATCGTAGGGCTATGTATTACATGGAAGACGTCTTGGAACCGGTCAAGCGCATGATCAATCCCGACATGCCTTACCGGTTTGACGGCATGGACGGGAAGACCTACAGTCTCGTTATCCGTCTCCTGGAGGAGGGCGATGGGTACAACGCTGAGGCGGATGCATTCCTGCCGAAGGTCCGCGTGGTCGGTGACACCGTACCGGACTACCCGATGAAGATCGGCGAAGTTATCCGTCTCTACCATGTTGACAACCCGGGTACCGCATGGGTAGACTTGAAGTTCGCGGTCAGTCATGATGGTGTGTATTCATCCGGACAGTTCTTCGGTGAAGGTTCGATCATCATGCTCGGTCCGCTGAGGGACACTCTTCCGTTGGAGGAAAGCAATGCCTGAGTTTACTGTTCATCTCCAGACCGTTACCGGATTCGGTATCAAAGTCGAGGCTGAGACTTCCGAGGATGCCATCGATCTGGCATATGAGGAAGGGATTGCGGGCATCTGTGCGCAGTGTTCCGGCTGGGGCGCTAAATGGTGGCGCGAAGAAGGTGATGAGCTGGAGCTTGTCGAGGTTGTCAACGAAGACGGCGACGAAGTTTACACGGAGAAGACTTACGTCGAACAGCTCCAGGAGCAGGTCCGGGAGCTTCAGGCGCAAGTTCGGAGGCTGAAGAATGTCTTCTAACCAGGAGTTCGTCTTCGAGACGTACCCGAAGATCTATGGACCGTTCAAGCGATTCACTGAGGGTGAGCAGAAGAACCAGCTGGACCGTACTCGCTGGACTAACCCGAACTTCGAAGTCCTCCGGGACAAAGAGTGGTGGTTCACCGAGAAGATCGACGGTACGAACATCCGTGTCGGGTGGGATGGATATCGTGTTCAGTTCGGTGGACGGACTGATCGTGCAGAGACCCCGGGAGATCTCCTCGCCACCCTGGAGGATATGTTCCCGGAAGAGTTGATGGAACAGCAGTTCGGATCGACTCCGGCTATTCTGTTCGGCGAGGGTTACGGGGCTAAAATCCAGAAGGTCGGTGGGAACTACCGACAGGATAAGTCCTTCGTTCTGTTCGATGTGAAGGTCGGGAAGTTCTGGTTGCAGCCTGCGGATGTATACGACATCCGGTATGCCCTGGGTATCGATGCGGTTCCGGGTAAGCTTCAGACTCTCGACCAGGCTATCGAGACGGTTGAGGCTGGGCTGAAATCCTCGTGGGCAGAGAAAGAAATGTTCGCGGAGGGGTTGGTCGGAACGCCCATCAGTGGTATGCTTAATCGAGATGGATCACGTATCCAGGTGAAGGTCAAGCATGCGGACTTCTTTAAGGGAGACGGTAATGAAGGCTAAGGTTCTGGTAGAGTCTTCGACTGGGGTTGATGGACTGTTCGTTCGCGTCCAAGCCGACGAAGTCTACGAGTCAAAGCACATCGCTAGTTACGCTAACGGTTACGGACTGGCTCGAATTGGATGTGCGCTCGACTGGGCGAAGGGCCAGCTGAGAGAGCGAGGGTACGAAGTCGGCAAGGTCCAGTACGACGTCTCGACCGATCAGTTCGAGATCGAAGTGGAGAAGGTCCAGAAGAAGCCGAAGGCTTCAGAGATCCGTAAGGCTCTTCGTCCGCTTTTCGGTGACAGCGTGGACGCACGGAACTTCGATATCTACCTGGAGCATGGTCTCGGAGGAGACGCCCGAGTCGAGTTCTACGGTCATCCGGTCGGGAACGAGTTCCCGGATCTCGAAATCGAGGTCGATGAATGACTTGTATCGTTGCGGTTGAATCCGATGGCAAAGTTGTCATGGGCGGGGACTCAGCAGGCGTCAGTGGTCTGAACGTTACCGTTCGGGCGGACGAGAAGGTCTTTCGTAACGGGAAGTTCCTGATGGGGTTCACGGATTCGTTTCGGATGGGTCAGCTTCTTCGGTACTCGCTGGAGACGTCCAAGCTCAAGGTTCCTGACTACGATGATGAACTCATGAAGTTCATGTCAGTGGACTTTATCAATGCGGTCCGCAAGACCTTCAAAGACGGAGGGTACGGGAAGCACGGAGATGGCGATAACGAAGGTGGGACGTTCCTTGTCGGCGTGAAGGGTAAGATCTTCACGATTTACGGTGACTACCAGGTAGCGCGGCCTACGGTAGGTTTCGCTGCGATTGGATGTGGGCAGTCATATGCTCTCGGGGCTCTGCACGCTACCTCTCCTTCTGGAGGAGTTGACGGGGCTCGTCACCAGGTTCGTACAGCGCTGGAGACTGCCGAGAAGTTCAGCGGAGGAGTCTCCGCACCGTTCGTAATTCTGGAGAACTAAGATGCCGTGGCTTACCAGTAAGAAACCCAATCCACATGAATGCAAGATGCCTACCCGCCTGAAGCACCGCTCAGAAGGTGACGTATGGATGTGCGGTAAGTGTGAGCGTTCGTGGAAGATCGTGCATCTTTACTCCAGCGGAGTTTACCTCTGGGCGAGCTGGACGGAAGTCGTTCACAATCGAGGAGCTGTTGTATGAACAACGAAGAATTCAAGGACGCGGTTGCGCACCGCCTGGCTGAAGCTAAGACGATGGTGAAGTCGTATGAATCCACCATACTGGATCGGCATAGGGAGCTGGATGAACTGGACGCGATCCTGTCAACCTGGCGTGAAGTCGTGGTAAACTACCAGGGAGTCCTGGATGACCTGGGCTGATGATGTCTTCGGGGATGGGTTCCTCGGGCGACTCTGGGAAGAGCGGGACGCCGGGTACGTTCGTACCCAGTGTCATCCCCATGATCAGAACCTGGAGATCTGGAACTACACTGAGAAGTGCGTCTTTGATCGTCACTGGAATCCGACGACTCTGGCTACCCGCGGGCTGATTACGTACTTGCACGACGGGCTGGCGCTGTCTATCGTAGCTCGACCGTTCGAGAAGTTCTTCAACAACGGAGAGCCTGGGGCTGCGCACATCAGCATCAACGATCCTGTCGAGGTGACGGACAAGATCGATGGGTCTCTCGGGATTTCGTACCTTGACCCTGACGGGAAGATCTCTATCGCGACTCGCGGTAGCTTCGCTTCCGACCAGGCGCTGCACGCAACGGAATTCCTGCGACGTAACCCGGATTATGCGGAGTGGATGGCGAAGGTTGATCAGACCGAGTTCACTGTGCTGGTCGAGATCGTTTACCCGGAGAACCGTATCGTCGTGGATTACGGTGCAGAGGACGAACTGGTTCTGCTGGGTATCCGTGACGTCCGTACCGGACAGACCGTAGGCCCGCAGTACCTTACGAGCTATCCCGGTCGACGGGCACAGACCTTCGAGTACGCTACGATGTCCGACGCTCTAGCTGCTCCTCCTCGACCGGGCCAGGAAGGTCTGGTTGTACGCAAGGCTAGGACGGAGGATCGTGTCAAGCTGAAGCAGGAGGACTACATTCTCCTACATCGTGTGGTGACAAACCTCAACGAGCGTGCGGTCTGGGAGATCCTGCGGACCGGACAGGACTCCGATGCCTGGATTTCTCAGCTTCCGGATGAGTTCCACGATTGGGCCAAGGACGTTCGGAGGGAACTGCTGAAGAAATATCGTACGATCCACCAGACGATTGACGACGAGTTCGGTACAGTCCATATGCTGGCTGAATCCAACTCCCGTGATGCGCAGGTACCGTTTCGTAAGGCGTTCGCAGGGTACGCGCAGACCACTCCGAACGCTGGCTTCCTGTTCTCGAAGCTCGACGGCAAGGACTACTCAGCAAAGGTCTGGGAGATGATCAAGCCCGCTGCGAACCAGGGGCCTCACGGAAAGAAGGATGAAAGTGGGGAGTCGTAGCATCCAGCCGACAGCCCTCCGAGCGCTGGCTCAGCAGTTCGGAGCGAACGTCACCGTACCAACTGAAGGCGAGTGGTACTCCAGGCTGTATGGATCGTATGAGTGCGAGCTATCGGACCCGGAAGACTTCCTCGAAGAGTTCTTGAAGGAGAACGAAGATGGATAATCTGGACAAGCAGTTTACGTTTACACTAGTAGTTCTCGCGGGACTGTACCTAGTAGGAATGGGAGTGATTCCTGCTCTGATTACGGGCTCCTGGGTATGGCTCGGGATGACCGCAACTGTGCTTGCAGGAGCTGGCGTTATCTTCGGAATCATTGGCAGTATCATGTTCCTGGCCGGTAAGATCTTTCCGGATAACTAGTTGACGTCATGCCCCTGGTCGTGTAGACTGGGGACATGAGTTATTCCGAGACGTTGTTCATGAAGATGATGGAGCAGTACGATCTCCAGATGTCCATGTACACGCAGAACATCCCGAGTGAACCGGTGTTCGAAGGGTACACGGAAGCCGAGATCATTACGATGGGTCTCAGTACGAAGATCCACGAGGCTTGCGAGGAACTGGAACGAGGGTGGGAGAGCAATGACCACGGGTAAACTTCTGATCTTCCGTGGACTCCCGGCCAGCGGGAAGTCCACCGTTGCCAAGGGTATGGTCAAGGACAACCCGGAAGGTACCATCCGGGTCAACCGTGACGACCTCCGGAAGATGCTGCACGACGGGACCTACATCCAAGGATCGAAGGACAACCCGGGAACCGAGCGTACCATTATTGAGATGGAGCACGCTATGGTTCGCAGAGGTCTCCGAGCCGGGCTGACCGTAATCGACGACAACACGAACCTCCCGAACCGCTCGGTCAAGGCTCTCGTGGAGATCGCGGAGCCCCTGGGTGCTGAGTGGGAGATCGTGGACTTCACGGACGTTCCTCTCCAGGACGTCCTCGACCGGAACATGCACCGGAATGCCCAGCGACGAGACGCCGTTGACGGACCTGCACAGCTTGACGGCAAGGTCATCATCGACATGCACGAGCGATTCGTTAAGGGCAAGCCCTACCCTCTGCCGTTCGAGTACACTCCGAAGCCGGAGCTGGCAGTAGAGAAGTACGTCCCGAACGACCAGAAGCCGATTGCTGTCATCGTTGACATCGATGGTACGGTCGCTTTGATGGACGGCAAGCGGACGCCTCACGAATACGACAAGGTCTCACTGGACTCGCCGAACTGGCCGGTCATTAATCTCGTGAAGATGATGAGGACGGTAGGCCACGAGATCCTGTTTACTTCCGGTCGGAAGGACTCGTGCCGAGACGACACAGTCCAGTGGTTGAAGGACTACGTCTTCTTCGACGGAGGCTTCCGGCTGGTGATGCGAAAGCACGAGGACAACCGGCCGGACAACGTCGTCAAGTTGGAGATTTTCAACCAGCTATACCGCGATGAGTTCAACGTCAAGCTCGTCCTGGATGACCGTGACCAGGTAGTCCGGATGTGGCGTAGCCTCGGGCTGACGTGCCTCCAGGTGGCCGAGGGGAATTTCTGATGCTAGAGTACATGCAGGCCAACGGTCAGAACGTCTGCTCGACTCGGTACTGCTTCGACTGCGCAAAGAAGCTCCAGCACACAGTGATGGACGCGGAGCAGTGCGGGGTACGAGAGTACTCGTATGGATACTACGAGGTCGATCGCGGCGACTTGACGGTCGATCTTTGTGCGTTCTGTGCTGACGAAGATGAGGAGGAAGACGATGTCTAAAGCATGGGACATCCGTGTAACGGACTCGGAAGACGACAACATACGTCGAACAGTGTTCTACAGCTACAAGGCACCCGATACTCATCTGCGTAACCTCACCAGGGATGATCTGGAGGAGTTGTTCTGGGAACTCCACGACATCCTGGGGCACGATCTCCATGGCTAACGGAATCCCCAGGGTGTTCACCTGCGAACGCTGCAAGGATGAATACAACGAAAACGAATCTCCATCAGATTTCTTCTGCGGGCAGGTTTGCCAGGACGTCTGGATTCGTGTACAATCGAAGAAGCTGGATGCAGCGTTTGATGTTCGTTCGCCTGGGGAGGTTGCAATTATGGGACCGTTCGGGTGGCACGCATACGTTAGGTTCAGGAGTGAATCAGATGGTTGAGGATTACTACACAGCCGCCAAGCGTAGGCTCGGTGACGCAGGTCAGCACTGCCCGACTTGCGGGGCTAGTGTCTGGATGCACGCTAACGGTGTAGCTGTTTGCTCGGCCATCGGATGTAAGACCGCAACGATCATCGAAGACGACGTCTTCATGGTGTACTACCGGTACAACGTCTACGCGATCGTCAGGAGCTAAGGTGTCCGAAGCCGACAAGCACTGGATTATCCAGATCCATGTTTTCGGGATGAATGAGTATCATCGCGATCAGTTCTTTGATAGAATCGTAGAGGAGGCGTTCCGGTATGAGGACGACGAGGTATTCGTCGGAGCCTGGCCGTGCGAAGAGGAGGACTGTCACGATGAAGACGCAGAAGATGACTACTAAAGAAGCCATGTGGGTCACTGGGTTCATGGGGATCACGGGGACGGCAATTGCTATGGAGCTTGTAGCGGCTCGCCGGAATCATCCTGAGATGGCTCCCTGGACGGGGCTGCTGGTTCGGTACATCCCGAAGCCCGTGACCTTGGCTGCTGCGGGTTATCTGTCCGCATGGCTGGTCCCGCACTTCCTTCGAGCATACAAGAAGGCTGGGAAGTAATGATCAAGGGTCTGTGGAAGTCCTTCCTCCAGATGGTCGAGGACTACGCATACTGGGCTGAGTTCGGGAAGAACTGCTACGTCTGTATGTGGCGGTACTCTCCGGAGGTCATGGTTGACTTCGATGGCGAGGGGCACTATACTTGCCCGAAGTGTTCGCGGAAGATCCTGGAATGGTGTGATTACGATGTCTAGCTTCAGTTGGAATCTACTTGTGGCGGCACTGCTTTTCGCTACGCTGGTGCTGCTGAATGCCTCGGGATGGGGAATCCTCATCATTTCCGTGGCAGTTGTGGGCGCGAATTTCCTGGGTTACGCGGAGGCCCGCAGTGAAGATTAATCTGACACCTAGCGGTGAGGGTGCGGCCTGGGAAGTTGACTTCGCTCACGGGGTTGTTCCTTTCGACGAGGAATCTCCGCGCTTTGGAGGACAGGAAGTCCACTCTATCGAGTTCGACGGGGTCGTTCGAACGGTTAAGAACTTCCGTGCGTACGTTCGGTCCGCTGTCGAGGCAGCTGATGTCCGTCATGCTGAGATGATGAGAGCCCTTCAGAAGGTTTCCTCACTGGAGAAAGAACTCAATCCGCATGGTGACGGGGAGTTCCTTGGGGACATCGATCACGACTCTCCAGAAGGCAAGGACATCCGTCTGCGGAATCAACGACGAGAGATCTTGCGTCAGCGAAAAGTCATGGAGCAGCTTGAGGCTGACACGCGCAACGTGATGGCGATTAACCGCGAGCTGAAGATTGACCTGGACTACGCGAACGAAGGCAAGGCGCTGGTTCTGACCGAGGCGAATGCCCTCAAGGAATCGTTCCAGGAGCTGAAGCGCGAAAACGAAACGCTGCGGCAGGCCCTGGAAGACTCCCGTAACCACGGTCGCTACGTTCTCCTCAACGATCCCCAGCCTCTCCAGGACCCGACAGCTAAGATGACCGTCTTCGGCGTGCCCTACGACGAGGCGTACAAGCGGGTTCGAGACTACGAGCAGGTAGCCATCGATAAGGAAGCTGCGACCGAAGCGCTGGGTTCAGAGCGTCGTCGCAACGCTGAGCTGAAGAATCAGCTGGAGTATGAGGTCGGACGGACGGGTGAGCGTGTCCGGGAGATCACGCAGCTCCAGGAAGCCCTGCGACAGAAGAACGAGATCATCAAATCCATCCGCGAGAAGGTTGCGGAAGCTCGTATCT
>ENA-UOUW01000038-UOUW01000038.1-bioreactor-metagenome-genome-assembly--contig:-NODE-38-length-21972-cov-10.602227_pt1 | contig 21972 bp, 18 predicted proteins | sample MGYA00238153_ERZ761573 | MGnify/ENA primary metagenome ERZ761573 (study PRJEB28894, sample SAMN06264780) | bioreactor metagenome | isolation source: Switchgrass | place: USA:Austin, Texas | collected... | reverse complement strand
ATGGATAGAATGGCTGCAGAATGGGAATGGGATCAGATATTGAGGAATACAAGATTAGCTAGACCTGATATTTGTGTCATCTACTTTGATGAGAATCATAGGCCTTATAGGGTAGAATACAAAATAATTTAATTATAATGAAAATAATACTTGACTTTTAAGATAAAATGTGCATAAGTGGATATATCACTCGGATAGCAGTGATCCTCAGGCTACCCCAAAGGAGATGAATGAGATATGTGATTAGTTATCTATTTACATATCTCCTTGGGTCCTAGGAATAAGGAAATAGATAAACTACCGTGGGTGGTGGGAGGGAGAAGAGGAAGTAAGCTAACTTAAAGGAGAACTATGTCTAATGCCAGAGAATCAATATAACTCTGAAAGAAGGAATAGGTCTCAGGACTATGATACACAAAGAGAAAGGGTAGACTTTGGTAGAGAATCTCGGAATAGTAGAGATTATGTATCAGAGAGAGGAAGTCCCGATGGTTTTGTGTCATCTAATCCAGGACATTTCTATCCTGTGTGGAATGCTCAGAAGCAAACACAAGCAGTAAGTGAAGGAGTAGAAGGAATGGGAAATAGTACTTACTTTATTAAGGAAGCTAATGAAGGAGGCTCTGCTATGAATTGTGTCAACCCCTGGGGTTATGGTCTAGGCTTTGGTGGATATGGCTATGGTGGTAATTGCAATGAAGGACTAGCAGAGTTGATTGTGTCCAATAACGTTGCAGATGGGACTAGAGATACTATCCAGGCTATCGGTGATGCTAAAGGAGATATCATCGGCAATCAGCGTCAGGCAGAATTGATTACTCTTGATGCGATTAATAGGAATGGTAGCGATACTAGATTTGCTGTTGAGAGAAATGGTGGGGACACAAGGACTGCCATTGAAAGAAACTCTTATGAGACTAGAGATCTAGTCAGACAGGGTGATACTGCTAATGCTCTTGGTATTTGTGGTGTCCAGAGACAGATTGGTGAAGTCAAGTATGAACTAAGCAGACAGCTAGCTGATTGTTGCTGCGAGCTTAAGGAGATGATGGCAGCTCAGGAACTAGATAGAACTAGAACTGAACTCAGTGATGCTAAGGCAAAGATTGCTGTCCTCCAGAATAATCAGGATATTCTAGCAGCTATTAAAGCTCTATTGCCTGCAGGTGTGTTGAAATAAGGATTTGATAAATGAGTGAGGTAAAAAGACTAGTAGGGGATAATGGAGTTTATCTCACTAGAAGATTGTTTAGAGAATGGTACGGTAGAGAGGCTCCCTACTGTCTCTCCCGTAAGGATAAGCCAGGTACGCCTTCTCTTTATAGGTTGTACATGGAGTGCAACGATGCTACTGAGTATGAGTTTGCTATTAAACATCTAGCTGGGTGGGAACATTGGCAGATCCTCTGTAACTGTAATTGGTTTCAGAGTCATCTTAAGAAGTGGAGACATGAGCTAGAGGTTAAGCTGAGAAGTGAAGCTATGAAGGCTATTGTCCTAGAAGGTAAGTCAGGTGGCAAGAACGCTTTCTCAGCTAATAAGTTCTTAGTGACTAGGGGGTATTTGACTGAGGAAGAGAAGAAGGGAAGAGGAAGACCTAGCAAGGAAGAGATTAACCGAGAAGCAAGTAGGCTGATGGAGTTAGATCAAACCCTCCTTGAAGGTCTTAGTGTGACCAGGCAATGAGTAAGAGAGACACATTAAAGAATGAGGTCAGATCTGCATGTGAAGCATCACTCTTAACTTTTATTAAAGTAGTCCATCCTCAGAGAGAACTAGGTAAGATTCATGAGGATGCTATCTCTTGGATGTGTAGAGAGGGAGCTAAGTCCCATCAGCTTCTACTCCTGCCTAGAGATCATCAGAAGTCTGCTATAACAGCCTATAGAGCTGCGTGGGAGATAACTAAGAATCCTGCTATTAGGATATTGTATGTGTCATCTACGACTAATCTTGCTGAGAAGCAGCTAGGATTTATAAAGGATATCCTTACTTGTGATAGATACAGATATTATTGGCCTGAGATGGTTAATAAGGATGTGTCTAAGAGAAAGAAGTGGGCTGTATCTGAGATTTGTGTAGACCATCCATTAAGAGCTGCAGAGGTTATTAGAGATCCTACTGTGTTCACTGCAGGTCTTACCACTAGTATTACTGGATTGCATTGTGATATTGCTATCCTAGATGACGTGGTGGTAGATGAGAATGCCTTCTCAGAACAGGGAAGAGCTTCAGTTGAGAGCCAGATAGGTTATATGGCTTCTATATTAGGTACAGAAGGCAGACTTTGGGCTGCAGGTACCCGTTATCATCCCAAAGACTATTATGGTAAGATGATTGAGATGGTAGTTAAGATCTATGATGAAGATGGAAATATCTCTAAGAGCTATCCTCTCTACGAAGTATTTGAAGCTCAGGTTGAATCTAGAGGAGATGGAACTGGAGAGTATCTGTGGCCTAGGAAGCAAAGGTCAGATGGTAAGTGGTTTGGATTTAATCAGACTATCCTAGCTGAAAAGAAGGCTCAGTACACAGATATTAGTAAGTTTAAGGCTCAGTACTACAATCAACCTAACGATCTAGGTACTAGTACAATCCAACCTGATATGTTCCAGTACTATGAGAAGTCTCTATTGAAGAATGAGTATGGTAATTGGTACTTCAAAGGTAAGAGATTGAATGTCTTTGCAGCTATCGACTTTGCTTACACAGTCAATAAGCATAGTGATTTTACAGCTATTACTGTGGTTGGTGTAGACGGACACAATAACTATTATGTGTTAGACATTGATAGATTCCAAAGTAATAAGATTAGTGACTACTTCGATAGGATTCTTAAGTCCCATACTAAGTGGAACTTCAGGAAATTGATAGCAGAGACGACTGCAGCTCAGTCTGTCATCGTAGAAGACCTAAAGAATAACTATGTAAGACCCTTAGGTATGGCTTTTACCATCGAAGGTAAGAGCCCTAGCAGACGTCAGGGAGCCAAGGAAGAGAGAATTGAAGCTATCCTACAGCCTAAATATGCTAATAAGCAGATGTGGCACTACAAGGGAGGCAACTGTGAGCTGTTGGAAGAGGAGTTGATGCTCCAAAATCCTCCTCATGACGATATAAAAGACTCCTTAGCTGCCTGTATAGACGGCTGTATAGCCCCATCTTCTGTGTCAGACCGTAAGGATCTTGATAAACCGAGATATAATGTCAATAGATTTGGCTGGTCAGCTAATATATAAGGAAAACTCATGAGTGAAGTGCTAACTTTAGAGAAAATGATGCAGCCAGACTCCTTGGCCTGCAGAATTTCTGACCATTTCCTGGAATGGGAGCGCCTTAAGGTTCCTCTCAGCAGCAGATGGAAGGAAATAGACGAATATATCTTCGCTACCAGCACAAAAGACACAACTAACGGTAAGAGTGACTGGAGTAACACAACTACTATTCCTAAACTGTGTCAAATTAGAGATAATCTCTTTGCTAATTACATGGCAGCTATGTTTCCTAAGCGTAAGTGGCTGACTTGGGAGGGAGATAGAGCACAAGATGAGACGATAGAAAAGAAAAGAGCTATTGAATCTTATATGGACTGGGCTGTAGATAGGAATGAGTACTACAATACTATGTCCAGACTTGTGTATGATTATATCGATAGAGGTAATCTCTTTGCTACAGTAGAATGGGTAGACAAAAGAGTTAAGAATGATTCTCCAGAAGAGGTAGCCAATCCTAGGATTAAGAATACACAGCATGGATATGTAGGCCCTAGGGTGGTTAGAATAGCCCCTGAAGATATCGTATTCAACCCTACAGTCCAAGACTTTGCTAGTACTCCTAAGATTGTCAGATCTCTTGTGTCCCTAGGTGAGGCTAAAAAGGTTGTAGATAAGGAAGGCCAGGATCTAGAAGCTATCGAAGATGCTAAAGATCTATGGAATTACCTTATGGAAGTGAGGAATGCAGCAGGTGCAGATACTTCAGCATCCAATATGGTCAAGGATAGAATCTACAATGTGGCTGGTCTAGGCAACTGGAGAGATTATCTTAGATCTAATATGGTTGAGATCCTTACTTTCTATGGAGATATCTATGATGTTGAGAAAGATCATCTCTATGAGAATCATATCATCAAGGTTATAGATAGACACAGAATACTAAGTATTAGACCTTCTAACAATTACTTCGGATCTATTCCTATCTATCATGCAGGCTGGAGAATGAGACCTAACTCCTTATGGGCTATGGGTCCTCTAGAGAATCTAGTAGGTATGCAGTATAGAATGGATCATCTAGAGAATATGAAGTCTGATGTGTTCGATTTGATTGCTTATCCACCTTTGAAGGTTAAAGGGTATGTCCCAGATTTTAAGTGGGGGCCCATGGAAAGAATTGAAGTAGGAACAGAAGGCGATGTAGAGATGCTTGTACCTCATGTCCAAGCTCTACAGGCTGACACACAGATAGCTATTCTAGATGCTAAGATGGAAGAGATGGCAGGCTCTCCTAAGGAAGCAGCAGGCTTTAGAACTCCTGGTGAGAAGACAGCCTACGAAGTCCAGAGACTTGAGAACTCAGCCTCTAGAATCTTCCAAGCTAAGATTATGCAATTCGAGAGAGATGTCTCTGAGCCTTTGCTTAATGCTATGCTTGAGTCTGCTCGAAGGAATATGACTGATGTAACAATCAGAGTCTTAGATCCTGTCCTTGGTGTCGCAGCTTTTGAAAGCTTAACTCCAGAGGATATTACAGGTACAGGTAGGATTAGACCTATAGCTGCTAGGCACTTTGCTGAGCAGGCACAACTAGTCCAGAACTTGAATAACTTCTTCGGATCACCAGTAGGCCAAGACCCTAATGTTAAGGTTCACTGGAGTGGTATTAAGATATCTGAGATGATGGAAGAGATTCTTGGTGTCGAACAATATGAATTGGTATCGCCTTTTGTGGCTATCTCCGAGCAGCAGGAAGGTCAACAGCTATCCATGGTTGCTCAGGAAGATACGGCTATGATTGCATCTACACCTGGAGAGATTAGTCCAGATGACTTCTAAGATTCATTCTGATTGGTTCTCCAAGGAAGATAATAAGGAAGAGTTACGAAAACATCTCTTACTAGCTAAGACTCAGCTATCAAAACTAAGAGATGTAGTTAGGAGAAAGTTAGATACAGTTCTGTCTCAAGAGGATGGAACTGTAGAACAATATAATAATTCTGATTGGGCTTATAAACAAGCTCATATCAATGGACAAAAGAACATCCTCAAATGGCTGGACCAAGTCTTGGGGAGTATTGAATAGGAGAATTGAGTGACAGACTCAGATATTTTTAATGCAGATAATAAGGCTAAAGTTGAAGACGACAAGCTTCCTGAAGGTACTAGTTATCTGGAAACTCTAGTTGGAGAAGGCAAGACTTACAAGGATGCTGAACTCCTGGCTAAAGGTGCCTGGTATAAAGATCAACACATCAAGAAACTGGAGATCGAGAACCAGGGCTATAGGACAGAGCTAGAGAAACGTGCAAACTCTGAGCAGTTCGTGAATCAAATCATGGAACGCCTGGGGGCTGCTAAGCCTAAAGAGGAAGATCATAGTAACCAGAGTCAGAACAACAGCTCTAGTGAACAGAAGCCAGACGTAGCACAAGTCGCAAGAGATATTTTCAATCAAGAACAACAGAAACTTCGAGAAGCTTCGAATAAGAACTACTTTATGCAGGAGGCACAGAAGATCCTAGGTGATGATTTTGTGTCTAAGCTTGATAAGATGCTTCCAAGTCTAGATCTAAATAGGGCCTCAGCTAATGAGTTGGCTGCTAAGAACCCTAATCTATTCTTGAGTGCTCTTAGAAAAGAACCTGTGAAAGTAGATAACTCTCATGTTCCTCCTCAGAATGGTGTCAGAAATGTGGGTAGTATTCCTACTGGTGGACACAAGACATGGAAGGACTATGAAGCTCTGCGTAAGAGTGATCCTAGAACTTATAATCACTACACTACGCAGGCTCAGATGATGAGAGATGCTACGAAGCTAGGAGAAGACTTCTACAAATAAGGAAATCTAACAATGGCTTTTCAAACTACTAATACAGAGCATGTGATTAGATCTACTCTGTATACTAATCAGCTTAAGACTCGCTTCGAGGACAAGCTTACGGCTACCCCTTGGGTTTATATGATCCCCAACTTCACTGATGGTGACACAATCAATATTCCTAGCATGGGTCAGGCTGAGATTTACGATTACGCAGAAGGTAATCCTGTCCGCTTTGGTGCTATCGACACTGGTAACTTCCAGTTCAGCATCAATCAGTACAAGCAGGGTGGCTTCTACATCACGAATAAGATGAAGCAGGACTCCTGGATGGCTGATCAGCTCACCTCGCAGGCAGGTAGAGAGCTACAGCTAGCTCTTGATGTCAACGTCGAGCGCGCTATTCTTGATGTCATTCCCAATGGTCAGACTGCTAACAACCCTAACAACATCAATGGTATTCCCCATCGTTGGGTTACGGATGGTACTAACCAGGTTATTGAACTAGAAGACTTTGCTAAGGCTAGATATGCTCTAGATGAAGCTAATATTCCTGCTATGGGTCGTATTGCTCTAGTCGATCCCACGGTTGAGTTTGCTATCAGCACTCTTCCTGTTGTGATCGGCCAGACTGGTCAGAATCCTGCTTGGAATAACTTCCTTGAGACTGGCGCTGCGACGGATGGTACAAGATTCCTTCGTAACATCTTTGGCTTCGATGTTTATGTGTCTCCCCATCTTAAGAAGGGTGTGAACGAGACTATCAATGCTGGCTCGGGCAACAAGACTTCTGGTGCTGGTGTCGCTAATCTATTCTTCTCGGCTGCGGGTGGGGATAAGAATCCCATTATCGGTCTTGTGAGACAGCCTCCGAAGGTTGAATCCTGGTACGATCCGCTTGAGCAGAGAGAGAATTACATTCTTACGATGAGATATGGTTTCTCCTTGTTCCGTCCTGAGAATGCGGTTGTGGTTATCACTGATACTGATCAGGTGTTTGTGTAATACCAGAATAAAGGAGTAATAATATGGCTTATTTGAATGCAGATAGCCTTTGGATTAAGTCTAAGGGCGAAGAGGGTAATACACAGAAGGGTGGCCACTACTACGAGCTAGGCTCTCAGTCTGGTCTAGCTGAACTGGTTGTTGACTTCGGGGATATCGGCTCTAGTGCTGCTATCCCTGGTTCTAGCACCGGTACGCTAGGTGTCCAGATTCCTAGTGGTGTCCGAATTACGGAAGTTGAACTGTTCGTTGAGACGGCTTTCACTTCTGGTGGTGCGGCTACTCTCGATGTGGGTCTTATCAGGTATGATCGCAGCACGGAACTAGACTATAATGGTTTTGTTGCTGCTCTTGCTCTGACAGCTATTGATGCTGCAGGTGAGACTACGGTTCTTAGAGTCGGTAGCACGGGTGCCGGTGCGCTTATTGGTACGACTCTTGCCAATCCCGGTATCATGACCGTTAACTACGGTACTGCGGCTTATACCGCTGGCAAGCTTAAGATCCGCGTTAAGTGGTACAGACCTAATACGACTGGTTAATGAGTAAGGGCTGGGGTGTAAAAGCCCTGGCCCTTTTTTATTGGGAGGTACAATGCCATCTATTACTTGGATGTCTCCTCAGTGTATTTCTCTAACTACAAATAGCTCTGGTCAAATATCTTGGACCTTCCCTAATGCTTATGCATCAGGAACTGTACCTATCTGTAGTTGGAATATAATGGTAGTAGACAACAACACATACATAGTTAGACCTTTATCTGTGTCCAATACAGATATTACACTTCAAATTTTATACATACCAATAACTACTATTCTAGGTATTAGTGTTATGGGTGCCCCTCAACCAGTAGGCAGTGGTATCTTAGTACACATAACAGCCAATAGACCTTAGGAGATAACATGGCGAAATTGACTCTTACAGACCTAGCATCGTTGTCTAACGAGGCTTCGGCAATTGCAACTATTAATGCTAACAACACAGCTATCGAGAATGCTCTAGAGAATACTCTTAGTCGAGACGGTACGTCTCCTAACACAATGAGTGCTAACCTCGATGCTAATAACTTTAAGATTATAAATCTTGCAGCTCCTGTAGCTGGTTCAGATGCAGTTAGAAAGACAGACCTTGATAATGCTATTGAAGAGACTGCAGACGATGTGGCGGCTGCTCAAGCAGCGGCTGCAGCAGCAGCTACCTCAGCGACTAACGCAGCTACTAGTGCTACTACAGCCTCAGGAGCGGCGAGCACAGCGACTACTCAGGCTACAAATGCAGCAGCTTCAGCAGCAGCAGCGGCAGCTAGTGCCGCAGAGGCAGCAGCTATTGTAGGTGCTGAGATTGAAGACGTAGTTCTAGGCCCAGCTTCTGCAGTTAACAATAATCTTGTGTCATTCGATGGTACTACAGGTAAGCTAGTTAAAGATTCTGGTGTTGCCGTAGCAGATCTTCTTGACACAGGTGATATTGGTGTCTCTATCCAAGCTTTCGATGCAGATCTAACTACCCTTGGTGGTCTAGCCAAGACAGATGGTAACTTCATCGTAGCAGATGGAACTAACTGGATTGTGGAATCAGGTGCGACAGCAAGAACTTCTCTTGGCCTTACTATTGGTACTGATGTTCAAGCTTTTGATGCTGACCTTACCACTCTAGGTGGCCTTGATAAGACTGATGGTAACTTTATTGTTGCTGATGGTTCAGCTTGGACTGTAGAATCTGGAGCCACAGCTAGGACTAGTCTAGGTCTAACGATTGGTACGGATGTCCAGGCACAGAATGCTAACCTACAGGCTCTGGCAGGTACTGGTACAGCTAACTCTATCGTGGCCAGAAATGCTGGTACTGATGGTGCTCCTGATTATGTAACCCTAGCTGAGTTTACAGATCATCCTACTCCTGCTGCAGGTGACTTCCTTATCGGATACACATCAGCAGGTAGCCTTAGAAAGATTGATGTTGGTAATCTTCCTGGTGGTAGTGGATCTGCAGATCTAGGTTACTATATGACTACGATGGATCCAGCTAACAATGGTGTCACTAATGCTGCAGCTTTGACTGCAGATATTGGATTTGCTGGACTTAAGACAGTCCTTATTCCTCCGGGTACGTATAAACTAGATACTACCTTTACATTTGCTTCTGGTAACAAGTGTGCTGTTAAGATCTCCAATGCACCTGTTAACATTAAGATGATGCCAGGTGGTAAGTTTATTCCTGATACTGGTTTCAACGGATCTAGAACACATATGTTCTGGTTCGGTGGAGATCAAGAGATAGATGATGGTGATCCTGGTTGTGATGTTAACCTAGAAGGTATTGTCATTGATGGCCTTAGTCAGTTTGAAATGGGCATTAGATGTAATATTTCTAGAGTTAGAATGAAGGATATGGACATAAGAAATATCGGTCAGACTAGTGTGGCTGGTGTAGTTGGTACTTATGGTATGCTTCTATATCGCTGTAGGAATGTCTGGATTGATAACTATGTTGGTGTCAACATGAATGCTCAGAAGAATAACGTCTACTCTGACCAGCCTGGTCTTGCTAGACATATTTTCTTCTTTGAATGCTTTGACTATCATCTTCAGAATGCCTACCTTAAAGATGGTGCTGGTGACGACTATGATCATCTGCATTGGTTGGATCAGAGAACTCCTCCTAAGATGGTTGGTTCTATCGAGAATGTGTATATGGAGTACACAGAACAGCATAGAAGATGTCTGAAGTATCAAGGTGGATACCACGCAGCTAATAATGTTACTTGTGTTCCTGCTTCTACCTTTACTGCTTATCCTGTAGGTACTGATTATCAGAGAGTGACAGGCATTACTAAGGCTAATCCTGGTGTTGTTACTGTTACAGGCATCGGCAGCTATCTAGCTAACGGTTGGACTGTTAGACTCTATGATGTGACTGGTATGACTGAAGTCAATAACCAGGTTTACACTGTGGCTAATACGACATCTAGCACCTTTGAATTGTCTGGTACTGATACTACTGGATTTGGTACGTTTACAGGTGAAGCTAAAGCTAGACGTGTTAGACTTATCACAGGTATTACTCAGGCAAACCCTGCTGTTGTGACTACTTCGGTAGCTCATACTCTTAGCAATGGTCAGAGAGTTAGACTTTCTGGTGTTGTGGGTATGGAAGAAGTTAACGGTAACACTTATATCGTTGATGGAGCTACAACTACTACCTTTCAGCTAAAGAGCACTAACTCTACTGGATTTGATGCTTATGTGTCAGGTGGTGAAGTAGATAAGGTAACCAGTGTAGGTATTGAAAACCTTAACTGTATTGACTTTGCTGGCTCTGTTGAAGGTGAGCTAATCCTTAAGGATAGCTATATTGATGCTACAGGTTACCCAGTCGGTATCTCTCATGGTATTGGACCGCTAGGTAGAGTTATTGTGGATGGATGTATTGTTATCGGCAGTTATAATGATAACACAAGAACATTCCCTGAACCTACTCATAATGGTCAGGATTCTCAGACTAACGGTATCTTGATGGTTAGCACAGACAACGAGTCTGGTGTTAGGAATTCTAGAATCGTAGGCTGGGGTTGTGCTGTTGCTCTACAAGGTAATAGAACATTCTGTACTGATAATATTATGGATGATCCCAGAGATCAGGCATTCCATATGGGTGGTTCTTCTGCTAAGGATGGCCTGAATGTATCTAGGAATATTGTGTACACAAGAACTCCGGGATACCTAGCATCTGTGTGGCAGTCTGGTACTAACCAAGGCTCAGCTCGTATTCAGAACTACACTAACTTTACGTGTAACGATAATGAGCTTATCCAAGCAGGTAACACAACTCACTACACAGACTTTATTACTGTGACTCATGCATCTGCTACAGGCACTGCTGATGGTAATAAGGCTCCTAGTGGAACTAGACCTTTCAGAACTACGTCTACTCAGGCAGTTAAGAAGGGTATGGTTCAGGGTAGAGTCCTATCTCCTATTGTGTCAGCTACTCAGGTAGGCAACGTAGGCACAGGTGAGGACAACCTGATTAACCTTAGCATTCCAGCTCAGGCAGCTATGAATATAGCAGGTCAGGGTATTGAATGTATCTTCTCTGGAGCTTATGCTAACAATGCTAATGCTAAGACACTTAAGTTCTACTTCGGTGGTACAGCTATCGTTAATAAGACACTGACTACATCTCAGGCAGGTACTTGGCTGATTAGAGTTATTCTAATTGCTACAGGTGCGTCTGCTCAGAGCTACGTAGCAGAGTTTATCGAGCAGGGTACAACCTCAGTTAGAGATGTCCTAGTAGGTACTACAGCTATCTCTTCTGCATCTGCTATGACTGTCAAGTGCACAGGCACAGCCACTGCAGACAATGATATTACTAATAACCTAGCTGTTGTTAGAAGCCTGGAAGGAACGCCATTGGTAGAATCGTAAGGAGATTGATGTGGCTAAAGAAATTGAATTTGATGTCTTGAGAGATGAGTACACAAAACTCTTAGAGACTTCAGTAATAAGACAAGGATCAAGAGAGGCCATCAATAAGATGGTCCTCAAGATTAAGAACAATGAATCTAGATATCAGAAGGTTTCTGCGGCTACAGGTGTACCTTGGGAGTTTATAGGAACTGTTCATGCAATGGAGAGTGGGTGTAACTTCAGCACCCATCTTCATAATGGTGATCCTCTAACTGCTAAGACTAAGCAAGTACCAAGAGGAAGACCATTAGGTACAGCTCCATTCACTTGGGAAGAGTCTGCTATAGATGCACTCAAACTAAAGAAACTTGATAAGGTTACTAAATGGACTAAGGAGAGAATTGCCTATGAACTAGAGAGATACAATGGCTTTGGCTATAGATTGTATCATGGTGATGTTCTTAGTCCTTATCTCTGGAGTGGTACTTGTCATTACTCTAAAGGCAAATATGTAGCTGATGGAAAGTGGGACTCTAGTCATGTGTCCAGACAAGTAGGAGCTATTCCAATCTATAGAGGATTGACAGAAGGATTAGTGTCTACTGTATCCGCTAAGAACTCCTCTAAAGTTAAAGTTAATAACACAAGCCAAGGATTCCTAGGTTCTATCGCAGCTACATTAGGTGGATATTTCACTCTGGATTATTTCCAACTTGTTGTTCAGGAAGTTAGAAATATAAAGGAGTTTGTGTCTGATAATGCTCTGTGGTTTGTGCTAGGAGGTATTGCTGTAGCTTGGTTAGTCCTTAGATGGATGAACTATAGGACACATAAAGACTACTTAGAAGGTAGATATACTCCAAGTGGAGAGTCAGATGCTTAGTATCTTTGGCATAGGACCTATGCTTAACTTAGCAGCGGCTATATTAACTGTAGTCGCTCCTTTTATAAAAGTAGCCTTAGAAGGATTAGTGTCTTACTTAAAGGTAATTTGGTCAGGTCTTAAGGATATCGTAGATTCCATGTCTACTATAGTCACTGTGTTATCCTTAGTAGCTGCTACTTACTTTTACACAGCTTCGTTGCAGAAAGAAACTATCATAAAAGATAGCAAATGCCATGTAACTAAGACAATTAAAAAGGATGCAGCCTATGACAGATTCAAGAACATATTCTCCCACTGAGGTAACACTACTTCAGGAAGTGGCTAGAATGTCTGAGAAGTTACAGACTGTTCTGAACACTATGGAGTCTCAAAAGAAGGCAACACAAGAACAAGAGGACAGAATTAAGAATATCGAATCTAAGATTAACTTCGCTGCTGGTATCATATCTGTTGTGTCAGCGATCTTTGGTTTCGCTATGGCTTATGTTCTAAAGAAAGTAGCAGGCTAATGAGAACACTGAATGAGATTGTACAGGATCTACTGTCGTCTATGGATAGCGATGAAGTTAACTCTATTCATGATACAGTAGAATCTAACCAGGTAGCTAGAGTCGTAAGAGGTGTCTTCTATGACTGTGCATCTGATCTAGGACTAGAAGTTAATGAAGGACTGTTTGAACTAAATCCTTCAGGTAATCCTTCTCAACCTACAATTATGTATCTGCCTAGTCATGTGTCTAAGCTCTATTGGATTAAGTATAACAACAAGGGAGCGACTGACACACATAGCAAGTATATAGACGTAGAAAGAGTTGACTATCTAGATTTCTACGAAACACAATTTAATCTTGATTCTTCTCTTGACTATGTGTCAGAGATAGTATATAGCGTTAATGGTGAACCATTTGAGTTTAAGTATGAGACTAATGGTTTCCCTAGAAGATTTACTAATCTGACTACCAGTACTCTTCTGTTTGATAGATACGATATTGATATAGATTCTACTCTAGTTAAGAATAAGACTATGTGTGGAGGTATGCTTTATCCTGAGTTTCAGATGACAGATAACTTTGTTATACCTGTTGATCCTGCTCAGCTCAGTTATCTAGTCAATAAAGCTAAGGTTAGATGCTTTAGTGAGATTAAACAAGTCGAGAACAGAGAAGCAGCGAGTGAGGCTTCTAGACAAAAGATAGCGCATCAGAGAACTAAGAATAGACTTCCTGATGCAGATACAGCACTACAAAGACAAAACAAGATTACAGGATATGGGAGATAATATGATTAATCCGACAGACCAGCCTAATATTTATGAAGGTGAAATTCAGGGACATAAGTTTGTAGCTAAGCTAGTTAGACCTTATGGATTTTGGACTATCAACAATGCAGCAGGCGGAGACAAACCTAAAGAACTAGATAGTGTGTTCACTTCAAGAGAGCGAGCAGAGCTTGCATTCCGCAACTATGTCAATCGTATCTCTGCCAGAGTTACTAAGAAGGAACCTGTTAAGGAGGTCTAATGGCTAGACAAAGCGGTTTTATTGTGCAGAATAAGCCAATCAAAGGGTTGATTACAGAACAGACCGCTTTGTCATTTGGCGATGAAGCCTGCACAGAAATCTGGGATTGCAACTTAGATGATAAGGGTAGGGTTAAAAGAAGAAAAGGATTTAGGAAAGAAGTAGGAGGGTTAGACACAAATCTAGAAGATCAAGTAGGTGGTGTCACTTACTCAGAGTACACGTGGAAGAGTCCCGGTGGAGACACGACTAAGAAGTTCTTTGTGCAGCAGGTAGGTTCTAAGGTTCTATTTTATGATATCTCTACTGATGATACTGTAGCGAACACAGAGCCATTTTCTCAGATACTAGATTTGACTGTGTACCTAGCTCCCTTCGTAGAAGATGAGAATCCTGCAGAGTTTATGTGTCAATACGCAGATGGTAACAAAGATCTCTTCATAGCTAATCCTTATTGTGATCCTGTCTATGTGTCCTATGATCCTATTACCAATCTAATCACTTTCAATAGGATTGTTATCTATACTAGAGACTTCGAAGGATTGGTGGACGGAGTATCTGATACATTTAGACCTACATCAACTTTAAATAATATCAAGTTATCTAATCCTAATTTCTTCTATAACATTATCAATCAAGGTTGGGGTCAGTCTCCAGCTCTTCAGATGTGGGATAATCAGAGAAGTGATCTACCAAGTAAAGCTGATCATCCTAGTTTCTACCGTAAGTCTGATGATGTAGCTTTTGATAACACATTCGTACAAGCTAAATCTCCTGGTACTAGACTAGGTAAGGGTGGACACTTTATTCTTAGATTGAATAATGCTAATAGAGCAGGAGCACTAGAAACAGAAGGTTGGGGTAACATTCCTGTTCAGGATCTAAACTCTAAGCCATTGCAAGGCGGTCTTGCTATAGGAAATGCTAATAATCCTAATTTTGCTTTTGATAGCAATCAGAGTACAGTAGCTCTAGCAACTAATGTAAATACTCTTATAGTTGGCAAAGATATGGGAGTAGATAGTTCTACTAAAGTTCTAAAGGTTATTGTTACTCCTTACCATCATCCTAATGGTAGATGGCATTTCTTCTCTAGCGATTCTGCTTCTGGTCCTATTAATATAGGTATTACTCTTTATGGAAGTAATAATCCTCCTGTAGGTAATGGTTCTAATGGTACTGTGTTAGGAACTACAGGTACTATCGTAGAGGATAACAATGACACAGGAGGATTGACGAACTATCCTTTCGGTATACAGATTGTGTCTAACGATCCTATTACACAATATAGGTATGTCTGGGTTAGGGTTGTGTCAGGTCCAGTAGCTACAGTATATTGTTCTGAAATGTACATCTACAGCGGTGACGATACATCTGCTCCTCAGAAGTGTAATGCTATGGCTTTCTACGCAGGTAGAGTATTCTATGGCATGAGTAATAAGGTTATCTTCTCTCAGATCGTAGAGTCTAAGAATCAGTATGGTAAATGCTATCAGGCTAATGATCCTACTAACGAAGAGATATCAGATCTTCTTCCTTCTGATGGTGGTGTCATAAGTATAGTGGAAATGGGTGAAGTGGTTCATCTATTCCCTAGCTATAACTCTCTTATTGCCTTTGCTACTAATGGTATTTGGCAGATAAGCGGTAGTGCAGGTGTATCATTCAGAGCTGACGATTACACAATAACAAGACTGAGTGACCAGGGTACTGAGTCCTCTAAAAGCTTTGTTAACATTAGAGGTGTTCCAATGTGGTGGGGTGTGCAGGGTATTATGACTTTGCAGTACGATCCTCAGTTTGGTAACTTCTCTGTCGTACCTGTTACAGAAGAGACTATCGATACTTTCATTCAGGATATACCTATCAACAATAGGAAGTATGTTAAAGGAACTGTAGACTCAACTAACAGAATAGCTTCTTGGCTGTATTCAGATAGTCTTAGCTTTGATCCTAATGCTCCTGTGTACAACAAAGTATTGAATATGAATATGCTGACTCAAGCTTTCTATCCTTGGACTGTACCTTCTAGTGAGGTGTTTAAGGTTGTAGGTATAAATAATATAAATCCTACTGTTGTAAATCCTGAGTCTGTGTTCAAATATACTGTTGTGTCTACGCTAGGGGCAGCTCCAGGTACGACTAATCTGTTCTTTGCAGAAGCTACTAATCCTGGTTATAAGGATTGGAGTGGAGCTCAAGAGCAAGATTATCAGTCTTACTTCATTACAGGATACAAACTAGATGGAGATGCACAGAGAGATCTGCAGCTTAACTATGTGACTGTGTTCATGGAAGTGGAAGCTAACTCTAATGCTTTCCTGCAAGGTGTATTTGACTTTGCTACTAACGGTAACTCAGGAAGGTGGAGTACCAGTCAGAGTTGCTATGACCAAGCACCTAGCAATGCCAACATCTCTATGCGTAAGCTAAAGATAAGAGGTAGAGGTAAAGCTATTCAATTAAGGTTTAAATCAGAAAGTGGAAAGCCCTTTAACATTATAGGTTGGGGCATCTGGGAGAGTGTTAATGCTACTGTATAAGAATAAAGAATATGAACTAAAGGTAAGCAGAGGAAGAATCCAGGATGATGTAGCCTGGATGTTCCTTGATGCTCTGGATGAAGTAGAATCAACTATGTCTCCTGAGAAGCTAGAAGAGAATATAGATTCCTATCAACATGATGACTATGATAATCGTATTCTCTTTGTGTTATACCATGATCTAGAACCTGTTGGACTACTAGCTTGTTATCGAGCAGGAGACACAGCTACAGAAGAACATTGGTACGTTAAGCCACAGCATAGGAAGTTTGCTAATATTAAGGCTATGCGTAAGTTCTTTGGTATATGGCAGAAAGGTATTGGAGCTAAGGAGATCCTTTACAATAAAGTAGGAGGCGATAGATGGGTCTTGAAGCAGCCACGATAGGCTTGATCATATCTGGTATTGGTGCAGGTACTGCAGTCTATGGCCAGGTACAAGCCGCAGAACAGAAGGACGTAGCTTCAGAAGCTTCTCAGAAAGCAGAAGCAGCTAGGAAGAGACAGGCAGAACTAGAGGAAGCTCAGAGACGTAGACAGCTTATTAGACAGGCTATCATAGCCAGGAGTACCGCTCTATCTAATGCTACTGCACAGGGTGCAGGCGGAGGCTCAGGCTTCTTTGGTACAGCTACTAGCTATGGTTCTCAGTTTGCTTCTAACATAGGCAATCTAAACCAGAGTTCTGCTATTAGAGATGACATCTTTGCTGCTAATGCTACGTATTCTCAGGCATCAGCTAGTGCTCAGAACTACGGTGCTCTAGCAGAAGCAGGTGGAGATATCTTTGCTAGCTCAGAGAAGCTAGGTAAACTATTTACTAATATAGGATAACCAATGAAGATCACAGAAGACATTATCCAAGGAGTTCTAAATGCAGGTCCAGAAGATCCTGAAGCTCACTTCGAGCAGCTAACACAGACTCAAGAGATACCTGAAGATCCTGGTGTCTTTAAAAATGTACAGATGTATACAGGAGAGACTATTCCTGATGGTCTTGTGTCAGAGGAACTATCTCCTGAACTAGCAGCAGACAGAGCTTTGAGGTATCACTTTGCCTTAGGTCATAAGTCTCCTGGCTTGGATCAATTGTCTTATGATCTTATGAGAGGCAATGAGTCTCAGCTTAGAGACACAGAATATCTGAATAGAGTGATAGAAGATAAAGCTATGAGAGCAAGGCTAGTCGATGAGATCATCTCTCAGACTGGCAGTGCTACGACAGAGAACCTTGACTTTGTGTCCAATCTAGCCAGCAATGAAGTTATCGAAGCTGCTTCTTCTCCTGGTACTATCTTTGAGAAGATGGTTACAGAGAAGCTTATGTCTAACGCCCTAGCTAACCCTATCGATGAGGACTACCTATTCAGTGTAGACATTGATGGTGATAGCAGTGTTCTAGATCATGCTACAAGAGGTACTCAGTACTCTCTTATCGGAAGAAGATACTTAGAAGATCAGAATGAAAAGATTAAGAATCAAGGTTGGGGCGAGTACCTAGTAGATATGGGAGAGAACTTCATTCCCTTTCTCGAATGGTATCGTCTGCACAATGTCACTGACCTTGGTTCTGACTCTTCTTTTCTTATGGGTAATAATCTCCAGGAAGAAGTGGCTGCGCTGTATTTGCTACCCAGTGCAGAGGAGTTTGAACAAAGACTTGCTCTGACTATGGATAAGCTGAATGCTATTAATCCTCAGACTGCATTGCAGTTTGCAGCAGCGGTAGTAGGTTACACAAGTACAGATCAGTTCCTATCTAATACTTTCTCTGTGTTGGACACAGTTGGTGTTGGTGGCTCTGCTGCTCTAGGTTCTAGGTCAGTAGTTAAGGCTGCTGGGTCTAGACTTAAGGGTGTCACACAGGCCGTAGCAAGTCCTAATACTGGTACTGTGTCAGCTCAGGTAGCTGCAGCATCTGGTAATCAAACTGATCTAGCTAAGGCTGTAGTTGAGAAGGCAGGTAAGACAGGTAGACCTAATGACTTCCATGAAATGATGGGTCAGGTTCCTTCTATCTCTAATCCTTCTGCTATGCTTAGAGATCCTCAAGGATTGATGGCTACAACTGCAGATGAAGCAGCTAGGCTTAAGACAGTCCTAGAAGGACAGAGAGATTCTCTAGTTAAGAATGTCATTATCGATCCTATTAGACTTGATAGATTGACAGCAGAGCAGAGAATAGCAGCCTACGCAGAAGCAGAGAATAGATTTAGGAATGTGTTCCCTCATCTTAATAACTCTGTTATGAATGTGAGACCTGTAGATGGTCTAGAAGAAGCTATCACTAACGTAGATGCTATCGCTGTAGAGATTGGAGATAAGACTGGTAAATACTTTCCTAGTGAGGAAGCAGCTAGAACCTTTGCTAAGTTCTACGGTATTGCTAAACCTACTATCAAAGATAGGAATGGTGGATTCTACATCAAGCAACTATTCCACGTAGACGAGACTTCTCCTTCTGTGTTAAATGCTATTAGAAAATCTACAGATGCTAAAGCTCCTGACTCTGTGTTAAACAGATTTGCTGGTTGGTTTAGATCTAAAGATGATCTTGTGTCTAAAGAGATTGCGAGAGACTATGCTGTGTCAGCTATCTCATCTAAGGGTATGTTGAATGCAGCTAAGCAGATTAGAAGAACTATCGAAGATCTCCCTGGATCTAGCACCTGGGATAAATGGCTAGGTAAGCCTAAGTCTAGAGAGAACTTTGATACCTTTATCAAGTCTCAGCAAACTTGGTCTAAGAATGGACAACAAGGTAAGTTCAGTAAGAACCTACATGAGTTCGAAGTTGATTGGATGAAGCAGTTTGGTTCCCTGCCTAATGAGCAAGAGAAGCTGGCTTACTTCTCCTATATCCAACTTAACGATATCGACTGGGTAGTTCGTAATCTGAACATACACAGAGATAAGACTAGGATTGGACTAAGACATGTAGCTCTCCCTGTCGGTACTAATAGGACTGGATTCTTTGAGGCTAAGCCTTTGACTGAATTCCCTAGTCATGTGCCTGAAGATGCAGGTATTATGATCTGGGATATGACTAAGGATACTGTACCTAGATATCTTCGTAAGAATTTTATGAAAGAGTTTGAATTCAATACACTTAAGACAGAAGGTTATAGACTTCTAGCTGTTACAGAATACGGAGAGAAAGATCTAAGAGCTTCACTTAAGAACCTAGGTATTGATAATGTATTGCCTGATGTAGGTAGAGTTCAGTATATCTACACAAAGAACTTTGATGATAAGGTGCTTCCCTTTAAACAGATACCTTATAATCCTGGTGGTCATAGAGTAGCTGAAGATGGTTGGGTTCTTAGACAACCTAACATTAAGCGTAAGGGTAATGAACTTAGATCAGAGGATGTGTACTACGGAGATAAGAACATAGCTACTGCTGGATCTAGACTTGATGCAGAAGCCATAGCTGATAGAATGAACACAGCTATGTATATGATCAAGAATCAAGATCCTAAAGCTAAAGAGTTTGTGGAAGCTAATCTACCTATCTCTTATAAAGACTTTAGAAGGTATATGACTGACCTGGATAATCCTGTTATGGTTACTCCTGTCAATCAGAGCATCTGGAAAACTCATAATCTATCTGCTTATGAAGACAGAGCTAGAGGAATACAGAAGTATCAGAACCTTAGGAATGATAAAGAGAATGGACACAATGCCTATAAGGGACAGGTTGATCTAGAGTTTGCATCTGAGAGGGGTGAGAGCCTATTCTCTGTGTACAACGAAGGTAGTCTCGATAACCCTGTGTTCAAGCTTAAGAGAGGCGATCTAGTTGATCCTCTATCTTCCATGGATAGGACGTTATCTTCTCTTCTTAAGGGTGTTGTGTTGGATGATATGAAGAGGAAGAGTACTAATCAGTTCGTAGAATTGTTTAGGGATGTCCTTGAAGGAGACTTGAATGACATGAGGAGAAATCCTTATGCTACATTGCTAGCTCCTAAGTGGAAGACACAAGTACCAGGAGAACAGAGGAACCTTCTAGCTGCAGCTAAGAACTATCGTAGAGCTACTCTAGAGTTCCTTAATCTTGAGACTGAAGCCCAAAGAGACTCTAATGTCATTCTTCAGAAGCTTAGTGATTCTATCAACTCTACTCTTGGACTCCCTAGAAAGGATGTTACTAAGAAGTATGAGTGGTTTAAGGAATCTGATCCTGTGTCCTATCTTAGAGGTTGGGTATTTGATGCTAAGCTAGGTATGTTTAGTCCAGTGCAGATGCCACTACAGGCTATTACTTCTCTACATGCAGCAGCAGTAGAGGGTCCTGTTAGAGGTGGTCAGGCTACAGCTAATGCTTTCCTTATCAGAGCTGCTATAGCTAGAGAGTCAATGCTTCCGGGTATTGCTAAGAAAGCTATGGGCATGACAGAGGAACAGTTTACTGAGTCCTTTAACTTTATGAAGAGACTAGGTTGGGATAACGTAGGTCATGAAGTATCTAATCTAGATGCTTTTATGAACGCAGGTATCGTAGACTCTGGTGTCACTAGAGGTAGAGAAGCAGGTAGATGGTTCTTCAAGCAAGGTGAACAATGGACTAGACTGGTAGCTTGGAATGCTGCATCCTTAAGATGGTATGCAGATAATCCAGGTAAGAAGATGACTGTAAGAGCAGCGCAGGAAGTTCTTAAGAGAGCTGATCTGTTGTCTGTTAATATGACTTCAGCTTCTAACGCCTCTTGGCAGAAGGGTATAGCTTCTATTCCTACGCAGTTCTCTGCTTATCCTATGAGATTAGCTGAGCAGTTGATGCCTGGTCTTAGTTCTAGGTTGACTCCTATGGAGAAGACTAAAGCCTTTCTTACTTACTCTATTTTGTTTGGTGTCCCCTTCGCTGCCTCTGGCACCGTAGGTGTATGGCCGATACACAAAGAGATAAGGGAACAGATGCTTGAGATGGGTATTGACACAGATGAGAATGTCATTGCTAAGACTATGAATGATGGTATGCTTGGTGTCTTGACTGATTGGATTAACGATAAGGATTGGAACTTCAGTGAGAGGTTTGGTCCATCTGGTACTCCTTTCTTCAGTGATCTTATCTCAGGTGAGAAAACATTTACTGAGTTCTTGCTTGGTGCTACAGGTTCCACTGTAGGAGACACAATCAAAGCAGCTATGCCTTTTGCTTGGTCTATTACTTCTATCTTCTCTGAAGACGATGAAGCTTATCCCTTGACTATGAATGACTTTCATAATCTACTAAGCACTGTCACTACTTATTCCAATGCTCGTAAGGCTTGGATTGCCTATAATACAGGTAACTATGTAGGTAGATCTGGTATTGTGTTAGACGATGGAATGAACTCATGGGATGCCTTTGTGTTGGGTACTACAGGTATGCAACCTCAGAGAGTATCAGATGCTTTCATCAAACAGGATAGTGATAGAGAGTTAAGAGATCTGCAGCAGGAAGCTAGGAAGAAGATTGTAGAGAACTTAGATGCCATGATGAAGTCTGAGTCTGATGAAGAGAAGATTGAATACGGCAAGAGAGCTAAGGCTTGGTATAAGGCTGGTGGCTTTAGACCAGACCAAGC